>Ga0228703_1000160_pt1 | contig 55735 bp, 59 predicted proteins | sample McNCre217_Aug_MG_3_FD_178020 | JGI IMG/M metagenome (GOLD analysis project Ga0228703, IMG submission 178020) | Freshwater microbial communities from McNutts Creek, Athens, Georgia, United States - 29-17_Aug_MG | ecosystem: Environmental > Aquatic > Freshwater > Creek | place: USA: Georgia...
ACGGTGGAGCGCGGGTTGTGGCTGGTGGCTTTTTGCTCGATGGAAATGGCTGGCGACAGGCCCTCGATCAGGTCCACATCGGGCTTGTCCATCAGCTGCAAAAACTGCCGGGCATAGGCCGACAGGCTTTCCACATAGCGGCGCTGGCCTTCGGCATAGAGCGTGTCAAAGGCCAGGCTCGACTTGCCCGAGCCCGACAAGCCAGTGATCACCACCAGCTGGTTGCGCGGGATGTCCAGGTCGATGTTTTTCAGGTTGTGCGTGCGTGCACCCCGCACACTGATGTGCGTCTGCCGCAAGGCCGCAGCCAGATAGGTGTCTTGGCGATCAGAGTTCACGGGGTAGCCACAAAAACAAAACTCACCATTATCAAGGATGGTGGGTTTCGCGTAGTCCGTGCCAGCCCGAAGGGCTTGGTGCTTACTGGGTTTGGCTGGCGGAGGTGATGGTGATGTCGGTGACTGGGACGTTTTGATTGCTGCCCACGGTGTGTGTGGGTTGGGTGGCCATCGAATCGATCACGTTCATGCCCGAGATGACTTTGCCAAATACGGCATAGCCAGGGCTGCTTGAGCTTGAGTAATTCAGAAAGGCGTTGTCGACGAGGTTGACAAAAAACTGGGAGGTTGCCGAGTCGGCCGCGGAAGTGCGTGCCATGGCCACTGAGCCACGCACGTTTTGCAAGCCGTTTTGAGATTCCAGCGCGATGGCCGGGGACAAGCCTGTTTTTTGGACCATGCCCGTGGTGAAGCCACCACCTTGAGCTACGAAACCCGCAATCACGCGGTGAAACAATGTATCTTTGTAGAACGATGGGTTCTGGTTCACATAACTCAGGAAGTTCTTGACCGTGATCGGTGCCGCGACCGAGTCGAGTTCCATCACGACATCGCCCAGCGTTGTTTTGAGCGTGACCTGCGGAGCCGGCGCAGTCAATGTGGTGGTGTACAGAACGTAATCGCTGTTGCTGGTGACGACGATGTCGACCTTGCGCGTGGTGGGCAGCGAAAGTATGCACTGTGCCGCCCGGGATGTGGCCGATGTGGCGGCGAAGACCGTGCAAGAGGTCTTGTTGGCGCTGACTTTGACGGGGTTGTCCAGTGCATTCCCAGTCAGAGTCAGGTTCACGGCACTGAGTGCGCCGGTGTATTTCAGGTTGCTGGCGCTGACGCCGGTGACTGGATCGCCATTGCCGCCGCCGCAGCCCAGCAGTGAGAAGAGCAGCATGGCGGGAGCGATTGCATAAGACCATTTTCGTGACATCGTTTTGACTCTTGATAGTTTGATAATGTGTATTTTAGATTTTTCAAAATTATTTATTGTGGTTCTTCAAAAGTTGTTGAGAACGCAGTCCTGGCTTGTATCGGTAGGTAATCAGGGACAATGTCGTTTTTCGATCCGTCAGGTGTGTACGCGTGACCCTTTCCCCTTCTGCTTCTGATGCGGCCCCCGTGGCTGCCATGGCCATGACGCCTTTGGAGCGTCGCGCCAGCGCATCGCTGGCCTCGATCTTTGCCCTGCGCATGCTGGGCTTGTTTTTGGTGTTGCCGGTGTTTGCGCTGGAGGCCCGCAAGTACCCGGGTGGCGAGGACCCGGCACTGCTCGGCTTGGCCATGGGCATTTACGGCCTGACGCAAGGGCTGTTGCAGCTGCCTTTTGGCATGGCTTCTGACCGTTTTGGCCGCAAGCGCGTGATCGTTTTGGGCTTGCTGATCTTTGCCTTGGGCAGCTTTTGGGCGGCGGCGGCGACTGACCTGACCGGTCTGTTGATTGGCCGCAGCATTCAGGGCGCTGGGGCGGTGTCGGCTGCCGTGACGGCTTTGTTGGCCGATTTGACCCGAGATGAAGTGCGCACCAAAGCCATGGCTTTGGTGGGAGCCAGCATCGGCTTGATGTTCGCCCTGTCTTTGGTGTTGGCGCCGCTCATGGCCGCGGCCATCGGTTTGTCGGGCTTGTTTGTGGTCACAGGCGTTTTGGCCTTGCTGGGCGTGACGGTGGTGATCTGGGGCGCACCGCCTGCGCCTGCGCCGGTGGACGGGCCTGCCCGTGGTCGCCTGAAAGATGTGCTCAGCCATGCCGGTTTGCTGCGTTTGAACCTGGGCGTCTTCGTGTTGCATGCGGTTCAGTTGGCCATGTGGGTGGCCGTGCCGGCCCTGTTGGTGCAGGCGGGTTTGAGCAAGGACCACCACTGGCAGGTGTATTTGCCAGCGGTCTTGGGCTCCTTTGTCTTGATGGGCGGCACCTTCGCCATGGAGCGGCGCGGGCACCTCAAAAAAGTGTTTTTGCTGGCCATTGCCCTGATCGCTGCGGTGCAGCTGGGCTTTTTGTGGCAGGCCTCGGGCACGCCCCGCTTGGGCGCTTTGGCGGGCTTGCTGTTCGTGTTTTTCTGCGGCTTCAACGTGCTGGAGGCCACGCAGCCCAGCCTGGCTTCGCGTTTGGCACCCAGTGCGGTGCGCGGCACGGCCATGGGCGTGTACAACACCTTGCAGTCGCTGGGCTTTTTTGCAGGCGGTTGGTTGGGCGGCTACTTGGTCAAGACCTGGGGAAGTCAGGCGCTGTTCCTCAGTTGCGCAGGGGCCATGCTGGCGTGGCTGTTGGTGGCCTTGCCCATGCAGACCCCGGCGCGCCCGGTCCCTGTTCGTCAGACGGCCTAATGGCCGCATAATTCAAGCTTATTCGAGGAGTTTTTCATGGCATCCGTCAACAAAGTCATCATCGTCGGCAATTTGGGCCGCGACCCCGAAACCCGCTATCTGCCTTCTGGCGACGCCGTGAGCAACATCAACGTGGCCACCACCGACCGCTACAAAGACAAAGCGACCGGCGAAATGAAGGAAGCCACCGAGTGGCACCGCATCAGCTTCTTCGGCAAATTGGCCGAAATCGCTGGCCAGTACCTGAAAAAAGGCTCGCAGGTGTACGTCGAAGGCAGCCTGCGCACCCGCAAGTACACCGACAAAGACGGCATCGAGAAATTTGCCACCGAGATCCGTGGCGAAACCATGCAAATGTTGGGCGGCCGTCAAGGCATGGGCGGCCCATCGGACGACGGCGGCGGTTACGCCCCGCGTCAGGCCCCTGCAGCGCGACCCGCCGCAGCGCCAGCCGCCCGTCCTGCACCTGCGGCCAAGCCCGCGCCCAGCAGCTTCGACGACATGGACGACGACATCCCCTTCTGATCGTTTCGCTCAGATGGGATCTCCAACCCGTGGCCCACACCACGGGTTTTTTTACGCCCCGAAAGACGCCCCCGACATGCCTGACAGCCGATTTGTTTCATCTCTGCAGCACCTGAACTTCGCCTGGTTTGCCATGGTCATGGGCTTGTGTGGCTTGTCGCTGGCCTGGATGCGTGCTGCACCGCATGAGGCGCTTGCTGTGCAAGTGTCTGCGGCGGTGGGCGTGTTGGCGGCTGTGGTGCTCGCGGCCTTGCTGTTGGGGACGCTTTGGCGGGTGGTCTGCTGGCCTGCGGCCGTGCTGGACGATGTGCGTCATCCGATGCGCCATGTGTTTGTGGCGGCCTTGCCGTCGTCGCTGGTGTTGATCGCCACGGTGGCCACGGCCCATGGGCTGATCAGTCCGTGGATTGAGGGCTTGTGGATGCTGGGTTCAGCCACGTTGCTGCTGGTCACAGTGAGCGTGGTGCAGCGCTGGTTTCAGCCCGGCATGACGGCGGCCAATTTTTGGTCGGTCATGACGCCGGCTTTGTTCATTCCGGTGGTGGGCAATGTGTTGCCTGCGTTGGCAGGTGTGAGTTTGGGCCATCCGCTGTGGGCGGCCGCGCAATATGGCCTGGCCGCTGTGCTCTGGCCGGTGGCCCTGAGTTTGGTGCTGGTGCGCATTGGCATGGTGGGGCTGTGGCCGCAGCGCTTGCTGCCAGCGACCTTCATCACCATTGCGCCGCCCTCGGTGTTGGCCTTGTCGGGCATGCAGTTGGGCGCGGCCGATGTCCTGGTCCATATGCTCTGGGGTGTGGCCTTGTTTTTCACGTTGGTGTCCATGACGGTCCTCAAGCGCTGCCTGGCACAGCCCTTTGGCATGCCGTTTTGGGGCATGTCCTTTCCCCTGGCTGCTTCGGCAGCGCTGTCTTTGCAATTGGCCCCTGCGGGTGCTGGGGCCTCTGCGGCGGCCATGGCCTGGCTGTGGGGGGTATCGGTGGTGATCGCGGGCTTGGTGTACGCCACGGTGCGAGGCTTGTGGCGCGGGCAGTTGTTGCAGCTTGAGCCTGTGGCGGCCCCCGCAGCCTCTGTGTCGCCCGCCGTTTGACGGGTGTGTTCCGCCCACCCTTTGCGCTGCTTTATGTCTGTGCGGGTTGAAACTGTTTCGTTCCTGGGACGTTGACCACGGCGCAGCGTGTGGGCTCAGAATGTGTCCATGAACGAAATCACGTCGCGTTATTTACCCCTGGACGATGCGCAGCGCCGCCAGCTGCACAACGAGGTCCATGCCCGCCCCTCGGCCCGCGTGCGCTTGCCCGCCCTGATTGTCTATGTAGCGGTGCTCAATGCAGGCATCTCCCGCGAACAGGAATGGGCCCACTTGCGCAGCTTGCCTGGGCACGCCGATTTGCAGCCCGAGCAGTTGAATGGCAACTTTTTGCGTTTGCGCTGTGACGGCTTCACTGTCAAATGGGAGCGGCACACCGAGTTCACCCGTTACTCGATCGTGCAGGCCCTGCCCGCGCATGCGGCTTGGGGTCAGGCCATGCCGGAGCTGGCATCGCAAGCGGTGGTGGGCAGCGACTGGTTGCGGGCCATCCCCGGCCAAACCGTGGCCGCGATCCATTTGGGCATGATGGAAGGCGACATGGCCTCGCCTCACATCGTCACGCAAGCGCAGGCTTGGTTGGGCGAAGGCGCTGTGGTCGGCTCGCGCATGGGCAACACCAGCGAAGGCTTGTCGCATTCGTGCGTGCTGACGCATTTCAGGCTGGGGGAGGACGGTTTCGAGCGCATGCTGGTGGTGGCCCCTGCGGGCACGCCCGAAGCCCGCGCAGGCCGCATCTCTCAGCGCCTGCTGGAGCTGGAGACTTACCGCTTGATGGCATTGCGCGGCCTGCCCGTGGCCAAGGCCTTGGCACCGGTTTTGTCGGAGGCCGAAGCGCAGCTGGCCGACATCACGGCCCGCCTGGAGCACAAAGGCGACAGCGACCAAGCTTTGCTGGACGTGCTGGTGTCACTGGCGGCGCGTGTGGAGCGGGCCACCGCCGAGCACGGTTACCGCTTTTCGGCCACGCGGGCGTATGACACCTTGGTGGCCCAACGCATTGCCGAGTTGCGCGAGCGGCCCGTGGCGGGCATTCAGACGGTGGGCGAGTTCATGCAACGCCGCTTGTCACCGGCCATGGCCACGGTGGTGGCCACCGCGCAGCGCTTGGCCTCCTTGTCTGAGCGCGTCTCGCGCACCAGCGCCTTGCTGCGCACCCGGGTGGACATCGCCACCGAATCGCAAAACCAGGTCCTGCTGGAAAAGCTCACGCGCGGGCAAGACCTGCAGCTGCGGCTGCAAAGCACGGTGGAGGGCCTGTCGATCGCGGCGATCAGTTACTACGTGGTGAGCTTGGTGCTTTATGGCGCCAAGGCCCTGAACAAGCTGGGCCTGCCGATCAACCCCGAGATGGCGGCTGGCCTTTCAATTCCAATCGTGCTGTGGGGCGTGTGGAAGACCGTACAGCGCATTCATGCGCGAATTCACAGCCAGGGGTGATGCCTCCGAACGGTCATCCCCCGTAGGTCGGCACCTTCAGGTCCGACGCTGGGGGGCTTGGCGCAGGCCCATGTCGGGGCTGAAGCCGCCGACCTGCAAGTCGCTTTTTCAGGGTTTGGCAGCTGGGTCCAGGCCCGTGCCGCGCACGATCTCGGCCACCGCAGGTGATGTGAAAAAGCGCACCAGGTGCTTGGCGGCTTCTTGCTGCTCGGAGCCTTGCACCAGGGCCGACGAGAAGAAGATGGTTTGCTGCACGGCGTCGGGCAAGGTGCCCACAAAGTCGAGTTCCTTGAAGTAGATCAACTCGCTCACTTGCTGGAAGCCCAGCTCGGCCTCACCGCGTGCCACCACCGCGCCCACGCGCTCGCTCATGATCTTTTTGGCGGTTTTTTGCATCTGCTCGGCAATGCCCAGTTTGGGGAACATTTCAGTGGACAAATACGTGCCGCTGGCGCTGGCCGAGTAGGCCACCGATTTGGCGTTCAGCAGGGTTTGTTTGAGGGCTTCAACGGTGCTGATGTCGGGCTTGGGTGTGCCCTTGCGCACGGCCACGCCGATTTGCGAGCGGGCCAGGTCCACGCGGCTGCCGGGCACCAGCTTGCCGTCTTTCATCAGGGCTTCGAGGCCGCCTTCGGACAGGATCACCAGGTCAAACTTTTCACCACGGGCAAAGCGGCTGGGGATCGAGTCGGGCGCGTTGCCGATCGATGCGCCGTAGGCGCTGATGACCTTGTGTCCGCTGGCCGCTTCGTAGATGGGCACCAGTTTTTTGTAGGCCTCGGTGAAAGCGCCGGAGGTGACCACGCGGATTTCAGCCGAATAAGCGGCAGTCTGTGCGGCCAGGCCAGCGAAGGCCAGCAAGGCGCTGGCGATGAGGCCGCGGCGGGTGAGTGTGTTCAGCATGTTCATGGTTTGTCTCCTGTGTTTTGTTTATTCGGCGGTGATCTTGCGTTCACGGATCAAGCGGCCCCAGGTGGCGGTTTCCTTGGCCATGTATTTGGCAAACTCGTCGCGTGTGCTGGGCTGGGGCGTGAGGCCGTGGCTGTTGAGTTGCTCGACCACATCGGGGCTCTTGAGCACCTTGACCAGTTCGGTGTTCCAACGGTCCAGGATGGGCGCGGGCACCTTGGATGAGGCCACAAAGGCGTACCAGTTGGTGGCCGAAAAGCCGGGGTAGCCGGACTCGGCAATCGTCGGGATTTTGGGCAGTGCCGTTAGGCGCATGGTGCCGGTGCTGGCCAAAGGAATCAGCTTGCCGCTTTCGATGTGCGGTAAAGATGTGGAGAGCGTGGAGTAATACGCCGCCACGCGGCCACCGATCAGGTCCTGCATGGCGGGTGCGCCGCCTTTGTAGGGCACGTGCACGGTGTCGATGCCCGCCATGTCGTTCATCAGTTCACCGGCCAGGTGCGATGCAGAGCCTGCGCCGGTCGATGCGAAGTCGAGCTTGCCGGGGTTCTTTTTGGCGTAAGCGATGAACTCGGCAAAGGTCTTGATGCCGGTGTGTGCGCCGACCACCAAGACGTTGGGGAAGTTCACGCCCATGGTGATCGGCGAGAGGTCTTTGACCGGGTCATAAGGCAGCTTCATCATGTGCGGCGCAATGGTCAGCGGGCCGACCGAGCCAAACAGGATCACGCTGCCGTCGGCCGGTCCTTGCGCCGCAAACTGGTGGGCGATGTTGCCGCCCGCGCCGGGCTTGTTGTCGATCACCACCGAGGCACCGATGTTCTCGCTCAGCTTTTTGGCGATGATGCGTGCGCCCGTGTCGGCTGCACCGCCGGCGGCAAAGCCGACCACCATGGTGATGGTTTTCTTGGGCGGGAAGGTTTGCGCCGAAGCGCTCAGGCCAATGCTGGCCAAGGCGATGCAGGCGATGGCTTGCAGGGTGTTGCGTTTGTTCATGGAGGTCTCCTCAGGGGTCAATCATTGCCCAACCCGATGGGGTTAGGTTGGCGTTTTTCGACGGCATGGCGGATCAGCGATGCCGTCCTGAAAATGCCGTGTGCGAATTTGTTGTAGGGCAGCGTGGCAAACAGTGCCATCACCGCGCCCAGGTGCACCACCAGCCAAGTGGGCATGCTGCTGTGGCCGCGAGCGAGCCACAAGCCCAGGCCCGACAGGCTGATGACAAACAACAGCGCAATGAAGCCCAAGTCCATGGGCTTTTGTGCTGCATCACCTTGTAGTGCGTGTCGTTGCAGGTTGAGCTTGAACAGGCCTGCGGTGCCCACGAGCAGACTCACCCCACCGATCACGCCCAGTACCTTGGGCAAACTGGGCAAGTCATACGGGGCGGGCAGATTCAGCACGTAGTGGTAGAGCGTGGCCACGCTGGTCGCGGCAAAGCAGAGCATGAAGCCGTAAAAGGTCAGGTGGTGCGCACGGCGACGGGACAAGGTGAATTCGTCATCGGCGTTGTTGCAGCCTTCGCCATGGCCACCGTCCAGGTACTTCAGGCGCAGCGCATCGTGCGCGGCTTCGGCTGCGGCTGGCGCGGTGACGGCAGCGCCGCTGGTGGCCGGGGTGATCTCACGCCAAAAGCGCCGCACACCCATGGCCAGCGCCAGCACCGCCCACAAGAAGATCGGGGCGAACAGGCTCACCAGCAAGTTGTGCGGGAAGATGCTGTAGAAATTTTCCGCAGGGCCTGAAGCGATGCTCTGTTGGGCCAACCACAAAAACAAAGCCAAGCCAGCGGCCAGCGCCAGGCTCAGTGTCAGACCATTGCGTTTGTAGAGTTGACCCAATGGTGCCGGCCAGGCGTAGTCGGCATAGGTTTGCACCCGCAACTTGGCCATGGCCTGGGGGATATTCACGCCAAAGTCGTGTGGCGGCGCGTATTGGCAGGCATGCAGGCAGGCACCGCAGTTGTGGCACAGGTTGGCCATGAAATGCAGATCAGCCTGGGCAAACGACAAGCGCCGCGTCATGGCCGGGAACACGGCACAAAAGCCTTCGCAGTAGCGGCAAGCGTTGCAGATCTGCAGCTGGCGTGCGGCTTCGCTTTCGGCCTCAGTCGGTGCCCATTGGCCGTTGGCCAATGCTTTGGCTTCTTGGGTGAGTTGTTGCAGCGTGCTCATTCTCGGGCTCCAGCCAGTGCAGCCTGCGCCGCTTGCGTGCCCGCGATGCGGCCAAAGGCGGTGCCGATCGACATGCCCACGCCGGCGGTGTAGCCCTTGCCCAGCACGTTGCCGGCCATCATCTCGCCCGCCACAAACAGGTTGTCGCTGGGCACGCCACCAAAGCGCACAGCGGCGGTGTCGTCGGTCTCCAGGCCCAGATAGGTGAAGGTGACGCCGGGGCGCACTGCATAGGCGTAAAACGGCCCGGTGTCGATGGTGCGCGCCCAGTGGGTTTTGGCAGGCGTCACGCCTACTGTGTGGCAGTCGTCCAGCGTGGTGTGGTCAAAAGTGCCGACGCGGCAAGCCGCGTTGTAGTCGTTCAGGGTTTGCATGAAGGTGTCCACATCGAGCCCGATTTTTTGGGCCAGCTCGGGCAGGGTGTTGGCTTTGACGCCGTTGAACACGGGCGGCATGAAGCGGCCAATGGCCTTGCTGTCGATGATCGAATAAGCCGTTTGGCCCGGTTGTTGTGCCACCAGACGGCCCCAGATGGCGTAGCGCTTGGGCCAGAAGTCTTCGCCCTCGTCGTAGAAGCGGCGTGCCTCGGTGTTGACCACCACGCCCAGCGACACGCAATCGATGCGGGTGCAGATGCCGCCGTCGTACAGCGGCGCACGGGCGTCGATCGCCACCATGTGTGCCTGTGTGGCATCACCGATCGGGTCAGCGCCTTGCGCCAGCATGTGCTTGAGCAGCACGCCCTGGTTGAAGCGGGTGCCCCGGATCAAGAAGTTGTCAGCGGGCCATTCGCCTCGCTCGTTTTGGCCCCAGGCCTCGCGCAGCCATTCGCGGTTGGACTCGAAGCCCCCGGCAGCCAGCACGCAGCTTTTGGCGGTGATGCGCTCATCGCCTACCCAGGCGGCCACAAAGCGCCCGTTTTCGATCTCCAGCCGCTCCACAGGGGCCTCGTAGCGGATCTGCACGCCGAGTTTTTCGGCGCTGCGGTAATAGGCGTTGACCAGGGCCTTGCCCCCGCCCATGAAGAAGGCGTTGGTGCGGGCCACGTGCAGCGCGCCCGACAGCGGCGGCTGAAAATGCACACCGTGGCGGCGCATCCAGTCGCGGCAGGTGCTGGACGCGCGGATGGTCAGGCGGGCCAGTTTTTCGTTGGTGATGCCGCCGGTGACCTTGAGCAGGTCTTGCCAGAACTCTTCTTCGGGGTAGGCGTCCACCAGCACGTCCTGAGGGGCATCGTGCATGCAGCGCAGGTTGCGGGTGTGGCCCGAATTGCCGCCGCGCCATTCGCGGGGGGCGGCTTCGAGCAGCAGTACGCTGGCCCCAGCCTCGGCGGCCATCAGGGCCGCGCACAGGGCGGCGTTGCCACCACCAATCACCAGCACATCGGTGCCCATCACTTGTCCTTGTATTTATCCAGGCGCCAAGTGTTGCCGAAAACCAGCTTGCTGTGAAATGAAATATTCGACGGCTTTATTTCGTTTTTCGCAATGGTTTGGCTTTGCGGAATTTCCCCAAAACCAATTGGTAGAAGTCTTGGGCCGCTGGCGACAGCCTGTTGGGGGTTTTGCGCAGCAGCGTGACTTTGCGTTTGACCACCGGACCGGTCAGGGGAATTTTGACCACATTGGGGCGGTCGCCGTTCTCAAAGGTGGACGAGGGCAAGATGGCGCAGCCCACGCCTGCAGCCACCAAATTGATGGCAGTGGCATGGTGTTGCACCTCGTAGTGACCGCTCAGGCGGATGCCGCGTTTGGCCAGCTGGTAATCCAGAAACACCCGGGTGGCCATGAAACTGCTGACCACGATCAGGTCCACATGGCGGATGTCGGTCCAAGGCACCGAAGCCTTGTCCTGAAAAGCATGGGGCGTCGGGCACAGCAGCGTGAGCGGGTCTTCAAACAGGGCGATCTCTTCCAGGTCGGGGTGCGGCTCGCCGTTGATGGCAATGCCCAGCTCGGCTTGGCCGCTGAGCACAGCGGCACGTACATCGTGTGAAGACGCGTCATGCAGGCGCAGCGTATTGCCCGGGCAGGCCGTGGCGTACTGGCGAATCAGTTGTGGCAGCACATGGGTGGTCAGCGAGGGCACGCAGGCCAGGGTGAAGTGCCCATGCCCTTGCTGGGCCTTGTCCTTGACGCGTTCGATGGCGCGGGTGGCGTCCATCACCAGGCTGCGCGCTTGCGGCAAAAAGTCTTTGCCCGTGGCGGTGAGTTCCACGCGCCGCGTGGTGCGGTCCAGCAGTTTGATGTCCAGCAGCGCTTCGAGCTTCTGGATGCGCCGTGTCAGCGCCGTTTGCGTCAGGTGCAGCTGCTCGGAGGCTTTGACGAAGCTGCTGAGCTCGGCCACGCAGACAAAGGCCTGCAAACCGTCAAAGTCAATTTTCAAGTGCGGCTCCTGCGCTCAGGGCAGCGCAGAGGCGGCATGGATCACGCCCCCGCCCAGACACACCTCGCCGTCGTACAGCACGGCGCTTTGTCCGGGTGTCACGGCCCATTGCGCTTGCGGGAAATGCATCTCGAACGCGGGCTCGGTGGCCCCGTTGTCCGCAGCACGCAGTTCGCAAGGCGCGTCGGCCTGGCGGTAGCGGGTTTTGGCGGCATACAGGCCAGGGGTGGGGGCGATGCCGGCACACCAGCTGGCGTCGGTGGCCACCAGGCTTTCGGACAGCAGCCAGGGGTGGTCATGGCCTTGCACCACCCACAGGGTGTTTTTTTCGATGTCTTTGCGTGCCACAAACCAGGGCGTGTGTTCGCCTCCGCCTTTTTGCGCACCTTTGGCCTTGATGCCCCCAATGCCCAAGCCTTGGCGCTGGCCCAAGGTGTAAAAGCTCAGGCCCACATGCTGGCCGATGGTGCGGCCTGTCGGGTCTTTGATGGGACCGGGTTCTTTGCTGATGTAGCGGTTCAAAAACTCACGGAAGGGCCGCTCGCCAATGAAGCAGATGCCGGTTGAATCCTTCTTCTTGGCATTGGGCAGACCGATTTCTTGCGCAATGCGGCGCACTTCGGTCTTGTGCAGCTCACCCACCGGGAACAAGGTTTTGGACAACTGTGCCTGGTTCAATCGGTGCAAAAAGTAGCTTTGGTCTTTGGACGGGTCCAGGCCTTTGAGCAGTTCGTGGCGGCCGGTTTGTTCGTTTAAGCGCACTCGGCAGTAGTGCCCCGTGGCGATCTTCTCCGCACCCAGGCGCATGGCGTGGTCCAGAAAGGACTTGAACTTGATCTCGGCGTTGCACAGGATGTCGGGGTTGGGCGTGCGCCCGGCCTGGTACTCGCGCAAAAACTCGGAGAACACCCGGTCTTTGTAGTCGGCTGCAAAGTTGACGTGCTCGATCTCGATGCCCAGCACATCGGCCACGGCCGCAGCATCGACAAAATCGATGTTGGAGGAGCAGTACTCGCTGTCATCGTCGTCTTCCCAGTTTTTCATGAAGATACCGACGACCTCATACCCTTGCTGTTTGAGCAAGTAGGCGCTGACGGCTGAATCGACACCGCCGGACAAACCGACGACCACGCGAGGAAGTTTGGACATGCGTCAATTATCCCGCCTCGAAGCAGCCATAAATTTATAATCCTTTGACTTAAATTTATTCGATGGCCAAACCCTGCACTTGGTGCTCCAACCTTCGAACCGTCCTGGGCGACATCGCCCAAGGGCTGTTCCTTGTCACACATAGTGGTCTGGCCATGGTGGGTTTGGCTGTGGCCGCCTGCGTCTTGGCTTTGTGGCTCAATCCTGCATGGTTGCGCGCTTCTGAGGAAAGACTGTTTACCTGGTTGCGCGAACGGCAAGTGCTGGTGTCTTGGTTGCCAGAAAATGCGGCAGAACGTGCCACAGCCATGGATTTGCGTGAGCTACCTTCAGGTCAGGCGGCCGTAGCCGTTTGGTTGGCTCGCAAATACAGAGTCGCACCTGAGCCGGTGGCCGCCTTGGTGGCCGAAGCACAGGTACTGGCCAAAAAATACAAGCTGGCTCCGAACCTGATTTTGGGAGTCATGTCCATTGAGTCGAATTTCCATCCGTACATACAGAGTCAGGTGGGTGCTCAGGGCTTGATGCAGGTGATGACGAACATCCACACCAAACGCTATCAGGCTTACGGTGGCAATTTGACCGCTTTTGATCCCATCACCAATATGCGTGTGGGCGTGGCGGTGTTGGCTGATGCGATCAAGCTCAAAGGGGGCTCACTCGAAGATGGCTTGAAGTTTTACCTTGGCGGTGATGCTGTGGTTGATGACGGTGGTTATGTGGCCAAAGTGCGTGCTGAAGAAGCGCGGCTGGACCAGGTGGCTTCGGCTGTGAACGTGCCCATCTTGTGAAAATTAGATCTCTTCAGACGACCAAGATCTGAATCAGCCCAGGCGACTGAAAAACACCGCGCTCATGAGCAGGCCGGTGCCGATCACCAGCTTGCGCACCCCCTGTGTGGGCAGACGCTTGGCCAGGCGTGCGCCGGACCAGCCGCCAGCGGTGGCCAGCAACATCATCCACAGGGCTTGATCCCAGACGATGGCCCCGGCCCAGGCAAACGCAGCGACCGACAGCCAAGACAGCACAAAAGAGTTGAGGTTTTTCAGCGCGTTGACCGTGTTCAGCCTGGACTCGCCGGTCAGGGTGTACAGCGCCATCAGCAAGATGCCCAGACCCCCATTGAAGTAGCCGCCGTAAATGGACACGGCCAGCAAGCCCGGCAGCCGCCAGGCTGCTGCGGACCCTTGGCCTGCGCTGCGTGCGGCGATGCGCGGGCCCAGTGCAAACAGTGCGGTGGCCAGCAGCAGCAACCAAGGCACCAGGCCTGAAAACACGGTGGCCGGCGTCACCATCAGCAGGCCTGCACCGATGAGACCGCCCACAGCGGCCACCAGGACCTCGCGTTGCAGCGTCGCACCTGGGATGGCCCGGAGTTCGTCCTTGAAGCCCAAGGTGCTGCCCAGATAACCTGGGCTCACCGCTGCGGCGCTGGTGGCGTTGGCCGCCAGAGGCGGCACCCCGGCAAAGACCAGGGCCGGAAAGGTCAGGAAACTGCCGCCACCGGCGATGGCGTTGAGCACGCCCGCGCCAAAGGCGGCCAGGCCCGTGACAAGCCAGACGGTGTCGATCATGGAGCCGTGCCTGCCAGTGGTGGCAGGGACGCCACGGCCGCGTCGGTGTAAATCATCTCCAGCGGAAAGCGTTGGCCGGCCAGGTGGTCTTCAATGCAACGCAAGACCAAGGGGCTGCGGTGGCGGTCTGCACTGGCGCGCACTTCGTCCAGCGTCATCCAGACGGTGCGCACAATGCCCTCGTCCAGGCTGCGGCCCGCTTGTTGCTCGCCGATCTCCCCGCAAAAAGCCAGGCGCAAATAGGTGATGTCTTCTTGGGTGGCGGGTCGCTGAAAGCGCGACAGGTAAACGCCCACCAAGGCGGTGGGTTGGAAGGTGTGGGCGGTTTCCTCCAGCGCTTCGCGGGCACAGCCCTCGGCGGGGGATTCAAAGGGGTCCAGGTGACCGGCCGGGTTGTTCAGGCGCAAGCCCTCCCGCGTCAGTTCTTCAACCAAAAGGTAGCGCCCCTCTTTTTCGATGATGGCGGCAACGGTGACATTGGGTTTCCAGCGTGTATCCATGCAGGAATTATCACCAATTGGGCAAGCTGGCATGTCCATTGCGTGTCTTGAGACGGGTGCCTGGTCCTTGTTGCGCATTGCAACAGTCTGAGATCGGCTTCATTCATAATAAGATGAAACAAGTTGTAGCAAATGCCCGTCATTGGCGGTGAACAGCGTTGAATTTCAAACTACAGGAGACAAACCATGCGCATAGGCGTGCCACGAGAAATATTTCCCGGTGAAAAACGGGTGGCCACCGTCCCCGATGTGGTGACCAAACTGGTCAAGCTCGGTTTTGAGGTGGTGGTCGAGCGTGGTGCTGGCGCTTTGGCCGACCTGTCAGATGAGGCCTACGTCGAAGCCGGTGCTTCTGTCGCAGCGAGTGCCGCCGATCTTTGGCAGGCCAGTGACATCGTCTTCAAAGTCCGTGCCCCCACCCCTGAAGAAGTGGCGCTGATGCACGAAGGCCAGACGCTGATTGGCTTCTTGTGGCCCGCCCAAAACCCCGAATTGATGCAACTGCTGTCGGCCAAAAAGGTCACCGCACTGTCGATCGATGCCTTGCCCCGCACATTGAGCCGCGCCCAGAAGATGGACGCGCTGACTTCGATGGCCGGTGTGAGCGGTTACCGCGCCGTCGTTGAAGCCGCCAACGCTTTTGGTCGCTTCTTCAACGGCCAGATCACGGCTGCAGGCAAAGTGCCCCCCGCCAAAGTGTTCATCGCCGGTGCCGGTGTGGCCGGTTTGGCCGCCATTGGCGCGGCCGCCAGCTTGGGTGCCATCGTGCGTGCCAACGACACCCGCGCTGAAGTGGCCGACCAGGTCGTGTCGCTGGGCGGTGAGTTCGTCAAGGTGGACTACGAAGAAGAAGGCTCGGGCGGCGGCGGTTACGCCAAGGTCATGAGCGAAGGCTTCCAGGCCGCGCAGCGTGAGATGTACGCCAAGCAGGCTCAAGAGTGCGACATCATCATCACCACCGCGCTGATCCCCGGCAAGCCCGCGCCCAAGCTGATCACCGCTGCGATGGTGCAAAGCATGAAGCCCGGCAGCGTGATTGTGGACATGGCCGCCGAGCAAGGCGGCAACTGCGAACTGACCGAACCTGGCAAGGCCGTGGTCAAGCATGGCGTGACCATCGTCGGCTACACCGACTTGGCTTCGCGCATGGCTCGCCAGTCGTCCACGCTGTACGGCACCAACTTGTTCCGCCTGACGGAAGAGCTGTGCAAGACCAAGGATGGCGTGATCAACGTCAACATGCAAGACGACGCGATCCGGGGTCTCACGGTCATCAAGGACGGTGAAATCACCTGGCCCGCCCCGCCTTTGGTGGTGGCCCCTAAGCCCGCGCCCAAGCCCACAGCAGCGGTGGCCGAGAAAAAAGGCGGCCACGGCCACAGCAGCAGCGGCCCCATGCCGCTCAAGACCTTGGTCATGGTGTTTGGCCTGGGAGCGCTGGCGCTGTGGGCCATCGGTGCTTTTGCGCCAGCGGCCTTCCTGGGCCACTTCACGGTGTTCGTGCTGGCTTGCTTCATTGGCTACATGGTGGTGTGGAACGTCACGCCGGCCTTGCACACGCCGCTCATGAGCGTGACCAACGCGATCTCCAGCATCATCGCCATCGGTGCGCTGGTGCAGATCTTGCCGCCAGAAGCGGGCAGCAATGGCCGCCCCGATCAGCTGATCCAGTGGCTGGCCTTCGCCGGCATTGTGCTCACGGCGATCAACATGTTCGGCGGTTTTGCCGTCACTCGCCGCATGCTCGACATGTTCCGCAAGTAAGCCGAGACCCCAAGAACAAGGAACAACGAACATGTCGCAAAGTCTCATCTCTTCCAGCGTGGCCACCGTCGCCTACCTTGGCGCTGCCATTCTTTTCATCCTCAGCCTGGGGGGCTTGTCCAACCCGGAAACCTCGCGCCGCGGCAACCTCTACGGCGTCATCGGCATGGCCCTGGCGGTGCTGGCGACCATCGTCGGTCCCCGCGTGGCCGCAGCCGGCATCCCCTGGATCGTGGGCGCCTTGGTGATCGGCGGCAGCGTTGGTTTGTATGCCGCCAAAACCGTCAAGATGACCCAAATGCCCGAACTGGTGGCGCTCATGCACAGCCTGGTGGGCTTGGCCGCTTGCCTGGTCGGTTTTGCCAGCTATGTGGACACCTCGGTCCAGTACAGCGGTGCTGAAAAAGCCATCCACGAAGTGGAAATCTACGTGGGCATCCTGATCGGTGCGGTCACCTTCTCGGGTTCGCTCATTGCCTTTGGCAAGCTCAACGGCAAGATCGGCGGCAAGCCGCTCTTGCTGCCTGGCCGCCACTGGCTCAACCTGCTCGGTCTCTTGGTCGTGGTCTGGTTTGGCCGCGAGTTCGTCAACGCGCACGATGTGCAAAGCGGCATGACGCCTTTGATTGTGATGACCGCCATCGCCTTGCTGTTCGGCGTTCACATGGTCATGGCCATTGGCGGGGCCGACATGCCGGTGGTGGTGTCCATGCTCAACAGCTACTCGGGCTGGGCCGCTGCAGCCACCGGCTTCATGCTGAGCAATGACCTGCTGATCGTGACTGGTGCGCTCGTTGGCTCCAGCGGTGCCATCCTGTCTTACATCATGTGCAACGCGATGAACCGTAACTTCATCAGTGTGATCGCTGGTGGCTTTGGCAGTGGCGCAGGCAAACCTGCGGCCAAGGCCGAGGGGGAAGCCGCCGAGCCGCAAGGCGAAGTGGTGCCCGTGAGTGCTGCCGAAACCGCAGAGCTGCTGCGCGACGCCAAGAGCGTGATCATCGTGCCGGGCTATGGCATGGCGGTGGCTCAGGCGCAGCACACCGTCAATGAAATCACCAAGCACCTGCGTGAAAAAGGTGTCAATGTGCGCTTTGGCATCCACCCGGTGGCTGGTCGCATGCCAGGTCACATGAACGTGTTGCTGGCCGAAGCCAAGGTGCCTTACGACATCGTGCTGGAGATGGACGAGATCAACGACGACTTCCCGGACACCGATGTGGCCATGGTGATCGGTGCCAACGACATCGTGAACCCTGCCGCGCAAGATGACCCGACCAGCCCGATCGCCGGCATGCCCGTGCTCGAAGTCTGGAAGGCCCGCACCAGCATCGTGATGAAACGCTCCATGGCCAGCGGCTATGCGGGTGTGGACAACCCGCTGTTCTACAAAGAGAACAACCGCATGCTCTTTGGCGACGCCAAGAAGATGCTGGACGAAGTCCTGGTGGCTTTGAAGGGCTGACACGCGCGATCAGGAGGGGCCTTGTGCACACATGGGGCCCCTTCACCTCGGGAAATCCAGTACCTTTGCGAGTCAGTTTCCTGTCAGTTGTGCTGTAGACTGGTCTGCATGGAAAACCATGCAATGACACCCGACCGCGTTTGGCTCAGCAGTTACCCCGAAGGCGTTCCCTCTGACATTGAACCCGGCCAGTACAGCTCGCTGGTGGGCTTGATGGAAGAGAGTTTTGCCCGCTACGCCGAGCGCACGGCTTACAGTTTCATGGGCAAGAGCATCAGCTACGCCCAGACCGATACCGAAAGCCAGGCCTTGGCCGCTTACCTCCAATCGTTGGGGCTGGCCAAAGGTGACCGTGTCGCCATCATGATGCCCAATGTGCCGCAATACCCGGTGGCGGTGGCGGCCATCTTGCGTGCCGGTTATGTGGTGGTGAACGTCAACCCCCTGTACACCGCACGTGAGCTGGAGCACCAGCTCAAAGACTCGGGTGCCCGCGCGATCGTGATCATTGAAAATTTCGCGTCCACCCTCGAAAAGTGCATCGCACAAACGCCGGTGCAGCATGTGGTGCTCGCCGCCATGGGCGACCGTTTGGGTTTGCTCAAAGGGGCCATCGTCAACCACGTGGTGCGCAAGGTCAAAAAACTGGTGCCCGATTTCCAGTTGCCGCAGGCGGTGCGGTTCAACCAGGCTTTGGCTGAAGGCCGCAAATTGCCTTGGCGTAAACCTGAAATGGGGCCAGAGGACATTGCGGTGTTGCAGTACACCGGCGGAACCACAGGGGTGTCCAAAGGCGCTGTGCTCTTGCATCGCAATGTGATCGCCAACGTTTTGCAGTCCGAGGCTTGGAACGATCCGGTCATGAAGCGCGTACCTGCAAACGAGCAACCCACCTCGGTGTGTGCCTTGCCGCTGTACCACATCTTCGCTTTCACGGTGAACATGATGCTGTCCATGCGCACGGGCGGCAAAACCATCCTGATCCCCAATCCGCGTGATTTGCCTGCGGTGCTCAAAGAACTCTCCAAGCACACCTTCCACAGCTTCCCGGCCGTCAACACCCTGTTCAATGGCCTGGCCAACCACCCGGATTTCAACACCGTCAATTGGTCCAACCTCAAGGTGTCTGTGGGCGGGGGCATGGCCGTGACCCCGACCGTGGCCAAGCTCTGGCTGGAGAAAACCGGTTGCCCCATCTGCGAAGGCTATGGCCTGTCCGAGACCAGTCCTTCGGCCAGCTGCAACCCCACCACCAGCCCTGAATACACCGGCACCATCGGCGTGCCGATTCCCGGTACCTGGATGAAGCTGGTCGACGATGAAGGTCAGGATGTGACCGAACCCGGCAAGCCCGGCGAGATCGCCATCAAAGGCCCTCAAGTCATGGCCGGCTATTGGCAGCGCCCCGATGAAACCGCCAAGGTCATGACGGCCGATGGTTATTTCAAGTCGGGCGACATCGGCACCATGGATGCCCGTGGTTACTTCAAGATCGTGGACCGCAAGAAGGACATGATCCTGGTCAGCGGTTTCAACGTCTATCCGAACGAGGTGGAAGAAGTGGCTTCAGCATGCACCGGTGTGCTGGAGTGCGCCGCGATTGGTGTGCCTGACGAGAAAACCGGCGAAGCCGTCAAGCTGGTGGTGGTGCGCAAAGACCCCTCGCTCACCGAGGCGCAAATCCTGGCGTATTGCCGCGAGAACATGACGGCCTACAAGCAGCCACGCATCATTGAATTCCGCGATGAGTTGCCCAAAACCCCGGTGGGCAAGATTTTGCGGCGTGAGTTGCGCAGTGCCTCGGCATGAGCTTTGCGGCTGGCCCAGTACACTCCAAAGCGGCTCACTGAGCCGCTTTTTTCATGGGCAACAAGGGGTAAACCATGGCCGTGATCGGCATCATGAGTGCAATGCACGAAGAGCTGGCCGCCGTTTTGGCCGCCATGCCGGACGAGCAGCGCGTGCGCGTGGCAGGACGTGATTTCTGGGTGGGCCACTGGCAGGGTCACGACGTGGTGGCCGTGCTTTCGCGCATTGGCAAAGTGGCGGCGGCCACCACAGCCACAGCCTTGATCGAACGCTTCAAAGTCGATGTGCTGGTGTTCACGGGGGCTGCTGGTGGTCTGGCGTCAGACGCGCAGGTGGGCGATGTGGTGGTGGCGAGCGGTTTTGTGCAGCACGACATGGACGCCTCCCCCTTGTTCCCCAAGCACGAGGTGCCTTTGTACGGACGGTCCCGTTTTGACACCGATGCGCGCCTGTCACAAGGCTTGGTGGCCGCTGCTTCCAAGGTGCTGTCCGATCCTGCGCAACATCTGGGTGCCGAAGCCATTGCCGATTTCCATTTGCTGTCACCGAGAGTGCACCAGGGCCTGATCGCCAGCGGTGACCGCTTTGTGTCGACCACGGCCGAAAGCCAAGCCTTGCAGCGCAGCTTGCCCGATGCCCTGGCCGTCGAGATGGAAGGGGCCGCCGTGGCCCAAGTCTGTCTGGACTATGACGTGCCGTTTGCGGCGGTCCGCACCATTTCAGACCGCGCAGACGATGAGGCGCACATCGACTTCAACCGCTTCATCCGCGACGTGGCCAGCCGCTACAGCCTGGCCATCTTGTCGCAGTGGTTGATGCACAGGTAAAGCTGGAAAAGCCCGCATTCGGGAACACATTCACCACGGCAGGATTAACCCCAAGTTTGTTGCAGTGGGCTGGGGGCGGGTGACGATGTTGAGCCTGCGTCTGAGGAGCCCGGCACAGGCCCACTGCAACAAACTGCGCGACCCTACCGAAGGCGTCTTATTTCAACCAGCCCCGACGACGGAAGTACCACATGGGCACCACGGCGCTGGCGGCCATCAGGACGATGGCCATGGGGTAGCCCCAGGTCTGGCTGAGTTCGGGCATGTACTGAAAGTTCATGCCGTAAATGCTGGCGATCAAAGTCGGTGGCAGCAAGGCCACGCTGGCCACCGAGAAAATCTTGATGATCTTGTTCTGGTTGATGTTGATGAAACCCACCGTGGCGTCCATCAAGAAGTTGATCTTGTCGAACAAAAAGGCCGTGTGCGAGTCCAGCGAGTCGATGTCACGCAGGATCTGGCGGGCCTCTTCAAACTGCTCGGCATTGAGCATCTTGGAGCGCATCATGAAGCTCACAGCGCGGCGGGTGTCCATCACGTTGCGGCGGATGCGACCATTCAAGTCTTCCTGACGTGCAATCGCACCCAGCACTTCACCTGCCATGGCGTCGGTCACATCGCCCGACAGCACCTGCTTGCCTGCTTTTTCGAGCTGGTCGTAAATGCCTTCGAGCGTGTCGGCCGAGTACTCGGCATCGGCGTCAAACAGCTTGAGCAGCACTTCTTTGGCGTCCTCAATCAGGCCCGGCGCACGGCGCGCCCGCATGCGCAGCAGACGAAACACCGGCACGTCCTCGTCGTGGATGGAAAACAGTACGCCCTGGCTTTTGAGGTGGGTGTTGTGCTGGTTCAGGATGAAGGCGCAGCGCACCGTGCGGGGCTCGTCCTCGTCGGCGATCAAGAAGTCCGAGCGGATGTGCAATTCGCCGTTGTCTTCTTCGTAAAAGCGCGCGGATTCCTCGATGTCCTCGTCCATCGCGTCTTCCGGGATGGACAAGCCAAAGTACTGCTTGATCCAGCGCTTTTCTTCCAGCGTGGGCGACTCCAGGTCGACCCAGATGGGTTGAAAGCGGGAGAGTTCTTCCAGGGACTCGATCTCTTCCTGAAAGAGACGGCCGTTGGCAAGGGTGAAGATGTTGAGCATGGCGAATCCAGAAAAAGGCCAAGTGCCAAAAGTTCAAAAGGGCGGCGAAGGTTGAATGCAGCTTTCGAACGATGGGCGCAATGCTCAAGGCGTCCGAAAGCTACCGACTCGGGGTAGCGTCCACGACAGGGTCTCCAGATCAAAGAATGGGCGGATTATCGCACTGGACAAGGGGCTTGTGATGGCGGTGTTAGATTCAAAGGATTCCCCTTGAATTTTCATGACCACTCACCTCACTCCCCGACGAGAGCGCTGGCTCTTGCTGACGCTTGCCGGCATCCAGTTCACGCACATCCTGGACTTCATGATCATGATGCCGTTGGGGCCGCAGTTCACCCGCCTGTTTGACATCAGCAATGCCGAATTCGGTGTGCTGGTCTCAGCCTACACGCTGTCTGCCGGTGCCTCTGGCCTGCTGGCGGCCACCTATGTGGACCGTTTCAGCCGCAAGCGCCTGCTGCTCACCATGTACACCTTGTTTGGCTTGGCCACGCTGGCTTGCGGCTTGGCACCTGGCTATGGCTGGCTCATGGCCGCCCGTGTGGCAGCGGGTGTGTTTGGTGGCGTGTTGTCGGCGCTGTCCCAGACCATCGTGGCCGATGTGATCCCCTTCGAGCGGCGTGGCCGGGCCATGGGGGTGGTGATGACCTCGTTTTCGGTCTCGACCGTGGCTGGCGTGCCTTTGGGCTTGTTTTTGGCGGCGCACCTGAGTTGGCATGCGCCCTTCATGGCCATTGCGGCCATGGTCGGTGTGCTGGTGTTGGGCGCTTGGCAAACCTTGCCCAGGCTGGATGCCCATTTGCACCATCCCGAGCGGACCAGCATCTGGCGCAGCATTGGGCAGGTCCTGGTTGAGTCCAACCACCTGAAGGCGTTTGCCCTGTCCGGCGTCATGATGTTTGCAGGTTTTACCGTGATCCCCTACATCACCATCTACCTGCAGTCCAATGCGGGCATGGTGCCGGCACAAGTGCCCTGGGTGTATTTGCTGGGCGGCACGGCCACCTTGCTGACGGCCCGCTTGTTTGGTCGTCTGACCGACCGCGTGGGCAAGGTCAAGATGTTCAGACGCTTGGCCGTGGCGGTCACCGTGCCCTTGATGGCCACCACCTTGTCGGCGGGTTTGCCTTTGGCGGGCCTGTTCCTGATTTCAACGGCCTTCTTCACCATCATGAGCGGTCGCATGATCCCCGGCATGGCCCTGATTTCTTCGGCGGTCGAACCGCGTTTGCGCGGCACCTTCATGACCCTCAATTCCGCCGTGCAATCCGCGGCCATGGGCTTGGCGGCCATGGTGGGCGGTGCCATCATCGGACGTGATGCGCAAGGGCATCTGACGCATTACTGGGTGGCGGGGGTGATTGGGGTGGTGGCCAGCCTGATCTCGGTCTGGCTGGCGGGGCGGGTGCATTTGCATGGTGCACCGCAATCCTGAGCGGTGCATGACCGTCCGGATTCATCCAGCACGATAACATCGAAATCGGCTTTTGAGCCGAATTTCCCGGTCCCTTAGGTGCATTCCATAGGGGGCATTGCTTTTCGCAAAAGGCCGGCGCATAGTGGAGACGAACCCCTTGAAAAAGAGGTTTGTCAGCCCCGCTTCAAAAAGGGGCTTTTCCTACACGGGATCTATGGAGGCCAAGCTTATGAATTTGACAATCAGCGGACACCATCTGGAAGTGACGCCCGCCTTGCGAGACTATGTGACGGGCAAACTCGACCGCATCACCCGACATTTCGATCAGGTGGTCGACGTGAAAGTGCTGCTGACCGTGGAAAAGCAGAAGGAAAAAGAAAAGCGACAGCGCGCCGAGTGCAACATCCATGTCAAAGGCAACGACATGTTTGCCGAAAGCGCACACGAGGACCTGTACGCCGCTGTGGACGATCTGGTGGATAAATTGGACCGCCAGGTGGTCAAGCACAAAGACCGCATCACCCATCACCACCACAGCGCACCCAAGCGCATGATGTGATGCACCTTTAATTTCCCAACCAGGGCCGCTGCAAGCGGCCCTTTTTCATGGTTTTGACAGGCTTTATCGCCGCAAACGCCCTGTGCTCTTGCTTTTTGAGACACCTGCAGGCCGCCGACAGGTGCATAATCCGCCTCGAACATGAATCGTCTCTCATCCATATTGCCTGTTGCCCAAGTTCTTGTGGGGGTGGAAGCCACCAGCAAGAAACGCGCATTTGAAGAAGCCGGCCTTCTCTTCGAGAACCTGCATGGTTTGTCGCGTGCCTTGGTCACCGACAGCCTGTTTGCCCGTGAGCGTTTGGGCTCGACCGGACTGGGCCACGGCGTGGCCATCCCGCATGGCCGCATCAAAGGCCTGAAAGCGCCGATGGCTGCCGTTTTCCAATTGGCGCAGCCGATTGGTTTTGATGCACCGGATGAGCAGCCCGTCAATTTGTTGATTTTCTTGCTGGTGCCCGAGGCGGCCACGCAAAAGCACCTGGAAATCCTGTCGGAGATCGCTGAGCTGCTCAGCGACAGCCAATTGCGCGAAAACATCAAGAGCAGCGCCACGCAGGACAGCCTGCACCAACTGATTGCCCAGTGGCAGTCCGCCCAAACGGTCTGAGCGCAGACCTTCTCTGAGCTTTTGCGATGAAGCCTTCCGTCATCAGTGCCGACGTCCTTTTTGAGGACCACCGCGGCAAGCTCAAGTGGCAGTGGGTGGCGGGCCTGGGCGCTTCAGAGCGCCGCTTTGACGAGGTCGCCGTGCGCGAAGCCCGCTCGGGCGCTGACTTGGTCGGTTATCTCAACTACATCCACCCTTACCGCGTTCAGATTTTGGGCCCCCGCGAGGTGGCTTACCTGACCAACTCCACGCCGGAAGACTGCGCCCGCCGGATTGCCCGCATCGTCACGCTGGAGCCGCCGGTGCTGGTGCTGGCCGATGGGCAGGTTGCTCCGGACGCCTTGCTGTCCATGTGCGAGCGGGCGCAGATCCCGATGTTTGCCACCGAGCATTCGTCCGCTTTTGTGATCGATGTGCTGCGGGCCTATTTGTCCAAGCATTTTGCCGACCGCACGACCATGCACGGTGTCTTCATGGACATTTTGGGCATGGGTGTGTTGATCACCGGCGAATCGGGCCTGGGCAAGAGCGAATTGGGCTTGGAGCTGATTTCCCGTGGCAACGGCCTGGTGGCCGATGATGCGGTGGACCTGTACCGCATCAACCAGACCACCATTGAGGGTCGCTGCCCCGATTTGCTGCAAAACCTGCTGGAGGTGCGCGGCATCGGTCTGCTCGACATTCGCGCCATCTTTGGCGAGACGGCGGTGCGCCGCAAGATGCGCCTGAAGTTGATCGTGCATTTGGTGCGTCGTGAGACCTTTGACCGCGATTACGAGCGCATGCCGTCGGAGCCGCTCACGCAAGACGTGCTGGGCATTCCGGTGCGCAAGGTCGTCATTCAGGTGGTGGCCGGTCGCAACATTTCGGTGCTGGTGGAAGCGGCCGTGCGCAACACCATCTTGCAGATGCGCGGCATCGACACCTACCAGGATTTCATCGAGCGCCAGCGCCGCGCCATGGAATAAGCACAGCAGCTCAGCGCTGACGATGCGGGCAGGGGTTTTGCGTGCAATGCGCGTACAGGCTCAAGGCGTGGTCGGCGATCACAAAGCCCTTGGACTGGGCCACGGCCTGCTGACGTGACTCGATCTCCGGGTCATAAAACTCTTCCACCCTACCGCAATCGAGGCACACCACATGGTCATGGTGCTGGCCTTCGTTGAGCTCATAGACCGCCTTGCCGCTTTCAAAATGGTTGCGGCTCAAAATCCCGGCCTGCTCGAACTGGGTCAGCACACGGTAGACCGTGGCCAGACCGATGTCAGCATTGTCGTTGAGCAGGTGACGAAACACGTCCTCGGCGGTCATGTGCCGCTGCGCACCGCTTTGGAAAACCTCCAGGATTTTCAGGCGGGGCAAGGTGGCTTTGAGACCGTTGTTTTTGAGTTCGTCGATTTGGCTCATGGGGCTTTGGCAAGAGGTGAAGCGGACAGACCTGAATTCATGGCTGCCGCTACAATGCCTCGATCATATCGGCCCCTCTTCAACCATGACAGCTTCCCTGAATTTTCGCGTTCCTCGCGCTTGGCTCGCCGGGCTCGTTTTGAGCGCAAGCTTGGCAGGTTGTGGCAGTGTCCACCAGGACACCTTCAAGTCGTATGTCCCCGAGGTGGTGCAAGGCAACTTTGTCTCCAAAGAGCAGCGCCAGGCCTTGCGCCCGGGCATGGTGCGTGCGCAGGTGCGTGACATTCTGGGCACCCCCTTGGTGTCCAGCCTGTTCCATGCCGATCGCTGGGACTATGTCTTCAGCATCCAGCGTCAGGGCGTGCCGGCCCAGAACTTCCGCCTCACCGTGGTCTTCAAGGGCGATGTACTCGACCAGATCGACAGCGATGTCTTGCCCAGCGAGGCCGAATTTGCCGGGCGTCTGGTGCGCCCACGCCCTTTGGGTAATTTGCCCAAACTCGAAGCTACGGAGCAGGACTTGCAGCGTTTTCCTGTGAGCAAGTCCGACACGGAGGCCTCTCGTCCGACGCCCGCGCCTTTGCCCAGCAGCTACCCGCCCCTGGAGCCCGTCTCCCGTTGATCACCGGACGGTGCCCTTCGCCTGACCTTTCACAAGCCTTGAACATCTCATGACCCAATTGAACTCTTTGCCCATTGCTGTGGCCGGTGCCACCGGCCGCATGGGGAACATGCTGATCGAAGCCATTTTGGCCGCCGACGATTGCCGCCTGTCCGGTGCGCTGGACATCGCTGCCAGCCCCGCATTGGGCCAAGATGCCTCGGCCTTTTTGGGCAAAGCCAGCGGCGTGTCGGTGGTGTCCGACTTGAAAGCCGGTTTGAAGGATTCGGGCTTTCTGATCGACTTCACCCGACCCGAAGGCACTTTGGCGCACCTGAAGGTGTGCCGCGAACTGGGCGTCAAAGCCGTCATCGGCACGACCGGCTTCAGCGAAGCGCAAAAGGCGGAGATCGCCGAGATCGCCCAAGACATCGCCATCGTCATGGCCCCCAACATGAGCGTGGGCGTGAACGTCACCTTGAAGCTGCTGCAAATGGCGGCCCAAGCCCTGTCCACCGGCTACGACATCGAAATCATCGAAGCCCACCACCGCCACAAGGTCGATGCACCTTCGGGCACCGCGCTCAAGATGGGCGAAGTCATTGCCGACGCGATTGGCCGCGACTTGAAGGAATGCGCCGTGTACGAACGTTATGGCCACACCGGCGAGCGTGACCCGTCGACCATCGGTTTTTCGACCATCCGTGGTGGCGACATCGTGGGCGACCACACCGTGCTGTTTGCCGGTATTGGTGAGCGCATCGAAGTGACCCACAAATCCTCCAGCCGCGCCACCTATGCGCAAGGCAGCTTGCGTGCCGTGCGCTACCTGGCCAGCCAGCAGCGCGGCTTGTTCGACATGTTCGACGTGTTGAACCTGCGCTGAGACGCAACTTCCCATGAACCTGAGCGACTTCCTGCTCCACAGCGATGCGGTCAGCCGCGTGCTGGCGCTGGTGTTGCTGGCGCTGTCGGTGTGCAGCTGGGTGGTGATCGTCTGGAAGTGGCGATTGCTCACCCGCGTGGGCCTGGATGTGCGCCGCAGCGTGGCGGCGTTTTGGCAGTCGCCTGGCTTTGACGATGCCCGCCAGCGCGTGGCCCAGTTTGACCGCGACGCCTGCGTGATCCCCATGATCGACGCCACCTTGTTGCCCGTGGGCGGTACCTTGGCTTCTGCTGGAGACCGCCAAAACCAGCTCACCCGTGTCCTGCGCGATGCCTTGCAGTCGGTGGTGCGCCGCTTGCAGTGGGGTCAGTTGCTGCTGGCCACGGCCGGATCGATCTCGCCTTTTGTGGGCTTGCTGGGCACCGTGTGGGGCATCTTCAATGCCCTGACCGGCATGGCCGAGGCGGGGCAACTGACCATCGACAAAGTGGCCGGGCCCGTGGGCGAAGCCCTGATCATGACCGCAGCTGGCCTGGCGGTGGCCATCCCCGCGGTGCTGGGCTACAACCTGCTGGGCCGCCGGGTGGCCCTGATCGAAGCCGAGCTCGAAGGCTTTGCCCACGATCTGCGCGGCCTGCTGACAGGCTCGCAAGACTGAGCCATGGCCTTCGGTCGCCTGGCCTCCTCCAAAGCCGACGCGCCCATGAGCGAGATCAACGTCACGCCCATGGTGGACGTGATGCTGGTTTTGCTGGTGATCTTCATCCTCACCGCCCCCTTGATGACCAGCGCCATCCGCCTGGACCTGCCGCAAGCCGAAGGCGGCGAGGCGGGCGCATCGCCCCAAGCCCTGTCGTTGGTGGTGGACGCCCAAGGCACCGTATACCTGGCCGACAAGCCCATCACCCCCGAGGCCCTGCGCCTGCGCCTGGCCGAAGCCGCCAAACGCAACCCCAACACCGAGCTGGAGCTGCGCGCAGACGAATCCGTGCCCTACGGCCGCGTGGTGGAAACCATGGGCCTGGCCCAAAAAGCAGGCCTGTCCCGCATCGGCTTCGTCGCCCAGACCCCGTCCACCTCCAAACGCTGAGCCATCTCCTACCCAGGCGCAAAGCTGGGCATGAATACCTTGAGCGCATGAGCCCGAAGGGAGGCAGGTCCGGGCAACGATGTTGAGCCTGCGTCTGAGGCGCCCGGGCCACCCGTCCTGCGGGCCACCAACGCCGGTCAACTCACCAAGACCAGCACCCGCGCCAGCCTACAATCGACCCCTATGCAAGACAAGTACAACCACCTCGAAGTCGAACCCGCAGCACAGGCCCGCTGGACGGCCCGCGATGCCTACCGCGTCACCGAAGACGCCAGCAAAAAGAAGTTCTACGCCTGCTCCATGCTGCCCTACCCCAGCGGCAAGCTGCACATGGGCCACGTGCGCAACTACACCATCAACGACATGCTCACGCGCAGCCTGCGCATGAAGGGCTACAACGTCTTGATGCCCATGGGTTGGGACGCCTTTGGCCTGCCCGCTGAAAACGCAGCGCTCAAAAACGGCGTGCCCCCCGCCAAGTGGACCTACGAAAACATCGCCTACATGAAAAAGCAGATGCAGGCGATGGGCTTGGCCATCGACTGGTCGCGTGAAGTGGCCACCTGCGATCCGACTTACTACAAGTGGAACCAGTGGCTGTTCCTCAAGATGCTGGACAAAGGTATCGCCTACCGCAAGACCCAGATCGTCAACTGGGACCCGGTGGACCAGACCGTGCTGGCCAACGAGCAGGTGATCGACGGCCGCGGTTGGCGCACCGGCGCTTTGGTCGAAAAGCGCGAGATCCCCGGTTACTACCTGAACATCACCCAGTACGCGCAAGAGCTGCTGGACCATGTGCAGCTGGGCAACGACAAAGCCACGCTGAACGGCTGGCCCGACAAAGTGCGCCTGATGCAGGAAAACTGGATCGGCAAATCCGAAGGGGTGCGCTTTGCCTTCACGCACGAGATCCAAGGCGCTGATGGTGCCCTGATCGGCGACGGCAAGATGTACGTCTTCACCACCCGTGCTGACACCATCATGGGCGTGACCTTTTGCGCGGTGGCGGCTGAACACCCGCTGGCGCTGCACGCTGCTTCGTCCAACGCTGCTTTGGCGGCGTTTCTGGAAGAGTGCAAATCTGGCGGCACTACCGAAGCCGAGCTGGCGACGCAAGAGAAAAAGGGCATGGCTACGGGCCTGTTCGTCACACACCCACTGACCGGCGCTCAAGTCGAAGTCTGGGTCGGCAACTATGTGCTGATGAGCTACGGTGACGGCGCTGTGATGGGCGTGCCCGCGCACGACGAGCGTGACTTTGCGTTTGCGCTGAAGTATCAGTTGCCCATCAAGCAGGTCGTGTCCGTCAAGGATCAGGCCTTTGACGCCACCGCTTGGCAAGACTGGTACGGCGACAAACAAAGCTGCGTGTGCATCAACTCCGGCGAACTCGACGGCCTGAACCAAAAAGTCGCGGTCACCAAAGTGGCGGAGCTGCTCGCCGCCAAAATGCACAACGGGGTCGGTCTGGGCGAGAAGAAAACCACCTGGCGTCTGCGCGACTGGGGCGTGAGCCGTCAGCGCTACTGGGGCACGCCGATCCCGATCATCCATTGCGAAGAACACGGCGCGGTGCCCGTGCCCGAAAAAGACCTGCCGGTGGTGCTGCCGCAAGACTGCATCCCCGACGGCTCGGGCAACCCGCTGCACAAGCACGAAGGTTTCCACGCAGGCGTGACCTGCCCCGTGTGCGGCAAACCCGCACGCCGCGAGACCGACACCATGGACACCTTTGTGGATTCGTCCTGGTACTTCATGCGCTATTGCGATCCGACCAATGCCGACAAAATGGTCGCTGACGGCGCGGATTACTGGATGCCGATGGACCAGTACATCGGCGGCATCGAGCACGCCATCTTGCACCTGCTGTACGCACGCTTTTGGACCAAGGTCATGCGCGACCTGGGTCTGGTCAAGGTCGACGAGCCTTTCACCAAGCTGCTCACCCAAGGCATGGTGCTCAACCACATCTATTCGCGCCGCACGGCCAAGGGCGGCAAGGACTATTTCTGGCCGCACGACGTGGAGCATGTGCTCGACGAGACCGGCAAAGTCATCGGTGCCAAGCTCAAGAACGAAGCCGACAGCGGCGATGGCCGCCTGCCCGTGGGCACCGCCATCGACTACGAAGGCGTGGGCACCATGTCCAAGTCCAAGAACAACGGCGTGGACCCACAAGACCTGATCGAGCGCTACGGCGCTGACACCGCGCGTCTGTACACCATGTTCACCGCACCGCCCGAGGTGACGCTGGAGTGGAACGATGCCGCCGTGGAAGGCAGCTACCGTTTCCTGCGCCGGGTGTGGAACTTCGGCGTCAAGCATGAGGCCGCCTTGAAAGCTGGCATTGCGGTGGACCGCAGCCAGCCGGTGGAATTTGGCAAGGCCGCCAAAGCGCTGCGCCTGGACATCCACACCGTGCTCAAGCAAGCCAATTACGACTACGAGCGCATGCAGTACAACACCGTCGTCTCGGCGGTGATGAAGATGCTCAACACGCTGGAAGACGCCGCCTTGTCGGACAGCGCCGAAGACTCGGCCGCTTTGGCCGAAGGCTTCTCGATCCTGCTGCGCGTGCTCTACCCTGCCTGCCCACACATTGCCGACCAGCTCTGGGTCGAACTGGGTTATGCCGCTTGTTGCGGTGACCTGCTCGACGTGGCCTGGGCCGGTGTCGACGAGTCGGCCCTGCAGCGCGACGAGATCGAGCTGATGCTGCAGATCAACGGCAAGCTGCGTGGCTCGATTTTGGTGCCCGCCGCCGCAGACAAGGCGCAGATCGAAGCGGCCGCATTGGCCAGCGAAGCTTTCGTCAAGCAAGCCGAAGGCGCTGCGCCCAAAAAAGTCATCGTGGTGCCTGGCCGTTTGGTCAACATCGTCGTCTGAAAGCCCGCATGAACGCCTCGCGCCGCCGACTCCTGTCTGCCCTGGGCATCGCCCCGGCGCTGGGCCTTGTGGGCTGCGGCTTTGCGCTGCGGCAGAACCAGGACTTCCCGTTCAAGACGCTCTACGGCAACTTCTCTGAAAACTCGCCCTTGGGTGTAGAACTGCGGCGCAATTTGTTGGGCACGGGCCGCATTGATCTGGTGACCGATGCCAAGAAGATGCCCGACGTCGATGCCATCCTCGACATCCTGAGTGAATTGCGTCAGCAGGTGGTGGTGGGCATGAACTCGTCGGGCCAGGTGCGCGAGATGCAGCTGCGTCTGCGGGTGAGCTTCAGGCTGCGCACTCCGCAAGGCGAAGAGTGGATCGAGCCGGTTGAGCTGTACCAGCAACGCGATTTGAGCTTCACCGAAACGGCCGCGCTGTCCAAAGAGATCGAGATGAACATGATGTACCGCGACATGCAAACGGACATCGTGCAGCAGATCATGCGTCGCCTGTCCATCGTCAAGCCGCGCAAAGCTACACCTGCGCCCGCGGCGGTCAAACCCTGACGCCCAAGCGATGCAACTGGCTCTTCCCCAGCTGAGCGCACACCTGCAAAAAGGTTTGCGCAGCCTCTACACCTTGCACGGCGATGAGGCCTTGCTCATTCAAGAGGCGGCCGATGCCATCCGCGCAGCCGCCCGTGCGCAGGGCTACACCGAGCGCACAGTGCACACCGTGGCCGGCGCCCATTTCGACTGGAGCGAGGTGCTGGCCGCAGGCGGCTCCATGAGCCTGTTTGCCGACAAACAAATTGTCGAAGTGCGCATTCCTTCGGGCAAGCCCGGTAAGGAGGGCAGCCCAGCCATCCAGCAACTGGCCGAATCGGCGCAAGGCAACGACAGCACCTTGACCTTGTTTTTGTTGCCCCGGCTGGATGCCGCCACCCGCAAAGGCGCGTGGTTTGGTGCGCTGGAGGGCGCGGGCGTGACGATCCAGATCGATCCGGTGGACCGCAATGCTTTGCCGCAGTGGATCGCGCAGCGCTTGCAACGCCAGGGCCAAAGCGTGGCCGCAGGCGAAGAAGGTCAACGCACCTTGCAGTTTTTTGCCGACCGTGTGGAGGGCAACCTGCTGGCGGCGCACCAAGAGATTCAAAAGCTCGGCTTGCTTTACCCGGCCGGTGAGCTGAGCCAAGACCAGGTCGAAGCGGCGGTGCTCAACGTGGCCCGCTACGACGTGTTCAAACTGTCCGAGTCGGTTTTGTCGGGTCAGGTCTCGCGTGTGCAGCGCATGCTCGATGGTTTGCAGGCCGAAGGCGAGGCGGCTGTGTTGGTGCACTACACCTTGGCCGAAGACATTCGGGCCTTGAAGCGCGTGAAAGACGCCATGGCCGCAGGCAAGCCCTTGCCCATGGCTTTGAGGGAGCAGCGTGTCTGGGGCCCCCGCGAGCGCTTGTTTGAGCGGGTGTTGCCCCGCTTGTCTGAAGCTCGTTTGAATGGCTTGCTGCAATCTGCACACCAGGTGGACGGCATCGTCAAAGGCCTGAAGGTGCCCGATTGGCCGACCGATCCCTGGCAGGCCCTGGGCCGCTTGGCCATGCGTTTTTCGCGCATGTGCATGGTGCGCTGATTGCTCAGCAGGCCCAGTGCCCCAAGGGCACCGGCATCTGCGAAAATGCCAGGATGACCGATCTGAACACCGTTGAACACATGCACGCCTTGGGCCAGCAGGCCAAAAAAGCTTCTGCCTTGATGGCCAAGGCCTCGGCCGCCGTCAAGAACCAGGCTTTGCGCCGATTGGCGACTTTGCTGCGCGAAAACACCGAAGCCTTGCAGCTGGACAACGCCCAAGACTTGACCCGCGCCCAGGCCAATGGCCTGTCCGAGCCCATGGTCGATCGCCTCAAGCTCACGCCCAAAGTGCTGGAAACCTGCGCCCAAGGCTGCGAGCAGCTGGCTGCCATGCCCGATGTGATCGGCGAAATTTTGGGCATGAAGCAGCAGCCCAGCGGTATCCGCGTGGGCCAGATGCGGGTGCCGATCGGCGTGTTTGGCATGATTTTCGAGAGCCGTCCCAATGTGACGATCGAAGCCGCCAGCCTGTCGATCAAGAGCGGCAATGCCTGCATCTTGCGCGGTGGCTCCGAGGCGATTGACTCCAACAAGGCCTTGGCCAAGCTGGTGCAGCAAGCCCTGGCCGAGAGCGGTTTGCCTGTGGATGCGGTGCAACTGGTGCAAACCACCGACCGCGCCGCTGTGGGCCAGCTGATCACCATGCCGCAATTTGTGGACGTGATCATCCCGCGTGGGGGCAAGGGCCTGATCGAGCGCATCAGCGCCGAGGCCAAGGTGCCCGTCATCAAGCACCTGGACGGCAATTGCCACACCTATGTGGACGATCCTTGCGACATCGACATGGCCGTCAAGGTGGCCGACAACGCCAAAACCCAGAAGTACAGCCCCTGCAATGCCAGCGAAAGCTTGCTGGTGGCCAAGGGCGTGGCCGCCGAGTTCTTGCCCAAAATTGGCGCGGTCTATGCCGCCAAGGGGGTCGAGATGCGTTGCTGCCCCAAGTCCAAGGCCATCCTGAGCCAGATCAGCGGTGCCCAATTACAAGACGCCACCGAGCAAGACTGGTCCGAGGAGTACCTCGCTCCGATCATCAGCATCAAGGTGGTTGAGGGGCTGGATGAGGCGATTGCCCACATCAACCACTACAGCAGCCACCACACCGAAGCCATCCTGACGCGCGACCACATGCACGCCCAGCGCTTTTTGCGCGAAGTGGACTCGTCCAGCGTCATGGTCAACGCCAGCACCCGCTTTGCGGACGGTTTTGAATATGGTCTGGGTGCCGAAATCGGCATCAGCACCGACAAGTTCCACGCCCGTGGCCCGGTGGGCATTGAAGGCCTGACCTCGCTCAAGTACGTGGTGCTGGGCGAAGGCGAAATCCGTACCTGAGCGCACGCAGGTTTTGCGGCCATGTCCGGTAGGTGCTTGTATTGGCACCTTCCGGCCCCATATCATTTCTTTGTTTTCCGTTCACCGAAGGTCGCCCATGGTTCCCCATCTTGTCACAGCCCTCAATGGCCCCATCAACGAGCTGGAGCAGCGCATCCTCGACTCCATGCCGGCGATTGAGCGCTGGTTCCGTCTGGAGTGGATGGAGCACACCCCGCCCTTCTACACCTCGGTCGATATCCGCAATGCCGGCTTCAAGCTAGCCCCGGTGGACACCAATTTGTATCCCGGCGGCTGGAACAATCTGACGCCCGAGATGTTGCCTTTGGCGGTGCAGGCGGCCCAGGCGGCCATCGAGAAGATCTGCCCAGAGGCCAAGAACCTGCTGATCATTCCCGAGAACCACACCCGCAACACCTTTTATCTGACGAACGTGTTGCAGTTGCAGCGCATCTTCCACATGGCGGGGCTGAATGTGCGCATTGGCTCGATCAACCCCGAGATCAAGGAAGCCACCACCATCGACTTGCCCAACGGCGAAAGCGTGACGCTGGAGCCTGTGGTGCGCAGCAAGCACCGCCTGGGTCTCAAAGACTTTGATCCTTGCACCATCTTGCTCAACAACGACCTGTCGGCCGGTGCCCCTGGCATTTTGGAAGAGTTGCACGAGCAGTTCTTGTTGCCGCCTCTGCACGCAGGCTGGAGCGTGCGCCGCAAGACCAAGCATTTTCAGAGCTATGAAGAAGTGGCCAAACGCTTTGGCAAGCTGCTGGGCATTGACCCTTGGCTCATCAATCCGATGTTCAGCCAGTGCGGCGATGTGAACTTTGCCGAAGGCACGGGCATGGAGTGCCTGCGCAGCAATGTGGATGCACTGCTGACCAAGATCAAACGCAAATACAAGGAATACGGCATCAACGAAAAGCCCTTTGTGGTCGTCAAGGCCGACAACGGCACTTACGGCATGGGCATCATGACGGTGCGTGATGTGGCCGATCTGGACGCGCTCAACCGCAAGACCCGCAACAAGATGAACGTCATCAAGGACGGTCAGACCGTCAACGACGTGATCATCCAGGAAGGTGTGCTGACCAATGAGCGCATCAACGACGCCGTGGCCGAGCCGGTGGTTTACATGATGGACCGCTATGTGGTGGGTGGTTTTTACCGCGTGCACGCCGAGCGCGGCGTGGACGAGAATCTGAATGCCCCGGGTGCCAGCTTTGTGCCCTTGGCCTTTGCCGAGAGCCCCCATTTGCCGCAGCCAGGCGTCAAGCCAGGGGCCAGCGTGCCCAATCGCTTTTACATGTACGGTGTCATTGGCCGCTTGGCCATGCTGGCCGCCAGTTATGAGCTGGAAGCGACCGACCCCGAGGCCGAGGTGTACGACTGAAGTTGCTGCACTGCAACAAATTGTCGCCAAAGTCGGTGACAGGGCGGCTGTAACGGGCGCAAAATAGCGCTCTTCAAGTCATTCAAGCCTGACCCCGTGTCAGGCCGTTTTTTGTGTCTTCTTCAAAATCCTCACTCGCCGCCCTGACTTTGGGCGCCATTGGCGTGGTTTACGGCGACATCGGCACCAGCGTGCTGTATGCCTTCAAGGAAGTGTTTGCCAGCGGCCATGTGCCAGTGACGCCCGAAAACGTCTTGGGCGTTCTGTCCTTGTTCTTCTGGGCCTTGACACTGATCGTTTCGCTTAAATACGTTTCACTGATCATGCGCGCCGACAACCATGGCGAAGGTGGCCTGATGGCGTTGCTGGCCTTAGCCTCCAGTTCGGTCAAGGACCGACCGCGCACCCGCTCGGCATTGCTCATGATCGGGGTCTTCGGGGTGGCGCTGTTTTTTGGTGATGGCATCATCACACCGGCCATTTCAGTTTTGTCGGCAGTAGAGGGTTTGGAGATCATGACCCCCTACGCCAAACCCTATGTGGTGCCGATTTCCTTGTTCGTTTTGGTTTTGTTGTTCATGGTGCAGCGTCGAGGCACGCAGGACATTGGTAAATTTTTCGGACCAGTGACACTGGTCTGGTTTGTGGCCATCGGTGCTTTGGGACTGGTTCAGGTGATGGACAATCCTTCCGTCCTGAGAGCTTTGTCGCCGTACTACGCCTTCAAATTTGCGGTAGACCATGGCTATATCGCCTTCATCGTGTTGGGCGCAGTGTTTTTGTGCTTGACGGGTGCAGAAGCCCTGTATGCCGACATGGGCCACTTTGGCAAAAAGCCCATCCAGCTGGCCTGGTTTGGTCTGGTCATGCCCTCGTTGGTGCTCAACTATTTTGGGCAAGGTGCGCTGGTGCTAAAAAACCCCCAGGCGGTTGAAAACCCTTTCTATTTGTTGGCCCCCGAATGGGCCACGTTGACCTTGGTGGTTTTGGCCACGATGGCCACGGTGATTGCCTCACAAGCGCTGATTTCTGGGGCTTTCTCAGCCACCAAGCAGACCATTCAATTGGGGTACTTGCCTCGCCTGCGCATCTTGCACACCTCTGAAAGTGACACGGGCCAGATCTACATTCCGGCTGTGAACTGGACTTTGCTGGCGGGTGTGATTTTGGCGGTCACCTTGTTCGGTTCGTCGACCGCGTTGGCTGCGGCGTACGGCATTTCGGTGAGTTTGGTGATGATCATCACCACCGCATTGACTTATTTTGTATTGCGCTATGGCTGGTCATTCCCGTTGCCTGTGGCGATGTTGGCCACGGGTTTTTTCTTTGTCATTGACTTGGTCTTTTTTGCCTCCAACTCCTTGAAGATTTTCCAGGGCGGCTGGTTTCCTTTGCTCATGGCGATCGGGTTTTACGTCATCTTGTCGACATGGTCAGAAGGCCGTCGATTGCTGGGCCAAGCCTTGCGCCAGGATGCCTTGAGCCTCCAAGATTTTCTGGACGCAGTGTTTGTGGCCCCCCCATTGCGTGTACCGGGTACAGCCGTGTTCATGACCTCAGAGCAAGGCACCGTGCCCAATGCATTGCTGCATAACCTCAAGCACAACAAGGTGCTGCACGCGCAAAACCTGTTCGTCACTGTGCGTAGCCACGAGGTGCCGCGCATTGATCTGTCCGAACGACTCGAGGTCTTGTCGTTAGGGCACGAATGTTGGCAAGTGACCGTCAATTACGGTTTCAAGGATGATCCGGATTTGCCAACTGCTTTGGCCAAACTTGACGGCTTGGGGTGCAAGATGGACCCCATGATGACAAGCTATTTCTTGTCGCGTGACATCGTCATTCCGACCATTGGCGGCGGCATGGCCACCTGGCGCGAAAAGCTCTTTGCCCAGATGCACCACAACGCCAGCGCGGCGGCCGAGTTTTTGAACCTGCCCACCAACGCTGTTGTCGAGCTGGGCTCCAAGATCGAAATTTGATGGGCGTGGCTGGGCCATTGAGATGGCGACTTCAAACATGGCTGACAAACTTGCGCTTTACCTGGATCTGATCCGCTGGAACCGCCCTGCGGGTTGGTTGCTCTTGCTGTGGCCTTCGCTGGCGGCTTTGTGGGTGGCTGAGGGTGGATTTCCGGGCTGGCATTTGATCGTGGTCTTCACCTTGGGCACCATCCTCATGCGCAGTGCGGGCTGCTGCATCAACGATGTGGCCGATCGGGATTTTGACAAGCACGTCAAGCGCACGGCCAACCGGCCCGTGACCAGTGGCCGCATTGGCACGAAAGAAGCCTTGGGTGTGGGCGCGGTGCTGGCGCTGTGTGCGTTTGGCTTGGTGTTGACCACCAACGCGGCCACCATCGCCTGGTCGTTTGCTGCTTTGGCGGTGACCTTGGTGTATCCCTATGCCAAGCGCTACGTGTCCATGCCGCAGGCGGTGCTGGGTGTGGCCTTCAGCTTTGGCATTCCCATGGCGTTTGCAGCGGTGCAGGGCCACGTGCCTGCGCTGGCTTGGGCCATGCTGCTGGGCAATCTGTTTTGGGTGTTGGCCTATGACACCGAATACGCGATGGTGGACCGTGACGACGATGTGAAGATCGGCATGAAGACCTCGGCCATCACGCTGGGCGACAAAGAGGTGCCCGCCATCATGGGTTTTTATGTGGCTTATTTGCTGATCTGGGCTTGGGTGCTCAAGGCCGATCAGCAAGGCGGGATGTTCTGGCTGGCCTGGGCCGTGTCAGCAGCCCAGGTGGTCTGGCATTACTTTTTGATCCGCCACCGCAGCCGAGAAGGGTGTTTCAAGGCTTTCCGCCTGAACCACTGGCTGGGGTTCAGCGTGTTTGTCGGCGTGGTCCTCAGCTACCTTTGATCAGGACTTGCCGAACTCGTCGCCTAGCTCACGGGCTCGCAGCTCGGCCGCTTGCATGGCCTTGACAAATGCGGGTTTGATGCCACCGGCCTCCATCGAGGTGATGGCCGCATAAGTGGTGCCGCCTTTGGAGGTGACGCGCTGACGCAGGACTTCGGGCGATTCTGTGGATGCGGCGGCCAGGGACGATGCGCCCGAGAAGGTGGCCACGGCCAATTGGTAGGCCTGGTCTGCCGACAAGCCCATGCCCACACCCGCTTCGGTCATGGCTTCGAGAAAGTAAAACACATAGGCAGGACCTGAGCCGGAGAGCGCGGTCACGGCGTCCAGCTGGGACTCTTGGTTGACCCACAAGTATTGACCGGTGGTGCCAATGACCTGTTCGACCAGTGCCTTGTCGGCGGCCGTGACCTGCGGGCAGGGGTAGAGCGCTGTCATGCCCTGGCCGACCAGGGCGGGGGTGTTGGGCATGCAGCGCACCACGCGCTCGGTGCCCACCCAGCGGCGGATGCTGTCGGTGCGGATGCCTGCGGCCACAGACAGGTGCAGGGCTTGTGCGGTGTGCGGCATGACCGGCGCGGCGGCTTCACTGAACATCTGGGGTTTGACGGCCCAGACCACCAGATCGGCTTGTGCCAGTGCGGGGCCTGCCGCAGGCAAGGCGTGGATGCCAAAGTCCTGGAGCAGTTTGGCGGCGGCTTCGGCGAAGGGCTCCACCACGGTGATCTGTTCAGGCTTCATGCATTGGCGGATCAGGCCGCCAATGATGGCGCTGGCCATGTTGCCGCCGCCGATGAATGCAATGTGCTGTGAAGGTGTGCTCATGTCGGGGTGTCCCTAGGGTGTCTGTACGAAAAACGCAATGCGGGAATTGTCGCTGTTTGCGCGGCGAAGTTTGCGTTAGCCTTGACGGTATGGACTACATCCTCTCTCTTGACCAAGGTACCACCAGCTCGCGGGCGGTGGTGTTTGACCGATCCGGCGTGCCTGTGGCGATCGCACAGCGCGAGTTTGCCCAGCACTTTCCCCAGCCTGGCTGGGTGGAGCATGACGCCGAAGAAATCTGGCAGAGCCAGTTGGCGGTGATGCAGGAGGTGTTGCTCAAAGCCGGCATTTCGGCGCATCAGCTGCGAAGCATTGGATTGACCAACCAACGTGAAACCACCGTGTTGTGGGACCGCAAGACCGGGGTGCCGATCGCGCCCGCCATCGTTTGGCAGGACCGGCGAACGGTGGCGCATTGCCAAGCTTTGCGTGAAGCGGGGTGGGCGGACAAGATTGCCAGCAAGACGGGCTTGGTGCTGGATGCCTATTTTTCGGGCACCAAGCTGGCCTGGCTGCTCAATCATGTGCCGGGTGTGCGTGCGCGGGCCGAGGCGGGCGAGTTGGCGTTTGGCACCGTGGACAGCTGGTTGGTCTGGAAACTCACAGGGGGACGCGTTCATGCCACGGACCCCAGCAATGCCTCCCGCACCCTGTTGTTCAATTTGAAGCGGGGCGATTGGGACGCTGAGCTGTTGGGCATGCTTGACATTCCCGCTGCGGTGCTGCCCCGGGTGTTGCCTTCGTGCGGTGTGATGGCCGAGACCGATGCGGCTTGCTTGGGGGTGAGTGTGCCCATTGCCGGCTGGGCGGGTGATCAGCAAGCGGCCTTGTTTGGGCAGGCCTGTTTTGCACCCGGCATGGCCAAAAACACCTATGGCACGGGTTGCTTCATGTTGATGAACACGGGCGACCAGCCGGTGAGCAGCCGTCATCAGCTGCTCAGCACGGTGGCTTGGCAAGGACCGACAGGGGCTGCCAGGCCCACGGCCTATGCCTTGGAAGGCTCTGTGTTCATGGCGGGTGCCACCGTGCAGTGGCTGCGCGATGGCTTGCAGATCATTCAAAGCGCGCCAGAAGTCGAGGCCTTGGCGGCCAGTGTGCCGGACACGGGCGATGTGTTTTTGGTGCCCGCGTTTGCGGGGCTGGGTGCCCCTGATTGGGATGGACAGGCCCGTGGCACCTTGTTGGGCATGACCCGTGGCACGGGGCGGGCGCACATTGCCCGGGCTGCGCTGGAGGCCATTGCCTTGCAAACAGCCGATGTCTTTCATGCCATGAGCGCCGACAGCGGCCTGTCTTTGACCGAATTGCGGGTCGATGGCGGTGCCAGTCGCAACAATTTGCTCATGCAAATCCAGGCCGATGTGCTGGGCGTGCCGGTGGTGCGCAGTCGCGTGAGCGAGACCACGGCCTTGGGCGCGGCCTATTTGGCAGGCCTGGCGACGGGTTATTGGGCAGACGCGCAGGAGGTGTCTGACCAATGGCAAGAGGAGCGGCGTTTTGAGCCCATGTGGACGAGGGATCGGCGTCAGGACTTGAGAGCGCGCTGGCGTGAGGCGGTCGACAGGTCCCGAAAATGGGCCCTGTGAGGCTGCAGCCAGGCCAATTCGGACTGTTCACCCCTTCAATCAGTGGCCCGATGGGCAGATTTCAGGGGCTGAATCAGCTTAAATGCCGTCGCGCATGAAAAAACTTTGGGTAAGTTGTTGACTCGCCCCTTTTTTTCTGTGACAATCGTGGGCTTCGCTTTGCAAAAAGCGTAAGTATCTGCCCAAACTGAAGTGCTGCGAGTGGTTCGCGGTGTGGATGACGGGTCCAAGACTGATTCCTGTGAGGTGGCTTTGGCTGCTGTGCAAGGAATACAAGTTGGGAATAAAGAAATGATCCAGACAGAAACTCGGTTGGATGTGGCCGACAACACCGGCGCCAAGTCCGTGCTGTGCATCAAGGTGCTCGGCGGGTCCAAGCGTCGCTATGCAAGTGTTGGCGACATCATCAAGGTGAGCATCAAAGAAGCCGCTCCACGTGGCCGCGTCAAAAAAGGCGAGGTTTACAGTGCAGTGGTGGTTCGTACAGCCAAGGGCATCCGCCGTGGCGATGGCTCGCTCGTTAAATTTGATGGCAACGCTGCAGTGTTGCTGAATGCAAAGTTGGAGCCTATCGGCACCCGCATCTTCGGCCCCGTGACGCGTGAACTGCGTACCGAGAAGTTCATGAAGATCGTGTCCTTGGCTCCTGAAGTACTGTAAGGACGCGCCATGAACAAGATTCGCAAAGGCGACGAAATCATCGTCATCACAGGTCGTGACAAAGGCAAGCGTGGCACCGTGTCACTGCGCGCCAGCGATTCGCACCTCGTGATCGAAGGTGTGAACCTCGTCAAAAAGCACGCCAAGCCAAACCCCATGAAGGGCACAACTGGCGGCATCATCGAAAAGGCCATGCCGATTCACCAATCCAATGTGGCGATTTTCAACGCTGCGACTGGCAAGGCTGATCGCGTGGGCATCAAGCTGCAAGCTGACGGCAAACGCGTTCGCGTTTACAAGTCCAGCGGCGAAGAAATCAAGGTGGCATGAGCATGGCACGTTTGCAACAACTCTTCCGCGAAAAAATCGCTGCTGAACTGACGGCCAAATTTGGCTACACGTCGCCCATGCAGGTTCCTCGCATCACCAAGATCACTCTGAACATGGGTGTGTCTGAGGCTGTGGCCGACAAGAAAGTCATGGACCACGCTGTGAGCGACTTGACCAAGATTGCAGGTCAAAAGCCTGTGGTGACCAAGGCCAAGAAGGCGATCGCTGGCTTCAAGATCCGTGAACAACAGCCTATCGGTTGCATGGTGACTCTGCGTGGCGTTCAGATGTATGAATTCCTGGATCGTTTCGTGACCGTGGCTCTGCCTCGCGTTCGTGACTTCCGTGGTATCTCTGGTCGCGCATTTGACGGTCGTGGCAACTACAACATCGGCGTCAAAGAGCAGATCATTTTCCCTGAGATTGAGTACGACAAGGTCGATGCCTTGCGCGGTCTCAACATCAGCATCACCACAACGGCCAAGTCCGACGAAGAGTGCAAAGCGCTCTTGACGGCTTTCCGCTTCCCCTTCAAGAACTGAGGTGTCACGTGGCTAAAGTAGCTTTGATCGAGCGCGAGCTCAAGCGTGAAAAACTGGCGGCCAAGTACGCGAAAAAATACGCGGAACTGAAAGCCATCGCCAATGATGCCAAGCGCAGCGATGAAGAGCGTGCAGTTGCCCGTCTGGGTCTGCAAAAGCTCCCACGCAACGCCAACCCCACGCGTCAGCGTAACCGTTGCGAAATCACCGGTCGCCCACGTGGCACATTCCGTCAATTTGGTCTGGGCCGCGCCAAGATCCGTGAACTTGCCTTCCAGGGCAACATTCCGGGCGTGACCAAGGCCAGCTGGTAATCGGCAGGAGAGATACAACATGAGCATGAGTGATCCTATTGCCGATCTGTTGACCCGCATCCGTAACGCACAAATGGTTTCCAAAGCCATGGTGTTGGTTCCATCTTCTAAAGTGAAGGTGGCCATTGCCCAAGTGCTCAAAGATGAAGGCTACATTGACGGCTTCCAAGTCAAAACCGAAGGCGGCAAAGCCACCCTCGAAATCGCCCTGAAGTACTACGCCGGTCGCCCTGTGATCGAGCGCATTGAGCGTGTGAGCCGTCCCGGCCTGCGCGTGTACAAAGGCAGCGATGCAATTCCTCAGGTCCAAAACGGCCTGGGCGTCGCCATCGTCACCACGCCCAAAGGTGTGATGACCGACCGCAAAGCGCGCGCAGCCGGTGTCGGCGGCGAAGTGCTGTGCTACGTCGCTTAAAGGCAGGAGAGACTGAATGTCCCGAGTAGGAAAAATGCCTGTGACCATCCCCGCTGGCGTGGATGTGTCCATCAACAATGATCAGATCAGCGTCAAGGGTGCTGGTGGTCAGTTGGCCATCGCCGCTAACGGCCTGGTCAACATCAACAACGAAGGCGGCAAGCTGAGCTTTGTGCCTGCCAACGATTCGCGTGAAGCCAATGCCATGAGCGGCACCTTGCGTCAGCTGGTGAACAACATGGTGACTGGCGTGACCAAAGGTTTCGAGAAGAAGCTGAACCTGATTGGCGTGGGTTACAAAGCCCAAGCCACCGGTGCAAAGCTGAACTTGGCGGTTGGTTATTCGCATCCCGTCAACATCGACATGCCTGCGGGCATCACGGTGGCCACACCTTCCGCGACTGAAATCGTGATCAAGGGTGCTGACCGTCAACGTGTTGGCCAAATTGCTGCTGAGATCCGTGCTGTTCGTCCTCCCGAGCCCTACAAAGGCAAAGGCATCCGTTATTCGGATGAGAAGATCACGATCAAAGAGACTAAGAAGAAATAAGGAGCTGCATCATGATGACCAAGAAAGAGCAGCGTCTCCGTCGTGCACGTCAAACACGCATCCGCATTGCACAGCAAGGCGTGGCCCGTTTGACCGTGAACCGCACCAACCTGCACATCTACGCCAGCGTGATTTCTGGCTGCGGTACCAAAGTGTTGGCCAGTGCCTCTACTGCCGAAGCCGAAGTGCGTACGGCCCTGGGTGCTTCGGGCAAGGGTGGCAACGCCGCTGCCGCCGCCGTCATTGGCAAGCGCATTGCTGAAAAAGCAAAAGCTGCTGGCGTTGAGAAGGTCGCCTTCGACCGCGCAGGTTTCGCATATCACGGTCGTGTCAAGGCTTTGGCCGAAGCAGCCCGTGAAGCAGGTCTGCAGTTCTAAACGGATCGGAATTACAAATGGCTAAATTTACAGCAAAACCGCAAGCTGACGGTCCAGAAGACGGTCTGCGCGAAAAGATGATCGCGGTCAACCGCGTGACCAAGGTGGTCAAGGGTGGCCGTATCCTGGGTTTCGCAGCGTTGACCGTGGTGGGTGATGGCGACGGCAAAGTCGGCATGGGCAAAGGCAAATCGAAAGAAGTGCCAGTGGCTGTGCAAAAAGCGATGGAAGAAGCCCGCCGCAACCTGAACAAGGTTCCTTTGAAGAACGGCACGATTCACCACGCAGTGTTCGGTCACCACGGCGCCGCCCGCGTCATGATGGCTCCAGCACCCAAAGGTACCGGCATCATCGCTGGCGGCCCTATGCGCGCTGTTTTCGAAGTCGTGGGTATCACCGACATCGTGGCCAAGAGCCATGGTTCGTCCAACCCTTACAACATGGTTCGTGCCACTCTGGACGCACTGGCTAACTGCACAACAGCTTCGAACGTGGCTGCCAAGCGTGGTAAGTCGGTCGAAGAGTTGTTCGCCTGAACTGGAGATCGAACATGTCTAACCAAGCTACCGTGAAAGTCCAATTGGTGCGTAGCCCCATTGGTACAAAGCAATCCCACCGCGACACCGTTCGTGGCCTGGGTCTGCGCAAGCTCAACAGCGTCAGCGAATTGCAGGATACGCCTGCAGTGCGCGGCATGATCAACAAGATCGCCTACCTGGTCAAAGTTCTCTGAGAGATCAATGATGGAACTTAATAGCATCAAACCTGCAGACGGCGCGAAACACGCAGCACGTCGCGTTGGCCGTGGTATCGGTTCGGGTCTGGGTAAAACCGCCGGCCGTGGTCACAAAGGTCAGAAGTCCCGTTCGGGCGGCTACCACAAAGTGGGCTTCGAAGGCGGTCAAATGCCTTTGCAGCGTCGCCTGCCCAAGCGCGGTTTCAAATCGCATTTGTTGAAATTCAACGCAGAAATCACTTTGACCACACTGAGCAAGCTCGGTTTGGCAGAAGTGGATCTGTTGACCCTGAAGCAAGCCGGCCTCGTGCCTGAGCTGGCCAAAGTGGTCAAAGTGATCAAATCCGGCGAACTCACCACAGCCGTCAAATTGACGGGTATCGGTGCGACAGCAGGTGCCAAAGCAGCCATTGAAGCTGCTGGTGGCTCCCTGGCCTGAATGTTGATGGTCGAGACGCATCGTGGCAACCAACGCTAATCAGATCGCCAAGACAGGCAAGTTCGGAGACCTGCGTCGCCGACTGGTCTTCTTGCTGCTCGCGTTGGTGGTCTACCGTGCTGGCGCGCACATTCCAGTTCCAGGCATTGATCCTGCGCAGCTCAAGCAGCTGTTCAATGGTCAGCAAGGTGGCATCCTGAGCTTGTTCAACATGTTCTCGGGTGGCGCTTTGTCACGGTTCACCGTGTTTGCCTTGGGCATCATGCCTTACATCTCTGCATCCATCGTGATGCAGTTGTTGACCTACGTTCTTCCTGCTTTCGAGCAGTTGAAGAAAGAGGGCGAGGCAGGTCGTCGCAAGATCACGCAGTACACACGTTTTGGTGCATTGGGCTTGGCAGTTTTCCAATCCTTGGGCATTGCCATCGCCTTGGAAGCATCGGCAGGTCTTGTGATCAATCCGGGTTTCGGATTTCGCATGACCGCTGTGGTCAGTTTGACGGCAGGCACGATGTTCCTGATGTGGTTGGGCGAGCAGATCACCGAGCGGGGTTTGGGCAACGGCATTTCGATCCTGATTTTTGCAGGTATCGCTGCAGGTCTTCCCAATGCAATGGGTGGCTTGTTTGAGCTGGTGCGCACCGGTGCGATGAATCCCCTGGTCTCGTTGATGATCATTGCGGTGGTGGTCCTGGTGACTTACTTCGTGGTGTTTGTTGAACGTGGTCAGCGCAAGATTTTGGTCAATTACGCTCGTCGTCAAGTGGGCAACAAGGTGTATGGCGGTCAATCGTCTCACCTGCCGCTCAAATTGAACATGGCGGGTGTGATTCCTCCGATCTTTGCCTCGTCGATCATTTTGTTGCCTGCAACGGTGATCAACTGGTTCAGCTCGGGTGAGACCAACAGTGCGGTGGTTCGGTTCTTCAAGGATGTCGCAAGTACCTTGACGCCAGGCCAGCCCATCTATGTCATGCTGTATGCGGCTGCCATCATCTTCTTCTGCTTTTTCTACACCGCGTTGGTTTTCAACAGCCGTGAAACTGCAGACAACCTGAAGAAAAGTGGTGCATTCATCCCGGGCATTCGCCCTGGTGATCAGACCGCTCGCTACATCGACAAGATTCTGTTGCGTTTGACTTTGGCTGGGGCCGCGTACATCACATTTGTGTGTTTGTTGCCCGAGTTCCTGATTCTGAAATACAATGTTCCGTTTTACTTTGGCGGCACCTCATTGCTGATCATTGTGGTGGTTACGATGGATTTCATGGCCCAGGTACAGAATTATTTGATGTCTCAACAGTACGAATCGCTTTTGAAGAAAGCGAGTTTCAAGTCCTGACCGACTTGCGTATGAATTCCTGCTGTGAATGCGGGACCACCATTTGAGCCGGGCTGAAGAGCCAGGTTGAACGAAGAGTTTTAGGAGAGAACCATGAGAGTTTCTGCTTCGGTGAAAAAAATTTGCCGCAACTGCAAGATCATTCGCCGTAAAGGCGTTGTTCGTGTGATCTGCACAGATCCACGTCACAAGCAGCGTCAAGGCTGATTGAACTAGTTTTAGAGGACGAAAATGGCACGTATCGCTGGCATCAACATTCCGCCGCACAAACATGCTGAAATTGGCTTGACCGCCATCTTCGGTATCGGTCGCACTCGCGCACGACAAATCTGCGAGGCTTGTGGCATCGCTTATTCCAAGAAGATCAAAGATCTGACGGACGGCGACCTGGAAAAAATTCGCGACCACATCGCAGCTTTCACCATCGAAGGTGACCTGCGTCGTGAGACCACCATGAACATCAAGCGTTTGATGGACATCGGTTGCTACCGTGGTTTCCGCCACCGTCGTGGTTTGCCCATGCGTGGCCAGCGTACGCGTACCAATGCTCGTACTCGCAAGGGTCCGCGCAAAGGCGCAGCGGCTCTGAAGAAATAAGCAAGATTGAGAGACCACCATGGCTAAAGCACAATCCAACAGCGCAGCACAACGCGTCCGTAAAAAAGTCCGCAAGAACATTGCTGACGGTATTGCACACGTTCACGCTTCGTTCAACAACACCATCATCACGATCACCGATCGCCAAGGCAATGCATTGTCTTGGGCTTCTTCGGGTGGCCAAGGCTTCAAGGGTTCGCGTAAATCGACACCTTTCGCCGCTCAGGTTGCTTCCGAAGTGGCTGGTCGCGCAGCGCAAGAACAAGGTATCAAGAACCTGGACGTCGAAATCAAGGGCCCAGGCCCTGGTCGCGAGTCTTCCGTTCGCGCCTTGGGTGCATTGGGCATCCGCATCACTTCCATCTCGGATGTGACGCCTGTCCCGCACAACGGCTGCCGCCCACAAAAGCGTCGTCGTATCTAATTTCAAACCAAGCCCACCGCCAGGCCTTGCTTGCATCGCCTGGCTCCCGCATTTCTGATGCGGCAGTTGCATAAAAGGAAAATCAAGTGGCACGTTACCTCGGCCCCAAGGCCAAACTTTCCCGCCGCGAAGGCACTGACTTGTTCTTGAAGAGCGCACGTCGCTCGATCGCAGACAAGTCCAAATTTGACACCAAGCCCGGCCAGCACGGTCGCACTTCGGGTCAGCGCACTTCTGACTATGGTCTGCAATTGCGTGAAAAGCAAAAAGTCAAGCGCATGTACGGCGTGCTGGAGAAGCAATTCCGCCGCTACTTCGCAGAAGCCGACCGCCGCAAAGGCAACACCGGCTCCAACTTGCTGAGCTTGCTCGAGTGCCGTTTGGACAACGTCGTGTACCGCATGGGTTTCGGCTCCACGCGCGCTGAAGCACGTCAGATGGTTTCTCACAAAGCCATCACCGTCAACGGTCAATCCGTGAACATCCCTTCGTACTTGGTCAAGGCCGGTGACGTGATCGCTGTTCGCGAAAAGTCCAAAAAGCAAAACCGTGTGGTGGAAGCTTTGCAATTGGCACAACAAGTTGGTCTGCCAGCTTGGGTCGAAGTGAACGCTGACAAAGCCGAAGGCACCTTCAAGAAGGTTCCTGACCGCGACGAATTCGGCGCTGACATCAACGAATCGTTGATCGTCGAACTGTATTCTCGTTAATACGTCGTTTCAATCGTTCCCGGCGCACAAGGCATTGTGGGCCGGGTGCTTCATCAGCCTTACCGGTGTAACGGACCGGGGGTATTGAGAGGAAGTCTGAATGCAAACCAATCTGTTGAAACCCAAAGCCATCCAGGTCGAACAACTGGCGGCCAACCGTGCCAAAGTCACGTTGGAGCCTTTCGAGCGTGGCTACGGTCACACGCTGGGCAACGCCCTGCGTCGCGTTTTGCTGTCCTCCATGGTCGGCTATTCGGCGACTGAAGTGACCATTGCCGGTGTGGTGCACGAGTACTCGTCCATCGACGGCGTTCAAGAAGATGTGGTCAACATCTTGTTGAACCTCAAAGGCGTGGTGTTCAAGTTGCACAACCGCGATGAAGTGACTCTGAGTTTGCGCAAAGACGGCGAAGGCGCTGTCACCGCTGCAGACATCCAGACACCTCACGACGTGGAAATCATCAACCCTGAGCACGTCATCGCCAACTTGTCGCAAGGCGGCAAGCTGGACATGCAGATCAAGGTTGAAAAAGGTCGCGGCTACGTGCCCGGCTCCATGCGCCGTTTTGCTGACGAGCCCACCAAGGCGTTGGGTCGTATCGTTCTCGATGCATCGTTCTCGCCCGTCAAGCGCGTGAGCTATACCGTCGAAAGCGCTCGCGTTGAGCAGCGTACCGATCTGGACAAGTTGGTCATCGAAATCGAAACCAACGGTGCCATCACAGCAGAAGATGCAGTGCGCGCTTCTGCCAAGATTCTGGTTGAGCAATTGGCTGTGTTCGCACAGTTGGAAGGCAGCGAATTGTCTGCTTTCGATGCACCTGCCGCTCGCGGTGGTGCAGGCAGCTTCGATCCGATCTTGCTGCGCCCTGTGGACGAGCTCGAACTCACCGTTCGTTCGGCCAACTGCCTCAAAGCAGAAAACATCTACTACATCGGCGATCTGATCCAGCGTACCGAGAATGAATTGCTCAAGACCCCTAACCTGGGTCGCAAGTCACTCAACGAAATCAAGGAAGTTTTGGCTTCCCGCGGTCTGACTTTGGGCATGAAGCTCGAAGCCTGGCCACCAGCTGGTTTGGAAAAGCGATAATCTCAAGTCCCCGGAAAATTCCGGGGTGTGCACGGGCAGTACCTGATACGGCTGTCTGTTTAATAAAGAAAGGTAAGCACCATGCGTCACGGACACGGACTTCGTAAACTCAATCGCACCAGCTCGCACCGCCTTGCGATGCTGCAGAACATGATGAACTCGCTCATCGAGCATGAAGTCATCAAAACCACAGTGCCTAAGGCCAAAGAATTGCGCCGCGTGATCGAGCCTATGATCACATTGGCCAAAGTGGACAACTTGTCGAACCGTCGCTTGGCGTTCAACCGTTTGCGTGACCGCGACAGCGTCACCAAATTGTTCAATGTGTTGGGCCCACGTTCGGCTTCGCGTCCTGGTGGTTACACACGTATCCTGAAAATGGGTTTCCGTGTGGGCGACAACGCACCGATGGCTTTGGTCGAATTGGTCGATCGCGCTGATTCTTCTGCACAACAAGCTGCAGAATAAGGTATAATTAACCTCTTACCGCGGGGTGGAGCAGTCTGGTAGCTCGTTGGGCTCATAACCCAAAGGTCGTTGGTTCAAATCCGGCCCCCGCAACCAAATTTCGGCGCAAGCTGATTTTCAAAAAAGCCCTCTTCGGAGGGCTTTTTTGTGGGCGTTTCAAATCACACCAGACGTTGGAACAAACCTTCCAGTGCGCATTGCACGGTCGCATCTCTGACTTGTGCTCGTGAACCACTGAAACAGTGTTTTTCAGCCGAGGTGACGCCCTCAATGCACCAGGCCAGCCAGACGGTGCCGACGGGTTTCTCGATGGAGCCACCGCCAGGACCCGCTATGCCGGTCACCGCCACGCTCACCTGTGCGGCGGACCGATCAAATGCTCCCCATGCCATCGCCTTGGCCACAGATTCACTGACCGCACCGTCACGCGCAATGAGGGCAGGCGCAACACCCAGCAAGTCAGATTTAGCGGCGTTGGAGTAGGTGACAAAGCCACGATCGAACCAAAGGCTGGAGCCTGCCAGTTCGGTGCAATGTGCGGAGATCAAGCCACCTGTGCAGCTTTCAGCGGCGGCCATCATCCATTGCCGCTCAAGCAGGCGCGCCGCCAGCAAAGGCGTGATGCCGCCTGACATCACAGCCACCTCCAGAGTGCAATGACCAGCAGCGTGCAGGCAGCTGCCACCAAATCGTCCAGCAAGATGCCCAAGCCGCCACGCCAGCCGAATCCTTTGAACAATTGATCGGCCCAAGCCACAGGGCCTGGTTTGGCTGCATCAAAGAAGCGGAACAGGGCAAAAGCCCCCAATTGCCCCCAAAAGCCTGTTGGCAAAACCAGCCAAAGGATCAGCCAGATGGCCACAAATTCATCCCAGACGATGGCGCTTGGGTCGCTGATGCGCATGTTTTGGGCGGTTTGCGTGCAGGCCCACCAGCCAAGCAGGAGACTGATAACAATCAACCAGCCTTGCGCGGTGGGGCTCAAAAAACTCTGAAGAACCAACCAAGTAGCCCAGGCCCATAAGCTGCCCACTGTGCCGGGCGCCTTGGGGGCCAGGCCTGAGCCAAAGCCCAAAGCGATGATGTGCGCTGGGTGCGACAGCATGAAGCGCCAGTGGATGTGAACAGGCAGATCATGAGCGGAGGAGGTGTGGTCCATCGTCAGGCAAAGTGGTCAAATGATCGAAAACGGTTGGGAACGGACTGACCGTCAGCATCCCGCAGCAGCAATTGGCGATGGTCTGTGATGCAGCCGATGCGGGTGATGCGTGTATCGGCCAACTGAGCAGCGTGTTGCACCTCTGAGCGAGCAGAGGGCGGCGCGGAGAACACCAGTTCATAGTCATCGCCACCCGAAAGCACGCAGGTGTGGAGCAGATCTGGAGGACATGTCCATTGATGCGTCGCCGCCATGAGCGCAGCCGTGGCGGGCAGATCGATTTCGGCCCCCACCTGGCTGGCTTTGAGGATGTGTCCCAGATCGCCCAGCAGGCCATCGCTGATGTCGGCCATGGATGTGGCCAGGCCGCGCAGCGCTTGACCCAGTGACACGCGTGGCGTGGGCGTTTCCATTCGCCGTCTGGCCGCATCGAAGATCGCTTGAGGCAGGCTGATGTGCCCACGAAACGCCTCCAGTGCCAGCCGTGCATCGCCAAGATGGCCGCTCACATACAGGTCATCGCCCACTTGAGCACCGGAGCGCAGAATGGCTTGACTGCGCGGCACTTCCCCCATCACGGTGATCGATATGTTGAGCGGCCCCTGCGTGGTGTCGCCCCCAATCAATTCGCAATCATGCGCATCGGCCAGTGCCAGCAAACCCTGTGAAAACCCAGCCAGCCATGCTTCATCGGCACGCGGCAAGGACAGGGACAGCAGGAACACTTTGGGGGTGGCACCGCAAGCGGCCAAATCACTCAGGTTCACGGCCAGTGCCTTGTGGCCCAAACGTGCAGGATCCACGGTGGACAGGAAATGACGGCCTTCAACGAGCATGTCGGTCGAAATGGCCAATTGCTGCCCCGCTGCAGGCGTCCAGATGGCGCAGTCGTCGCCGATGCCCACATCGGCCTGCCGTGCGGGGCGCTTGAAATAGCGTTCAATCAGGTCAAATTCACCCATGGCGCAAGCTTAACCGCAAGCGCAAGGCCTCCAGCCCGCGTTCAGTGCAAAATGCGGCCTGGGGCACCCAGGCCAGATGTTTCCAACACAAAGGTGTCAATTGGCGCATCGAAGCGATGGCCGTCTTCGGCCACAAAGAAAAAACTGCCGTGCATCGTGCCGCTGGAAGTTTGCAAACGGCAGCCGCTGGTGTACTGGAACGATGCGCCAGGGGGCAACAGCGGCTGCTGGCCCACCACCCCCAGACCCTTGACTTCCTCGGTGTGACCGCGATCGTTTTGAATGATCCAGTGGCGTGAGATCAATTGCGCAGGGATGGTGCCCGTGTTGGTCACGGTGATCGTGTAAGCAAAGGCGAACACATCGTGCAAAGGATCGCTTTGTTCGGGCACGTATTGGGGCGAGACATCAATTTGGATGGCGTAGGCGGACATAAACCCATGTTAACTGCGACAATTCAAAGATGACGACCACTTACCGAATTGCCCCTTCCATCCTCTCGGCTGATTTCGCCCGTCTGGGCGAGGAAGTCAAGCGCGTCATTGACGCCGGTGCTGACTGGATCCACTTTGATGTGATGGACAACCATTACGTGCCGAACCTGACCTTTGGCCCCATGATTTGCCAAGCATTGAAGCCGCATGCCCAAACCGCAGCGGGCGTGGCCGTGCCGATCGATGTGCATTTGATGATTTCGCCGGTCGATGCACTGGCCGCCTCCTTTGCCGAAGCGGGTGCCGACCTGATCAGCTTCCATCCTGACGCGAGTGCCCACGTGCACCGCAGCATTCAGGCGATCAAGAGCAAGGGCGTGAAAGCGGGCCTGGTGTTCAATCCGGCAGAGCCTTTGGACGTGCTGGAATGGACGATTGACGAGATCGATTTGATCCTGATCATGAGTGTCAACCCGGGCTTTGGTGGCCAAAGCTTCATCGATTCGGCCTTGCGCAAGATTGAGCAGGCCCGCAAACTGATCGATGCCAGCGGCAAGGACATTCGCCTCGAAGTGGATGGCGGCATCAAGGCCGACAACATCCGCCGTGTGGCCGATGCCGGTGCCGACACCTTTGTGGCGGGCAGCGCCATTTTCGGTAAACCCGATTACAAAGGCGTGATCGATCAAATGCGCGTGGCGTTGGGCTGATGCTGTCGACGATCCAAGCGGCCATCATCGATCTGGACGGCACGATGGTGGACACGCTGGGCGACTTTGAAGTCGCCCTCAACCGCACATTGGCCGACCTGGACTTGCCGCCCGTGACACGGCCCTTGGTTGAGCGCACGGTGGGCAAAGGCTCGGAGCACCTGATCCGCTCCGTGCTGGCCCATCAGTTGGCCTTGCCCGAGGCGGGCGCGAGCGCCTGTGTGACGGTGGACGCGCTGTACGAGCCCGCTTGGCAGCGTTATCAGCACCATTATCTGCGCTGTAACGGCCAGCATTCTGAGGTCTACCCCGGTGTGCTGGAGGCTTTGGTGGCTCTGACACAGGCAGGCGTGACGTTGGCTTGCTTGACCAACAAGCCTTTGTCGTTTGCCAAGCCACTGCTGGCAGCCAAAGGTCTTGACGGCTTTTTCACGCAGGTGTTTGGCGGTGACAGCTTCGAGCGCAAAAAACCGGACCCTTTGCCCATCCTCAAGACCTGCGAAGCGCTCGGCACCGCGGTGGGCAACACCCTGATGGTGGGAGATTCCAGCAACGATGCGCAGGCTGCCCACGCCGCGGGGTGTCCGGTGGTCCTGGTGACCTACGGCTACAACCATGGGCAACCCGTACAGGCCACGCCTGCGGCAGCTTGGCTAGATTCTTTGGCCCACTTGCCGCCGTGGCTGCAAACCCGCCAAGGCTGAGTCAGAAAATGCCCGGTGGGCTTTGCTACACTTGTCTTCATCATGTTCATCATCCCTAGCCACTCCTGCGCAGCCTGCCTGCCGAGCCATTCCCAAGCGGAAGGCCGGGGAGCCTGGCCCTGGCGTCAGCCAGCCTGACATCGCCTGAACCGTGCGGCCCCCGCCGCCACCCGCGCCCAGCATTGGCTGGGCATTTGGATGAATGAAATGCACCTCTGCTGAGGTTGCCGAGCTGTTGGAGGCTCTTGCCCGTGATCACCGAACTTGAATTCAAAAGCCTGGCCAGCCAAGGCTACAACCGCATCCCGCTCATGCTGGAGGCCTTTGCGGATCTGGAAACCCCTTTGTCGCTGTATCTGAAGTTGGCGCATACCAAGGACAACGGCAAATACAGCTTCTTGCTGGAGTCGGTGGTCGGTGGCGAGCGCTTTGGGCGCTACAGCTTCATCGGTCTGCCGGCCCGCAGCTTCATTCGCGCCAGTGGCTTTGGCGATCTGGCCAAAACCGAGGTGGTGCGTGATGGCGCGGTCATCGAGACCGCATCCGGCAACCCGCTGGATTTCATCGAGCAATACCAAAAGCGCTTCAAAGTGGCCTTGCGCCCAGGGCTGCCGCGTTTTTGCGGCGGCTTGGCGGGGTATTTTGGCTACGACGCGGTGCGCTACATCGAGAAAAAGCTCGAGCAATCTTGCCCACCCGACACGCTGGGCACACCCGACATCATGTTGCTGCAGTGCGAAGAGCTGGCGGTGATCGACAACCTGTCGGGCAAGCTCTACCTGATTGTTTACGCCGATCCTGCGCAGCCGGAGGCCTATGCGGGTGCCAAAAAGCGCTTGCGTGATCTGAAAGAGCAGCTCAAGTACTCGGTGAGCGCCCCCGTGGTCAAGGCCAGCGAGTCGCATCCTGCCGAGCGAGATTTCGCCAAGGCCGATTACATTGCCGCTGTTGAAAAGGCCAAGGATCTGATCGCAGCGGGTGACTTCATGCAGGTGCAGGTCGGCCAACGCATCAAGAAGCGCTACACCGAGAGCCCCTTGTCGCTCTACCGTGCGCTGCGCTCACTCAACCCCAGTCCCTACATGTACTTCTACAACCTGGGTGATTTCCATGTGGTAGGGGCCAGTCCCGAAATTTTGGTGCGCCAGGAGCAAACAGAAGAGGGGGCCAAGGTCATCATCCGTCCGCTGGCAGGTACACGTCCGCGTGGTGCAACACCCGAAAAAGACAAGGCGGCCGAACAAGAACTGATCAACGACCCGAAAGAGCGTGCCGAGCACGTGATGCTGATCGATCTTGCCCGCAACGACATCGGGCGCATCGCCAAAATTGGTTCCGTCAAAGTCACAGAGGCCTTTGTGGTGGAGCGTTACAGCCACGTGATGCACATCGTGAGCAATGTGGAGGGCTTGCTCCACGAAGGCATGACCAATATGGACGTGCTCAAGGCCACCTTCCCTGCGGGCACCTTGACGGGCGCACCCAAAGTGCACGCGATGGAGTTGATTGACCAGCTCGAGCCCGTCAAGCGCGGCCTCTATGGCGGTGCCTGTGGCTACATCAGCTATGCGGGCGACATGGACGTGGCCATCGCGATTCGCACAGCGGTCATCAAAGACCAAACGCTGTATGTGCAGGCGGCCGCTGGTGTGGTGGCCGATTCGGTGCCTGAGATGGAATGGCGTGAAACCGAGCACAAGGCGCGTGCCTTGTTGCGTGCCAGTGAGTTGGTCGAAGAAGGTTTGGAGTGAACGCCATGACACAGAAAATCAAATTGCTCATGGTGGACAACTACGATTCGTTCACCTTCAACATCGTTCAGTATTTCGGAGAGCTCGGCGCGGATGTCGAAGTTTTTCGCAATGACGAAATCACCCTCGAAGGCATTGCAGCGCGAAAGCCAGACCGTTTGGTGATCTCGCCGGGCCCTTGCTCACCTGCCGAGGCGGGCGTGTCGGTGGCGGCCATCCAGCATTTCGCAGGCCAATTGCCCATTTTGGGCGTGTGCTTGGGGCATCAAAGCATTGGCGCCGCCTTTGGCGGCAAGATCGTGCGGGCGCAAGAGTTGATGCATGGCAAGACCAGTGTGATCACCACCACACAAGAGGGCGTGTTTGCCGGCTTGCCAGAACAGTTCACCGTCAACCGCTACCACTCCCTGGCCATCGAGCGGGCTTCTTGTCCCTCGTGTCTGAAGGTGACCGCCTGGACCGATGACGGCGAGATCATGGGCGTGCGCCACACCGAACTCGACATCGAGGGCGTGCAGTTCCACC
>Ga0228703_1000161_pt1 | contig 55442 bp, 40 predicted proteins | sample McNCre217_Aug_MG_3_FD_178020 | JGI IMG/M metagenome (GOLD analysis project Ga0228703, IMG submission 178020) | Freshwater microbial communities from McNutts Creek, Athens, Georgia, United States - 29-17_Aug_MG | ecosystem: Environmental > Aquatic > Freshwater > Creek | place: USA: Georgia...
CCGTGATCCACGTCTTGCCCAACTGACTGCCAGATGCATAAGTTATCGTAGTTCCTAGAGACAATCCTTGAGGTGAAGTTTAAAAGGCTGGGCCTAGCTCCTCGGTCCAAACACATCTTAACACCTTCACGAAACCCTGCACGCCAGGCCTGGTAGGCACTTCCGTTTGGATATGTTGTTGAACATACATCCGCCATTGCCCAATACTTCGGGTGAAAGCAAAATTCCACAAGCGTCTCATCGGACCCGTCCGAGGCTTCGTGAGTCCGCATGCTATAAACAAAATCTTTAGTCCAACTCGAAATGCCGCCGTTTCCATACTGAAGTCCATTTATATTGTTACGTGCTCTCCATCGAAAAACGCAATCATGATTATTCGCATCCAGAGTAAGCTGCTGATTAAAAAATGCAGCATCGGGGATGTTATCTCCGTCAATGAGTATAAATCTTTCCGTATCTGAGGCATCAGCAGCGGCTTTGTGAGCTGCGTCACTACCCAGTACTCCATCAACCCTTTTCGCCCAAGGAACAATATTCTGAATAGTGACCCAGAACTCTTCTTTTTTTGGTTCGTCATATGTTAAGTAGATGCAGTCTAAATCTGCAACATCAATTATTTCGGTCATAGTGCTCAACGTCTGTATATTCTTCGTCTTGATTAAGAGCAATAGCAGGGTGGTTCTTAACTACTGGTTGTCCTGTAGTTGATCTTTTAAGTCGTGACTTTAACGGTGCAGAAGGATCTAACTGTGTTAACTTGCCCTTAACCACACGCATGAGCTGTGTGTTTGCTTTGTTAAATATGTCAGGATGATCTAATACAACAAAATTGTCACCAATTGGGTGATCGTACTCCCACATACCTATTATAGTACCATCTTCATTATAGTACAACCGATACTGTTTAAATGGTATAGGCTTTAGTCGCTCTTGCTCGGCAACCATTTCTAATGCTTTAAGAAATTCTGGATCTAGCATAGTAATCAATCATCTCGTCTGTTACAAAATCTTTTACGTAATAATGAAATGGGTGGTATTGGTTAATGTTGTTGACTCGTATCATTCCGTGGTCAAACACAGTTGTATAAACATCACTAAATGTTTGAGTTTCTGCATACCCATTTACTGCTGGCTTCATGTGCACAAAATTAATGTAGTCAATTGGCAGTGTGCACAATTCGTTGCCAATAACTTTTGCAGCAATGGCATACACTACATCTGTCGTAGGCGTTTGGTCACATTTAACTAACTCTTGTTGCACAGAATCCCATTGTTCAAAGATTTGTCTGGCAGTAAAGAAAAAGTTTCTAGCAGTATTACTAAATCTAAAGTACATCAACCCGTTATAGACATCGGGTAAACTGTTGTTGTCAAATATTGATCTATATTCGCGGCAACTGCTTAACTTCTGCTCATAATTTCTGCACCCAGTACTTAATACAACATCACGTAATCTAAAAGTGTCCCACCAATGGTCAATACTGCGTGTAAACAATAGGTCACTTTCTAACTTGATTGTTTCTTTAAACGGTGTTAACCAAAATGCCATGGCCTCTGCATCAAATGGGCCATTACTGTCATGCACAATAATATAATCAAATACTGCACGATGTAGATCTGTAATCAATGCGTTGGTATTACTGTCAACTACTACTGCGTACCGATTGATCTTTTGTGTAGCTTTTACGTTTAGAGCCTGAACATATGCAAGGTGCAAATAATCAATGTCTGTGTTTTTCGCAAAGGTCAAATAACCTTGCTGTTCTTTATGCTGTGACATTTTCTATAAACTTTTGAAAGTCTTCGCTTTGTAGATACCTCTTGCTCATAATATGCAAGTTTGTTCTAGGAACCACGTATGATTTAAAGTCGTCTTTGATCACTAGAAAATTGTCTTTTATTGTAATGCTGTTAATAGGCGTATCAACCGTCAACATAGTGCCAGGAATCCCTATGTCAGATACAGTATATCCATTTAAAATTATGTCTGCCATGGAAAATGCGTAATCATTTCTAAATGAGCCACCTTGTACATTAAACAATGCTTTGTAGTATTCGTAATTGTGTTGTATTCGTTTAACTAGGTCAAAATATTGTTTTGCTCTGTCTGTTTTTCGGAATGCAAACACTGTGGCCCATACATACGGTAAACTGTTATTGCCCATGTACTCATTGTATTCTTGAGTCAATGAGTTGCTGTGTCTGAGCAAAAGGTAATCCCACGACTGCTTAAATATCTTTAACAGATTGGTATCTTGCACAATGTAGTCAACATCAATGACCAATGTTTCATCGTAGGGACTTAGGTCGTATGCTGCACTTCTGCCAATGTTCTTCCACTGCACAAAGCTATCAGTGTCAATGCTATATCTAGTATTGTTAAACTCTGCTGCATAGTTGTCGGAGATAACAGTATATGGTAATCCTAATATGCGGCTTGCAACAGAAAGAGTTTTTTCTGCAATCGCAACATAATCAACTTGATTAGTGTTATAGGCAAAGGCAACTATGCCTTTAGATTTTTCTAATTTTTTTGAGTTCTGCATATTGTTGGTGCCACTCATTCATTACTCTATGATAGTGCTGCTGTGCAGTTACTAAGAACACTTGCCTATCTACTTCAATTGGATTTTGGTATGCATCTTCCAAATAGATAACATCGATTGGCATAGACTTAACAAACGCCAATAGTTCCGGCGTCACTTTAAATAGCCCACCGTTGTGTGCTATGTGTAAGTCTGTTTGGATTTTTTCCCGAAGGATTTTTTTGTTTGTTTGAAAGTCCGTGGCTAAACGAATTTCGTTAATTAGATTAGTAACTTCTGAGCTCATAGGTAAACATAAGGAAACGTAGCCTATTTTACAACAGACTACGTGTTATGTCAATCTATTACAAAGCCGAGATAGTTACAGTGCCCCAGGTGTTACTCAAGTTGGTAGTTTCTGGGTACGAGATATCAATTGAGTTGATTACGTTTACACCAAACGAGTCATCAAAACCAAATGTTCCAGTTGTGCCGTCTGTTCCAGAGTTGGTAGTTAATGTTAACCAGAAGTCTACGTTGGTACCGTTGTCATTATTTGATCCTTTGGTACCGTTGACGTTAACAGCAATGGAACCAGTGTCTGCGGTATAGTTTGTAGTAGTACTGGTTACGCTAACAACAGTTACGTTAGAGTTGTATGTTGTTGTGTAGTAACCTTTTGTGGTATCGTTGGTGCCCAACGTACCGCCAGTGCCAGTGCGGCCGCCATTGGTGTTGGCTGCAAACAAACCAACTCCGCCCATGAAACCAATTAAAGAAATGATTTCGTTTGTTCTAGCAGTTGTACTTGCGTTTTGTGTGCCCGAACAGTTTAATTTTAATCTTCCGCCGGCATTAAAGAAATAACGTGCTTGATCGGCTGATGCAAAAGCTGCACGTACACCAAATGATCGTGTCACAGATGTTCTAGCAGTGCCACCAGTTGGTGGGTTGCTGCCTGCGTTAGCAACTGCTAATGTCCACGGAGTCGATAGTGCCGACCCGGCAGTGACAGCAGAGTTACTAGCAAAAGTAAGTCTGTTATTATATGCAGTAGTAACGTTGGCGGTTAGAAACTGTAAGTAATTAACAGTTGTACCAGCAGTCGGAGCAGAATAAATTGTATTTGACCCCGATTGGTGCTTGATTATACTGTTTAAACTGTTGATAAGTGAAGCCCATTGGGTAGCTGTAACTGTACTAGCCACAGATACTTGACTCACTGCTGTTTGTCCATAACCAGCAGAACCGCTTCCAACTGCCCATACAGTGTTAATTGTGTTAATTGTGCTACTAGGACTTGTACCAACTATTGTGTTGTAGTCAGTAGCTTGAATTAGGCCGCCTTGCGAATATGACATTACTTGTATCCTTACGAATTTAATTTTACCACGGCTTCGATTACGCCGGGGCCATTTGTTGTTTTGTGCTCTAGAGCCCTACCAATTACATTCCATGTTGTAATTTCTTCTTTTTTACCAGCTCTAGCCATACCGTTTCCTGCGCTAACCAAACGATCACCTTTGCGTACTGCGCCAACTACTTTAACTGGAACTCGTCCTTGTACTGCAATTGGGGGGTGGGTTTTGTCTGTGCCTGCACCAGAATTCATTAGATATGCTGCTTTTGTACTTATGACGCCAAAGACAGAATCGCTTAAATCTTGTCCAACTGCTGTAATTTCTTTCTCGCCGCCCATTTCAACAACTGTTCCTGCATCATATTCTGCATCTGCTTCAAAGCGTTCTGCCAAGTCGGCGTATTGTGCATGAATAGCGGTACCATAAATGTTGTTAAACCAATTTGTACTTGAACCTAAATTAGATGCCAAATTGCTTGTTGGTACTATATTTCCCGACAATGTTATTGTGTCAACCACTGCACTGGCTGCGGTCACTACGTTCGAGTAAGTCTGAGCAAAATAACGAGTAGAAGAACCTAGTGTTGCATTTAAGTTTGCTAGCGGAGTGATGCTACGTACAATAGACATGGCATTTAAATAACCATTGTTAAAATAGTTACCAGACGATCCTAGGTCTGCTGCCACGTTTGCTGCGGGAGTAATACCTGTTAATATATTAACGGACCCAATGTAGCCATCACTAAACCAATTAGTAGACGACCCGAGAGTGGCGCCCAAGTTACCAGTAGGAGCAATATTTGCAATGGCTGTTAGATTCTTTGTGTAAACATTGTTGAAATAATAACTAGTAGTACCAACATCAATGTTGGCATTGCCCACTGGCTTGATGCCGCCGACGCCCAACGTTACACCTTGTGTACCTGTAATGCTCAATGATGTAAATTGTCCTGTGCTCGGCGTGGCGTTACCGATTGGGGTATTATTAATGGCGCTAAATTGACCTGTACCGCCAACAGTGGCTAATTCAAGTCCGTTATATGATGAAAACCCAGTTGAGGTAAATGTTGATCCGGTTGGGATTGTGATGTTGCCAGCAATAGCTGTAGCCGTTAAGCTAGCTGTGCTAATTGATGTAGACGAAATACCGTTAACTGTAATACCACCGCCTGCATCGCGCTGAACTAGTGTACCAGCTGTGGCTGCTACGTCTTGTGTGCTTAATACCCAACTTGGGCTAGCGGTGGTGCTAAAATTCAAACCAGCTTTGATTGTAACAAACCCAGGCATAGCTGAAGTAAATGTGTCTTTAGAGAATATAGCGTACACTACACCACTAAAACGTAATTGTATAACGATGTGGCCACCACCTGAGCTGTCAGCCATAATTACCGGGAACGCACCGGTGTCTCCTGTTGCTGCACTTGCAGCCGGTCCTACCGTAACCCAGCTGGTGCCAGAATATACTTTTAGCTGATTATTAGTTGTGTCAAACCATAAGTCGCCACCTAATGCACTTAGATCGCCCGGGGGACTATTAGCTGGCGCACTGGTTGCACCTGTACTAATTTTCCAGCTGGTACCAGAATATACTTTAAGAATGTTATTGATCGTGTCCCACCACAACTGTCCTTTTAAGGGGTTAGGGGGTCCAGAACTGTTGGCAAAGTTTTCCAACAGTCTGACAAAATTCTCATTTAAAAACTCGCCATATCCTGCGTAGTTCTTACCAATTAAAACTAGACTAGAATGGGAGTTATCGTAGGTACCATCAGATAGCCCGCCTGGAATTAGGCTGTTTCCGTTAGTTAAATTAATTGTATACGCCACGTATTATCCTTTGATTACTTGTTATATTTATGGGTTTATTACACCATCTTTTGTATGTAACACAACGAATAGAACGGAGGTCTATTATCAATGCTGGCTGGCACAGTTGCCCCTGTATTGGCTACAGTTGTTACTACTGTACCAGCTGGTGTACCTGCTGATGCTCCTGCTAAAGAGATGCCAGTTGATGCCGATGATGTACTCTGTGTTGATGCGCTCCACCAATTGGAGTCCGGACCCGACGAGGTTCCGCCGACTAATGATAACTTTGTATAATTGTGAGTATGCCCAGGATCAGTGATAGTATGCGTATGCGAACCGAGTGCGGTTCCAGTAAACGCAGAATTCGCTGTGTGAGTGTGCGAAGGCATATTGCCCAATGACAGTGTAGTTGTTGCTGCGCCACCGTTGGCACCAAATGCGTAAAGGTTACCTGCGCCCACAATAAATCTATCACGCAAGTCCGGAGTATTGTTTGTTCCGTCACATAGTTGGAACCCAGCTGGGATACTTGCTGCGGTACTGTTCCACATCCATATAACACCTCTTGGTACTACTGAATGCACAAACTCTGTGGTTGCAATTGCAGTGTTACTAGCCGAGCTTGGCATAGTAGTAGCAGACGATGTTATTAAGTTTGCTGATGTAAACACATTGTTTACTCCAGTTACTTGTGATATATTGCCACCAGTTATACGTGCATTACCTGTACTTAAATTAGTAACTACCAATGTAGTAGCACTACCTGCTACTTGTGTTATAGCACCACCTGTAATAGCAACGTTCGACGAACTAAAGTTAGTTATAGAACCAGTTGTGCTGATTAATGATGTTAACCCTGTTACTGTGCCGCTGGTTGCACGAATATTACTCGTTGATAAGTTAGTGATATCAGCTGATGTACTAGACATATTAGTTAGGCCGGACATTGACCCGCCACTAGCTGATATGCTAGATAGTACCGACAAGGTATTAACAGTTGCCGCAGTAGCACTCATTGAATTCAATTGAGTTACGTTGCCGCCTGTAATTTGTACGTTTGACGATGTAATATTACCAACTGTGCCGGTTGCTGCTGTTAAGTTAGTAACTGTTAGTGCCGATGTAGCTACTGCTGTCAATCCAGATAATGTTCCACCATTGATTGTGGCAGTGCTTGCAACTAACGAGGCAACGCTAGCTGTTGTGCCACTGATATTGCCCGTTACGTCACCCGTTACTGGGCCAATTAGTGATCCAGTTACTGTTCCGGTTACATCACCTGTTACTGGGCCAATTAGTGATCCAGTTACTTGCCCGTTTACTGTGCCAATTAAACTACCAAGCACAACGCCATGTATGTTGGCGTTAATACTGGGTCTAATTTCAGAATTAAAAGTAATACCAGAGTTGATAGTAGGGAACCCGGTTATCGGAGGGCTTGGGGTAAAATCAGAATCATTACTGACTGTAGCGATTAATACGTTACCAACCTGTAGTTTAATAATGTTATGCGTTGTGCCAATGGTAATGCCATCATTGACTGTGTCCGGGATAGCACCGCTTACACCTAATTGCTTTGTATAAATTGGGCCAACTAGCTTAAATGTACCAGCGTCCTTGATAAAAGTTTGTTCTGTTACTGTATTAAACCAAACATCACCATTGGTGGTGTTTACTGGCTGGATGCCCGCGTTAGTGATACCAGCTACCGATTTGTAACCGTTGGGTGTGAATACGTTTAGTTTCTGGTTGTATTTGTCGTACCATAGCTGCCCTTCAAGGTTAACACCCCCGGGAGCAATATTGGATGAGAAATTTTCTAGTAGATAAACTAAATTTTCGTTTAATTTTTCGCCGTAACCCACGTAGTTCGGCCCCGGTAAAGTCAAACTGGTTGTGCTATCTGCACTTCCATCAGGGATAGTAACTAGTTCTGTTCCATCACTTTTAATGATTGTATACGCCATGGTTCTTGTTCTCTTTTACTTACTTATCTAAAATACAACTAATCTTATCCCCAGGTTATACGTATAAACCCAGATGTTCCGCTTGTACCTGCTGTACCATATTCGCCGTCTTCGCTGTAGCTGCCGCCTGTACCGCCACTGGCATAGCCCTCAACTGCTGCGCCGCCTGCACCACCACTTTGATTCCAGCCGTCCCGGTCATCGTTTACATAAGTGCCGTTTGTTCCGGGGTTAGTGCCAGTACCGCCTGTTCCGCTACCAATTCCACCACCGCCGCCGCCCGGAGCAGTCGTAGTACCAAATGATGTAGATTCTCCCGAATTACCCCCGGATCCGACGCCGCCACCGTTGCCTCCGCGCCCTACATAGTATCTTATAGTCTGACCCGGAGTAACATTTACTGTTGTATTAACCAAGTTGCCGCTGCCGCCGCCGCTGCCGGTCCATACTGGTTCTTCGTTGTCTTGACATCCTGCGCCACCACCACCACCACTGATCATGTGAAGATTCACTGAGTAGATACCCGGAGGTACAACAAACGTATAAGATTGACCGGGAGTTGATCTTTCAACCAGGCCACTAGACGGATATACCTTTTTCCACTGACCGTCGACATTTCTATAGATGTTGCTTATATTTTTCCAGTCGGGTCCAACTTTTACTTTACCCTCAATTAGCTGTTGCCAATCTACTTGTGCTGGCACTGCTGGCCCTAGCCCAACTAACCTACCTGATGTGTTAAACGTATGTGTTATGTACCTAACTTCTTGACCATAAAAATCAATAAAGGTTTCGCCATATGTAACTGTCCCGCCCTGAAAGTATGGTTTTCCAGTAACCGATAGATATTTGAATTCTGTAATCCCGTTGGGCCCAGAAGCGTAATTCATCGACGAGCTGGTAGAATTTGCAAATCCAGATGGGATTAAACTTTGACCTGTTCCGCCAGAGTATGCTCCACTATCTCCGCCCCTAAGCGGGCCCGCAGCGCCGCCATATGGGTAGCCGCCTCCGCCTCCGCCTCCGCCTCCGCCGTCGCCCCCTTTATCGGGTCCTTGGCCGCCAACTGGAGTATCAGTATATCCACCCGAGGTAGCTACGCCCGGTGGACCGTTGCCACCGCCACCGCCACCGCCGCCGCCAGCAGCAACAATAAATAATTCGCCGTTATATTTTATCGAAGTAGCTGCGCCACCGGCGCCGCCCGAACCACTTGTGCCAGCAGGGCCAGAACGGCCGCCGCGACCGCCATTGAATCCATTTGAACTTGTACCTGCATATCCGCCACGGACGCCACTGCCACCGTAACCTTGTTCTCCACCGAGTCCAATGTCAATAACAAGAGACTCGTTCAGGTTTACAGTTAATGTACCTGTAACAGTTGCTCCCGGATATCCCGGATAACCAGCAGCAGAGTCGTTACCACCTTTACCACCGCCGCCACCTTTGACAGTTATGTCTAGGTCTGCATAAATGTGTTGGCGTGTTGTGGAAGACTTTACATACAGTCCGCGATTATATGTCATTGATTATCCAATCTGGAACCAGAAGTCGCCGTTGTTACCCGCTGCACCGTTGGTACTAGAAATAACACCAGATGTATCACCGGGACCTGTTGTTGCCACAGTGTAGTTAAACTGCTTTGCTGCAATAGATGTATTCACAAAAGCTGTAGTAGCAATCATTGTACTGCTGTTACCTGCTGTAGGAGTAGGCGCCATTGGTACACCAGTTAATACTGGACTTGCTAGGTTTGCTTTCAGCGCAAGACCGTTTGCTAAGTTTACTGCGGTTGTATCTGATAACTGACTTATTCTTGACGAGTAATCTGTTGTTATTACTGCCGCAGCATTTGATACAAAACTTGTTGTTGCAATTTGTGTACTATTTGCTCCAGTCACTGGATCCGGTGCACTTGCAATTCCTGTTAAGGTTGGATTGTTAATCGGAGCCAATAACACAACAGCGTTGTTTAAATTGGTAATACTTTGTGATTGTGCTACTGCATTGGCTGTTGCTGCTGCAAACTGGGAATTTACTTGTCCGGTTAACGTAGAAATGTCAGTGTTAATAGATGACACCGCAAGATTTAAGTTTGCATTAGTAGACAGTGTAAGTGCACTAATGCTAGCACTAAGATCTTGGTTAACCTGTGTTACGTTTCCGTTGATTTGACTAATTTGAGTCTCAACAATATTGGTCAAGGTACTGTTAACTAAATCAACATAGCCTTTATTAGCAATGCCCATCTCTTTAGTGGGGGAGCCAGTTACATAAGACAACCCAGTTGAGCCATCAACTTGCACTGCACGAACGTTACCGCTAGCTCCGTTGACATACAATTCAATGTTACCATTGAAGTTCTTGTTTTGTATGTTTAAAGACTTGTTACCAAAGTAAATATTTGCATCAGTAAAAGATGCGGTACCAGTAATAGCAACGTCTTTGGTAAATGTAGTATTAGCGTCAACTCGAGCAAATACGTTGGCAAATAGGCCGCCTACGCTTACGCTGTTAGTTGCTGTACCATTTATCATAGTACCGTTGATTAAATTTATACCTGGATTTATAGTTGTAAATCCAGTAACTGGACTTAATGGAGTAAACGCAGAAGTATACCCACTAGTGATAGATACTACATTACCACCACTGTAGGTTACTAATACTACTCTACTATCTGAGTTGGAGTCCAATATAGTTTCAACTACAGGGCCCGATGTGCCTTGACCAGTAGAATATACTGGACCAATTAATTGCCAGCCAGTGCCAGTCCAAACTTTTAATTGACTGTTAACAGTGTCCCACCATTGGTCTCCTGTTTTTTTAATAGTAGGTGCAACATTAGCAACTGTTTGTTCGCTAACTGGAATAAAGTTAACACCGTTGTAAACATTTAATCTTTGATTACCTGTGTCCCACCATAATGTGCCTGCAATAGGAGCAAAGCCCACACTTTGTCCTGGAGGAATATTATCTGCAAAATTCTCTAATAGACGAAGAAAGTTTTCGTTTTGAATTTCGCCGTAACTAACATAATTGCGACCAATTAATGTTAATCCAGTTTCAGTATTAGTTGTTCCGTCAAATAATTCTACTAGAACATCACCGTTAGTTTTGTTAATAATATAACTCATTGCATTATCCTATTGAACTTAGATTTGTCAATGTTTGAATACGCACTGTATAGTCAATTTGAATTAAACGGTTTAGAGCTTTTTGTACTGGGTGGAATACCACGTGAGTTAATAATAGCCCAGTACTGGTTAGACCGACTGTGCCGTCTGTACTGTGACCACGTAGTCCTAGTTCATCAAATACATATTCTCCATCAAGGTTTTGACTGTTGTCAAATGCAGCTTGACCACTTGGCTCGCCGTAATCTAATAAGCAACTAACTAAGATGTCTGTGTACAATGCTCCAGGAATATGGGCAATGGTCATTTTGTTATTACTTGGATCCAAGTTGGCAATACTGGTATCATCAACAATTTTGCTATATGTGGGATTGTACAAATTGGTATTCTGTCCCACTGTGTTTGTTGGTAGATAGGTAATAATACCCGTTGGGTCTACGCTAGTTCCGCCATTGCCAAACACCATCTCATATATGAAATTTTGACCTTTATTAGCGATAGAATTAGCTAGGGCTACACTAAAGTTTTCATAGTGAATGGCATTGGGCTTGTCGATAAAAACTTCGCCGGTTTCGGGGTTGAAGATTTTAATATGACCCCTTACATATATTCCAGAGTGTTCGTCTGGTACTTTTTTCACTTGTTCCACTGTTTTTTCCTCTATTCTATCTGAATTTGTGTTTGACATATGAGATTTATCAGTATTTATCATGGCATATACCCTGGGCTATTAAGCAAGAAGTCTGATGCAAACGTATGACTGTTTATCAAACCATTACCTGTTGTTGCTGTGCCTACACCAACATCGTACCAAATTTCCCCTGTAGCAATGTCTGTATTGGCAGCAAGAGTTACTTGACCTGCTGTGTTTACCATACCAATTGGGTTATAAGAAACTTTATTGGCTATGGTTGTAACTCCGTTGACAATTAAGTTTCCTGTGTTCCAGGTAGTAGTTGGGCCTACTCCAACTACTGCAACAATATTGGCATTGTGCACAGTTTCCAACAAACGAACATTGGCACTAGATCCAACTTGGGTAATAAATTCCCCAATATTGGCGCTGATTGCATGTGTTGCAGTTAGTAGGTAACTTACGTTTCCAGTAACGGTGTAAGTTGCAGGGCTTGCACCAACATTTGATTTAGTAACAGTTGAGTTTGGCACAACTTGCTGACGACTTCCGTCTGTTGCAATGCTGCCCTGTGCTTGTACTAATGTCGGAGTACCATCTACACCACGACGTATTTGTGTAACTGAGTTAACGTCAATGATTTCTGCATTGGTTGCCACAACATTAAATGTTGCACCATATACGTTGCCAGTTGTGACATAAGTATTTCCGCTATAAGAAATCAATGACCCCGTTGTAACAGTTAGGTTAGCAGTCCACGGAGTTACTGTGTCATGACTGTAATTTCTGTAGTAGGTAATCTTTTCGCCGTTTACAAACAGTACGCCGGGAATAGCCATATCAGGGTTGGCTTGTGGTAATACTGATGCATCAGTTAAGTGTACCACTGTATCTGTCAAGTGCAGAGTTTGACTTAATGTGGTTGTGTTGGCTGCTGCAATTCTATAGAAATGCCGACCTTGGTTTAAATCGTCAAACAATCTAAATGCATAGTCGTTAACAGTCGGGCTAACATTAGAGAATACACTAATGTTTACACTGTCAAACATCTGGCCCGGTACTAATTCTTCTGGGGCGTGGCTTTCATACGTATCAACATATGCTCCGCCATCAATTAAGATGTCGCTAGGGTCAACTCCCAGTGCATCAGTAAAGCGACTTTGAATTATGCTGTCTGTGTTGATACCAACCTTAGTCATCGAGTCTGCATATACTTGCTCAACGTTGGCAGATATATTTGCAAACGAACCACCGGCATCAAATACGTTGCCAGTTGTCAAGTACAAGTTACCACCGTATGTAATTAACTTGTCCGGGAACACTACAAGGTTAGCAGTCCAAAGCTCTGCGGTATTGCCATCAACGATTACACCAGGATAACTAATACCATCAACATATAGACTTAGATCAACGTTGCCGTTAAACGCAGTAATTCTATCATTTGCAGAAGTAAAGTCTCCTGCACCGATTTGAGTTACGTTAGCAATCGGGAACTCTACATTGGCATCAATTGTATAGTCGTTCTGATCTAATTTGTACAATATCTCGTCTAGACGTATGATTGTGTTTGCTGCAATAACTTGTCCTGCAACAACTTCATCCCATGGTTGGAATACATTTGATGTAGTATACGAAGTTCTATCAAACTTGATTTTTGTCTTAACGCTACGAACAACGTTGTGTCCGGTATTGTTACCGTCAAAGATGTTACGTAGTACAGCTCTTGCTACTGCGCCTGTGCCAGTGCCATTGATAACAATAGTCGGAATACTAGTGTATCCAGAACCTGGGTTAGTAATAACAATGCCAGATAGCTGACCATATGCATTTACTTCAGCATACCCTTCGGCTCCTTTACCATTGCCACCAACAAAAGAAATTTGCGGTGGTAACAAGTAACCTGTACCGGGACGCTCAATAATAGTATCTACTACCTTGTATGCATAATTGTTTGCCCACTGGCTATATACTCCAGTTTGTAACTTTGCTGCGTCTGACGACAATTCACCGCTTGGGCTTCTGTAAACATTTACGTTACTATCCCAGTATGGTGGCAAGTCAAAGTCTGTAATATCTCCATCAAATTGATCTTGACGTTCGTAGTCAACTACAAACTCGCGAATAATAGTTCTGTATGGTTTAACTTCGTTGATATAATCAACATAGAAGTTTTGGTTGTCAGAAATATATGCCGGGAACTGCTCCAACTTACGAATATGTTGTATAGCGTTAATAAAGCTGGTCTTAAATAACCAATCAACGTTACGCTGTTCTGTTAAGATATACTTGATAATTGTAAAGAAAATCTTGTTGTATTCACTTGCAATATCATCAGTAAATATCTCTTGCTTCATGGCCAACAACATCTGACGAGTTTCTTTTGCAGGTGGCATAACGTTGGACAATACTTGAATAGTACCCGATTCAATACCAACCAAGTTTAACTTCAAAGAACTATCAATGTGATATACTAAGAATTTGCCATGTCCGTCATCTAACACCTTGATATATGTATTAGGTTGTAGTGTTAACTTACCAAACTCTAAGTTGTTTGCAACGGTCAAGTCCGGGGTTGAGGTTGGGTCATACGAACTATCAAACCAATCTGTGTAATACCAGTACAAACTGGTCTTGAAACTCTGTACTCGAGGTTCAGAGTTAAACGCAGTACCATTCCATGTGTAGATAGCCCACTTAGTAGAGTAGTTAACATCATCGAGTACAATTACTTTAGTACCAACTGATAACTTATTTGGATTAATGTAAGATAATTCAATAAACGTATCAACTGATAAATCGTATTCGCCAGAATCTGCTGCCGGCACAGGTTCGCTACTGTTCATTAAAGTCAGTGGCTTTCTGATAACCGTTGGATACTCGGCCAAGAAGTTATTGATCAAGTAAATGACGTTGTACAATGCATCATCTTTACGCATGATCATTGTTTGCACAGGACGATTGCCGATGCCGTAACGTTGGCTTACTGGCAAGGATGGGTCTGGCACAGGATTTCCGTTTGCATCAATACCAGACAAACTGTCATTGAGCTTGTTGATCAATTGAGCAGGAATTGGATTAGTAGTGTTACCTTCTTGAACTAACGCATATTCACTATGAATTAGTTTCTGTTCGCCAATCTGTGTCCCTAGGTGCAATATTGAATTTTGACCAGTTAATAACTGGTTCACATTGTACATAGCAATACTGTCATTACGAAGTACTGTTGCATAAGGAATACCTTGCTCAGCTGGGCTTTCAATTGCATTAGCAATGGCCACGACGCTGTTGCTCTTGCCAGCACGGGTATTAATAATATCTCTGTTTGATACCCAGAAATAGTACTTCAATTTGATATTGCCGCCTTGGTCAACATATCCAGAAGTACAATATGCGCTGTCGTCTGCGTGTAACGGAGTACCAGAACCAGTATACTGACTTGGAACAGTGGTGCTTTCTACCCACTCGTATACGTCAACACTGCTGCCCGGGAATGTTTGCCCCCAACGTGTGAGTCTATAGATCAATGCATCCTGTTCGTAATCAATGTAACGAATAGAATCCAAATTCCACCAAATCTTACCAACTTGGTTTGCACCCCAATGCAAGTCAGGAGAAACAACGCCTGTACCTGCGTTGTACATTGCAGGATCAGCGATTACTTTAAAGTCAATGTCTTTATCAATTGTGCTTAACAACTTGCCTTTGGCTGGATCAATAAAGTCCAATGCTGCAAGAATGTTGTTGTCAGTCTTGTTATAGATAAATGTACGACTAATAGTGTCAATATCAACTTTGGCCTGTTGCTGTCTTGTCAAAGTCCAACCCAACTTACCCAATAAGTTATTGTAAGTATAAGCTGAGCCAGCAGTAGCGTTAGATCCAGGTGCACCAGCAACAATCAATGTTCTTGATACATCAACTGATGAACCAAACAAGTCGCCTGCACTTAGTTGTGCTTCTAACTCGTGTGCAAATACATATTGACCAGCATTACCAACTTGGCTTTGATCAATTTGATTTTCAAATACGTAGGTTACGCCGCTGTCATAAATCTCATCAACAAACTTTGTAGTATCGCTGTCAATTATTGTAGCGAACTCATCAAAGTATGTGTGCTCATCAGTAGAGCTGCCTTGGCTACCAACGGCCAATACTGCGGCATCGCTGCTGACACTTACACTTACGCCAAAACGGCCTATGTCCATGGTAGGTTGTGTTAGTAACTGTGTGTAATTGTATGTGCTGCCATTCAATGCATAACGCTCAAGTGCACCATTGGCCTGCCCTGATTCGCTTGACCCAGGAATACCAATTAATAAGTTAGTACCTGTAGCATCAATGTCTAAGCTATAACCAAACAAGGCACTGTCATTCTTAGATTGACTAGAGATAGTGGCCTGTGCTGTTGCAAAAGTATTTCCGTTATAAACATACACGTTACCCGCCTTGGCAAATACGTTAGTGGCTTCGGGTGCAGATACAAATACCTTGGTACCATTGCTGTTTACTTTTACCACGCTACCAAACTTAGATGCCACTGGTCCGGTATGCTTTGATACCCATCCAAATGTATCTGCTGTTTGTGTATAATATGCTTCTACAATGTTATTAGTTGCATCGCCGATGTACAGGTGCTTTAAGTCAGAGCTCAAGCTAATGCTGTTAATTGCTGTAACGTTGGCACTCTTGATAGTTTGTAGTTTAGTTACTGTAGCGTTAGCCCAGTGTCTATAAACGTGAACGTTGGCATCTGTGGTACTACCAACAATCAATAAGTTACCTTGTGACTCGACCACGCTACCAAAGTTTGCAATAGCATTTGACACGGTTACATTGGCATGCAATGTACCTGCTACGTTGGCAAATACCTGAACACTCTTGTTGCCAGGGTTACCAACATAAACGTAATTATTGTTGCTGCTGATTTTTACGCTGGTACCAAATTTATCATTGCCTTGTGCAACGTTAGCAGTCAAGTGAGTTAAGCCAGTTTCTGGCCACGGAGTTGTGTAAGTGTAAACACCCCAACCGTCAGTTGTTGCACTGTCGACCCATACACGATCGTTTTCTATCCAACCGTGTTTAGGTATTGTGTTAACTGCTAGATCTGTGATAGAATTGATCTTTGCAGATACCAATGAATACACAATACCATTGCCAGACAAGCTAAGTCCTCTAAGTAATCTCTTAAGAGCAACTTCGTTTTTAATTTCAATTGTAACAGTCAACAAGTTAGGAACCGACAATACTTTGTAAACACCATCAAAGTCTGGGTCAAAGTATTTTAGAACCAGTGCATCGTTTTCAACAAACGGATGGTGGTCATTGAACTGCAACTGAGCAAATGTGTCTAGTGTGTAAGTTACTGCAACTGCATTAATGTCAGTTTCGTTAACTCGTAAAATATCCCACTGACCGGTGCCGTCCTTGGCAACCCATACTTTGTCACCGGAGCCTAGTTTAGTCAAAGGATCAGTAAACTTGTTGATATCAAATACTGAATAGTCAACATCTTCTGCGTTCATATATCCAACGCTAGGCAAATCAGTCATGTATGCATGATTCGCTCTGTTACCATAGATGTTGGTACTGACATTAGATACGTTGCTTGCGTTATATACATTAGACGCAGTTGAAAGGTTAACAATAATGTTACCTGTGCTGTATTCGTTGTCAGTGAAAGTAAATGCAACTGGATTAGAATTAAAGGTGCTTTGGTCCAATACAAATTCAGTAAATGTATTGCTGTTTACGCCGCCATATAAACCAACTCTAAATGCCCACTCTTCATGTATATTGATATTACCAGTAACGTTGTTAAAGTTGGCTTTGGTCAATGCGGTGATTGAATTCAAGCTGCCCTTTTCTTTAATATATCCTTGATATAACTTGGTCTGAGTTGGAATACTGATACCGAGATCAGTTAGATACGGTCTCGGTCTAAAGCCAATTAAACCTGCACTAAAGTTTTGTAATGTTTCGTCAACAGGCGGTTTGTCAATATCGTAGATGTTTTCAAACTTCTGGGCGTTGTGTCCAAGGCTAGGTAACAAGCCAGTCTTGATATCAGACTTGTTAATCTTGGTCCATAGTGTTGGATCAAACTTTAATAAAGCAGGCATATCCTTTGTGGCAGTGTAATAATAACTGTTGTAGGTTACTAAATCACCAATCTTATAATCCTTACCTTGTGTCCATTCTGGAATGTTAGGATCATTGTACATATATCCAGGTGCGCTTAATGCGCCGGTCCAGATACCAGTCTTAACGCCATTTAGTTTCAAACGATTTTGTCTTGTACCCAAAGTCGGAATATAGAAGATGTCTCCAAATTCACTAATGTTGTCAAATACCAATACGTGTTCAAACTGGATTAAATCAAATCTAGCGAAACAGATACCTGTTCCGTCTAGTGTTGAGATATAGAAATTATTTCCCACAACTGGCTCATCAGTTCTAATGATGTTGAAGTTGCTGGTCTTGATAGGCAAGAAGTTCTGATCTAATATTTTGCTGCCATTTGTTAGATTACTGATTTCACCAACAATGCTGCCCTGTGTAGACAAGTTCAATTTACTTGAAATAGGGTTTAATACGATGATACTATTTGCGCTCCAACCTTGTTGGCTCCAGTATAGTAATTCGTTAACACTTAATGTCCAATTTCTTTCTGTTTGCAAGTCTGTGTCAAATTGTGTAAACACAAACCCTTGCTTGGTTAAGAAACGCTCGTAGCTTATTAAGAAGTCTGCTACCTGTTGGATACTAGTGAACTCAGTACCATAAGGAATTAACACTGGGTCCGCGGATGCAGAACTGTAAATCTTAGCAGATGCAGAATTAATAGTGGCAGTTTGGAAATTAGCATCAATAACGCTTGGGTATATTGTAAAGAACGGCTTAGAAGTATCGTAACCGGTTACTGAATATCCCGACAATGTCTTTTCAACAATAACTGCACTGTATGTAACTGTGTTAACAGGTACAGATGAATCTAAGTATAGAGTATAATTAGCATCAGGAACAACAACACTGGCATTGGTTGATCCTGGTGTAGTTTGTTCTGCGTATACAGTAATTAAATTCTTATCAGTAAAACCGCCAACTTTACATGTCAATTGTACTGACATGTTTTTTAAGAATGTGTTAACTTTATCAACCGCAGCAACGCCTTGATTGGTAAGACTATCAACAATCCAGTTTATATATCCACTTGAACGTAAAACTGTTCCAGGCACTGAACTACTATCGCCGTTGACCACAATGGTATCGGGGCTGAGTTTCTTATTATCAATTGTTGAGAAATGACCAGTCTGCGGATTCTTAAAGAATTTATGTATGTCTAGCTGTGTACCAAAATATTTGGCAGGCTTAGACAATGCAATGGCCAATTGGATAGCATATGGATAGTCGCCGCTGCGGCGCCATGCAATTTCAACTGGACCATGTTCACCGGGGCTCCATGGCTTTCCGGCTTGTTGTGGGTTAGCTGACTTAACCAACGAGACATCAGTAGGTGATATCAAGTTACCAGCGTTGTCAACTGGGATAAACGATGTTAGTCCCGGACGAGCAAATCTAGTATCGTAATAAGGTGCACCATCGTTCCAGATGTATCCACTTTCTAAATCTTCCCATAATACAGCGTTGCCGCTGGTATACGGACCTGCGCCGTAACGACCATCCCACCAACTTGGCTTAGAGCTAATGCCCAACATGGCCCATGGTGTAATATTCGGAGTATCGGTGTCATACCAATATTCATATATTGCACGCCACGAACCTTGCAAATATGACCCATCAACTACATCCGTAAACTTGGCGTAATTCCATGTCCATGAGTTGTTTGGATCATATACTGTGTTAGAAGTATAATCTAAATTATTTTGCCCAGTCCATTCAGAGAATGACTGACTAAGAATAGTTTCAAACTCAAGATCTGAGTAATCAGTTTTTCTAAATCGACCAGGGATTACATCGTACAAGTCAATAAAGTTGTTTGCATAGTCTACTTTGATGTTGTTATAGATACGCTTTTCTAATTCTAGAATGTACTGATCTCTAAAATCGCCAAAGGCAGGGGTAATACTACCATCGTGTCCACGTATTACGCTAATAGGTGTTTGGTATGTATTATCAACAAAAATCTCTGGCTTGAACTTTGGATACAATCCAAGTTTAGTAGGAGTTTCTGGCACATAGTTGCCGTCTGTGTTAAAGTAGTCACGAATGTAAATTACATCGCCAAAGTTAAATGTAACGTTAAAAGTAACAGATGGACTAATGGTGCTGAATACATAATCAGTGCCTTCAATTAATTGAACTCCATTTAGATAAATCAATATTGATCTATTACTCAACTCATGGTTGTTGAAAATAGAGCTGATTTCGTATGTAGTTTGTCTAACGTTTAGTACATCATATGTTACAGATGTAAAGTTTCCGCCCTGCGGTACCATATCACTATAGTACCAAGGGAAACTGCTGTTCTTGACTGCATTAATAGTTTGAAGAATCGTGTCAACACCCGACACCGGATCTTTGTAGTTCAAGTTAGTTAAGCTGCTGCATAGTCCCAGAAACTTGTTCTTAAACTTGGTGTATTCTTTCTTGGCCAACGATAGACCGTTGATAAAGTTAATGTCAGGATTATTCATAAACCCAACAGCATATATCAATGGTGAGCTGTGTTGCATTAACGTACCAGTATGATCTCTTACATACAAGTCTTGCACCGGAATAGTACCGCTAGATACTACACTGGTATTTTCTAATAGCTTGTCGTAGTGACTACGAATTTGGCCAAGCGTAACTGAACTAAAGTTTCCATTCAGTGGATTGTATTCAAGGTTACGTGGAATTTCGTAGAAGCTTTCTGCACTGGCCTGATCACTAAAGATCAATACATCAATCTTGTCTCCAACTGCGGGTAGAGTTTCTAAAACAATAACATCATAGATACCAACTTTAATAAAGTTGTAGTCAGTCTTGGGAGTTAACAATGCATTGTTTAAATAAACTTTTGTATGTGGTACCGTTGTTTGTGCCGCAGGTAATATATCAACTTGAACAAACGCTTTTTCAACGCCGTTGTCGGTGATGACATAACCATCAAAGAATTTTGTAAACACTTGATATTGTTTAGTTTCACCACTGATAGCTGTCCAGTTGTTATATTTGTCAATGACCGCTAGACCGTCGTTTTCCAAAATATAACCGGAGTTTGCATTAACTGTATAAGTTGTTTGATCTAGTGTATATGTAAATGTGTCCGAATCATAATAGTTAGTAAAACTAATGTCACCTACGTTGTTAAAAGTCTGATACTTTAACGGGAAGCCCAGTACCGGATCATTTGATCCTGTGCCAACTGTGTATCCAAAGAACTTTGTGCCGGCAAATGTGCTGCCAGGGTAAACGGTTGTATCGCTAAAGCTGTAGTCATTACTGTCAATTAAGTCATACAGAGGAGCTTGGTTTACACCAGTCTTGGCTTGGCACTCGATCCATTCAGATCCAGTGAATCTAAACGTCTTGGCCTTGTTGACATCTCCGCCACATACTAGAACCTGTTGTCCAGCAAATATAGGGTCGTCACTTGTTTCAACAAGAGTAACATAATTATTGCTATTGATATTTTCAATAACAACTTCATATACTTTGTTCAACGTGTTGGTGTCGTAATCTTTTGCAAATACTACACGGTCACCTGTTTTTAATACTGCACCATCTACTGTTGCAGATACCTGCCCTTCAACTTCATTGAACGCATCAGTTGCATCAAATGTAATGTAGTCAATATTTTTCTTGGCTTGCTTACCTGTGTTAAACAACTGAAGATCTCGATCAAATTCAATGATAGGTCTACGAGCAGGAAGGTTGGGGCCATAGTTTGCTGCGGTATTGTTATAGGTCGCAGTAGCATCAATAACATCAACATGGAACCATCTGTTGTATCTGCTCCAAGGGTTTCTATCTTCACTGGCACGATTGATAGTGATATAGTCTGGAGTTGTAGTGATGTATGCTCCAAAGTCTTCAACAACTTCTAGTTCGCTAACAGGCACTAAACGAATAGCTACACCAACGCCTTCAACGTAGAATTCAGTGTTTGCGTAGGCAGCAGGAACCACAGATGAGTCAAATTTGATCTTAAGACCATTTGTAAACTTAACGCCATTAGGGCTGGTGTAACCTACTGAACCTGTAATATCTTTATCAACGTCAATGGTAGAACCAGCAGTATCGACAATTTTAATTTGCCCAGTAAATGCTGGATTTGTTCCATCTTGGTAAAATAAGTAGTCAGAGTTTGCAGTGATTATAGGAACAAGTGTGTAATTGTAATTGTTATCTAACCAGAACTGATTACTTGCATAGGTTTTACCTGATCCGATAAAAACCTTTTCACGTGGTAATACTGCAACTTCCTTGATTAGGTTGATTCTACAAGCAGGATCGTTTTCGTTAAGGGTACTCAATTGAATACGCCATACTGAACGACGGTCTTCAACAGGTACTGTAACGTTGTCCACTGTCCAGAATGCTGGATCAACATCGCTTGTAACAAAGACAAAAGTCTTGTTGTTAAACTGTGTGTCTAATCCATCTAGCCCATCTGGATGTGCTGCTAAGAAATCACTTAACAACTGACCCTGGATATCAGTATAATGGAATGATACTGCTGCCGCAGGGCTTGCCTTGATAGGCATTTGAATATAAAAGTCCTGTGCGTTTGCACTAGGTACATGGAAAATAACTTCACCAACATCATCGCCGTTGTTAGACACACCAAATATCTGTCTAGTAGAAACAGTAGACACATTTGAATCTGTGCCCGACACGCCGGACTGAGTTTGAATCCAGAACTTTGAACCAGGTTGGTCAACTACAAATTTATATGTACCGCCACGAGCCAGAGTTAATTGCAAGTTAGGATGTGTGCCAACTCCGCTGAATACATATCCACCGATGTCAGTATTCTTTGTTACAGTAAATGTATTTTGCAATGGCACCGATCCAGCAAATACATTAACTGCATCCGGACCAGACGGTAACCAATAATAATCGTAGTATCTAACAAACTTATCAAAATCAAAGTGTCCGTTAAATGAATATGCCTCGGCAGAGAACAATCGTTGATGGTTATTTGTTATGCCATTACTGTTGGCAATGCTTTTCAACAAATCAAGATAACCAGACGAAAACGTTACATTATTGTTATCATCTTTAATGGTAATAGATGGCTCAAGTTGATAGTGCTTTCTAGCAGTATCTAACTCCGGAACATAATTGTCCTGTAACTTATACGTAGGTGCAAAAGTACGACCAATATAACCATTGATAGGCACGTTAACTGCTTGAGTATAAAGCTGATCTAACGTTGCGCCTAAGAATCGTTGGTTAGTTGATGTTCTAAATGCACCTGGCAAAAAGTTAATTGTGTTGTTTAACGCCATTAAAATGTTCCTACTAGATTGTTACCAAGATTTAAATATGCTGCTGTTACCGCAGAAACAATAACGACATCGTTAACTGTTGCTGCACTGGTAATAATTTCCCAAGGTTCTGAATTGATTTGGAAGAAGTTACCAAAGACAAGATTGTTATTAGTCGGAACTATAACAACACTAGAGATATTCGGAGCCAATGTGGCATGCAAATATGCTGCTAGTTCACTAAAATAAAATGTTTCACCAAAGTCCCAGTTGTTAATATCAAAGTAGGTATTAATTGCTGCAACAACTTGAGTCTTAATTTCATTGTCAGTTAACCCAACGGTTGGATTTTTAACAACTTGAAACACTGCTCTCAAATTAGGATCTACTTTTTCGTTATTACCAAACAAAGGTTTAAACTTGGCAGGATTCCAAACAATAGAATCACTTACTGCTTTGTAGTTGTTTAAATCCGCAAAGTCAATTTCTAAACTGCTGATCGGAGGAGGATCAGGTTGAATTAGTTTACCAGTTAAATCGCGCAACCAAGTTAGGTAACTTGATGCATACGCATTGGTCAACACATAAGCATCAATGATGTTTACCGGTGTTGGGTCAATTCTGTTTCGTGATGGGACATTGTGCTTGTATTGGAAATACAATTCACCTCGTGTTAATTCTGTGCCAGCCACCGTAGAATATAAATCGGGATTGTCCGGTACTCCGGCTACCTGAGTGCTAGGACATCTTACCAATAGTTGTGTGTCATCCACGTATCCATCGGCTGCTGTTAATGTGTTATATACTTGCCATAATACATCCTGTCCAATTGGGTTAGATGAGTTTGGCATAGTATTGATCTTTAATACCTTGATACTGTCTGTAATGTTTACGCCAGTAGTTGAATCATAAACCCTTGCATTTGGATCAAAATAGAACTTGGTGCTGTTAACACTGCCAAATACATAATCAACTACCTTGTAATCAATATTGTATTGGCCGCCGCTATAGGTAAACTTCAATAACCAGTTTGTCGAACTGCCAATATCTGCAGGCAATATGTTAACCCAGACTTGATTAACTTGATCAAATGTCAATCCGAAGTTAACCTTGGTACGAATTTGACTAATCATTGTGCTGATTAGCTCATTGCTTAGGTCATTCTTATAAGGCGGAATAATGCAAGTTGCGCCGCCTAAATTCTCATCGCTCAATACTGCACCTGTCGGAACAACTGTACCAAAGGTAACTAAACTAGGAGTAGTGATGTCAGCATTGCTTACTGTGCTCTTTACAGCAGCATAGAACGACAATGTATCACTAGACGAACCAGGAGTACCTTGTACAAGATTGTGCTGTGCATCAAAATAATAACCAGCTGGTGCAGAGAACTTTAAGCTAGCACCCGGTGCTACATACTTTAAGTTGCCTGATGTACCTGTGCCAATTTGCTGTGTGCTGTTGTTGTACTGTAGGTACCCGCTGCTGGTAACAGTTGAATTGCCAGTTTGTGCAAAAGCAACATTGGCATGTGGGCTGTTATAGCGTTGGAATGTAGCGTAATAATAGTTTTTCATTTCCGAAGAATTAACAATTGGATTTACCTTGTTGTAAATTGCTTCGTAAATGTCGTTGGTAGTTAAAAAGTTAAAGCTAGTTGTCTTAACTGTGTTGTCTGATGATAATACTCCATCATCGCCAAAGATATTGGTGCTACTGTAGCTGCCTGTTGGATCAATGGCATCAAGATATAAACTTACACCACTGCTGGTACGGTTTACTGCTTTGATCTTTTGAATACTGCTGTGTGTAGTCTGCGGAAGGATATTATAGTCCTCTGCAGAGATCATACGGTTCTGTGTATAATATTGTTGTGGTGCAGAACTCTTGATGCTAGACAAGCTAGGTGCAGCGTTGGCATTGGTAACAGTATACTTTAAACTTGCAGTGATAGACATAGTCTCAACACTGCCGGCCTTATTAATATAGCTGAACGAAATAGTTACATTAGACAAGTCATCGGGTGTCAATGAATATGTCAAGCCATTGCAGGTTCTGTAAAAGAACTTAAAGCTGCCTTGCGGTACATTAGCAAAGCTACCATCACCAAATACCAAATCAACTTGTTCGTTGTTTTTAGTATTAACCTGATACAAATTCTTTTCGCTCAAGTTGTTAAAGATTACGTTGATACCAGGTAATGCAGGAACACGGGACCACAATGTTTGAGGATTACCGTTTACATCTAATGCATATAACCACTGATCATCTGTTGTAATGTTGTTGGTTGCAATAGATACATAGTTGTTAGGAATTGCATTAGTAACGTTAAAGCTAGTTGAATTTAATGTACCTTGCTTGAAGTAGACAAAGAAACCAGTATTGTTGCTGCCATTGCCGTTCTTGTCGTTTCTATGCAATAGGTTAAAGGACCCAACCTTAGTAGGATCATCTTGATAAATGTAATTCTTACCAACTGTGGTTGCACTCACTGCTTCAAATGATACAGGTGTACCTTGTAGCTTTACGTTAAAACCGGCCACAGGCAGTGTGTTGGGATTCAAGTTGATACTGTACTCGTCAGTCTGTATTCCATTTAGAACTTGACTATTGCCGGGCTTGCCAATGGTCTCTGTGCTGTCCAATGATGCATTCAATATTGCTGTAAATTGTTCTAACCAACTGTCGTTTGTCAAATCATTCCAATGTACAGTAACATTAGACAGATTAAGTCCGTTACTATCGTAAATTGATTCAGTTGTTTTGATACTGTCAATTTTTAACAAGCCCGATGCTGGATTACCGCGACCAGGATTGTAACTTAGCATACGTGCTAATTTTAAAATACTGTCTCTGCGTTGTGCTGTGTCAATGAAGTTTTCGCGAGCGTTTAAATCTGTGCGGAAAGCAAGACTTTGGCCCAAGAACGCAATCATGTCAATCAATGCCATGTATTCCGAACTTTCAATGAAGTCATTAAAAGTTTCCGGATAATACGTTTTGATGTAATTAACCATGGAATTACGCAGCGTTTCGAAATCGTAGCTGGTAAAATCCGCGTTTGTGAACGTTTGGTAAATCTTGGTCCAATCCTGTTGTACCAAAAGATTTGTTTGACGAGTGCTCTGTGCCATATTCTTTACCTATATCTTGTATTTATTAGGCGTATAATATGGCTACTTAATTGGTAGTGATAGATTGCTTATTTCTGTCGAAATTCAAGGCTAATACATCAGACTGGTTTGTAGGTACATACGCCAACGTTAATTCGACTAAAATGCCGTTTTCTTGTTGTGTTACTGCCACTTGCCCTACACGTATTCTAGGGTCATACTGTGCAATTTTAGTGACGTCTTGTGTTATGATTTGTTGAGTGTCTTCGTTCAACGGTTCAAATAACATATCCCATATTATTGTGCCGAAGTTTGGCTGCATCAGCTTTTCGCCGCGGCGAATATTAAAGTAATTAACCAAGTCTTGTTTGGCAAGCTCAAAGTCAGTTAACTTATATTTTTTAGCATTGTTTTTAGTGCTGAAGCCGGAATATGTAATCATAGTAATATTTATTGACTTAATACCACTATGGCATAACGACCGCTGTTAAATGCTGCGGCGCCGTTGCCTATGTTTTCGTAGCGCCATTGGTAAGCAGCATTGCCTAACTCCCATCCCACATACATCATACCAGCCAGTACCTCAGCTGAGTCATTTTCTGTAACTGCACCGCTTTGCAGTAGCATAGTATAGGTATCGTACAGTATTTGGTAGGATAAATGATCTTGCCCAACAGTGCTACCAAGGAACTCGCCGAGACTTTTTAAATCGTATAGGTAATTTCCATAGCTGTTGGTACTTCTAATGGCCATTTGCTTCCAACAGTTTTTGTAATTAACACAATCGTTTCCGTATGATTTGTTAGATCCGGTTATTAATAGTCCATAGCTTTCTAGCGTGGTACTGGTAAACTGGTATCTGCCTAATTCATTGTTTGTTCCGATTTTGCTGTAGTCCCATGTACTTTTGTCGTAGCCTATCTGAGCTTGCAGGTTACGTAACTGTACGCCGGTTAATACACCAATTGATGCCCAAGCAGGCACTTCCCCGGGAGCATCTGCACGATTAATCCAGCTAATAGGTAGCGGAGTGCGTATCGGAGTGTTGGATGCTTGGATAATGCCGAGTTCAATCATTTGCTAGGTCTTTCCCATGGTTCATGTGCTGGAACAACTGTACAGATAGATGACAATACCTTTGCGTTTGCTACCCAATTCTTTCCCAGGAATTCTGTATCTTTGTGCGGCTTGCCCAAGGTTGGCAACGGTGGCAGTGGGATGCCCGGAGCACCGCTGTTTAAACGTAGCATAGCACCCACTACGCTGGTATCTCCCACAGCAGACAATGTCAGACTTGCACCTGCTGTAACGCTGACTTTGGCCATGGCGCTGAGTGTTGCCATGCCTGCTGATTTTATGCTGGCGCTGATTAACGAACTCAATGACAACGACCCGCCGGAATAAATGCTTGTACTCATTGCGGATTTCATTGATATAGACATGGCATCCATGTTAATTGCTGAATCACTATGGAAATTAATTGGGCCCTTAGACCTCAAGTTAAATCCCCCAATGCCAAAAACGTTTATCTGGCCGTTTTCACTAAACTCAAGCCACTGGTTGCCACTGGAGCTAGCAATATACAGTATATTCTTGGTGTCATTCATTAACACTTGGTGACCGCCCGAAGTTCGTAATCGCATCAATTGATCATTGCCATCTGCATCACCATCATCCATAACAAACTGGTGGCCACCTTTTCTAAAGAAGACCATTTGCGGTCTGCCTTCAATTTGATCGGTCATTGTGCCTTTGCGGCCCGGGGTACTAATTCCATATACATTGCTAGGGCTTTCACGTAGGCTACTAGAACTAATCGCGCCTCTAATGGGATCTCTGTCAAGTCCCTGTTTGATCAATGTCATTGACTGGAATTCGTGCGGATAGCGAGGAGTATTTTCAAGTCCGTCTGCATTAAACACTTTAGAGTCACTGGTGTTGACTTCAACAACAGGCAATACACTATCTGCACTTAGATAAGGAGTAAGTGCATCACTTGGATCTTTGGTGTTGTTTGATCCACCAATATGTCTAGCAATGCCCGGAACCATATGATGACTTGGAGTATCGTAGATGCAGGCAAACCAATAACATCTACTCATGTCTCCGGCAGCAAAGGTAACTAGAACTTTATTACCAATGTCCGGAGGCACAAACCACATGCCGTAACTTTGCCCCGAAGTCATTGGATTGTCCGGAGCTTGTTGTGTGTCAGTTCCGTAGGTTGAACCAAAAAACGGACTTGCATAGCTAGCCGGGATAGCATCTATATCGCCTGTACCAATGTCTGTTGTTGCCCCGCCCCATTCCGGAATATTTACTAGTAATTGCCCTAGCCTACTGCCTTCAACAATACCTACTACTGTTGCTTCGTACGGGCCTGGGTCAGACACATAACCTGATATTTTAAAATCAGATTTTGAGCTAACATCGCCACCAGACTTTCTTACTTGACTTGTTGCCATTTATTGAATTCCTTATTGCCTTGCTTGATTACCATCAGTTGGTGTGCTGCCTGGTACGTTTGTTTGAGTGTTGGTAGGCACTAATTGAGTTTGATTTGTTTTGCTAGTTGACACAGGATCCGAACGTTCAAGTTGACCGTTAGTTTGTACAGCAAAAACTTTTGCCACATCGCTGTTTATATATCTAGCTAGACTTAGTACCTGTTCAAATTTCCCTTGATAAAATCTCGACGAAATTGTTAATATTCTATATTGCCCACTGAATAAACTTTTGCTATATCCAGGTAACGGTGTAACCAGTCCTTGGTTAATCGTTTCTGTGTCAATGTCTATTGGACTGTTGACATTAACTTCAACAATTACATCGCCTGAATCCATGCGTACATGCCCGTATAACAAGGAAAACTCGGCCTGGCTTTGGCTGTCCCAACTGTTATATTTTTTGCTGGTATTTGGACTAGGAATATACAGCCAATCATCCTGCTTTAACAAAGTAGGGTCACCTACGATAGTTAACTCCAGCGACAACATATCTCCATTTAACGTTGTGTAAATTGACTTCATAACGTCAGACGCTATCTGTGCAGCAGGTCTACTAGACATGTTCATACCAATACTAGTATTGGGATCATTGACAATAGGTCTGTATACCATTGGGCTAATATTGGGCACACCGCCAGTTATAATGGCCGGATTTAATTTTATATTACGATCAATTGACTTGTTAGTAGGATCGTTTATATATTCATCTTCTAGTGTAGTTTGCGTAGATTCTGTTGCAGCAATTGCAGAAGTATATGCCTGAATAGCAGTGTAATATGTAGTATCAAAATCTAATTTAAAGTCTAATACGTCTACGTTTTTACCTGTGTAGTAATAGTCGTATACCTTGGATGTATATGCAGAACTATCGCTATACTTAGGCAAGTTCTTATGGTTATTGATCCAAGTCGGGTATTGATGGATACCATAAGTTATTTGCATAGGGTATCGGTTATTAATACCATCGAGGATGCCTGTAACAGAACCTTCACCGCCAAGATCAAATCCTTCGTACTTTACCTTAACAACTGTCTTGAATGCATTAAACACATCAAAGTCTGATTTACTGCTGCTGCCTTCGAGACCAAGTTGTAACTTAATTAAGAAATCACTATGAGCCATTACCTTGTTGATAACATCAACAATAGGAGTTCCGCGAGGTATTGTAAAAGTTGATTCTTTGAGATTAATGACTTTGCCTTTGGTGCTGGCCTTATTGATAGGCAGCTCTTTATCATTGACTATACTACTAGCAGCAATGGTTGGGTCAATGTCAAAGTCTAAACCTTCAACCCATTCTGCTTGCCCTAGTAGTACTTGGTTTGCAAAATAAGAAAAGTACTGTCTAGATAATTCCTTAAAGAATTTTCCAACTGTGTCTGCTGTAACTGTAAAGTTCTTGGGCGTGGTATTATAGTTGCCAGGATAATGTGCAGAGTTTCCAGCAGCACAGAAATCTATTTTGTATTCTGCACCCTTGCTAGTAACGTTGACTTTTACTGACCGTAATCTAATAGGAAAACGTTTTCTAAAGATCGACATTTGAGTACTAGGAATCGGTTCCCCGTCATCGTCGTACCCTTTAAAGTCTATCTGCAACATCATTGGCTGTTGTGTATAGTTGTTATACTTCTTGCCATCGTAACTGGCTGCAACCAATTGGTCAATGAATGTAACGCCATAGGGCTCAACAATAGTCATTGACCCATCTAACATGTTACTGCTTCTACTAGATTTATTTGGAGAGATAGTGGTGTTAAACTTGATCTCTTGTATGTTGTAGTTTAAGCCAGGGCTGTTGGGTAGTCGTCTATCTGGGTATATTCCGCCGTCCTCGGCAATTACATAACTATCCGAGCCCGGTTCCCAAGACAACGCTGCATCAACGTCAGTTTGGTCCATTAGTTTGTTGTAGTCAACTACACTGAGCCACCATAGGCTAACCGAATATGTATAGCTGGCATAGTTGTGTAAGGGATTAGGGACCGGAACAGTCTTGATAGGCTTTTTGGCACTAACCACAACCTCGTTAAGAGTAATATCTGCCATGGATTACAGCCCCAACGATTGCTTAATTGTAGTTATAGATGGTACGTAAATAATTACGCCCGTTTTAAAACTCAATAGAGGATCTACTAATGTGTCGGGATTTCTGATAGCAAACACCCACCATAGTCCTGCGTCTTTATAAAGGTCATAGGCCAATAAATCAGGTCTCAAATTATAAGGTGAGTCAATTTGATAGATTGCATCATCAATTGCCGAGTTAATTGTTTTAGTATTCCATACGTCCAAGAAAGGGCCCCATGTGCCTGTTCCATAGTATGGGCTTGTCTTTGAATAGGTAGCCATTAAATAAATCCGCCATTGTTAGGGCGCTTATTGTTAATAGGAGCTTGACTGCGTCCAAATGCACTGGTTGCGCCTGCGCCGCCTGCTGTGTTTACCAATGCGCCAGCGGCAAAGTCAATTAATCCAAACTGTTGGCTTTGTGCTGTTCTACTGTAGACTGGTTGTAACGCAATAGTAATCGAACTAGTTGTGGGCATACGTGTGCTGTTCAATCTGTAATTGCTGTACTGAGGATTGTATGCCGAGAATCCAGATGTCACTGCCGGCTCCGGAATATCAATATAGTCGACATCCTGCGGCATAGTGTGACTAAAGCTGGTAACCACACACGGTACGTTAGGCAAGTAATACTGACCGTAACCGTTTAAGTAAACCAGTGGTGGTGGATTACCTGCTAGCCCAGATGGATCTTGCCCAAAGAACATTTTAGTGACTGCTCTAAAGAAATAGATTGTGGCCAATAGGTATTGACCTTCGTTTACGTTTTGTACTGTGAACTCACCGGTTATGTTGATCGCCTGTACTTCGCTGTTGTCATAGAAATACTGCGTGTAGTTGCTATGCGTTAGCTTTTGAGGACTGTAGTTAGCAGTGTGGGTAACTTGTAATTGCGGAGTGTAGGGAAATATAACACCAACTCTACGTGCGCCGGAGCCACCTAGTCCAAAAATGTTACTGATGTTACTGGCAATGGGATTAGTTGAGCCGCCGCCTAATTCAGTGACTAGAGGGCTTAATAAGCTGTTGTTGGGGTCGTTGTAAAAATACTTGCTGTTAGGAGCAAGCGTGACCCTTACCCGCCAATCATTGCTGGCGTTAGGGTAAATCATTACGGGTTTGGGGTTAGTACCAGCAGCACGTTGGCTGTATTGAAACATGTCCGCTACGTTTTGGCGGGTGGACGCTTGGCTTAACCCAACTGAACCCAAGATACTTGATCTAAAAGACGCACCAATTTGACTTGCAATTGAAGACGAATCTGGGGTAGAGCCCGGCAAAGGCATATTTGGCAGTACTGGCATGATTATTTCCGATTTATAACATATTTATTATGTTTTAAATATGGGGATTTAATGTTACGTTGCGGCTCTTTTTACTACATTGGTTGACTATTCAGACGTAAATATGTTACTATAGTTGTACAAAATAAGGATTTTATAGTGCGTCATAACTATCTCAACAACAAAGATATTCTTAAAGAAATTCATAAAAGTAAAAACACATACTGCACCTACACCGATCCTGCTTACGGTGATTATGATATGATTTTGCCAGAAGTTGGTAAAATAAACAAAAAGAACATCAAAGAAGCTCGACAAAATCGCGCCGAGCGCCTGGCAAAACTAGCACACGAAGCAGACTTTGCTGCAACTGGTATTAAGAAAAAAGCAGATGAGTTCGAAATCAAACTCAAAGACATCAAAGATACAGACGTAGTATTTCGAGTCATGACATGGGACCATATTCCAGTCGACGATGTCAAAAGTCGCAAGGCTGCACTTAAAGCAATGGAAGAAGAAGGATTGCCCACTAGCGAATACGATGACGATAGTGAGATTGATATTTCTAACAACACCAAGTACGTTAAAGTAAATTTCCCACCTTTCCAGCATTACATGGTAAACGAAGAAGGTGAATCCGTTTGTGTGGGTAAGAGCCACTGGCAAGGTGACTTAGTCGATGGCAAGTACTCTAGAGATCACGGCGCAATGACTAAAAAGTTAGCACACATGTTTATGAAGTTGTGCGAAAGATATGCTACACGTAGTAACTGGAGAGGATACACATACAATGACGAAATGCGTTCACAGGCTTTATTACAACTTAGTCAAATTGGACTCCAGTTCGACGAATCCAAGAGTCAAAACCCTTTCGCTTACTATACGGCAGCAATTACTAACAGTTTTACGAGGGTGCTCAATATTGAAAAGCGTAACCAAAACATCCGAGACGATATTCTTGAGATGAACAACCTGAACCCAAGTTACACTCGACAGGGCATGGGATTTGGTGGTGGCCACTACGATTCGGATGAGTAAACTAGATTTGATTTCACTGTAACTATTTTGCTATACTGAATCAATGAGTAACTTATTTAAAAAGGCCGCGGTCTTTACTGACATACACTTTGGCTTAAAATCAAACAGTACATTGCATAACGACGATTGTTTAAACTTCGTCAAATGGGCCACAGTCAAGGCCAAGGAAGAGGGTTGCGAAACTGCGTTCTTCCTTGGTGACTGGCATAACAATCGGGCTTCGATAAATATTGTTACACTAAATTACAGTTTACAAGCCCTTGAACATCTTAACGCCAATTTTGACAGAGTATACTTTATACCTGGTAATCACGATTTGTATTATCGCGATAAGCGAGACATTCAGAGCGTTGAATGGGCGAAACATTTATCGAATGTTGTCATTTGCAATGATTGGTTTATTGACGGGGACGTGGTTATTGCACCATGGCTTGTTTCGGATGATCATAAACGCATTCCAAAACTAAACGCCAAGTATATGTTTGGGCACTTTGAGTTGCCCGGATACTTGATGAATGCTATGGTTGCCATGCCGGAGCACGGTGAGCTACGTCGAGAACAGTTTAGTCATTTCGACCATGTGTTTAGTGGACACTTTCACAAACGTCAAACACAAAAGAACATTACCTACGTAGGCAACTGTTTTCCGCACAACTATGCAGATGCAGGCGACGACGATCGAGGTCTGATGGTGTTAGACTGGGGAAAGGATCCAGTATTTCATGCATGGCCAGACCAACCCAAATACAGAGTCTATCAATTGAGCGATGTTCTTAGACACACAGAATCTATGTTGTTGCCGGGTATGCATGTACGAGTTAATTTAGACATTGATATCAGCTACGAAGAGGCAACTTTTGTTAAAGAAACGTTCATTGACACGTATAAACTGCGTGAAATTACTCTAATTCCCAACAAGGTTACCAGCGTTGCAGATGTTGAAATACAAGGTAACATTGCATTTGAAAGTGTTGACCAAATTGTTGCTGGACAATTGACTAATATTGACAGCGACAAGTTTAACAAAAATCTGTTGTTAGACATTTACCGAAACTTATGAATCTAAATACTAGATGGTTACAAGTCGAAGCTACAACTAAATGTAATGCTTGGTGCCCAGCATGCGGCAGGAACCAAGGTGGCTTTGGCTTGTCTCCGCATTTAGTAATCGAAGACTTAGATTTATCAATATATCATAATCATTTAGAATCAATGCCTAACTTAGAGGTAATTGATTTTTGTGGCACCTACGGAGATGCTATTGCTGCACACAATATAGTCGAACTAACTAGATTATCAAAGCAATACGCTAAAAAAATTGTTGTTCGTACCAATGGTAGCCTAAGAAGCACTACTTGGTGGCAAGAATATGCAGCCCTGTTTAAAGATATAGATCACGAGATATGGTTTTGCATTGACGGACTCAAAGATACACACAGCATATATAGGCAAGGCACAGACTTTGATACCATAATGGCTAATGCTGCTACTGTAATTGCACAAGGATGTTCTGCTGTTTGGCAGTTTATCCCATGGGAACATAACCAACATCAGATCAAAGACTGTATACGGTTAAGTCAACAACTTGGATTTGAGCGTTTTGAGTTTATAAAAAACGTAAGACGAGACTTTGTACCAAGACATTGGAAAACAGGAAAAGTGTTTGAAATTAAACCGTGGCAACACAACAGCGAATTCAATATGATCGAACGACCAAGGACACAACTTGATGTCCAGGACTGTCGACATTTGACACAGCCTAGTCTATACTTAAATGCTAACGGAAAACTCAGCAACTGTTGTTTCTTTAATACTGGCATATGTGCCACAACTGCTGACCAACTACCGAATATAGAGCAAGAATTGAATAACCCGCGGGATATTTGTTTACATTACTGCGGACACTAATATGTTTAAAATAAAAGATATAACTGTAAAGAACTTTATGAGCGTGGGCAATGCCACACAAGCTGTTAATTTTGATAGGCGAGACCTAACCCTAGTATTAGGTGAAAACCTAGACCTCGGCGGGGACGACAGCGGCGCACGTAACGGTACAGGTAAGACTACAATTATCAATGCACTGAGCTATGCCTTATACGGTAACGCCTTAACCAATATTAAGAAGGATAATCTGATTAATAAGACCAATGGTAAAGGTATGTTGGTTACCATTGACTTTGAAAAAGACGGCATTGACTACAGAATTGAGCGAGGACGCAAGCCCGGTGTAATGAAATTCTTTGTATCGGGCAATGAAAAAGAAATTACCGACGATGCACAAGGTGACAGCAGAGAAACACAAGCCGACATTGAACGAATGTTGGGCATGAGCCACGACATGTTCAAGCACGTAGTAGCATTAAACACCTACACTGAACCGTTCTTAGCCCTTAAATCAAACGATCAAAGAACTATCATTGAGCAGTTGTTGGGCATTACCATGCTTAGTGAAAAAGCAGAAGCCCTTAAAGAGCTCGCTAAGAAAACCAAAGACGACATCACTAGAGAAGAGTTCCGTATTAAAGCAGTCGGCGATGCCAACAAGCGTATCAAAGATCAAATTGACGCATTGGTTCGCAGGGAAAACATGTGGATCAGTAAAAGAAGCGAAGATGTTGCAGCATTACAAGCAGCATATGATCAACTTGCACAGATTGATATCGAAGCCGAACTAGATGCACACCTAGCACTAAGCACATACAACGAAAAGTCTAAAAAGATTAGAGATCTAAACACTTGGATTAAACGTTGCGAGTTAGATGAAACGCGAGAAAACAAATTAATAGAACAACTCAAGACAGAAATACAAAGTCTCGAGAATCACACTTGCCACGCATGCGGTCAAGGGTTTCATGATGACAAACAAGAGCGTTTATTAGCCGATAAAAAGAAAGCATTGCAAGAAGCTGCATTACAAGCATTGGCAACCAATACACAATGGTTAGAACACACAGATGCACTTGCTGCATTGGGAGAACTAGGACCACAGCCACAGGTTTTTTATGATCGTGAAAGCGATGCGTTTGAACATCGTAGCAGTATGGCAAGTGTGTTAGCTCAGTTAACTGCCAAAGAGCAGGAGGCCAATCCATATGCTGAACAAATTAAAGAAATGAATGAACATGCTGTTGAAGAAATTGACTACAGCATAATCAATGACTTGGCATATCTCAAAGAACATCAAGAGTTTTTGTTAAAGCTGCTTACAAACAAAGACAGTTTTATTCGCAAACGCATTATTGATCAGAACTTGAGCTACTTGAATACACGATTAGGGCAATACTTAGATCGCATTGGCCTCCCGCATACTGTACAATTCAACAATGACTTAACAGTTAGTATTACTGAATTGGGACGGGATCTAGACTTTGACAACTTGTCACGTGGTGAACGTAACCGATTGATCCTGTCATTATCATGGGCATTCCGTGATGTGTGGGAAAGTTTGTATCAGCCCATTAATTTATTGTTTATCGACGAGCTTGTTGATAGCGGAATGGACAGTAGCGGGGTTGAAAATAGTCTAGCTATCCTTAAAAAGATGGCAAGAGACAGCAATAAGAGTATTTGGTTAGTTTCACACAAAGATGAACTAGCAGGCCGAGTTAACAATACATTACACGTTGTTAAGGAAAACGGATTTACCACTTACAATACTGACGTAGAAATAACATAATTTTTATCATGGCTCGCTGTGTCATAACTAATGTACAATGACATGGCATTATCAAGGAACCGAAGTTGACTCTCTACCAGATGACTGCGTAGGTTTCGTTTATCTCATCACAAACTCTGTATCAGGGCGCAAATACATAGGCAAAAAGCTAGCAAAATTTTCTAAGACCACCTTAAAAACAGTAAAACTCAAAAACGGCACCAAAAAGAAGAAGAAAATACGTAGTAAGATCGATTCTGATTGGCGCGAATATTATGGCTCAAGCGATGAATTAAACAAAGATATAGCAGCATTAGGTGCTGATAAGTTTACACGGGAAATCCTATACCTATGTAAAAGTAAAGCAGAATGTAGTTATATCGAAGCAAGAGAACAATTTACTCGTAAAGTCTTAGAATCTAAAGATTATTATAACGGACAAATCTCTGTCCGTGTCCATGGCTCCCACATTTTAAACAAATTATCAGTATAAGGCTCGCACAGGCTAACAACGTGTGCCCAACATTAAGACAACTGGACCAACGGGTCGCAGGGACGGAAGACGCTATGCTGACTAGCGCACTCAATCACTATCCTTAACAGGACGAAGATCGCAAATTGCCGCGGTTTGATTGTTTGAAAAGAATAAAAGCGATTGTTTACCATGGGTGTAAACAATTTGTAAGGCTAAAAAGACGTAGCAGCGATGCTACAGGTTAGTGCAATATGTTAGCGTATATTGTATTAGCTGCCGTTGTGATAAAGACGCAACTCGAGGTACCGGACAACCGCCTCTGTAATGTTGTAACGCTATGTGGCTGTGCTACTCAGATGAAGCTCATTCATTTCTTTGCCCTGTGCGGGCAAAGTGTGACCGATTAATCTAGATGAAACTATTAATAGCTTCGCTCTTAGTTAAATGAATTCAGTTAATTAGTTTTATAGTTAATTGAATTGATTTAAATTTGTTGTGAGCAAAGCGAAACAACAGATGTACGCAGTACATCTTAAATGAATGGCAATCCTGATTCCTTAGTAGTTTCTAAATTATCTTTAATCAGCTTATTGATCATCTCACGATCTTCATAGCTCAGGAATACAGCATCATCATAGGATATGCTACCACGCATATACCAGCATATTTTAAATAATTCCTGTTTTATGGCTTTTGACTCTCGATCGAAACTTTCAATGTATTCGACAATATCCTCATTGGACAGAGTCAAAAGCCTCATACGAAAAAATTTGTCTGCTCAAATAGGAATGGAGTAACAAACTCTTTACCACACTCTTCATTTTGACATGTTAGAGTTACTTCGTTGTACTTGTTATCATTCTTGATGTTATCTAAATAAGCACGAATTGAATCCCATACTGCTTTATCACAGTTGTTTAAGAAATCCAGTATAAACGCTTTGTCTGTTACTGTTTCACCGTCGGGTGTAGTAATGTATTCGATGTTCTTGCTGACAGCATTAATGCCAGTTGTAATTAACTTCTGGAATACTTCGTCAAATTTACTTTGTTTTTCCGCTTCGTTTAAGTCTTCGCTTTGTACAATTTGAATAATACGTTGCTCGTCAAAGTTCAACATGTTATTTTGGTTGTATTCTTCGTAACTTAGTGGGCGTAGCTTGATAGACAACCCGGCGGCTTGTACAGGTCTACTCCAATCGCCTGGATTGATACGATCCATCATTACACTAACATCAATGTTTTGTTCATTTTTAGTAGTGCAGTGTGGGCATACAGCAGTAAATTCCAGTTCCTTGCCGTAGGTAGCAATACGAATAGCAAGCAACAGCGTATCTAAGTCCACTATAGGCATTTTCCAAGGATCTAAGATGCTAGGGCAGCAACTACGAATGACCTGTGCAGTGCTGGACCCGTTCATCAATGCATCCGGAGTCTTCATAGTTAGTTCATCTTTTGCAGTCATTGCAAAAATTGGAATTTCGCCGGTGGCAGGTAAGTCTATGGTATTAGGTGGATACCAACGTCCGTTACTGGGCAATTTGATGTATAGTGCAGGCTGTCTAAAATGCTTGGCCAGTGGATTGGGTGATAAACTACTCATATAAGTACTCCATAAATAATTGATATATGTACTTATCACATGTAATTAACTGGGTAGTTTAAATGGCACTTGAAGATAGATTAGAACAGCTAGACCATATTTTGGGCACGGTTAACGCTGGCTACGAGAGCCATGCTAGAATGTTGGCCAAAGCAGAGATGCAAGAAACTCTGTTTATTAAAAAGCTAGCAGAGCAGCTTAAAACCACAGAAGATCAAGTGCGTATGCAGCTTAGGTCTCTAGAAGCTGCAAAGAAACGTGAGAAATATGAAGAGCAACGTGAAGTGGCCATGGCCAATGGCATTAAACAAGCTGTGCATGGCCTACAACAGTTCTTCTCAGGCTCGGTATCTAGTACACAGGCCCTGTACAATTCTGACAACGCATTTACAGCGGTAATCCCAACGTTACAGTTGTTGGGCAATACTGTAAAGAGTATCACCGGTGCAATGAGCACCTTCTTCTCGGGCCTGCCATTTGTTGGCGGAGCATTTACAGCAGCGGATAAAATGGCCGGTGTTGTTGTTGACCTCGGGACACAACTATTACAGGCACAGTTAGAAAACGCTGCCAAATTGGTGGGCAGCTACAACGAAATTTCCAAAACCGGCATGACCTTTGGGGCGAACTTAGAAAAGTTGCAAAAAACGGCCCTAGACTCTGGTATGAGCATTGGTACTTTTAGTAAATTTGTTACTAGTAACATTGATAACTTGGCTGCAATGGGCGGCGCCCTGGAATCTAATGCTGCTAAGATCGGTAACATGAGCTATCGTATTGCACAGAACAACGGTGCATTGTTGACCATATATGGTAGTTACGAAGCACTAGCAGGAGCCACTGCTGACTACACTTCAATGTTGTCTGGCTACGGAATTGACGTTCTTAAGACAACTAGAAATCTTGAAGCTGGCGCAAAAGATTATTTGGTACAACAAAAAGAACTTACATCTTTAACTGGTAAAAACGCCGAAGCATTAAAACGAGAAGAAGAAGAACGCAGAAAAAATGCTGCCTATCAAATGAGATTGGGCAGAATGAATGAAGATCAAGCTGCTAATGTTCGTAAAAACATCACTATGTTTGGTACGGTCAGTAAAGAAGCAGGAGACTTTGCTACTGAAGTATTCAATACCCAAGGTAACGTAAGCAGCAAGCAGGCCTTGCTATTCCAACAGCAATTCCCGGAACTGGCAGAAACTATTCGTACAACTCAAGCTGACGCAGAGCGTATGAACATTGCAGAGTTCAATAAAAACCAAGCTGAATACATTCAAAGCAGAGCACCGTTGATTAAAATGGAAGCAGAACGCCTTGAAGATCTCTTTAAACTAGCAGCAGGTGGCGTTAAGAATGAATACATTGATCAAGCCAACAGAACTGCGTCGGGTATACTTGCTGCAACTACTAAACTAGGAAACATTGTTACATTTAATCTGGAACTAGAAGCCCGTAGGAAAGAACTTGAAGCACAAGCTGGTAAGGGAATCGAAAAAGGTTCATTGGCATCAGTTATTGATGGGTTAGAGAAGTTTAAGCGCGGCATGGACGCAATTACAACCACAACATTTCCTGCTATTGCTAGTATTACTGACAACTTGATTGCAATCAATGCCAAGTTGGCAAAAGAACTAACAGGTCCTGCTAGTAAGTTTGTAGTTGAAAAATTCTCGGCTTTGTTGGATAAATTACTTTCCGAAGCCGGTGTTGAGAAAAAAGTAACTCCTATTCCAATTCCGCAAGATATTCATGCCCTTTCTGCTGCACGTATTGATGCTGAAAATCAAACAGCAGCAGCTAAGGAGCGTTTAGCGGCGGTAGAAAAAGAGCACGGACAACGTAGTCAAGAAGCACGTGAAGCTAGATTGGCAACTAGACTAGCCGAAGCCAAGGAACGCAAAGCACGTGAAGCTGAAAAGGCTGTAGTAAAACCCGAAGACATAAAATCCGCAGCACAGCCTGTACCACCTGGTGCAATACCATGGAAGAGTCCAGAATCTCATGCCGGCGGCAAAACTGATCCTAGACTTGAAGCTGTGTTAGCTGATGTTTATGCAAAATTTGGCGAAGGTAGCTTTGTGGTTACAGGAGCAGATGACAAGTATCATAGAGAACACAAACCTGGTAGCAAGCATACACAAGGTTTGGCTGCTGACATCAAGCCTAAATCTGCGTCAATGACAGAAATTGTTGAAGCATTGCATCAACGTATGCGCGAAAAAGGCATACAAGGAACTGTAGAAGCACATCCAGATGCAGACGGCACAGGACAACACCTACACATGCAAATTACCAAGCCCGAAGAAAAACGTGCCGAAGTAATTCCGGACAACGAAACCAACTTAGCCATGGTAGACAAGCTAGACCAAGCAGTTGATTTGCTAAAAAGAATTAGCATGAATACCGCCTAAGCTGCGGTAAATATAGCATAACTGAGAACACATATGGCTGGATGGAAAAAGTATTTTAAGACATCAAATTTACCGAGTAATATTAGTCCCCTAGGCGGTGGCCGAGCGCCTGACCCTGGGTTTCGTAATTACCAAAGTCAATTACCCGAAGTCTACATCGGACACCCTAACCGTATTGAACGTTACAACCAATACGAACAAATGGACATGGACAGTGAAGTTAACGCTGCATTGGACATTTTGGCTGAGTTTTGTACACAAAAAAATGAAGAAAATCATACTGCATTTACTATCAAGTACAAAGAACAGCCCAGCGACAACGAAGTAAAGATTATCAAGGAGCAGCTACAACAGTGGGTTGCCCTTAACGACTTTAATAAAAGAATATTTAAAGTAGTTCGCAATACCTTAAAGTACGGTGATCAAGTGTTCATTCGCGATCCGGAAAACTTTAAGTTGTACTGGACTGAAATGACCAAGGTCACTAAGGTTATTGTTAACGAAGGCGAGGGTAAAAAGCCCGAGCAGTATTTGATTAAAGACATTAATCCAAACTTCCAAAACTTGTCAATGACAGCGGTAGCATCAACTGATACCTATACAAATCACCCACAAACAGGTGGTCCAAGCGGTGCATATGTACAGCCACAAGCACCGTACGGCGGCGGTAGCCGCTTTAGTCACGCCAAAAACGAAGCAGCAATCGCAGCAGAACACGTTTTACACGTTAGTTTAACAGAAGGCTTGGACGTATTTTGGCCGTTTGGTAATAGTGTATTAGAGAACATTTTTAAGGTTTTTAAGCAGAAAGAACTGCTTGAAGATAGTATTATTATCTACCGTGTGCAACGTGCACCGGAGCGTAGAATCTTTAAAATTGACGTTGGTAACATGCCAAGCCACATGGCTATGGCCTTTGTTGAGCGTATTAAAAACGAAATTCATCAACGCCGTATACCTACACAAACAGGCGCTGGCGCACAAAACATGATGGATGCTACATATAATCCGTTGAGTACAAACGAAGATTACTTCTTCCCTACTACAGCAGACGGTCGTGGATCTAGTGTTGATGTATTGCCAGGCGGCGCAAACCTAGGCGAAATTACAGACTTGCGCTTCTTTACTAACAAGTTATTCCGTGGTTTGCGTATTCCTAGCAGCTATTTGCCTACTACAGCAGATGATGGTAGTCAAGCATATACAGACGGTCGTGTTGGTACAGCACTTATCCAAGAATGGCGTTTTAATCAATATTGCAGACGTCTACAGGCAATGATTGCAGACAAGTTAGACAGCGAATTTAAGCTGTTTATGCGTTGGAGAGGATTTAATATTGACGGGTCAATGTTTGATTTGCAATTTAACGAACCTCAAAACTTTGCACAATACCGCCAAGCTGACATTGACAGTGCCCGGATTGCTACATTTACACAGCTAGAAGCATACCCTTACCTAAGCAAGCGTTTCTTAATGAAACGTTACCTAGGCATGAGTGAACAAGAGATCAGTGAAAACGAAACAATGTGGTCTGAGGAGCGAGGTGATACTGAATCGGCAGCAGCAGAACCGGCTGGATTACGTAGTGTTGGTATTAGCCCAGGTGGATTACAAAATGATATTGAAGCATTAGGCCCCGAGGCACCCGCTGGTGCACCTGGTCCAGGCGGGGAAATGTCGGGTGCACCAGCAGCAGGATCAGCAGCGCCAGCAGCAGGATCGGCTGGGCCCGGACCAGCTTTATAACAAAAAAGGTTAAATAGTAGTATGTACGTTATGGAATTATTTGACCCTGCGGTCCCCGGCTATCAAGATCCAAAAGCTGATCAAAGCGTTATCAAAATGGATCAGAGCCGCAACAATCGCATCACATTAGCTCACTTGAATCAGCTAAGAGTTAGCCACGACGTTCGCAAACTTGAACACGAGCAGAAGCTTGAACGTGTATCAAAACAATACACTCCACCGGCAGATACTAACATGATGCCGGGTGGTTTGTAATTATTTGATCAAAATCAGTCAAAAAACACCCATTTAACCCCGAAATATACATAGTTTTGTAAATAACTTTACAAAGCCAAACATATTAAGGAGTTCTTATGAACAAGTTTGAAAAACTAATTGAATACATTATCAATGACGAAGACCAGAAAGCTCGCGAGCTTTTCCATAGTATCGTTGTTGACAAATCACGCGACATTTATGAATCTATCATGGACGAAGAGTCTATGGAAGAAAAAGTATCCGGCGACCAAGTCGGTGCATTAGCAGGCCAATTGCAAGATGAAGAAGCTATGGGCGAAGGCGAAGGCGAAGAGTTTGATCTTGACGCTGCCGGCGACGAAGGCGATGTATCTGGCGATTTACCAGCTGGTGACATGGGCGGCGACGATTTTGGCGGCGAACCAGAAGGTGAAGATCTAGAAGACAAAGTAATGACCATTGACGCTAAGTTAGATGAGTTGTTAGCTAAGTTTGACGAAATCACTGGCGGCGACGACGATATCGATGCTAGCGATGTTGGCCATGACGAAATGGGCGACGAAGGCGGCGAAGACCTAAGTGCAGGTCCTGAAGAAGCCGGTGCTGGTCAAAACGACGACGAAATGTTTGCTGAAGGCGAAAACCCATTTGCTAAAGGTTCCGGTAAGAGCGGCGCCAGTGGCAAGAGCGGTTCTGCCAAGAGTGGAACAAGCGGAACAAGCGGTTCTGCTAAGAGTGGCAAAAGCGGTAAGCCGTTTGAAAGCCGTAGATCTACTAGCGAATTAATGCGCGAATACGTAGACAAGATCGGCGACATCTACGGTGGCCAAGGTGATGCAAGCGAAGGCGATGCAGTTGGTTCTACAGGTAAGAAGACTAGTGTTAACACTAAATCATTCCCTGGCCCAGGTGCAGACTTCGGTGGTAACGTTGTTAAGCGTACAGGCGCTGATAACGAGAACCCAGATGGCAAACCAGTCCCAAAAGCCAACAATGAATATACAAAAGGTCAAGGCACTATTAAGTCTGGTAACGTAAACGTACCAGGTGGCAAGGCAGGCGCTCCAAAGAGCACAGGTCATGAATACACCAAAGACGCAAAAGGCGCCGAAGGCCAAACTACCAGTGGTAAAGTATCTGTAGCAACTAAGAGTGTTCAGGTACAAAACACTGGTAAGAAGTAATCGTTTAATTTAGGAACTACAGATGGCTTTGTACCTAAAAGAGCACTTAACGTTTGACCGGGCAGGGATTAAGGTTTTATCCGAAGACTCTGCCGACGGAAAAGGTAAGACGCTCAAAATGGAAGGGATATTCATCCAAGGTGGCGTGAAGAACGCTAACCAGCGGGTGTATCCCGTTCATGAAATTGAACGAGCTGTTACTGCAATTAATAGCCAACTTTCTGAGGGCTATAGCGTATTGGGTGAGTTAGATCATCCAGACGATTTAAAGATTAATTTGGACCGTGTATCTCACATGATTGAAAAAATGTGGATGGACGGCCCATGTGGTTTTGGAAAATTAAAAGTGTTACCGACTCCGATGGGCAACTTAGTTGAAGCAATGCTAACAAGCGGTGTTAAATTAGGTGTTAGCTCACGTGGATCCGGTAACGTTAACGAAGGATCGGGTCATGTTAGTGATTTTGAAATCATTACCGTTGACATCGTAGCACAACCTAGTGCCCCAAATGCATACCCTAAAGCAATCTACGAGGGCTTAATGAATATGCGTGGCGGACAACAGGTGTTTGAAATGGCACGTGAAGCCAAGGAAAATCAAAAAGTACAAAAGTACTTGCAAGAGGAAGTTAAACGCCTCATCAAAGACCTAAAAATATAAGGAGAAATATCCAAATGTTAGATGCTATCAAACCATTGTTGGATAACGGAATTATCAACGAAGACACACGTCAAGCGATCTCCGAAGCATGGGAATCTCGTATTGCCGAAGCTAAAGAATCTGTACGTGCTGAACTCCGCGAGGAATTCGCTCAACGTTACCAACATGACAAACAAGTTATGGTTGAAGCTCTAGACAAAATGGTTACCGAGTCTCTCACTGCTGAACTTTCTGAGTTCGCAGACGAAAAGAAAAGATTAGCTGAAGACCGTGTTAAGTTTAAACAAAGCATGGTAGAAAGCGCAGACAAGTTCAATAACTTCATGGTTAGCAAGCTAGCCGAAGAAATTAAAGAACTTCGTTCGGATCGCAAAGTTTACGAAGCTGCCGTTGGCAAGCTAGAGAAGTTTGTAATTCGTGCGCTGGCAGAAGAAATTAAAGAATTTGAACAAGACAAGAAAGCAGTTGTTGAAACTAAAGTTCGTCTAGTTCGTGAAGGTAAAGCTAAATTAGCTGAACTTCAATCTAAGTTCATTAAACAATCAGCTGCCGCTGTACAAGAGGCCGTAACCAGTTCGTTAGAGTCAGAATTGACTCAACTAAAAGAAGACATCCAAGTTGCTCGCGAGAACATGTTTGGTCGTCGTTTATTCGAAGCGTTTGCAAGCGAATTCGCAGGTACTCATTTAAATGAGAACAAGCAAATCCGTGAATTACAAGCAAAATTTGCTATGGTAACTTCAAAGCTATCTGAAGCAGTTCAGACAATTGAGAAGAAGCAAACATTAGTTGAGACTAAAGAGAAGGAAATCCGCATTATTAAGGAATCAGCAGACCGTAAGGAAAAACTTGCTGAAATGCTAAAACCTCTAAACAAGGAAAAAGCAACCGTTATGCGTGATTTACTAGAAGGTGTGCAGACAAATAATTTGCAATCTGCATACGAAAAGTATCTACCAGCAGTTCTAAACAACAGTTCTGTTAAAGCCCCGGCCGCATCGGCAAAGGTGTTAACAGAAAGTCGTACAGAAGTCACTGGTGATAAAACTGCTAAAACTGCCGTTAGTGTAAATACACAAACCGACGACATGTCGAATGTGTACGAAATTAAACGTTTAGCAGGGCTTAAATAAACCCTAAATAGGAGAAAAAGGTATTATGACACAAGCATTATTAGAAAGCCGTTGGGGCCAAACAAAAGAAGCCCTGTTAGAAGGCTTAAACGGTTCTAAAAGAACCACAATGGGTGTTATCTTAGAGAACACTCGCAAGATGTTGGCAGAAAATGCCACAGGTGGTGCAACACAAGCAAGTAACGTAGCTACACTTAACCGTGTAATTCTACCAGTTATTCGCCGTGTTATGCCAACAGTTATCGCTAACGAAATCGTTGGTGTACAACCAATGACTGGCCCAGTTGCTCAAATCCACACTTTACGTGTACGTTACGCTGATAGCGTAGCTGATAGCAGCAGCTTTGCAACTAGCGTTAACGCTGGTGACGAAGCATTGAGCCCATTCAAGATTGCGTCTGCTTATTCTGGTTCTAATACAACTGGTCAAGCAACAAGTACAGCAGCTCTTGAAGGCGTTGCAGGTAACCGTATCAACGTTCAAATCTTGAAACAAGTTGTTGAAGCTAAGACTCGTAAGTTAAGCGCTCGCTGGACTTTCGAAGCCGCGCAAGATGCACAATCTATGCACGGTTTGGATGTTGAAGCTGAAATTATGGCAGCTTTGGCTCAAGAAATTACAGTTGAAATCGACCAAGAAATCTTGGGTAGCCTACGTGCACTAGCTGCAACTGACTACACATACGACCAAGCTGCCGTTTCTGGTACAGCTACATTCGTTGGTGATGAACACGCTGCTCTAGCAGTGTTGATCAACCGTACAGCTAACTTGATCGCACAACGTACACGTCGTGGCGCAGGTAACTGGGCAGTTGTATCTCCAGCTGCATTGACAGTATTGCAAAGTGCAACTACTTCTGCATTCGCTCGTACTACAGAAGGTACATTCGAAGCTCCAACAAACACCAAGTTCGTTGGTACATTGAACGGCGCAATGAAGATTTATGTTGACGGTTATGCTAACGACAGCGCCGCTGTATTGGTTGGTTATAAAGGTTCTAGCGAAGCAGATGCTGCTGCGTTCTATTGCCCTTACATCCCATTGATGAGCTCTGGTGTTGTTCTTGACCCAAGCACTTTCGAACCAGTAGTATCGTTCATGACACGTTACGGCTATGTTGAGTTAACAAACACAGCATCGTCTCTAGGTAACGCTGGTGACTACGTTGGTGAGATTGCTGTTACTAACTTGTCTTTCCAATAATTTGGAAACCAATTAACCCCAGCAATGGGAAGTTACAAAAAGGCTCTTCGGAGCCTTTTTTGTTGGCTAAGTAATGTATGAAAACTCTATTAGTGGGGTTCGGGGATAGTTGGACATATGGATCCGAACTAGACCGACCGCAAGAACAAAATTGGTTAGCACATCTTGCCCGCAAGAAATCCGCAGAAGCATTAAACCTTAGTTGTCCTGCCAGCAGTATAGGACACTTAACAGTTCAATTATTTGACTATATAAACCAAGCTGATCAATATCAAGATTATAAAAAGATATTCATGGTTGGATTGTCTGGTCCCACTAGGTACTTGTCCTACAGTAATAATCTCAAAGAGTTTGTTAACATTACTCCCGAAGCAAACTACCGTACGGGCAACATACATCGATCCGGGCGTCCGCCTGAAGTAGTACACGAGTTTAAATCATTGGCAAACGAAATGTATCGTACGGTTGAATGCAGTGAATATAACAATTTCATTGCTGCACAGACAATATTTGCATTTCAACAGTACTGCAACAACAACGATATAGACTGCCTATTTTTTAGCTATTTTCAGTCAATTGACCTAGGTCAATACGCAAATATTGTGGATATGAGAACCGTATGTGATGGTACTATAACTTATGCACTAACTGGGCAAGAATACTCTTTGCCCTCAATTACTACAAATCAATTCTTTTTAGGCAAGCTGTTTCACCCTAATCAACACGGGCACATTCAAATAGCAGAAATTCTAAATGCAGTATATTCCGAAAAATACACAAGGTATTGAAGGCGACGATTTACCTTTTCATATGAAGTTACTGGGATTAGACGCCAGTAACCTTCCCGACGATGTTTATTTTTATCCTCTAGTAGATCACTACAACTCGCATAAATTGGTATGGGAAACTACTACAACACATCTAGCACAAGAAGCCCGCACGGTGGTATTTTATGACTTAGTTAATACAAGCGATCACGACCATCAGAGATTTTGTAAATTTGTATCCAGCTTCGATCACCCTAACAAAGTATATCTCACTGTAAACCAAAGTCCTAAGTTAAAATTATCCAACGTGAAAATAATCCCATGGGACTTTATGTGGAACAGATTTAAAGCATACTACACAGAATCTATTCCTGAGTCATTACACTTGCATCATTTCATGTATCAAGGATACCACGTTCCCGAGTTAGATTTTATCAATAATAGATCTAAATTGTTTATGAGTTTATTGGGACGAGAGTACGGATGGAGAAAAGATCTATACGAATACGTAAAAGACCTCGACGGCTATATATCAAATAGAAGTCAGGGATTGTACTTAGAGCCAGAAAGTGTAGTTGGTGCATTTAGTCCTGTACCTAATCATTTTTACCTAGACAGTTATATCAGCATCTATGTGGAAAGTAATTGCGTAGAACCCGAGCTAATACACTTAACGGAAAAAACATTTGACCCATTGATTAAAGGGCACATTATCTTGCCGTTTGCCAATCCTGGAAGCATACAACGTATTAGAGAACTAGGGTTTCAATTGGCTCCGTTTGTTAATTACAGCTTTGACACTATAGAGAATCCAGCTGATAGATTTGCAGCATTAACCAAGGAGTTTAACAGATTACAGTCTTTGGACATTCCCAAGCTGTATACTGATTATCAAGATATTTTTATATACAATCAACGATGCTTGCATGCTATTCCTTACGATACAAGACTAAGAGAACTTTTCAATGTATAAATTTTACAAGACATTAACTGAAGAAGATGCAATAGATCATAAACAAAGCAATTATGATCCGGCTAATCCCTATACATATCGACGTTGGTATCACGAAGATATACAAGACAAAGATACTTTATTGATCACCGTCGGTGACAGTTGGACATGGGGTGATCATCTGGGCTGTATTGATTGGGACAAGGCCAGTGACGATCCTGTTAGGCTTACTCAAATATACGGAAGGAAGCTAGCAGATCATATGGGTGCAGATTGGGTTAATATAGCTCGCCCTGGCTGTAGCAATTACTGGATGTTAGAAAAGTTAGAAGCAATACAGCCCTTTTTGTATCAATACAAATCAGTGCATATTGTGATAACACTAACTGAGGATCTAAGGGAAGCAAGATATAATCGGTCTGTTGATCTAGGGCCTATATATAAATCGTTTGCAGATAATTCTGCTACCTTAAAGTATTTTCTTGTACAGGTTGAGCGTTATTTGTTTAACAGTATCGAAACAATTGTTAATCGTCATCCAACTGTTCATTGGTATGTGACCAGGGCATTTACGGATGTATGGGAAGAAAACAAGCGTTTGTTTTTACTTGATAAAACCTGGTGTGATGTAATACAAGACAAAATACAATTTGACCGATATTTTAAAGTAGTCCCGTTTGTGGGACAAATGGCCACTGGGCCATTGAATGATTATTATATGAAGACTGAGTTTAAGGAAGAGTTCCTGGAAATAATGCAGCTAGTAGAATACAGATGGAATTTCCTTGGAGCTAGTGAATACAATTTAAAAGGCAGTACATATCATCCCAACCCAGCCGGTCATCAGCTTTGGGCTGACTATCTTTTTTCTAAGATGCAATAAATATATAGTTCATAAGAACTCTCGGAGCACCACTCCGTGTAGCCTAGAACGCTATTTAATAAAGGAAAAATAAAATGGCAAATAAATTAAAAATTACAAAAACAAACAGTGGAATTCATGACCAATATGTTAGCCCAACATTGGTAAACGGGTCTCACATTGGCGGCACAGGCGGCCTAACTAGCCAAACTGGTTTACAAATTCAACCCCAAGTTTACGTAACTGGTGGAAGTTCTCTAGCTGGTAGCATTGTGCGTCAAAAAGGTGCACACAAGTTTAAAGTCACTGATGGTACTTTAAACGGCACCTGCGTATTAACTAACAACCCTAACTTAGTAGCCGGTCAGATGAACATTCTTGTTAATTTAAACACTGCGGCAGCTAATATCGCAGCAGCCAACGTAGCTGGTGGAGCAACAAGCACAACCGTAACGTATGACACTCGTACAGCAGTTACTGGCCCAGTGGCTATGCCACGTGTTGGCGACTATGTAATCTGGACTAGTCCAAGTGCCAACATTGGCGGCGTGGTTGCAGTTACCGCAGTTAACGGTAGCACATTCACTATCGGTACAATTGGCAACGTAGCAGCAGCAACTGGTGTAACAGTTACAACTAGTACATATGCCAACCGTATTTCTAACAAGTTTGTGTCTGATTTTAACGGTACTAAGTTCCGTTATCATTTAGCTGCACCTGATGCGACTTTTGTTCAAGTTCAATCTGCGTAATTAATATAATTGTGCTGAAAGCGGCTTCGGCCGCTTTTCTTTTGAAAAAACATTCTTTTTGTTTGGGCTAAATATACTAAAACAAGGTTTTCGCGATGGCAACAATAAAGAATGTTTCTGACAGTTATGTAATAAATGTACCCTTAATGACAGTTAATGGTAACTTTATTGTAACTGGCAACACTACTTCGGTATCTAGTACAAACACCAACGTTAAAGACAACATCATTACCCTAAACAAGGGCGAAGTTGGGTCTGGAGTATCGTCGGGTTATGCAGGCATCGAAATCGATCGTGGACTATTAGCTAACGTTCAGATACGTTGGGACGAAACGTTTGATAAGTGGCAAGTTACTTCCGACGGTTCTACCTTTTCTAATATTGCTATTGCAAGTCCAACTGGCGGTCTGACTTTAACAGCAAACTTAGATATGTTGGCATACAGTATCTACAGCAGCAGCAATGGTAATGTCAGGTTTGACGACAACATTGCAATACAAACAACTACTATCGATCCTCCTGCATATTCAGGATATAACACTGTATTTTCTAAGACCCCTGGCGGTGGTGGCTCGGGATTATATGTAGTAAACGATACAACTGCATCGTCGGAACTAGCTACTCAAAGTGCTGCAATTAAGTACAGCATTATTTTCGGATAAGGATTTACAATGGCAATTAAAAATACAGTCTTAACATCGGGCACAGCCTCGAGCATTTATACAAGTAGTGGCAGCAGTGCTATTACTACTATTCACTTGTGCAACACAACCGGTGCAACAGTAACCGCTAACGTATATCTAGTACCATCGGGCAACATTGCTGGCGCAGGTAATGCAATCTATACAAACCTAAGCATCACTGGACAAAACACTTATATCGTTTACGCTGAAAAGTTTATTTTAGCAAACGGTGATCAAATTGATGCCAACTGTAGCGCCGCAAACTCAATCACTGCCACAGTAAGTTCGATCGGAATCTAATAATGGGAAAACTTCTTAAGAACCCTGATATTAGTCCAGGCTCATTGGCAGCACGTTTACCTATTGCAACAACTTCTATAGGTGATACTCCTGTTAACGGTTTGATTAGATTTAATACAACTAATAACAAAGTTGAATTCTATTACAACAGCACATGGAACCAAGTTGCCAAGATCGGATCTGTGTCCTTGGTAATCGATGACCTGGTGGGCGATGGCACAACTACTGCGTTTACAATGGCACAGTCGGAAACTTCAGCTGATTCGATTGCTGTATTTGTTGGCGGCGTATATCAAACTCCAACTACAAACTATTCTGTAACAGGAACAACAATTACATTTACAAGCGCACCACCTGCACCTGGTATTAATCCAAACCGTATTACTATCATTCACAATTTAAACAGCACTGACGCTGCCTGAGGATTGTAAATGGCAATACAACGTATTACCGGTCAAATGTTGTTTAGCAACCTGGAACGCCAGGGTGTTGATTTGGCCATTGACGGAAATTTAGTTTATGCTAGCGTAGGCAATCGCCGCGTTGGTATAAACAACCCAACTCCTCAATACAGTCTAGACAGTCCCGGTAACGTTAAGCTAGCCAACTTAATAATTCTTGGTAATACTATTTCCAGTAACTCCGGAGTCATTGGTTTAGGATCAATATCAAATATTTCAATCACTGGCGGCAGTAATTACGATGTTGTTTATACTGATGGTAGTGGGACATTAAAGTTTGGTAACTTAAATTATTTGTCGGGCCTTGATGGGTTTACTGGCAACAACATTGCACTTGGAACAAACACTCAGGGTAGTTTGTCTAATGCATTATCATTGTCAACAACAATTTCCGTAACTGATGCCATTGCAGACTTAAACCAGTTACTTGGCACAATTACTAATTCAACCGGTAGCATTCTAACTACTGGTACATTAACAGTTTCGAATTCTGCGTCAGTAATTGGTAACCTGACTGTAGGCGGCAATATTTTAGTTGCTACTGGTAACATTACAACATTGAATAGTGCATTCTTTGTTGGTAACACTATCACAGGATTTAATGCATTGTATGCTGGTATACCTAGTGGTTACAGCATACTACCGCAGGTAGTTGCTCAGTTCTCAGAGAACTACAATGGCTATGCACAGATCAACACACAGAACATCAATGCCGGTGGTGATGCAACAACAGATTATGTTGCAACAGCAAACAATGGAACTGACACAACCTACTACGTTGACTTAGGTATTGCAGGGTCAGGTTACGATCCAAACAGTCCGTATAATAGTCTAGGCAACGTAATGTACCCTAACGATGCATACCTGTACGCACAAGGAAATACCTCAGCGAACATTGGCGGCAACTTGGTTATTGGTACAACAGTGCACGGCAGAAATCTTGTAATCATCACCGGCGGTATTAACACTGATCATAATGCCGCAACTTTCTTCCACTCTGGTACAGAATCTGCCAACACTGCATCTGGCACGTTTGTAGTCTATGGCGGCGCTGGTGTGCAGGCCAATTTAAATGTAGGTGGCAACTTGGTAGTACCAACGGCTTACATTACAACGGCTAATGTATCGGCAGCGTCATTTAATACTTTAAGTGCCACAAGCGCCAGTATCTCAACTGCAACTATCTCAGGTGGATCTGCAACTGGTTTAACTAATGTACAATCTACTACTGGTGTAGTGACTAACTTTAGTTCAAGTAACGTGGTGCTAACAGGTGGCTACATCAATAATCTAGCCAATGTATCTGCGACATATGCCACTGTAACTAATTTTTATTCAGGAAATATTAACGGTCATATTAACGGTACCGTTGATACTGCCAACGTTGGTTTGTATGACAGCTTTACTGCAACATCGACTAACGCTGTGTACTATCCTCAGCTGGTAGACAAGGCCAGTGGTAACGGCGCAACCTATACTACCAGCACATTTACAATCAACCCAAGTACAGGAAATATCACAGTCGGCAATGTGATAGGAAACGTATTCGGAACAACAGCAACAATTACCGGTAATGTTACTGCTACTAATTTAGTAGGTAACTTGCATGCTGACTCAATAACAAATATAAATGGCAATGTAATTACATTGTCTGGTACAGGGTCTATTAAAATCCCAGTAGGTAATACTGGTAATCGCCCAGCTGGTGCAGTAGGGTATATTCGGTATAACACTGACACAAACCAAATTGAATATTTTAACGGGACAGTTTGGGTTCCGGTGACTAACACCATTACTGACCAACAGATTACAGGCGATGGCACCAATGCTACCTTTACGCTAGATCAATCATCGACTACAGTTGGTATTTTAGTTAGCATTAACGGTACATTACAGCAGCCCGGTACATCCTATTCAGTAAGTGGAACACAAATTACATTTACCGAAATTCCATTGGTATCAGACGTCATTGATGTACGTTTCTTAGGCGGCACTGTAAATTTAAATTCAACACTGGCAGATGATTTAGTTGTATCGGGTAATATTACCCTAAGCGGCATTTTATCTGCACCACAGACAACAAAAGCATCTAATGCAGTGGGCACAGTAGGCCAAATCTGTTGGGATGCCAACTACATCTATGTTTGTACAGCTACAAACACATGGAAGCGTAGCCCGCTAACCGGCGGCTACTAAAAGCAAATCTAATTAATTTTGTGGGCACAACCCATAAAGCATTCCTTTTGGCTAAATACTACTAATATTTGGAGCTGAACAGAATGGCCGTAACTAGAATTAAGAATAATCAGATTACTGATAGCACAATTACCTACCAAAAAATAGCGAACGGAACGCTAGTAGGTACAAACTTTAATGCGAATTTAACTCTGAACTCAAACGTTACTATTCTTGGTAACTTGACAGTATCCAACAACTACATTCAGCTTAATTCTATTAACACTTACATTAACGACCCTGTTGTTGTTTTTAACAATAACTATTCTGGTTCGTTGACTGGATATGATATTGGTATTCTTGTAAACCGTAACTTATCTACATTAAGCAACTACGGTTCAGTTAACACATTCTGGGGCTGGGTAGAAGCTGACCAAGCATTTGAAGCTATAACTACAACTGACACTGGTACGGGTGTTAGTACTATTAACAACAGTGGGTATGCTAACGTAAAAGTTGGTAACATTACTAGTATTTCGGAAACTATCTCGGGTGTGCTTACAGCAGGTAGCATACAAAACACTCCAATTGGTAGCACAACTGCATCATCGGCTGCATTTACTACATTATCGGCAAGTGGATTAGTAACATTTACTAACGGTACTGCTAGCACTGCATATACCAATGGTGCATTGGTTGTAACAGGTGGGGTTGGTGTTGGCGGCAACGTTAACGTATTTGGTAACATTACAACAGCTACTGGTAACATTATTACTACCAGCGCTGGTTTCTTTGTTGGTAATGCAACAACTGGCTTTGGTGCATTGTACGCAGGTATTCCTGTTGGGTTTACAGCACTCCCTCAGTTAGTATCGCAGTTCTCGGAAAACTACAATGGCTATGCACAAATTAATAGCCAGAACATCAATGCTGGTAACCAATCTACCACAGACTATGTAGCGACTGCTAACAACGGAACAGACGTTGCTAACTACGTTGACTTAGGTATTGCAGGTTCTGGATATGATGGAACTAACCCAAACAACAGTCTCGGTACTAGCTTGTATGCAAACGATGCCTACTTGTATACTCAAGGTAACCTAACATCACAGTTTGGTGGTAACTTGGTATTGGGTGCAACTACCGCGGCCCGTAGTGTTAAAATCTTATCGGGCGGGGTGAATGCAGCCAACATTGTTGCAACATTTAACACACCCGGTACAGTATCGGCAGGCACAACATCTGGTGCATTGGTATTAACTGGTGGTGCTGGTATCAGCGGCGCAGTTAACATTGGC
>Ga0228703_1000162_pt1 | contig 55155 bp, 54 predicted proteins | sample McNCre217_Aug_MG_3_FD_178020 | JGI IMG/M metagenome (GOLD analysis project Ga0228703, IMG submission 178020) | Freshwater microbial communities from McNutts Creek, Athens, Georgia, United States - 29-17_Aug_MG | ecosystem: Environmental > Aquatic > Freshwater > Creek | place: USA: Georgia...
CCTAAACCCGAAGTACAACTTCGACAACTTCGTGACCGGAGCATCAAACCGTTTTGCCAACGCGGCGGCATTTGCCGTAGCCGAAACCCCGGCCAAGGCCTACAACCCGCTATTCATCTACGGAAACTCTGGATTGGGTAAGACCCACCTTTTGCATGCGATTGGCCACTACGCCATGAGCCTCTATCCAAAGATCAAGGTTCGCTACGTTTCGAGTGAAGAGTTCACCAACGACTTCATCAACGCGATTCAGAACAACCGAACCACCCAGTTCCAGGCTGAATACCGCGAAGTCGACATCCTTCTGATCGATGACATCCAGTTCCTACAGGGTAAGGATCAGACCCAGGAAGCTTTCTTCCACACTTTCAACACCCTGACCGACCACAACAAGCAGGTCGTAATCACCTCAGACTTGCCGCCGAAGATGCTCACCGGTTTTGAAGAACGCCTAACTAGCCGCTTCGAATCCGGCCTAAGCACCGACATCCACACCCCTGAGCTAGAGACTCGTATTGCTATCCTTCGCAAAAAGGCCGAAAACGAGAAGCTCCGAATTCCTGAGGAAGTTCTCGAATTCATGGCAACCAGAGTTTCACAGAACGTTCGTGAGCTCGAAGGTGCTCTAATTCAAGTGACCGCCTTTGCTGCTCTAAACCGCAGCCCGGTAGACATGGCCCTGGTTCAAACCGTTTTGAAGCACACCGCTAATCTCGGCGAAGACACCGTGGTTAGCGCGGTTGACATAGTCAATGCAGTTTCGGCCTACTATCGCATCAGCTCTGACGAGATCTATGGCAAGTCACGTACCTCAGCTGTTGCCACTGCTCGCCAAATTGCCTTCTACCTATGCCGCACCCAGACCAATCTTTCTCTGCCAAAAATCGGCCAAATCTTTGGAAACCGCGATCACACCACAGTTCTTTACGGCTACAACAAAATCGCCGATGAAATGAAGAACCGTCGCGAGCTCTACAACCAGGTGAGTGAAATCATCAACCGCGTAAAGGTGTCGCGCTAATTTTCTTCGGTTTTACCGATGTTGAAACACCTGTGGATAACTGTTAGTTACTCAAATATTCAGTGAATTACTGGTCTCTACCTGTGTATCTGGGAAATTCAATCCACAGACCACCTAGTTATCCCCAGACATATCCACAGGTGTATAAACAACTTTCACTGTTGTAGTTTCCTTTTATTTACTGGAGAACAGTAGTTTTTCCACATTTTCCACAATGGTTATTAATGTTTTTAAATTTAAAGAGATATTTTGAGAATTTGATAACGCTTAGTCGAGGTGGATCGTTGGCTAGCCACTTTGTCCTCGGTTATGTGCCAAGATTAGTTTTCCGTACCAATCCAGTTAGGTAATCACCTTGAAGTTTCAGGTAAATCGCGACGTTCTGAGTGAAGCTGTTTCATTCGCAGTTCGACTACTGCCACAGCGCACCAGCACCCCAATTCTTGGCGGAATCCTCATCGAAGCCGATGCCAACGCACTTCGCCTTTCAGTCTTCGATCACGAAGTATCAGCTCAGGCTGAAATCATTGCCAAGGTAGAAACCTCTGGCCGCGCATTGGTTTCTGGACGCCTACTAAGCGATATCGCTAGCAAGCTTCCAAACGCTCCAGTTGAATTCAACTTGGATGGCTCAAAGGTTCACGTAACCTGTGGATCAACCAAATTTGCACTCGCCATCATGGATGTTGCCGCTTACCCAACCCTTCCAGAAATCCCAGTGATCTCAGGATCGGTTTCAGGAGAAACTTTCGCAACCGCAGTGCACCAGGTTGCAATCGCAGCCATGAAGGACGACGTTCAGCCGATTTACAGTGCTGTGCAAATCGAAACCACTGGCTCAGAAATTTCATTGCTCGCCACCGACAAATATCGAATGGCACTATGTGAACTTCCATGGAAGTCAAACTCTGGCGCCGAAGGTCAGAGTGTTTTGGTTCCGGCGCGAACTTTGCTTGAGGTTGCTAAGACTTTCGCAAACCAGGGTGAAATTTCGGTATCGATCATCAATAACGATGAGCGTCAGATGATCGCTTTCCAGGCAAACAATCGTTCGGTTACTGCCTTGTTGATTAAGGGAAACTATCCACCAATCAAGTCAATGTTCCCAACCGAACTCGCCAACTACACCGTTGTGTCAAAAGCAGACTTGCTTGAGTCAACTCGTCGTGTGATGTTGGTAGTTCAGCGCGACAACGCCTTGAAGTACACCTTCGGTGAAACCACAATCGAACTTGAGTCGATGGGCAATGAAACCGCACAGGCTTCAGAAAATATTGCTGCCGAATTAACCGGCGACGACACCGTGCTAGCACTAAAACCTCAGTACCTAATCGATGGACTTGCCGGCGTGCACACCGAGTTCGTGAAAATCGGATTCACTCGCAACGCTGACAATCCAAACAAGCCAAGTCCGGTATTGATCACCAGCCACGGTGCCAAGGACAAGTCAGACAACTACCGCTACCTACTTCAGCCGAATCTTCTAGTCCTTCGCTAAGAGATGTTTGTTAAACATCTGTCGCTAAGTAACTTTCGCAACTACAGTTCTGCCGAAGTTGAATTAGCACCGGGTGTAAATCTTTTAGTTGGTCCAAACGGCCAAGGTAAAACTAATTTTGTTGAGGCAATCGGCTATTTGTCGACGCTTCGTAGCCACCGAGTTGCTGGCTACCTCCCACTGATAAAAAACGCAGAGCAGGAAGTTCCAGGCGCAATTATTCGTGCCATGGTTTCACATGATGCTCGAGATGCACTGATCGAGTTGGAACTAAATCGCGATTCTCAAAATCGAGCACGCGTAAATAAGTCACCAGTTTCTAGAGTGCGCGACGTACTCGGTTATGTGAACACCGTGATTTTCGCTCCAGAAGATTTAGATATTGTCAAACGTGATCCATCCAATCGTCGCGACTTCATCGATACTTTGTTGGTTCAGGTGACACCAAGATTCGCTGGAGTATTTTCTGATTACGAGCGAGTACTAAAACAACGCAACACTTTGTTGCGCACCGCAAGGCAAACCGGAGCTAAAGGAAATTCACTCAGCACACTTGATGCTTGGGATGAAAGCTTGATTAGGTTTGGAAGCGAAATTGTTTCAGCTCGCGTGGCACTGGTCGAGAGAATTCGTCCACTACTACACAACGCTTATCAGGCAATTGCAATTGCCAACAACGAACCGCGAATTCAAGTTAAGAGCTCCCTGCTTGGTTCAGCGATTCCAGACGGTGAAGAAGCGGATGATCTCGAGTACATCGATACAGCGGATGTAACCGAAATCGAAAAACTGTATCGAGCAAAGTTGGAACGCGTTCGTAGCAAAGAGCTCGAACGTGGAATCACGCTGGTTGGTCCGCATCGAGATGATTTGGTTTTGCTGCTTTCGAACCTGCCGGCTAAGGGTTACGCGAGTCATGGTGAGAGTTGGTCGTATGCGTTGGCGCTGCGTCTTGCTTCGATCGAACTGCTCAAAACTGAAACCAGAAGTGGCGATCCAATTTTGATCTTGGACGATGTGTTCGCAGAGCTCGATGCCGGCCGTCGAAATCGTCTCGCCGAATTGGTGCTGAACAACGAACAGGTTTTGATTACCGCCGCGGTTGCCGAAGATGTGCCATCCGCACTTAAGGCTAAAGTTTTCAACGTGAAGGCGGGGGTGATTGAAGTTGGCTGAGGATTTCGCACAGGAGTTTTACTGGAAAATGCGTGAGGCGGTTACCGGCCGACTCTCCCGCGACGCCAAACGCATAAAAGCGAAGGCAGCCAAAAACAATTCGCAGCCGTTCGATAAGGGCAGGGATCCAATTTCGGCAGCCAGTTCTATCGAGGGAATTCTCAAGGATTTCCGCTGGGAATCTCGGATGGCCGAGGCGGATCTATTCAACAAGTGGGGCGAACTGGTTGGCGAAGTAAATGGGCTCAACTCTCACCCAGAAACACTGGTTGATGGCGTGCTTACCATTCGCTGCAAGTCCACAGCATGGGCAACTCAGCTGCGATTGATGCAGGATCAAATTTTGGCGAAAATCACCGCCGAGTATGGCGACTTGGCCATCAACAGCCTGAAGTGGCTCGGCCCGGACGCCCCATCGTGGAAAAAAGGACCGCGTTCGGTACCAGGTCGTGGCCCTCGAGATACATACGGATAACCTTCGGTAAACACTCACACTGTGGATAACTTGTGGAAAAGTGGGGATATCTTCACCCAATTGTTGAGAGTTATGCACAACCCTAAGCCACAACTTTAGGGTTTTGAAACAATTCTTTTCCACAGCATTAATCCCAGTAAATCACTGGCCTGTAGACCCGTCTTCGGACAGTTTTCCACAAGCGATTCCACAGCTTTGGGGATAATTAACGGGCGTGTTCCACAGGTTATCCCCAGATTGGTTCACAACTCGGTTTGAAGGTTTAGTGTCTGTGGCCGATGCTAGACATACATTCAAAGGAAGTTCGGAGGTCTCAATGTCATTGGTTGCACCAATCGAGCCAACCCGCATTGGCGAGGGGCGCACCCTCCCGAACGATCTGCTGTCTGAACAGAGCACCATCGGCGGAATGTTGCTTTCGCAGGAGGCCATCGCCGAGGTATTTGAATACGTCAAGGCCGACGACTTCTACGCTCCCAAACATGAAACCATTTTCAACGCGATCCTTTCGCTCTACAGCAAGGGTGAGCCAACCGACGTAATTACCGTCACCGACGAACTCACCAAAAACGGCGAATTGGTTCGTGCCGGCGGCGCCGACTACCTACACCAGCTCACCTCCATCGTTCCAACCGCCGCTAACGCGCCGTTTTACGCGCAGATTGTTGCCGAAAAAGCCACCCTCCGTCGCTTGGTCGAAGTCGGCACTCGCATCGCACAGATGGGCTACTCAAACGAGGGTGAAGTCGAAGACCTGGTCAACCGTGCCCAGGAAGATGTTTATGGAGTAACTCGCGCCGGAGTTGGCGAAGACTACGTTCCGCTCTACGACTCAATCGAAGCCGCCGTTGAAGAAATGGAACGAGCACAGAGCCGCGGCGGCGACATGGTTGGTGTGCCAACTGGCTTCCGCGAACTCGACGAAATGACTCACGGCTTGCACGGCGGACAGTTCGTGATTTTGGCGGCACGACCGGCGGTGGGTAAGTCAACGCTCGCACTCGATTTGGCTCGCAACGCAGCTCTAAAGCACAAAAAGCCAGTTATTTTCTTCTCACTCGAAATGGGCCGTGCTGAAATCGCGATGCGATTGCTTTCGGCCGAATCACGCATTTACCTGCAAAGCATGCGTAAAGGTGACCTCAACGAAACCGACTGGCAGCGTATTGCCGGAGTTCGTGGCGAAATCAATGAGGCACCGCTTTACATCGACGACAGCCCAAACCTCACCCTGGTGGAGATTCGAGCCAAGTGCCGACGCATGGCGCAGCGTGTTGGTTTGGAAATGATTGTGATCGACTACATCCAGCTAATGACTTCGGGTAAAAAAGTTGAATCGCGTCAGCAGGAAGTTTCAGAATTCTCTCGAGCGCTAAAGCTGCTAGCCAAGGAGCTAAATGTTCCGGTAGTGGCCATCTCCCAGCTGAACCGTAACTCCGAGAAATCAGACAACAAGGTTCCGGAAATCTCGCAACTTCGTGAATCTGGCTCACTTGAACAGGACGCCGACGTCGTGATCCTGCTCCACCGCGAGGCCATGTTCGATCGCGAACACCCACGAGCAGGCGAGGCTGATCTGATTTTGGCCAAGCAACGTAACGGCCCTACCGGCACCATCGTGGTTAACTTCCTCGGACAATTCAGCAAATTCGAAGATCCAAAGGCTTAGTCCATTTAGATTTATCTAATGCGTCGAATTAAATCTTTACGAGCACTAGCCAGCATCGCTGTCGGTTTGTTCGTTACCTTTTGGCAGGCGCATCATGCTGCAGTTGGATTAGTGGCAATTGCTATTTTCACAATTCTTTACGGGGTGCGAACACTATTTGGTTCGCCAAAATATTTTCCAATTGCGCTGATTGCACTAATCACCGCATTTCTAGCTGCCACCAGTTTGCAAAATAATTCCGATGCAACTTTTGTTTTGCTAGTTGCACTTTGGGGAATCTCACAGGCGGCAATTGACTTAATCAATCGCGATGCCATCAGTGCCAGCCTGGCATTTTTACTCGCTGTACTTTTTGCACTCGTGCCGATGGATGTCGTCTCGGCGGTTGGATTTTTCGGCGCCTACCTAATTGTTTCTGGAGTGCATCTGGGCATCGCTGCGTACAAGCCAAAAGAGCTCGAGCCTAAGAAGTAGGCTTAGGTTATGGCCAATAAAAAAACTTCACTTCGCAACTATCTAACGCTCTCGTTTATTGCGGCGGCGTTCGTTGGAATTTTGGTACTGGCCTCAAGTCACTATGTGGATGTAACTCAGGCGCTAATTTGGGCGGGCATAACATTCATAGTTGCGCTGGTTGGAATTGCCACCTTGGCGCTAACCGTTAAAGATCAAGACGACGATCCTGACAAGCCAAGACTCGGCTAAATAAAACTATTGAATACGGCTGGCTAGTTCAGCCGCGATGCCAACGTAGCTGCTCGGACGAAGTGCCAACAGGCGGTCCTTCGCTTCTGCCGAAATATCTAGTTCGTTAACAAAAGCAACTAACTCATCGTGGCCAATGCGCTTACCGCGAGTGAGTTCCTTGAGTAACTGATACGGGTCTTCAATGGCTGAACGACCGGCGGCAACTTCTGCGCGAATCACGGTTTGGATTGCCTCGCCGAGCACTTCCCAGTTTTCCGAAAGGTCTGCGTCAAGCACTGCTGGGTTTAGTTCGATCTCGCCGAGTCCGCGAGTTGCGTTGTCGATGGCAAGAAGCGAGTGACCAAGACCAACACCGATGTTTCGTTGTGACGATGAATCGGTTAAGTCGCGCTGCATGCGTGAGGTAACTAAAGTCGCGGCGAGTGAATCGAGAATTGCGTTTGAAAGTTCGAGGTTTGATTCCGCATTTTCAAAACGAATTGGATTGATCTTGTGCGGCATGGTTGATGAACCGGTGGCACCTGGCTGAGGAATCTGCTTGAAATAGTTCAGCGAAATGTAAGTCCAGATATCGGTGCAAAGGTTGTGCAGGATTCGGTTGAATAGTGCGACTGCTGAATACAACTCAGCTTGCCAGTCGTGCGATTCGATTTGCGTGGTTAGTGGATTCCATTTTAGGCCGAGTGAAGTTACGAATGCTTCCGACTCGATTGCCCAACTAACTTGCGGCGCAGCAACAACGTGCGCAGAAAAAGTTCCGGTTGCACCGGAGAATTTTCCGAGGTACTCGGTATTGCGAATGCGAGTGAGTTGACGCTCAAGTCGGTAAACAAAAACGGCAAGCTCTTTACCCATGGTGGTTGGCGTTGCCGGTTGTCCGTGGGTGCGGCTCAACATTGAAATTTCCGCGTACTTGGCCGATAGTTCACGAAGCTTGGCTAGCAAAATTTCTGCGCGTGGCAGCCACACCTGCGCAATTGATTCGCGAACGGTTACGGCATAGGAAAGGTTGTTGATGTCTTCGCTAGTGCAGGCGAAGTGAGTTAGTTCGGCAAGATCCGAACGACCTACTTCGGCCAGTTTTTCACGCACAAAATATTCGACGGCTTTCACATCGTGCTTGGTTACCGCTTCGGTCTTGGCGAGTGTGGCAACGTCGTCGTCTGAGAAGTTTGTGACAACGTTTCGCAGTCTGTCGATTTCGGTGAGGTCTAGCGGGGCGTTGTTCTTAAGTAGGTTGCGGTTAGCCAGGTGGATTAGCCACTCAACTTCAACGTGAACGCGTGCCTTGTTCAAACCAGCTTCCGAAAGGTACTCACCGAGTCCGGCAACGGCTGGTTGGTAACGGCCATCTAGCGGGCTCAGGGGCTGGTTTGAAAGATTACTCACAGGGATATTCTGCCCTATTCAATCCACAGATTCCCTGGCTGTCAGTTTTCGGCTGAACCAGTGAGACACGATTCAGTCATGGATTTTCTGGAAGACATCATTTTTCGTGCGGCCACGCACCTGTTGCTCGCGGTGCCTAATCCCCTGCACTGGAATGGGCCGGCTGCTTCGGCCTGTGCTCGCGAACTTGAGTTGTTGGCCGATGATCTGCGAGCGATAGTCGGTGGGTTGAAACTAATTGCTGAGTAGTAAGTCAGAAATCGAACGGATTCGAAATTCGTTGGTGGTCACCGCTGAAATCCTGGCCGCGCAGCTGATCATCGATGTTGCACAGGCTTCACCAATCAAACTCGCGCATCTAGCTATTCGATTACCCGCTGTGATTACGCGGTTAAAGCGTTTGATAGTTGCCTGCGAGGCAATGCTCGAGCGAATAACGGTCACCGAGAATCGGCTCATCGCCGGAATGGCACTCGATATTGGAATCACGGCAGGGCTGGTGGCCAACCCGTCGGTTCAGGTGTCGGCTGGATTGACGGTCGGCAAAACTCAGGCACCGAAAAACCTCGTCACGATTGCCGAGCGAATGATGCAACTGGATAATCGCGGTTCGCCAACCATCCGCATAGAGAAGTATCCAAATTCGGTAATTGCTTATTTGCCTGGCACACGAACCACCAGCCTCGGCTGGACCAGTAATCCCATGGACATGAAAACCAATTTGCAGGAGCTAAGCGGCAGGCGAAGCAATGTGGAGATCGGGCTTGAGGCCGCGCTCGCGGCGGCAGGGGTTAAGGCAACAGATCGTGTGACTCTGGTTGGTCATTCCCAGGGCGGATTGGTTGCCATTTCGGCAGCTGAGCGCTCAAAAACCGGCAAATTCCCATTTTTTATTGAAAAAGTCATAACTTTTGGCAGTCCGGTGGGGTCAAACTTGGCGGAAAACCTGCCAAAAGTGCTCTCGGTGGAGAACAAATTCGATTTGGTACCCAAATTGGACGCAAAATCTAACCCAACTGCCCCAAATTGGCATACTTTGGAGGGAACTGTGGAGGGTGACCCCATTTCGGCTCATCGAATGGAGGCATATCGTCAAATTTCAGCGGAAATTGACGCTTCTGGCCAAATTTTGGAGTTTTTACGCTTCGAGGAAGGCACTGCCGAAGTTGAAACCTACAACTTGAGTCAGGGTGCCGATTTTCGAGGTTAAACCACGGCTTTGAACAGTTTTCGCCCGATGAATCCGATGACACTCATGATTAGTGCGCCCAGTATCGCCCAACCCATCGAACTAACCGCTAGACCTTCGTGAGTGAAGCCGTCGATGCTGAAAATTGGTGAACCAATGAGCTGCGACAACCAAGCAACGAAAAGCAGTAGGGCTCCGTTGATTACCAGGTTGATCAGTCCAAAGGTGAGAATGTAAAGCGGACTGGAGAGCACCTTGATTATTGGCCCGATGATGGCGTGCACCAAACCGAACACCAATCCAACCAATAGGTAGGACAGCACGGTCATCCAAAAATCATTGCGACCGTATGGTGCCAGCTTGATTGCCGGCACAATCAGAGTCACTAGCCAAAGGCCGATTGAGTTGATCACGGTGTTGAGCAAGAAGCGAACCATGTTCAGATTGTGCCACAAGCAAGTAGATTTGAACCTGTGACTCTCGACGCATCAGAACCTATGGTTCAATTTCTCTCGCCTGAGGGAGAAGTGCGTGTGCCTGCTCAGTGGGCCGAATATGGTGAGCACCTTAAATCTCTAACCGAGGCTGACTACCTAAAGTTCTATCGAGAGATGGCTCGCTGTCGCCGATTCGATAACGAGGCAACTGCGCTCCAGCGTCAGGGACAGCTCGGACTTTGGATTCCGGCAATTGGTCAGGAAGCCGCGCAAATCGGATCAGGATTTGCGGTTGGTCCAAACGATCACATTTTTCCTAGCTATCGCGAACACGGCGTAGCCATCACACACGACATCGACTTGATGTCGATTTTGAAAATGCTTCGTGGTGTTAACCACGGTGGTTGGAATCCAGACGAAACTCGATTCCACCTCTACGCAATTGTTTTGGGTACTCAGGTTTTGCATGCAACCGGTTATGCAATGGGTGTTAAGTTCGATGGCAAAGTTGGCACCGGAAATATCGACGAAGACCTTGCAGTAATTTCTTACTTTGGCGATGGCGCAACTGCCGAAGGTGACGTAAGCGAATCATTCTTGTTCGCAGCGATTAACCACGCGCCAATTGTTTTCTTCTGTCAGAACAACCAGTGGGCAATTTCTTCACGCGTGACAAACCAAACCAAGGTGCCGTTGTATCAGCGCGGCGCAGGCTTCGGTGTTCCAGGTATTCGCATCGACGGCAACGATGTGCTTGCTTCTTACGCGGTTACCAAGAAGCACATGAATGACGCACGCGAAGGTGCCGGGCCGTTCATGATCGAGGCACTGACATATCGCATCGGTGCACACACCACCTCTGATGACCCAACCAAGTATCGCGAAGATGAAGAAGTTGAATATTGGAAGGCACGCGATCCGCTAGATCGCCTCGAAAAGTTCCTTCGCAAAAACGGAATCAACCAAGACTTCTTTGATCAAGTTGCACACGACGGTGAAGTGCTCAGCGAAGAAATTCGCAAGGCAACTTTTGCACTCGGCAACCCACCGATCGAAACAATGTTCCAGCACGTTTACTCTCAGCAGCACCCGCTGATCGACGAACAAATGGCGTGGTTGAAAAACTACGAAGAGTCATTTGGCGGTGAGGCATAGTGAGCAACTCAGTTGAACTGCCAATCGCAAAAGCAATTAACGCTGGCCTTCGCGAGGCGATGCGTAAAGACCCAAAGGTTTTACTTTTCGGTGAAGACATTGCCGAGCTCGGTGGAGTGTTCCGAGTAACTGAAGGTCTGCACGCTGAGTTCGGTTCGGGTCGAGTGCAGAACTCCCCAATTGCCGAGTCGGGAATCATTGGAACATCAATTGGTTTGGCAATGCGTGGCTACCGCCCGGTTGCCGAAATTCAGTTTGACGGATTCATCTTCCCGGCCTTCAACCAGATTGTTACCCAGTTGGCAAAACTGCAAAACCGAAGTGAAGGTTATTTGCAGATGCCAGTGGTAATTCGCGTTCCGGTTGGTGGCGGTATCGGAGCAGTTGAGCACCACAGTGAAAGTCCGGAAGCGTACTTTGCTCACACCGCAGGTTTGCGAGTGGTTTCACCGAGTAACCCGAACGATGCCTACTGGATGATTCAGCAGGCTATCGAATCAACCGATCCAGTTCTATTCTTCGAACCGAAGCGTCGTTATTGGCAAAAGGGTCCTGTGAATCTAGATGGTGCTTCAAGTTCACTTCACCAGGCACGCGTAATTCGTCAAGGAACCGATGTCACGCTCGTTGCTTACGGACAAATGGTTACGGTTGCACTTCAGGCTGCAGAGTTTGCGCAAGACGAAGGTCGTTCAATCGAAGTAATCGACATGCGTTCGATTTCACCAATCGATTTTGCAACCATCATTGAATCGGTTAAGAAAACCGGACGACTAGTTGTGGCACACGAAGACAGCACTTTCGTTTCGGTCTCATCCGAAATTGCCGCGCGAGTTTCCGAGCTCGCGTTCTATCACCTAGAAGCACCAGTCATTCGTGTTGGTGGTTTCGACGTTCCTTATCCACCGGCAAAGCTTGAAGAACTTTTCTTGCCAGATGCCGATCGCATTCTTGATGCGGTTGATCGAGTACTGGCCTTCTAGGAGCAAACATGAGTCAAGTTGCGTACTTTAATTTGCCGGATGTTGGCGAAGGTTTAACCGAAGCGGAAATCGTTTCGTGGAAAGTAAACGTTGGCGATCGCGTTGCGGTTAACCAGGTCATCGTTGAAATCGAAACCGCAAAGTCACTGGTTGAACTTCCTTGTCCGTTCGAAGGAATCGTTACCGAACTTCTTGCCAAGGAAGGCGACACCGTTGAAGTTGGCAAGCCAATCATTGCTGCCACAGTTGCCGATGGCGCAGTTGGTGCTGTAGCTACTTCTTCTATTCCAGTGATTTCACCTGAGGTTGCTGCGGCTGCAAATGAGGCACTTGCCGACATCCGCAGCGAAGGTTCTGAAGAGATGAAACCGCTAGTTGGTTATGGTGTTGCTTCTGCACACGGCTCATCGCGTCGAGCCAAACGTGCCATCAACCCGGTACCGGTAGTTGCTCCGATGACCTCGGCAATCCCAGTAATTCCGGGGGCTCCAGCAACGGGGCTGATTTCGGTAGTGACTCCAGAAAACTCTGTAATTGCCAAGCCTCCAGTGCGCAAACTCGCCAAGGACCTCGGCGTTGACCTCAACAATGTGGTGCCAACCGGACTCGCTGGCGAGATTACTCGCGAAGATGTTCTCGGTGGAGCGCAGCAGGCGAGCGTCTTCCGCAACCTAACCACTCCTGAAGCACCAACCGAACGCGAAGAACGCATTCCGGTTAAGGGTGTTCGCAAGGCAATCGCGAGTGCGATGGTTCGATCTGCATTCACCGCACCTCACGTGAGCATCTTCGTTGATGTCGATGCAACTCGAACCATGGAATACGTGAAGCGACTTAAGGCGAGCACTGACTTTGCCGGAGTTAAGGTGACACCACTTTTGATCATGGCGAAGGCAATGATTTGGGCAGTGCGCAGAAACCCAACGGTTAACTCAACTTGGACCGATGAAGAAATCATCGTTCACAACTTCGTGAACTTTGGAATCGCAGCGGCAACTCCTCGCGGTTTGATCGTGCCGAACATTAAAGACGCAGACAAAATGTCAATGCTCGAACTTGCTAAGGCAATCGAGCAACTGGCAGCGACTGCACGCGAAGGAAAAACCACTCCTGCCGATATGTCAGACGGAACCATCACTATCACCAACATTGGTGTCTTCGGTGTTGACACCGGAACTCCGATTTTGAATCCTGGCGAAGTTGGCATCGTTGCACTCGGATCGATTCGTCCGAAGCCATGGGTGGTTAACAACGAAATCGTTATTCGTCAGGTCACCACAATTGGTGCAACATTCGATCACCGCGTTGTAGACGGTGACGTTGCATCTCGATTCGTCCAGGATGTTGCTTCGGTTATCGAAGAGCCAGCCCTGCTGCTCGACTAAACAAGAAAGTAACTATGGATCACACAGGACTTTCCCTCTGGGAAGAAGCATGGTCGATTTTCACCGACCCGAGCCACATCATCGCTGAGCTCGGCTGGACCATCATCCAAGACGTGATTCTGGTTTGGCTGCTTTACGGCACCGTCTGGAAGAAGCTGATTCTGCCTAGGCTGCACGCCAAATTCGACAAGGAACACAACATCACCCACCATGACCACGCCAACGGTCATGACCACGACCACTAGGTCAAAATTCCCTAAAATTCGGGGAATATCGGGGTTGCTTAAGGCCTTTATATTCGCCTAAACTTGTGAAGTTGCTTTCTTAGCAACCGAAATTTCGAAAACAAGCCTGTGAAACAAATCTTGTTCTAATGGCTTGCCCTCTAAAGGAGAACCAAATGGCTGCGTATTGCCAGGTGACAGAGACCGGACCTCAGTTCGGCCACAACGTCTCGCACGCCCAGAACAAGACCAAGCGTCGCTTCAACCCGAACGTTCAGAAGAAGACTTACTTCGTTCCATCTTTGAAGCGCAACGTGACCCTAAACGTTTCAGCTCGCGGCATCAAGGTAATTGACGTCCGTGGCATCGAAGCCGTAGTTGCCGAGCTAAAAGCTCGTGGCGAGAAGTTCTAAGGAGAGCTGACCAATGGCTAAGAAAGACAAGGACATCCGTCCAATCATCAAGCTGAAGTCGACAGCAGGAACTGGTTACACCTACGTAACCAAGAAGAACCGTCGTAACGACCCAGACCGTATGGTGCTAAAGAAGTACGACCCAGTTGTACGTCAGCACGTTGAATTCCGCGAGGAGCGCTAAAAATGGCTAAGAAGAGCAAGATCGCTAAAAACGAAGAGCGCAAAGTAATCGTTGAGCGTTACGCAGAAAAGCGTCTCGCACTAAAGAAGGCTCTAGTAGACCCAACCTCGACCGACGCACAGCGCGAAGAGGCACGTCTAGGACTTCAGAAGCTTCCTCGCAACGCATCACCAGTTCGCGTTCGCGGACGCGATGCAATCGATGGTCGCCCACGCGGTTACCTCGCAAAGTTTGGTGTTTCACGTGTCCGCTTCCGCAAGATGGCGCACAACGGTGAGCTTCCAGGCATCACCAAGTCTTCTTGGTAAAACCCAACTTCTGAATGGACCCGACGAAAGTCGGGTCTTTTCATTTAAAGCCTTATAAATAAAAGGAACTAGCCGTATATCGGTCTAAAAACCGCGGAAAATCAAGGGTTTTTCTTCGCAACACGCCGAGAGCCTAGCAATGGCGCGGAACTACACGGTTGTAGTTTGTTTGGGACGGAACGTCAAACACGTATCAAGAGTCCAGGAGGACAACATGTCAGCACTAAACAAGGGCGAGCTAGTAGCAGCAATCGCTGAGCAGACCGGTGAGTCACAGGCTGCAGTCAACCGCGTAGTTGACGCATTCTTCGACATCATCTCAAAGACCGTAGCTAAGGGTGGCAAAGTTACCATCCCTGGTTGGTTGTCAGTAGAGAAGGGTCACCGCGCTGCTCGTCAGGGCCGTAACCCACAGACTGGTGCAACTATCCAGATCCCAGCAGCTAACACCGTAAAGGTTTCAGCTGGTTCAAAGCTAAAGGCTGCAGTTAAGTAGTCCACAGTTTTACTAAAAAGGCGTCGACTTCGGTCGGCGCCTTTTTGCATTCCCGAATGATGCGTAGGCTTAACTAATGAGCGCAAAAAGTAAAACATCAAGAGCGCTCTTTTTCTTTTTAACTTTCGCGCTAATTCTTGCAACCACTATTGGCTTGCAAATCACTGGAGCAGCTAACCCGTTCAAGCTGGTTGATCCTGGCGCTGTGGTGCGATGGGGATTGCCGCTTTCTCGTTCGCTAACTGACATCGCAATGGCAACCAGCGTTGGCGCTTTGGTTATTGCAGCGTTCGTCTTTGCCGAGGGCAGCAAACAATTACGAACCGCGATGAATATTGCGTCGATCGCAGCGGTGGTTTGGACTCTAGCCGGAATGCTCGAGTTCAACTTTGTTTACTTGAACGTCACTGGTTCATCATTTACTTTTGCGCAGCGTCACGGTGATGGACTTTGGATGTTTGCGACATCGGTTGAGCTAGGTCAATATCTTGCGCTCAACATTTTGGGTGGAGCGGTTATCGCTGTGCTTGCGCTTGCTTTTCAGCGACTGACTGCTGCTGCGCTGATCGCCGCTTTGGGATTTTTGACCTTGGTACCTATCGCTCTCACCGGGCACGCGTCAGGAACCGCTAACCACGGCATGGCGGTAAATGCGCTCGGCTTGCACCTCTTAGCCATAGTGCTTTGGGTGGGTGGACTAATCGCATTGGCGCTGGTGCGCTCGCGCGGTGAAGTAACCCAGGGCATGTTCCAGCGGTATTCGTCGTTGGCGCTCTTTGCTTATGTGGTGCTTGGCGTATCCGGTTTGATTTCGGCTACCTTGCGAATTGGATCGCCGGCCAACTGGCTTAGCAGTTACGGACTGCTAGTTATTTTGAAGAGCGCGATATTCGTTGTGCTTGGAATATTTGGGGCCATCTATCGCAAGCGCCTTTTGCTTGCCGGCAAAGGATTTTGGCGGTTAGTCAGCAGCGAGCTGGTGTTGATGGCAGTGGCCATGGGGTTGGCTACCGCGTTGAGTCGCACTGCCCCGCCATTGAACGCGGTGGAATCGGTGGGCACTACACCTGCGGAGCTATTGACCGGAGCCAAGCTGCCTCCGGAATTTACCTCGGTGACTTTCCTTACCGAATGGAAACCCGACCTAATTTGGGCTTTGGTTTCTCTCGGAGGAATCTGGGTTTACTTGGCCGGAGTGCGCAGGCTTCGCGCTCGCGGAGATTCCTGGCCGATTGGCCGCACAATTTCGTGGGTAACCGGAATGTTGTTTTTACTGTTCGTAACCAACGGTTCGCTCAATGCGTATCAGGAATATCTTTTTAGTGCGCACATGATTGGCCACATGATGTTGGCGATGGGTGTACCCATTCTGTTAGTGCCAGGTGCTCCAATTACTTTGCTGTCGCGTGCAGTTGAAAAGCGCAACGACGATTCACGCGGCGTGCGCGAGTGGGTGCTTTGGGCCGTGCACACAAAGTACGCGCAATTCATCTCGAATCCGATTGTGGCGGCAATTCTTTTTGCATCCTCACTTGTTGTTTTTTATTACACGCCGTTGTTTGCTTGGTCGACCCACGAGCACGTGGGTCACGAGTGGATGGTGGTGCATTTCTTAATCACCGGATATTTGTTTGCGCAGGCATTGATTGGAATTGATCCGGGTCCGGTGCGTTTGTCATATCCGTTGCGAATCATGTTGCTAATTGGAACTCTCGCATTCCACGCATTCTTCGGTTTAAGTTTGATGTCTGGCGACGCTTTGCTTTTGCCGGATTGGTATGGAGCAATGAGCCGCACCTGGGGTTCCACGCCGCTCGAGGATCAACATGTTGGTGGAGCAATTGCGTGGGGCATCGGTGAATTGCCGACCGCAGCGCTTACGATTATCGTCTCGGTTCAATGGTTTAAATCTGACGCACGTGAAGCGAGACGATTGGATCGCGCATCTGATCGTGGGGGAAATCAAGACATTGAGGAATACAACGCCATGCTCAGCAAGCTAGCTAAGAACGACGAGCAGTACCGCTAGTGGAAATCGTTCAGCTTTCCGACGAACAGCAGAAACTCTTCGAATACGTTGAGTCGACCGATGCTCACGTGTTTGTTACCGGCCGCGCCGGCACCGGTAAATCAACCCTGTTGAGCTATTTCATTGAGAACACCGAGAAGTCGGTGGCCGTGGTTGCCCCTACCGGCGTTGCCGCTTTGAACGTGGGCGGTACCACGATTCACTCGCTATTCGGCTTCCCGTTCGGCATTCTCGGAAACGTTGACCTAAGCAAACACATGCGTCGCTATACCCGTGAGGTGCTTTCGGCAATCGATGTTCTCGTGATCGATGAGGTCTCAATGGTGAACGCTGACATCATGGATGCGATTTCTCGTTCAATGGGAATTGCACGTGGCAAGCGCAAGGTGCCATTCGGCGGCGCACAAGTTGTGATGTTTGGCGATCCGTATCAGTTGGCACCAGTGCCACCGCGCGAAATCGACGACATCAATTACATGCAGGAGAACTACGCGAGTGGTTGGTTCTTTGATGCACTTGTTTGGCGCGACTCTCAACTCGAGCGATACGAGTTGATTGAAATCTTCCGACAGACCGATGGACACTTCAAAGATATTTTGAATGCACTTCGCGACGGATCGGTCACACAAGAAATGATCGACGAACTAAATCGAATTGCAGTGCGACCAACTCCGCATGACGAAGTTCTTCGCTTGGCAACCATCAATGCCACTGTTGATCGACACAATTTTTCTCGCCTTGCGGAAATTGGCGGTAAGGGTAGAAAGTACGTTGCTGCAACTACCGGCGACATGGCGGCATTTAATTCTGCAAAACCAAACGATCCTGAAATCGAACTTAAAGTTGGCGCGCAGGTGATGTTCATCAAGAACGACGATTCGAGTCCGTTCAAAGATTCCGACGGTATGGCGATGCGTCGTTGGGTTAACGGAACCATTGGTCACGTTGTTGAGCTGAAGTCCGATTCACACGTTGTGGTTGAAGTCGATGGCGAAACTTTTGATGTTGGCCGAGCCACCTGGGAAAAGGTGAAGTACTCGGTGGAGGAGTACTTCGACGAGGACACCAACAAGGTGAAGGAAACCCTGGTTGCCGAGACGGTAGCCGAGTTCAAGCAAATTCCGTTGCGACTGGCCTGGGCGGTGACCATCCATAAGTCTCAGGGGCAGACCTACGACGAGGTGCAGATCGACCTTGGTTCAGGGGCCTTCGCGCCTGGCCAGGCATATGTGGCCCTCAGTCGAGTGCGGTCGCTCGAAGGCCTTTACCTGTCTAGGGCCTTGAAGATGACCGATGTGAAGATTGACCCACGGGTGCTGGAGTTCATGAACGGGCACCACAGCGCCGACACAGCTGGCAGTGGGCCGGTGGCTAAGAAGAACCCGCCATCGGTCTCCGGTTTTATCCCGGACGACGAAGAACCTCTGTTCTGATTTCCGCTGCCCTGCGAGAATTGAACCCGTTAGCTAGTTGATTGGATTGCTGTGAACGCCTGGGCCGAATTAGTAGTCCGTCATAAGAAGTCGGCATTTTTCTCTTTTATCGCCCTGATCTTGCTGAGCACGGTTTGGGGCTTCCAGAGTTTTGGCAACCTCAAAGCCGGAGGCTATGACGACCCGACTTCAACCTCGGCACGAGTAACCAAACTCTTAGAAAAAGAATTCAATACCGAAACTCCAAATATCGTTTTGATCGCAGACATGCCAACTTATGTGGACTCAACTGCGAGCAAAAAAATTGGTGATGACCTAACTTCGAAACTTAAATCCGTAGCCGGCGTTAGTGAAGTTACCAGCTATTACTCACTAGGTAATCCACCAGCATTGCGCAGCGATGACGGAAAGGCCATTTACTTTTTTGTTAAGGCGGACAAAAACGCAGTCGAAACAAAAGTTGGAAAAACAATTTCGGATGAGTTCACTGGAAGTTTTGAAAACGCAAAAATTTATGTAGCCGGCTTTGCTGCAATTAGCAGCAGCATCAATTCACAAATTTCTTCTGACTTGACTACGGCTGAAACATTTGCCGTGCCACTAACACTCGTGCTTTTAGTTTTTGTTTTCGGCTCTCTCGTTGCAGCTGGTTTGCCAATGCTCGTCGGTGGCTTGGCAATTATGGGAAGCTTCTTCTTCGTTTGGATTTCTTCACTCATCACCGATACCTCCGTGTTCTCGGTTAACCTGATAACCGGCATGGGTCTCGGTCTCGGTATCGACTACGCGCTTCTGATGGTGAACCGATTCCGCGAGGAGCGAGCCGCTAATCATTCAGTTGAGCAGTCTGTCATTCGCACGGTTAATTCGGCGGGACGCACCGTGCTGTTCAGTGGACTAACCGTTGCGATTGTGCTCGCAGCAATGTTCTTCTTCCCTCAGTACTTCCTGAAGTCCTTCGCCCTTGGTGGCGTGGTTGTGGTTCTGTTGGCCATCGCGGGGGCCCTGATTGCCCTGCCGGCCCTGCTAGCCATGCTTGGCGACAAAGTAAACCTGATCAAGTTCACCCGAATCACAAGCAAGGCAAAGACCAAGGGTTCTTGGGCGAGCCTAGCTCGCTTCGTGATGAAGCGACCGATTGCAGTGTTACTTGTGACGATTCTTGGCCTTGGCGGACTCATGACTTTAATGAACGGCGTGCAGTTTGGGCAGGTGGATGATCGAATTCTTCCAGCGACCAACAGTGCCGTGATTGCAAACAACGTGATTCGTGAACGATTTAGTGGTCGAGAAGGATCACCGGTTGAAATTTTGGTTAAGGGTGCCGACGTCAACGACATCTATAACTTCACTAGTGAACTTTCAAAAGAGAAAAATATTTTGCGAGTACAGAGCGCTCTAGGAATTAGTCAAAATGGTCAACTTGATCCGAGCTATGCTCCTGCATTTGCAAACTACGACGGAAAGAATTGGCAGCGCATTCAGGCAATTCATGATGTTGAATCTCGATCACCAGCTGGCCAGAAACTAACTGAAGAAATTCGAAAACTTAAAGTTGACGGTCACGAAGTTTTGATTGGTGGGACCGCGGCAATCTATACCGATTCTCAACTCGGAATCGTTAAGCAGTTGCCAGCCGTCTTACTTTGGATCGTGCTCACCACTTTGGTATTGCTATTCCTGTTCACCGGATCGGTGTTGCTGCCAATCAAGGCAGTGGTGCTCAACTTCCTGTCGCTAGGTGCGACGCTAGGTTTCTTAACCTGGGTATTTGTGGATGGCAACTTGAAGTGGCTGATCGGAGATTTCCAGGTGACCGGAACGGTTGACACCTCGTCGATGGTTTTGATTGCCATCGTTGCCTTCGGCCTCTCCATGGACTACGAACTGTTCCTGCTTAGCCGCATCAAAGAGCAGCACGATGCCGGGCTTGGCACCACCGAGTCCGTGGCCATTGGTCTGCAGCGCTCGGGCCGAATCATCACAACTGCTGCCCTGGTGCTCGCCTTCTCGTTCGTGGCTTTCATCACCTCGGGTGTGAGCATCATGAAGATGCTCGGTTTGGGCATCGCCTTCGCGATTTTGCTAGACGCAACCGTGGTGCGAGCGCTGCTCGTGCCAGCACTGATGCGACTCTTTGGCGACCTCAACTGGTGGGCACCGAAGTGGCTCAAGTGGGTCTATCGCAAGGTGGGTCTGGAGCACTAGGCCACCTGTCGCGGACGATATACTCGAACAATGCTTATGTCAGACCGCGATATTCGCGCATCAATTGAAGCCGGCCAAATCGGATTAGAGCCTTTGGCTATGGACTTGCTCCAGCCTTCGTCATTCGACGTGCGCCTGGACCGTTTCTTCAGACTCTTTGACAACCACAAGTACGCATACATCGACCCTCGTGAAGAAATGCCTGAGCTGACTCGCTTTGTTGAGGTTGCTCCAGACGAGGCATTCATTCTTCACCCAGGTGAGTTTGTACTTGGAAGCACCTACGAATTCGTAACCCTGCCAGACAACATCGCAGCTCGCCTCGAAGGTAAGAGCTCACTCGGTCGCCTTGGTTTGCTTACACACTCAACCGCAGGATTCGTTGATCCAGGTTTCAAGGGCCACGTAACTCTAGAGCTCGCGAATGTTTCGAACTTGCCAATCAAACTTTGGCCAGGCATGAAGGTTGGACAGCTCTGCTTCTTCCAGTTGAGCTCAGCTGCTGAGACTCCTTACGGAAGTGCAAAGTACTTGAACCGTTACCAGGGACAGCGCGGACCAACCGCATCACGTTCGTTCATGAACTTCCACATCACAGATGTGGGCAACGAACCTCTGGATCAGTAAATTGCTTAGTTCTACAATTTGTAGAGTATACTATTACAAGTTGTAGAACTAAGGAGAATATCATGACCAAAAAATCTTTGATCGCTGCTGCTACAGCGGCCTCATTACTTATCCCGTATGCATCCGCATCGGCGCACGTGTCCATCATTCCAGGAGTCACTGCCACCGGAAGTACTACCGCAGCAATTACCGCAGGTCAGAGTGGCTATCTGTATTTCAGAGTGGGTCACGGCTGCACACTTGAAAAAGAAATAACCAACCCGGTTACCGGTAAGAGTTTGGTAGGCACCAAGTACGGTACCAGCGTCTTCAGCGTTGACATCCCTGCTGTAGCCCAGGGAACAGGCACCACAATTCCAAAGCCAGCCTGGGTGCCAGGTTGGAAGTCATCAGTAACTAAAGATGCTGCTACAGGAAACTATGTGGTCAAGTGGACCGCAACTAACAAAAACTTCCTCCTACCGGATGCTCCAGAAGGTGCAGCGGGTGGTAATCAGTACTTCGATTTCGGTATTGGCATTAAGTGGGCTGCAGACGCTGCGGGTAAGACTGTCTTCTTCAAGTCGGTTCAGACTTGTCCAGTTGAAGTTCCAGGAGTAAAGGGAACCAAGACCAAGAAGGCGATCAACCCTCGCCTAGTCAACATTTACAACAGCTGGGATGTGACCGACGGTTCAGGTGCCGACACTGTTGCAGATGAAGTTGAGCACAACACAGCACCGAGTGTGAAAGTACTTGGCTAAGCGATTATTTGCTGCGGTAGCGGCACTTTCACTCGTGATGGTGCCGCTTCCTGCTACCGCGCATGCCCAACTTGTTTCAAGCAATCCCGGCATAAGCGCAAGTCTCAATAAAATCCCAACACAAATCACTCTCACTTTTGACGATGATCTAATCGCAATGCCAGGAGCAAACGTGATTGAGGTGCTTGATCCTAAAAGTAAAAAAATTCAAACAGGTGCAACAGCTACCACCCAGGCCACAATCTCAGTCAAACTGAAGCCGTCAACACTAGTTGGAAAATACAAAATTTTATGGCGAGCGCTGTCTGCTGATGGCCATCCAGTATCCGGTCAGTATTACTTTTACTTGTCCAAGAAGAAGTAATTACTCGAAGTTCCTTCGAGCTGCCCGAACCACTTTTTCGTCGGTCTTTCTCGCAGCATAAAGATCTGCGGCACGCTCGCACAGCCTTTCGATTTCAATTGCGAGAACTCTTGAAGCAAGAACTATGCCTCCCATGTGACGAATCAGGCGGACAAGAGCCTTGATGGAATTATGCCGATGAACAGCGTGGGCGTATTCATGCCACAGCACCGCTTGCAACTCTTGCTCATTCAGTGAACTAACGACTTTTGAACTTACATAAATAGTCGACTTCGAACCAGCACCAGATGTGAAAGCAAACCAAACTGGCAAATTGAGAACTCTAGCTTCGATTCCATGAAAGAAGCAGAGGTGCTCGCTTGGCAATTTCTTCTTATTCTCCGCTTCATTTATCAGCTCAAGAACCGGTTCAAATTTTTGAACAAATAGGGCCATGGAAATGCCGGCCAAACCGAGGACAACCCAAGGCGCAAAGCTAATCAAGACTGTTTGCCATAAAGGGCGAGTGTGTAACTCCAAGGCGTGCCAGGTATCAAAAATAGACCAAATTGAGACACCCACGGCAAGAACCGTTGAGGAAAATGCGATTAGAAAACTTGACAGCCACAAGGCAATTCCCAAATTTGGGCGTTTAGTAAATCGTTGCCTAAAAACCAAAGGAGAAATGGTGGTTATGAGGAGTGTCACCTCAATTGCTATTGGAACAACAATCAGTGGCGCTTGCACAAGAAATACTATTCGAGCGACTTTTTCAATGCGCTAATTGTTTTTTTGTTTAGACCTGAGGCAAAGTGCGAAAGGGTGAGCCCAAGGTTCTCCGAGCTTTCAAGAATCTCTAACAATTGCGCTGCGGCATGCTCCTCGCGCGTGCTGGTTGCTTGAAACAAGTAACCTCTGCCATCAGCAGGCAGACGCTGAACTAAATCTTTTTCCATAAGGCGACTAAGTACCGTAAGCACAGTGGTCAAGGCCAAAGAACCTTTGTCACTCACAGCATCCAGTACCTGGTTGGAAGTGAGAGGTACTTTCGAATCCCAAAGTGTGTCAAGCACCAGTGATTCGAGCTCACCTTGCTGACGGAACTTTTTGGCCATGAGCTTATTCTACAAGGTGTAAAGAGGCTAATTGTCTGATAGAACTGCTGGGTTCGCGCTCACTCGTGTGAGCAACCACAGGCCGACAGCAAGCACAATAATCAAACCAATCACACCGAAGATTGCTGTGTGCTCCACGCCTGCAGCGGCAGCGATTGCGGTGGTAATTGCCCAGAAGCTTGGGCTCAAGAAACTAGCGGCGCGTCCGGTGGTTTGATACAAACCAAACACCTCGCCCTCGCGTCCGTGCGGTGTGAATTTAGCCACGAAGGTACGTGATGATGCCTGCGCAGGACCAACAAACAGGCAAAGTGCGAGTCCGCCAATCCAGTAAGTGATCTGACCAACTTCGGCAAAAACGAATACTCCGGTGCCAGCAATGATCAAACCAGAGAGCGAAACAATGATGGTGTTGCGAGTGCCAAGCACTTTGTCGAACACACCGCCGAGTGCCGCTCCGAAACCGGCAACCAAGTTTGCTGCGATGCCAAAGAAGATCACTTCGGTTTTTGAAAAACCAAATGCCACGGTGCCAAGCACAGCGCCAAAACTAAAAACACCGGCAAGACCGTCGCGATAGATAGCAGATGAAATCAAAAACTTAAGTGTCTCCGGTGCTTGCGCACGAAGTGATTTAAGTTGCGACCAGAGTGCAAGATACGCACCAAAAAGATTTTCTTTTTTGCGAGTAGCACTTGCTTCAACTTCTGGAACGAACAGTGCCAGAGGAATAGTAAAGACCAGCATCCAGATCGCAGCGAACAAGAACAGCACGCGAATGTTTTCCGCGTTGTCGGTTGAGATTCCAAACCAAGGATTATCCGGCAGTACAAAACCAATTAGTGAAACGAGCAGTAGCAGAATTCCGCCAACGTATCCGAGCGCCCATGCAAAGCCAGAAACCTTTCCGATGTTGCTTTCTTTAGAAACCTGTTTAAGCATCGCGTAGTAGTTGATGAACGCAGTTTCTTGAACCACGTTTCCGATTCCATAGAGCACTAAACCAAAAATCAAGAACTCTGGTTTTGGAGCAACAAAGTAACTTGCTGCCATCAATGCAATCAAGATTCCCGATTGCACCAGCAACCAGAACTTGCGCTTCCCGGCTTCGTCTGCGCGGCGACCAAACACCGGAGAAATGAGTGCAACTAAAACACCGGAGATGATCATGGTCCAGCTGAGTGCGTGAGTGTTTTGGTCCGGGTCGCCGAAATAACTCGAGGTTATGTAGGTGGCAAAGATGAAGGTCTGGATCATGGTTGGGTAAGGCTGTTCAGCCCAGTCCCAAAGTGCCCAAGAATAAGTTGCCAGTTTGCCTCGACGAGCTCCGTTGGTAGTCATAGGGCTAAAGTTATCGGCTTTGCAGCCACGAAACCCCCAAATCCGCGTGAATTCTGGGATTCCGGCAAAGTTGAGCGATTCACACTCAATTTTCAGGTTTAAACGCTTGACAAGGCGAAAAACCTATCGGAAACTTGAGTCAACGAGGCTCAAGTCTGAGCCCAAAAGAAAAACCGCCGGCAAGCCGGCAAGAAAGAGGAAACAAACATGGCACGTGCAGTAGGCATCGACCTGGGCACCACCAACAGCGCAGTTAGCGTCTTGGAAGGTGGAGAACCAACAGTTATCGCTAACGCAGAAGGATTCCGCACAACCCCGTCAATCGTGGCGTTCACCAAGGACGGCGAAGTTCTCGTAGGAGAGACAGCAAAGCGTCAGGCAGTGACCAACGTTGATCGAACCATCGCGTCGGTCAAGCGTCACATGGGTACCGACTGGACATTCTCAGTCGACGACAAGAAGTACACCCCGCAGGAGATCTCGGCTCGTATTTTGGCAAAGCTAAAGCGCGACGCAGAGACTTACTTGGGTGAGGCAGTAACCGATGCGGTAATCACCGTTCCGGCTTACTTCAACGACGCAGAGCGTCAGGCCACCAAGGATGCCGGCGAGATCGCCGGACTAAACGTTCTACGAATTATCAACGAGCCAACCGCAGCGGCACTTGCCTACGGGTTGGACAAGGGTAAAGAAGACGAACTCATCTTGGTGTTCGACCTTGGTGGAGGAACCTTCGACGTTTCTCTTCTAGAGGTTGGCAAGGACGAAGGCTTCTCAACCATTCAGGTACGCGCCACTTCTGGCGACAACCGTCTCGGTGGAGACGACTGGGATGCTCGCATCGTGGATCACTTGGTTAAGAAGTTCAAGGAGACCACTGGAGTTGACGTTTCGAAAGACAAGATTGCACTTCAGCGTTTGAAGGAAGCAGCAGAGCAGGCGAAGAAGGAATTGTCTCAGTCAATGAGCGCAAACATTCAGTTGCCATATCTTTCACTTACTGAAAACGGCCCTGCGAACTTGGATGAGACACTAACTCGCGCACAGTTCGAACAGATGACTTCTGATTTGCTTGACCGCACCAAGAAGCCATTCAACGATGTAATCGCAGAAGCTGGAGTTAAGGTTGCCGACATCGCACACGTTGTGCTTGTTGGTGGATCAACTCGCATGCCTGCAGTTAGCGAATTGGTTAAATCACTAACCGGTGGCAAGGAACCGAACAAGGGTGTTAACCCAGACGAAGTTGTTGCAGTTGGTGCATCGCTTCAGGCTGGTGTGTTGAAGGGTGAGCGTAAAGACGTTCTACTTATCGACGTAACTCCACTTTCACTCGGTATCGAAACTATGGGTGGAATCATGACTAAGTTGATCGAGCGCAACACTGCGATTCCAACTAAGCGTTCTGAAACTTTCACCACCGCAGCTGACAACCAGCCTTCAGTTTCGATTCAGGTATTCCAGGGTGAGCGTGAATTCACCAAGGACAACAAGTCACTCGGAAACTTCGAGCTAACCGGAATTGCTCCAGCCCCACGCGGAGTGCCTCAGGTTGAAGTTACCTTCGACATCGACGCCAACGGTATCGTTCACGTTTCTGCAAAGGACAAGGGCACCGGTAAGGAACAGTCGATGACCATCACCGGCGGTTCATCACTTCCAAAGGAAGACATCGAGCGCATGGTGAAGGAAGCCGAAGAGCACGCAGCTGAAGACAAGAAGCGTCGTGAAGAGCAAGAGACTCGCAACAACGCAGAGCAGCTGGTGTACCAGACCGAGAAGCTAATCAAGGACAACGACGAGAAGCTACCAGAAGCAGTGAAGACCGAAGTTCAGGCTGACGTTGACGCGCTGAAGACAGCACTCGCTGGCGAAGACATCGATGCAGTGAAGACCGCATTCGACAAGTTGGGTCAGTCACAGCAGAAGCTAGGCGAAGAGATCTACAAGCAGCAGCCTGAGGGTGAAGCTGCGGCAGAGGCTTCGAATGAAGATGTTGTTGATGCAGAGGTTGTCGACGACGAGGACAACAAGTAAAGATGTCTGAGCAAGAAAACGAATCGGTTGATAACACCGAATCGATTCATGATGCTTCGCAAGTTCTCGATTCGGAAACATCAACCGATTCAACTCCTACTGACACCGTCGATCAGGAGCTAGTTCTTCTTCAAGACTTGCAGCGGCTGCAGGCGGAGTTTGTGAACTACAAGAATCGCGTAGAGCGTGACCGAGATGTTGCGCGAAACAATGCAGTGGCAGAAGTTATTCGAGCATTTCTTCCTGCGCTTGATGATCTTGCACGTGCGGAGGCACATGGTGATCTTGAGGGTTCACCATTTGCCGCTGTCGTTACTAAGTTGCGAAATGCCGGAGACAAATTTGGTCTCAAGTCTTTCGCAACTAAGGGCGACAAGTTTGATCCAGAGATTCACAACGCTCTGGTGCAAACTCCAAATAACGAAGTAACTGAAACTGTGATTGCAGATGTGGTTGAGCCGGGCTTCATGCTTGGTGAAAAACTTTTGCGTCCGGCGATGGTTGCAGTTTTTATTCCAGCTGAGGGTTAATCAAAAAATATGGCAAGTCAGGATTGGTTCGACAAGGATTTTTACAAGATCCTTGGCGTGGCTAAAGACGTTTCTGATGCCGAGCTAAAAAAGGTTTACCGAAAACTAGCCCGTCAGTATCACCCAGATTCAAATCCGGGTGATGCCAAGGCAGAGGCCAAGTTCAAGGAAATTAGCGAGGCATACAGCGTCCTATCCGATTCTGCCCAGCGCAAGGAATACGACCAGGTTCGAGCCATGGGCGGCGGCGCTCGCTTTACCGGCGGTGCCGGTGGGCAGGGCTTCCCGGGCGGATTCCCAGGCCAAGCCGGGGGCTTCGAGGATGTCTTCTCGAACCTGTTTGGCGGAGGCGGTGGCCGAGGCGGCTTTGGTGGCTTTGGGCCGCAGCGCGGCTCTGACCTAACCATGACCACCACACTCAACTTCATCGATGGTGTCAAGGGCACCGCCATAAAGGTGAACTTGGGCGGCAAGGATGTTTCGGTAAACATTCCGGCCGGCGTAAATGACGGTCAGAAGATCAAGCTGCGCGGCAAGGGTCAGGCGTCGCATAATGGCGGTGAGGCTGGTGATTTGATCATCACCTGCAACATCAAGCCGCACCCGATTTTCAGTCGTGATGGAAACAACATCCGCGTGAGCGTGCCGGTGACCTATGCCGAGGCTGTTTTGGGTGCCACCATTTTGGTGCCGACTCTCGGTGGCGAACCGGTGAAGTTAAAAGTTGCGCCGGGCACTCCGAACGGACGTGTCTTGCGAGTTAAGGGCCGTGGCGTCGTGACTGCAAAGCACGAGGGCGACTTGTTGGCGACTGTAGAAATTGCAGTGCCAAGTCACGTGAGTGACAAAGCAAAGAAGGCACTCGAAGAATTTGAGGGATTACTTCCTGACGAAGATCCGCGTGCTGAACTTCTGTTGAAGGCCGGACTCCTCTAGGAGATTGCAATGGAGCACTTCGACGAGAACACACCAATGTTCGTAATTTCGGTTGCCGCCGAACTTGCGATCATGCATCCGCAAACTTTGCGTCAATACGATCGCATGGGTTTAGTGGTGCCTACACGCACCGGTGGTAAATCTCGTCGATACACAATGCGTAACGTTGCACAACTTCGTGAGATTGCACGCTTGAGTGCAGAGGGCGTAAGCCTCGAAGGTATTCGCAGAATTTTAGAACTTGAAAACCATGCCGCAGAACTTGCAAAACGAGTTCGCGATTTGGAACAGGCCTTGGCCAACGAGATGATGAATCGCCCTGGTGCGCGAGTCTTTGCAGCTGGTGAGCAAGGTGTCGTGAGCATAGCTCGCGGCAAACGACCAACAAAAGAAACCTCGGTTGTTTTGTGGCGTAAGCGGTAGCCCCGCTAAGGAGTAACAAAAATGAATGAACAGCAAGAACAGAAATCTGCACTAGAGCAGTTTGGAATTAACCTCACCGATGTGGCGAAGGCTGGAAAGCTTGACCCGGTGATTGGACGCGATGCGGAAATTCGTCGCGTCTCGCAGGTGCTATCGCGCCGCACTAAGAACAACCCGGTACTGATTGGTGAGCCGGGTGTTGGCAAGACCGCGGTGGTCGAGGGGCTCGCCCAGCGCATCGTGGCTGGTGACGTGCCAGAGAGCCTAAAAGGTAAGCAGCTAATCAGTCTTGACCTTGCGGCCATGGTTGCCGGTGCCAAGTTCCGCGGAGAATTTGAAGAGCGCCTGAAGGCAGTGCTTGCCGAGATCAATGCGCGCGAAGGTGAAGTAATCACATTCATCGATGAATTGCACACACTTGTCGGTGCCGGTGCGGCCGATGGATCGATGGATGCATCGAACATGTTGAAGCCGATGCTTGCTCGCGGTGAACTGCGACTAATTGGTGCCACTACCTTGGATGAATATCGCGAACGCATCGAACGCGACCCAGCACTAGAACGTCGCTTCCAGCAAGTGTTTGTTGGCGAGCCTTCGGTGGTGGACACCATCGCAATTTTGCGCGGACTAAAAGAACGTTACGAAGCACATCACAAAGTTGCAATCGCAGACAACGCACTGGTTGCAGCTGCAACTCTTTCAAATCGCTACATCACCGGCCGTCAACTTCCGGATAAGGCTATTGACCTAATTGATGAAGCAGCGTCGCGCTTACGAATGGAAATTGATTCGGCACCGGTTGAGATTGATGAACTGCGTCGTCAGGTTGATCGACTAAAACTCGAAGAGCTTGCACTCGCGAAAGAAAAAGACGAGGCGTCAAAAGAACGCTTGGAAAAACTTCGCGAAGATTTGAAAACCAAGAGCGAAGAATTACAAAAACTTGCCGCTCGCTGGGAAGAAGAACGTGCCGAGCTAAACAAGATTGGTGATTTAAAAACCAAAATCGATGCACTCCGCATCGAAGCTGATCGTGCACAGCGCGAAGCGAATCTCGAGAAGGCGTCGAAGTTGCTCTACGGCGAAATTCCCGCGCTTGAAAAACAACTTGCCGAAGCAGAATCTGCAGAAGCCAAAGATGTCGATCGCATGGTGAACGACCAGGTTGGCGAAGACGACATCGCAGCCGTGGTTAGCGCCTGGACCGGAATTCCAACCGGAAGGCTATTGGCCGGCGAATCACAAAAATTGCTTAACCTCGAGAACGAGTTGGGCAAGCGTCTGATTGGTCAGAAGCAGGCTGTCAAAGTGGTCAGCGACGCTGTTCGCCGCACCAAGGCTGGCATCAGCGACCCGAACCGACCTACCGGCTCCTTCTTGTTCCTCGGCCCAACCGGCGTTGGCAAGACCGAGCTGGCTAAGAGCCTGGCCGAGTTCTTGTTCAACGATGAGAAGGCCATGGTTCGCATCGACATGAGCGAATACGGCGAGAAGCACAGCGTTAGCCGCTTGCTCGGTGCCCCTCCGGGTTACATCGGCTATGAAGAAGGCGGCCAGCTAACCGAGGCGGTTCGTCGCCGTCCATACTCGGTGGTCTTACTCGACGAAGTCGAGAAGGCACATCCAGAGGTATTCGATGTGTTGCTTCAGGTGCTAGACGATGGTCGATTGACCGATGGCCAAGGACGAACCGTTGACTTCCGCAACGTGATTTTGATCATGACCTCGAACCTCGGTTCGCAGTTCCTGATCGATCCGGAGTTGGATGATGCACAAAAGCGCGAAGGCGTGCTGGCAATGGTGCGCGGGCACTTCAAGCCTGAGTTCCTAAACCGACTAGACGACATCGTCATCTTTGGTTCGCTTGATCGCTCAGAGCTCGGACAAATTGTTGAGTTGAATATTGATCGGCTAACCACACGTTTAGCCGAGCGACGATTGCAACTTGCCGTTACTCCTGGCGCTCGAGCCTGGTTGGCAGACCACGGCTTCGACCCAATTTATGGTGCGCGTCCCTTGCGTCGACTCATGCAGCAACAGATTGATGACCAGCTCGCCAATCTCTTGCTTGCCGGTTCGATTCACGATGGCTCGCTGGTGCGAGTTGATGTTGCGACAGACGGTGTGAAGTTGATCGTCGAGCCTGGAGATGACATCCTGCTCTAAACTTTGGAGCATGTCTGAAAATACTTCTAACCGTTCATACGGCCAGGGAGCACAGGGGGAACCTGACGCACCAAAAGCGAACAGGGTCGGCATCTGGACTCGTCTGCGCTACAACTTCGATAACTCGATTGCAAAGAGTGGCGCTTTCGTAGCATGGATGTTCGTCGCGCTCGCGGTGTTCTCAATTTTGATCGTGTTGATTCGCTACGCACTCTATTCAGTGCCAGCGCTTTACGCGGGCGACCCACTAGCACCGGCAAACTTCGAAACCTTCTGGGGACAGTTCGCTGGATTCCTAGGACGCGGTACCGAGCCGACTTGGGCTGACCGAATCATCGGCGTGCTGATCTGGGTAGTAACCATCACGGTTTCAGCCAGCGTTACCGGTTTCGTGGTCAACGCGATTGCTCGCGCATTCGCATCGCTACGCAAGGGTAAGAGCCCGGTCATTGACAGCAACCACACTCTCATTCTTGGTTGGTCAAACCGCGTGTTCCCAATCTTGAAGGAACTTGCAATCGCTAACGAAAACGTGCGCGGAGCGAAAGTTGTAATTTTCTCTAAAGAGTCTCGCGACCACATGGAAGACGAGATTGCAACTCACGCACCTGATCTAGGAAAACTTAAGGTGCTTACTCGCACCGGTGAACCTGATCAGCCTGCAGATTTGAAGCGAGCAAATGTTTCGGCCGCAAAGTCGATCATCATTTTGGATTCAGATGACGCTGGCGATGCGACTATCGTTTCGACAGTGCTCGCAGTGAAGTCGGTTAACTCAAATAAGAATTTGAAAATCATTGCTGAAGTGGACGACGCAAACACTGCCGAGGCACTCGAGACTGCAACCAACGGACAAGTTATTTCTGTACGTTCGCACGATGTCATCGCACGTGTAACCGCACAGGCATCACGACAGCCTGGACTCGCGGCTGTGACACTTGATCTTCTCGACTTCGATGGCGATGAGATTTACTTTGCGAATGTTCCTGCGCTTGCCGGAAAAACTTACGCAGATGCAGTGCTCGCTTTCAACAGCGCATCTGTAATCGGCCTAGTTGATGCCAAGGGCAACACCAAGGTAAACCCAAAGATGTCTACCAAGCTAACCGCCGACACCAAGGTGATTGCAATTGCCGAAGACGACGACAAGGTGGTTTACACCGGCGTTCGCGAAGACATCGCAAACAAAAAGTACACCGCCAAGAAGGCAATCACCCGCAAGCCGGAACACCTACTAGTTATTGGTTGGTCGGAGATGGGCCGCTCGATCGTGAAGGAGCTGGCTCAGTTCTTACCTAAGGGTTCAACCGTTCACATCGTGGCTCAGAAGAAGTATGTAAAGCCTGAGGACATGAAGAACCTTCGCTTCGGAGTTAACGTCAAGGTGACTCATGCCGAGGTTAAGGGCGATATCGACGAGCTAATCGCGGCTGCATCTGCCAAGAAGTACAACGAAGTAATCGTGCTCGGCTACCGCGAGGCAATTACTCAGAGTGAAGCAGACGCCCAGACCCTGCTAACCATGTTGCAGATGAACCAGTTGTTTGCGGCAGATGGCAATGGCGTAGAGCCAACTCGTTTGGTTGCTGAAATCCTTGACGGCAGCAAGACCGAGCTTGCTCGAGTGGCCGCCGTTGATGACCTAGTAGTTAGCGATAACTTGGCTGCGCTTCTCATCGCTCAGGTATCCGAGAACCCAGCACTTGCTGAAGTGTTTGACGATCTATTCGATGCTGACGGTGCTGCACTCAACGTGAAGCCGGTAGAGCACTACGTTGCTCTAGGCAAAGAAGTTGAGTACGCGGAACTTGTTGCCATCGGACGCTCTCACGGCGAATCGGTAATTGGTTACCGTGTTGCAGCGGCTGCAAAGGACGACGCTTCAACCGGAGTTAAGTTGAACCCAGTGAAGACCACAACCTTCAAGCCAGCCTCAGGCGACAGCTTGATTGTGATTGGCAACGTGGAATAACAAAACTTGCAAAAAGTTACCGCTAATGCCGCCAGTGTAAAAAATGCGCTGGCGGCATTAGCCGTTCCTAAGCGTGCAGTCGACTTAGAACGATTTTTCAAAACCGGTCCCGGTGAGTATGGTGAAGGTGATATTTTCATCGGAGTGACTGTTCCGCAATCGAGAAGTGTTGCAAAACAATATCTGCACTTGCCAATGAACGAATTACAAAAATTAGCAAAATCAAAAATTCATCAAGAGCGTTTTGTGGCGCAATTGATTTTGCTGAACTATTTTGAAAAAGCTAAATTACAAAAAGATCGCAAAATATATTTTGATATTTGGCTGGACTGGCTTTACGCAGGTTATGTAAACAACTGGGATCTAGTCGACGTAGTTGGATTCCGCTTTGGAACTTTCTTGCACGACCAAGCGAATTACAAGAAACTGCTCAATCAATTGGCTGGGTCTAAGGTGCTATGGGAGCGCCGCACAGCTATGATTTTTGCCGGTTCATTCATCCGGATCGGTAACTATCTGCCGGCTCTGGAGATCGCAGACAAACTCATCGATGACGAGCATGACCTAATTCACAAGGCGGTCGGCTGGATGTTGCGCGAGGTGGGCAAACGCGACGTTGCGCTACTTCGTCAATTCCTCACCGATTACGCGGCTACCATGCCAAGAACCGCGCTGCGCTACGCAATTGAGAAGCTGCCGGAGTCGGAACGTCGCCGTTGGCTTGCGGACAAAGACAACTAGCTAATGTCAACGACCACTGGGACGTGGTCGCTAGGTCCTTCGCCCTTGCGTTCGTTGCGGTCAATCACGCCGGCTGTGACTCTTTCTGCGAATTCGTCGTTGCCGAGTATGAAGTCGATACGCATTCCCTCGTTTTTTGGAAAACGCAGCTGCTGATAATCCCAGTAGGTGTAGCCCTCAGGCACGAGAGGACGAATTACATCTTTTAAACCGATTTGCTCAAAGGCCTCGAAGGCTTGGCGTTCCGGAGCGGACACATGTGTTGCTCCAGCAAAGAAATCTATGTCCCACACGTCTGTATCGAGAGGAGCGATATTGAAGTCGCCCATTAATGCGAGCGGCAAATCACTCTCATGTTCTTGCCACTCGGCCACGTTTTGAGCGAGTGCATCCAACCATTCAAGTTTGTATGCGTAGTGAGGGTCGTCGAGAGTGCGTCCATTTGGTACATACAAACTCCAAAGTCGAACACCATCGAAGGTTGCGCCAATCGCACGTGCCTCTTCTGCAAGATCTTTGCCAAACCCAGGCATGCCAGAGAAACCAATTTGGATATCTTCAGCCGGAATTCGATGTGCGAACGCAACACCGTTCCACTGGTTAAGTCCGTGCAAAGTAACTTGATAGCCAAGTTTCTCGAACGGTTCATACGGAAACTGGTCCGGCTTGCACTTGATTTCTTGCATCGCCAGTACGTCTGTTTGCGAGCGGTCCAGCCAGTCGGTCACTCGGCCTACGCGAGTGCGAATTGAATTCACGTTCCAGGTGGCGATGCGCATCGAACAAGGCTATCGCCAGTTAAACTGGTTTTATGACTTCAGCCCAGCACTCGCGACTCGTAGAACTCATCAAAGAACTAGCTGTAGTTCACGGTCGAGTGACACTCTCAAGCGGTATCGAGGCTGACTATTACGTTGATCTTCGTCGTGCCACATTGCATCACGAAGCCGCCCCGCTTATTGGTCAGGTAATGCTCGACATGCTCGATGCGGCTGGCATCAACGATTTTGACGCAGCCGGTGGATTGACCATGGGAGCCGACCCGGTTGGCACGGCAATCCTGCATCAGGCTGCCGCTCGCGGACGCAAGATCGATGCCTTCGTGGTGCGCAAGGCCGCCAAGGCCCACGGCATGGGCCGTCAGGTTGAGGGGCCTTCGGTTGAGGGCAAGCGCGTGATTGTGGTTGAAGATACCTCCACCACCGGTGGTTCACCGCTCACCGCGGCTAAGGCTCTTGAAGAAGCTGGCGCAATCATCGTGGCCGTGGCAACCGTGGTTGATCGCGATACCGGCGCGCAAAAAGTTATCGAAGATGCTGGCTACCGCTACTTGTCAGCGGTGAGCCTTGATGACCTCGGCCTCCGCTAAAAAGTCACTCGTACCTTTTGTGCTGCTCGAATTGAGCAGTGTCTTCGGTTTTATTTCCGGTTCAATGGTGTTTCTCACCTACCCGTGGCTCACTCTGCAAACCACCGGTTCATCTGCGAGCGCAGGTTTGGTAGTTGCACTAACTTCGATTCCCGGGTTGCTGCTTTCACCAATCGGTGGATCAATCATCGACAAAATCGGAAGACGACGTTCGGTTTACTTAAGTGAATTCTTGGCGATGGTGACGAGCTTGATTTTGCCGATCACCGCTTTGTTTTTGAATATCGATTTGTCGTTGCTAATTGTGGTTGGTGTGATTCGTTCCCTTCTAGTTTTTGGTGGACCATCGGCAAGAAAAGCTTTGGTGCCTGACGCGGCAGAGCGAGCGGGAATCACACTCGAGCGAGCAAATTCATTGCACGAATCAATTTCGGCAGCTGGTTTTGCCACCGGCCCAGCGCTTGCAGCACTGCTGATTGCATGGATTAATCCGTACAACACCTTTTATGTGATCGCCGCGTTTGCATTTATCGCAAGCGCTTTGGCCTTCACTATTCGAGTAACGGAAAAACGTGAAGCTCATGATGAATCCGAGGGCAAGGGTCTGCTGCACTATGCAACGCAGGGTTTCCGCATTTTGTTTAATACTCCTGCCGTCCTAATTTTGATCACCGCATTTTTGTCGCTCTCGATGATTTATCTACCAACCGAGATGGTGATTCTGCCTCGACACTTTAGTGAAATCAAAGATCCAACCGGTCTTGGAATTTTGATTTCGGCGATGGCGGTGACCACCTCTTTGAGCTCGCTAATATTCGAGTGGTACGCCAAGCAGCTGAGCTTCAGCAACATCATGCGTATCGCGCTGATTGGTGTTGCCGTTACCGTGGTTGGAATGTCGTTCTTGCCGCCGTTCTGGTTGCTGCTGGCTTGGGGATTCCTGCTCGGAGTCTTCTGGGGGCCGCTCGGGCCACTGCTGAACACAGTGATTCAGCGCAAGGTGCCGGCCAATATGCGCGGACGCGTCTTCAGCCTGGAGATGACAATCTGGACCGGCGGCCCGATGATCAGCATGGTGATAGTTGGCGCAGCGCTCGACTGGTTTGATGTGCAGCCGGTGTACTTTGTGGTGGCCGGGCTTACTTTGCTCTCCGCCCTTCTGGTGGCCTTCAATAAACACACTCCCGAGCTGAATACCGCCGAGTTTCAGGACTAACCCTCGTGCGAGAATAGACGCATGACTCATACTCAAACTGCAACTATTCACACCAACCACGGAGCAATCAAGATCAACTTGTTTGGCAACGAAGCTCCAGTTACCGTAGCGAACTTTGTTGATCTAGCCACTGGCGCAAAGACCGGCAAGCCTTTCTACAACGGCACAATTTTCCACCGCATCATCGATGGCTTCATGATTCAGGGTGGCGACCCAACCGGCACCGGTCGTGGTGGCCCAGGTTACAACTTCGACGACGAGCCACACCCAGACCGCCACTTTGGCGAGCCATACATGTTGGCAATGGCTAACGCTGGCAAGAACTTCGATGGCTCAGGCACCAACGGATCACAGTTCTTCATCACCGTAACCGAGACCCAGTACTTGCACGGAAAGCACACCGTATTCGGTGAGGTTGCCGACGAGGCTTCTCGCGAAGTAGTCGACAAGATTGCCAAGGTTGCCACCGACCACAGCGACCGTCCACACGACGACGTTGTGATCGAATCAATCACCGTTGAGTAATTAATCAACTAAATGAACTGCTACCGTCACCCGGAACGCGAAGCGTACGTACGCTGTCAGCGTTGCGAGAGATTCATCTGCCCTGAGTGCCAGGTTGAATCGTCGGTTGGCTTTCTTTGCCCGGAGGACGCTGGCGGAACACCTAAGCAGGTAAACCGCCAGCGCGTCCGTGCGCTAAAACTTGGACGACCAAAGCTAACCATCGCGATAATCGTGATCAATGCATTGTTTTGGTTGCTCGAGATTTCTCCATACGGAGATTATGTAATTTCATATTTGGCTTACAAGCCGGTGTTCACCACTATTGCGCCGTGGCAAATGTTAACCGCGGCTTTCTTGCACGATGCGTCAAGTCCACTGCATCTGTTGTTTAACATGTACACGCTTTACATCTTTGGTCAGGTACTAGAGCCGATGCTCGGTAAAGCTAGATATTTCGCGCTGTATTTAATCGCCGCCTTTGGCGGATCAGTCGCTGTGCTGCTTTTTGGAGATCCAGCCGCAACGGTAGTTGGTGCGTCCGGTGCAATCTTTGGATTGATGGGCGCTTACTTTATTTTGTTGCGCTCGATTGGCCAAAATTCTGGTCAACTAATGGGCTTGATTGCCATTAACTTAATTTTCAGTTTCCTAAATCCAGGCATTTCCTGGCAGGCACACATCGGTGGTTTAGTCGTCGGTGGAATCGTCGCTGCGATTTATGCGGCCACTCGCCGAATAGAACAAAAGGCCGTCCAAATGGCCGGCCTTGTTGTTGTGGTTGCCGCTTTGATTGCCCTGAGTTTTTATCAGGTCAACGTTTACGGTTTATAAAAATTACTTCCAGCGAGTGGTCATCATGAAGCCGACCATCGCAATTCCGAAGCCGATCAAGATGTTCCAGTTTGAAAGATTTAGTGGTGCAGTTGCTGCACCTAGTGGGTACTGAGCCTCAGTCACGTAGTAGGTGATGATCCAGGCAAGACCTAGAAGCATGAAACCAAACATAAGTGGCTTGAACCACACTGGGTTTGGTGCATCTTCAGCAGACTTCTGAGCCTTTACTGGCTTTGGCGCCTTAGGCTTCTTGCTTTTTTCTTGCTGGGTGTTTAGCTCTGACATAGCCACAATTCTACAAGTTAGGCTTAAGTCTTATGACAAAGATTTTGGTGCTCGATAACTACGACAGCTTTGTCTACACCCTTAATGGCTATCTTCAGCAGCTTGGGGCGGAGACAGAGGTGCTGCGCAACGACGTGGTTACTGAAGCCGAGCTCCCTGCACTGATGGCTAAGTACGACGCGGTCTTGATCAGCCCTGGCCCAGGCACCCCTTTTGATGCTGGCCTGAGCATCGCCACCGTGAAGCAGGCGTTAGTTACCGGACAGCCGGTGTTTGGAGTTTGCTTAGGGCACCAGGCAATTGCCGAGGCGTTAGGTGCAACGGTCACCAGCGCCGAAGAATTGATGCACGGAAAAACCTCATTGGTGTCTCACGACGACTCACTGATTTTTAAGAATGTTCCGCAGCCATTCACCGCAACTCGTTACCACTCACTCGCAGTGGTCGATGGCACAGTGCCAGACGAATTACAAGTTACCGCTCGCACAGCCGGCGGAATCATCATGGCACTGCAGCACAAAACCAAACCGATTTACGGAGTGCAGTTTCACCCGGAGAGTGTTTTAACCGAGGGTGGTTATCAGATGCTCGGTAACTGGTTGGAAAGCATCGGCCTTAAAGGCGCAGCTGAAAAAGCGAAGAGCCTAAGCCCAATGGTTAAGTTCGCCTAAAGAATTTAGTTACAAGCCACGAAAAGCGTGATTGCAGATTTCTGCGCGGCCAATCCGGCTGGAATCGACTGATCCAAAACAGTATTGCCGAGAGTTCCGCTGCATGCATTCTTGGCAGACACGGTCACTGACAATCCAACCGCCGGCGCCTGCAATGCATTGCGTGCATCATTCACCGGGAGGTTGCGAACATCTGGGACCATAACTTTTCCATTCGAAATTACAAGATTCACCACGGCACCAGGAATTACCGAATTACCAACCAGAGGATCGGTTGAAGTAACCTGACCGGCGATAACCGTTGCAGAGTTTTCTTGCGTAATAGTGCCAAGCGTAAGCTTTGCGGCAGCTAGTGCGTCGCGAGCTTGCTGTTCGGTCATACCCTTGAGTTCCGGCATGAGAATCGAAGCCGCACCCGAGGAAACCTTAACCGTGATGCTGGTGTTCTCAGGAACCTTGGTGCCAGCGATTGGATCGGTGCTGATGATCTGATCAAGCGGAATGGTCTCGCTCGGTTCGTAGACCTTGAGCACAATCAGGTTTTGCTGGGTAAGTGCGTTGTAGCCGTCGGCGTAGGTTTTGCCAACTACGTCGCCCACCGCAATGCCGCCGCTACCAGGCGTGATGTTTAGGTTCAGGTTGCCAAAGATGCCGAGGAACGCGATTAGTCCGACGATGACCACAGCTAGGGCGGTGCCCACTCCCCAGAGCAGGCCTGCAGCCGGACGGCCGCTCTTGACGCTGCCGATGCTTGAAGTTACCGGAGCACTGAGGTCCACACCAAGAGCCGCGAATGGATTGGTGTTAGGTACTGAGTCGTCGAAGGCCGGCTGAATTTCGGTTGGAGTAATTACCTGAGTAGGCAGCGGCTCAACGCGAATTGAGTGTTCCACCACTTCGTTCTCTTCGGTGGCCGGGCCATTGACTAACTCGGCAAAAACCGTGGCAGGTCCGGCATCGTGTGAGTCGGCGTCATCAAGTGACCAAGACGTTGTGTGCACCACAGGCTCCGCAGCGACATCGGTTTTTTCTGGCTGCACCGAGAGCGCAATTGGAGAACCATTTGCCGCAGCGATTAAGTGCTCGCGGAAATCTTCTGCGGTTTGGAAACGTTCGTTACGATCCTTCGCCAATCCGTGCAGCACAACCTGATCAAGTTCGGCACTGATGTTTGTGTTGAATTGCGATGGCGGTGTTACCGCTTCGCTAACGTGCTGGTAAGCAACCGAGACCGCGGTGTCACCTTTGAAAGGTGGTCGACCGGCAAGCATTTCATAAAGCAGTACGCCAGTTGAATAAAGATCGGTGCGTGAGTCGACGGTTTCACCCTTGGCTTGCTCCGGTGAAAAATACTGCGCGGTGCCCATGATGCCAACTGTGTTTGCCATGGTTGCTGAAGATTCTGAAACTGCACGCGCGATTCCAAAATCCATCACCTTGATTTGATCGTTGTCGGTGATCATTACGTTTGCAGATTTAATGTCGCGATGAATCACGCCAGCCTTGTGCGAAAACTCGAGCGCTGTCAAAATTCCGGAAGCATAGTTAACTGCTTCTTCAATTGATAAACGACGTTCGTGCAAAACTTCGCGGAGTAGTTTGCCTTTAACAAATTCCATGATGATGAACGGATGTTTAATTTGATTTCCGTTGGCATCGGTGTCGATGTCTTCGCCGGCGTCATAAACGCGGACGATGGTTGGGTGAGAAATCTTGGCTGAAGCCTGTGCCTCGTTGCGGAAGCGATCTTCGAATGATGGGTCGTTGGCTAGGTCTGGCTTTAGTAGCTTGATGGCGACTGTGCGGCCAAGGCGGGTGTCTGTGCCTTCGTAAACTTCGGCCATTCCCCCGCGACCAATCAGGCTGCCTACCTCGTAGCGGCCGGCAATCAGTCGCTGATTCATTTCTCTCCAGTCATTCTTGTTCAGTCTACTTATTGGCCGTTACCGGAACTGGGTGAAGCCTGAGAAGCAGGTGCGTAATAAATCACGTGAATAGTGCTACCCACCTGAACGGTGCCAAGTGGTGACGCCGAGTAAACCTGATTCAACTTTGGATCGTTCTCTGGAACGGTATCGCCCGGTTGTGCGTCCACTGCGAGTCCTAGTGATTCGAGATGAGTGATCACGTCGTCAACTGAGAGACCAACTACGTCGGTGCTCAAAATTACAACTGTGTCTGATGGCGCAGTGGAATCAGTAGGTGTTGCGCTCGGTGAGTACGGAGTGAAACTCGGACCAGGTTGATGCTGCGAAATTGCTCCGACCACAATGGCAACCACGATTGCAATTGCGGAAACACCAAGCAGCGCAATCACGGCAATCCAAGGCCACACCACTGGCTTCTTTGGAGCCTTGATCTCCTGCACCGGAATAACTGTGGTTTTGTCGGTGAGGTTCGCTTGGGTAATAACTTTTGTGGCGGCCGAACGAGTTGGCGCGTAACTCATCAAAGATTCTGCGCGCTCGGCAAGTGCGAGTGCAGTTGCCGGACGTTGATTTGGTTTCTTTGCCAAACACTGCAGCACGAGATTGCGCACGCGCTGATCAATTGCACTCGGCAATGCTGGAGGAGCGTCGTTGATTTGCGCCATGGCAATTGCCATTTGATTTTCGCCACCGAATGGTCGATGTCCGGCAAGAGCTTCGTAAGCAACAATGCCCAGCGAGTAAATGTCGGTTGCCGGGCTCGCCGGTTTTCCGGTTGCCTGCTCAGGGGCTAGGTACTGCACTGTGCCCATTACCTGTCCGGTGGCGGTGAGGTGAGCCTGATCGGCAACACGTGCAATACCGAAGTCGGTGATCTTCACTTCGCCATTTGGTGTGATTAGCAAGTTACCCGGCTTCACATCGCGGTGCACGAGCCCCTCGAGGTGTGCCTCGTGCAGTGCTCGAGCAGTCTGGGAAATGATGTCCAAGACCTTGTCGCTGGAGAGAGTCTTGTCGCGCTCGAGTAGCTTGGCCAACGATTCACCAGGAACCAGCTCCATCACCAAATAGGCGCTACCGGCGTCCTCGCCGTAGTCATAGACGCTGGCGATGCCGTCGTGGGTCACTTTGGCAGCATGACGAGCCTCGGTGCGGAATCGCTCGATAAAGCCCGGATCTCCCAGGTACTCGGGCTTGAGAATCTTGATTGCCACGTCACGCTGAATCACTTCATCGTGGGCGTGCCATACCTCACCCATACCGCCAATCGCGATGCGCGTGACTAACTTGTAGCGCCCGCCATAGACCTGTCCAACTTCTGGTTTCACTTACGCAACACCGCCTGCATTACTTTGGATGCCACCGGTGCCGCGAGTGTATTTCCGCGACCGGCCTGCCCCATGCCTCCACCGTCTTCAATCACAACTGCAATCGCAACCTTCGGGTTATTTGCCGGAGCAAATCCGGTGAACCAAAGTGTGTAAGGCTCACCCTTTCCGTTTTGCGCGGTTCCGGTTTTACCGGCAACCGATACGCCCTTGATGGCACCGTTTGAACTAACTCCACTGGCAACTGCAGCGACCATCATTTTTTTAACTTTGTCTGCGGTGCTTGGTGATACCGGAGTTGAAAATTCTGAAGGCGATGGTGCAAATAAAGATGACAAGTTTGCCGACTGCACATTCTCGATTAGGTTCGGCTTCATAAGTTTTCCGCCATTAGCAATGGCTGCAGAAATCATTGCAATCTGGAGTGGCGTAACTCGATCGTCAAACTGGCCGAACGAAGAAAGTCCGAGTTGTGCATCGTCCATGTTCTTTGGATATGTACTTGCGGTTGAACGCAATGGAGTTTCGATGGCCTGGCCAAAACCAAATTTTTCTGCCTGCGCACGAATTGCATCTTGACCGAGTGCGATTCCGAGTTGCGCGAATGGAATGTTGCAAGAAAGTTTTAGTGCATCTGCAATTGACACAGTGCTCTTGCCACCGCACTTGCCTTCACCAGAGTTCTGAATGTAGGTGTTGGTGCCTGGAAGTTTGAAACGCACCGGGTTTGGCAGAGTCGATTCTGGAGTCCACTTGCCAGATTCAAATGCCGCTGATGCCACCAAAATTTTGAAGACCGACCCGGGAGCGTAGAGCGTGCCACTGATTGCCTTGTTTACCAGCGGACTATTTTTGTCATTCAACAATTTGGCGTAGCTCTCGCCGGAGTTGGTGCCGTTGTGGGCCGCTAGCAAATTCGCGTCAAAGCCCGGCTTGGAAACCATGGCCAGAATGTTTCCGGTGCTCGGTTCGATGGCAACCACGGCGCCCTTTAGGTTGCCCATGGCATCCCAGGCGGCCTTCTGCACCACCGGATCGATGGTCAGCTCTACCGCCGCTCCGGTAAGCGGGTTACCGCTGAGTAATGCGTTGATTTGCTCAAAGAACTGGGTTGAGTTCTTCCCGGTTAGGTAGGAGTTCAGCGCCGATTCGAGGCCGGTGGCTCCCTGGAAGAAACTGAAGAATCCGGTGATGGCCGAATACATTTGGCTCGAGTACACCCGGGTGTAGTGGAAGTTGTCGTCAGAGTTTCTTGAGTAGGCAATTGGTTCACCATCAACCAAAATCGCACCGCGTTGAGTTTTGTATGAATCGTAAACAGCGCGAACATTTCGTGGATCCTGCGCAAGTGAATCTGCAGTCAACACCTGAATAACTGATGAAGAAATTAGTAGTGCGGCAAACATCGCAATGATCACAGTGGTTACTCGTTTGAGTTCGCGATTCATCGGGAACCACCCGACTTAGCGCTATCCGAAATTCTCAACAGCAATCCGATGATGATCCAGTTGGCTAGCAAAGATGAACCACCGGCGGCGAGTAGCGGAGTGGTCAAACCGGTTAGAGGAACAACTCGAGTTACACCGCCGATAACGATGAAGGTTTGCAGTGCAATTACAAAACTTAAGCCGATGGCGAGTAGCTTGCTGAAATCGTCATTGTGGTTGAAAGCGATGCGTGCACCGCGAGCAACAATCAAAAGATAAATTCCGAGAATTGCAAAAATTCCTGCGAGACCAAGTTCCTCGCCGAGCGAAGCGATGATGAAGTCGCTCTCTGCAAGTGGAACCAACTGCGGCACTCCACCACCGAGTCCGGTGCCAATCACCGAGCCGTGTGCCATGCCAAAAATTCCTTGCACCAACTGGTAGCTTCCACCGATTGCGTCGTAGTGCGCAGAATCGAATGGATTCAACCAAGCGTCGAAACGACCCGACACGTAATCCATTAGGCGTGAAGCCAAGAATGCGGAAGTGAAAAACATGCCGAGACCAACGGTCACGTAAATGGCACGACCGGTGGCCACGTAGATCATCACTAGGAAGAGCCCGAAGTACAACAGCGAGGTGCCGAGGTCGCGTTCGCCGACGAGAACCAAAAGGCTCACCGCCCAGATCGCCAGAATTGGGCCTAGCTCGCGAGCTCGCGGTAACTGTAGGCCAAGGAACTTCGGACCAACTACGGCTAGTGAATCGCGACGGGTCACCAGGTAACCCGCAAAGAACACGGTCAGGGCAATCTTGGCCAACTCACCCGGCTGGAAGGTCAAGCCACCAATGGCTAGCCAAAGGTGTGCGCCGTTGATGGTTTTACCGATAAACGGGAGCATCGGAGAAATCAGCAGCACCAAACCGATGACCATAGAGATGTAAACGTAGCGGCGTAAAAACAGGTGGCTCGGAATGAACCAAATCACGGCTGCAGCGGCCACGATGGCAACTACCGTCCAGATCACTTGCTTCATGCCAAACAGTTCGGTGCCACCGTTGGCGATTGCAGCTAAATCGAGTCGGTAGATCTCGGCCACTCCTAGCCCATTGAGCAGCATGGCCGCCGGCAGAATCAGTGAGTCTGCCTCACGTGCCCTGAAGCGCAGCAGCAGGTGCAGCAGCAAACTGGCAACGGCGAGCGGAGCCCAGTAGCTCAATAGATCCCAAGTCAAAATGGCAATCGTCGAGAGCTGGATTTGGGCCAGCTCATATGCATTGATGCCCATCGCGAAGAGCAGGAGCATGAGTTCGATGTTTCGATTGCGCGGAACTACGCGAACGATTTTCGAAATATCGATAGCTGCGGTTTGAGTGCTCACTGGCTACCCTCCCAACTTCAACAGAGTTTGGAGTTTGGTGAGTATGTCTAGGAGTGAATCGCCACTGATAGTGCGATCCACCAATTGACGCTGATACGGATTCAATTCGACAATCAAGGTGCCGGTGCGCTGATACAACTTACTGAAGTGCAGCGGACCAAATGCTTCGCGAATGCCCTTGAAAATTGCTACGTATCCGTCTTTCTCGCCAATGTAGAAACGAGTTTGCGTGTAGTCGTAAAGCGAGTTCAACAGAATTACAACAAATGCGATCAAAATCAAAACTAAAGTGGCACTGCGAATCTTGCGCCAACGCACCTTTGCTTTAGTTTCGTTGAGAATCTTTTCGAGCAGCTCTTCTGATTCGACTGCGAACTCTGCGTCTGCTGGCTGACGGGTTAACAGATCGCGAATAATTCGAGGGTTGAAAATTTCAACAATGCTGCGACCCTTGTGCTCGGCAATCACTACGTCGTTCTCTGCCGAACCGACAAACTTCGGAGTTGGGGCAGATGCCATTTGCACATTCGGTGGAAGTACGTCGACGATGACTACCGTCACGTTATCTGGAGCACCGTGTTCGAGTGCCTCATAAACCAAAAGCTCAGCCGCTTCTTCAACGTCAACAGTTTTGTTAGCAACAATTCTTGTAATTACATCTTCTGGAACTACTCCAGATAATCCATCGCTGCACAGCAACCATCGGTCGCCAGGAATTGCATCGTGAATAGCAGAATCAATTTCTAGTTCTATTTCAACGTCACCGAGCACGCGCATCAAAACATTTCGACGCGGATGCACGAGTGCTTCTTCTTCGGTGATGCGTCCGGTGTCTACCAAACGCTGAACGAATGTGTGATCCTTTGAAATTTGCGAAAGCTTGCCGTCGTGCACGCGATAAATTCTTGAGTCACCGATGTGCGACATCGCAATCTTGTTGTCGACGAACATCAAGCCAGAAAAAGTTGTTCCCATGCCGCGCAACTCTTGGTGGTCGGCAACCGTGTTGGTCAGTTTGCTATTGGCTGCGACCAGTGCCGAATCAACTTCGCGGATGGCCGCCTTTGGGTCTTGGTACTGGCGGTCGACCGAGGCCACCGACTGCGAAACCATGGCCGATGCGATGTCTCCGCCGGCGTGGCCACCCATGCCGTCGGCTACGAAAAAGAAGTTATAGCCGGCATAACCAGAGTCCTGGTTACTCTTACGCACCTTGCCGATATTGCTGGCCGCGAAGGCGTGCACAGTCATTGCCGATTACGCTCGCAACTCAAATACGGTTTTGCCGATGCGAATCGATTGACCGACTTTAACAACTGCCGGTGTTCCGATTCGATTTTCCCCAATGAAAGTGCCGTTGGTTGAATTCAAATCCTGAACCAACCAATCGTTGTTTATCAAAACTAATTTTGCGTGCTGAGTGGATGCATATTCATCATCGATCACTAGATCTGAGTTTTCCGCTCGACCGATGGTCAGCTCGCGTCCAACCAAACGAACCTCGGTGCCTTTGCGCGGACCATCGGTGACTACAACTTTTGTTGCGCTGACTCCGGTTGGCTCGCTCATCAGTGCTTCGGTTAGTGAGTTAGCTGGAGCTGATGGAATCACCGGTTGCGAAACGCGAGTTGGAGAGTTTGCCTCGGCAACACGCGACACAACTTTTTGTCCGAATAGGTCTGCGCGAATTACAGAAATTATCGTGAAGATAAAAGTCCAGAGCACCACTAAGAATGCAATGCGAACAATAAATAGTGCTAACTCACTCATTGCTCACCTTGTTTGCCACTACGCGAAAAACAAATTCACTACGTCCGGCTGAAATTACCGAATCATTTTGCAGTGGGCCCTCGGAAATAGTTTGACCGTTTAACTTGGTGCCGTTGGTTGAACCTAGATCGCGCACACCCGCCTTCGCGCCGTCCCACAAAACTTCAAAGTGTTTGCGCGAAAGTCCGCTGTCGTCGATTTGGATGTCCGCAGATGCGTCTCGTCCCACTGAGGTTCGAGCACCGGTCAGCAAATAACGGCGACCATCGTGATCGAGCGCCGGAGTCCAGGTGACTTCAATTGCTTCTGTTGTCGAAGTGACTGTCACCTGGCCGAGTGCCAAGCCGCCATCCTCGAGCAGTTTGATGTCGAGGGCTGCACCAAATTGAAAACCCTGCTTAGTCGCGTGCTTCTGGGTGAGATCGGTGAGCTCAGAAACCAAGTTGTTGCCAAGTGCGCGCATGCGCGCAAAGTCGGCGGCAGAAAGACGAACTACGAAAGTGTTTGGCGCGAGAATGCGGTCGCGGCTAACAATGCTGGCCTTGGCATCCATCTCGGCTCGGATAGCCGATGCGATCTCGATTGGCTGGAGCTCGCTCTTAAAGGTCTTAGAAAAGGCGCCCGTGACGATGCGTTCCAAACCCTTTTCAAAGTTCTCTAAGAAACCCAAGAAGCACCACCTTTCGAAACAGTTTAACCGGCAACTCTAAGAAAACACTGCCCAGTAGCCATAAGGCGCCGACAGCAAACCTCCAAATTCCCTGACAGGTTCATCAACGAACCCTGTTTCACAGCCTTTTTCTCAGACGCTTTCTTTACTTTGAACCTGTCCCCAACGAAAGGATCCACCAAATGGATAAGAAACTAGGAACCAAGATTGCAGCAGCCGGAGCAGGCATCGCAGCCCTTGCCGGCATCGCTATTGCTAGCCCATCGCTAGCAGCTACCGATACCAACACCGGCTCAACCGGATCGACCACCTCAACCACCGCTCCTACCTTCGGTATGGGCGACAACGACGGCGACGGCAAGGGCCGCGGCCACGGCATGATGGGCGGCCCACGTGGCTCAATGACCAGCCAGACCATCACCGTGAACGTGCCTACCGATGGCACATACATGTTGGTAATCACCGAGGCAGCCCCGACCCTGCCAACCGGAGCAACCGCACCTAAGGACGCAAACGGCAACGCATTGCCAGCTCCTAAGGCTCGCAGCCAGGCTATTGCCCTTACCGGCACTGGTACTCAGACCGTTACCGTCCCAGGACTACACACCGGCAAGTTCACCGCTCAGCTGGTTAAAGTCTCTGGAACCGCGGTAAATGGTGAAGTTGGCACCGACGGGAAGTTAATCGCGCCAATCACTGTTGGCTAATTTGTAAGTTCCCAAACTTTCTCCTTTGAAGCAAAAAAGGGCCCCAGAAATGGGGTCCTTTTTTGTTTGTCGGCGCAGCCTGCCAATTGGCCTGGAGCCCGCATAAACACTGGGAACTACAACTGTGTAATTTGCGAAAAATCGCCCCATTTTCGGGGTAGAATTTGAGGGTTAGCAACCCCGAATATCAGTCGTTCTGAGAGCGCATTTCAGTGGGCCTAATCCAGTAAAAGGAGCATCAAAATGACCGCACCTAGCAGCAGCTACGACGCAGGCAATATTCAGGTTCTCGAGGGTCTCGAGGCCGTCCGTAAGCGTCCTGGTATGTACATTGGCTCCACTGGTCCCCGTGGTCTTCACCACCTGGTTTACGAAATCGTCGACAACTGCGTTGACGAGGCGCTCGCGGGCTTCTGCGACACCATCGACGTCACCATCACTAAAGACGGCTGGATCCGAGTTGCCGACAACGGCCGAGGCATTCCGGTAGCCGTGCACCCAACCGAGGGCAAGAGCACCCTCGAGGTAGTACTCACCGTTTTGCACGCCGGTGGAAAATTCGGCGGCGGCGGATACGCGGTTTCCGGTGGACTTCACGGTGTGGGTGCTTCAGTAGTTAACGCACTTTCCACCGAACTACGCGCAGTGGTTGCTCGTGATGGTCACCTTTGGACTCAGCAGTTCAAGATGGGTGTACCAACTGCAGATGTTAAGCAGGGTCCAAAGTCTGACACCACCGGAACCGTAATCGAGTTCCTTGCGAACCCAGAGATTTTTGAAACAGTTGAATACGACTACGAAACTTTGCGTCAGCGTTTTCAGCAAATGTGTTTCTTGAACAAGGGCCTACAGATTTCGCTGCTCGACGAACGCAGCGGTAAAGAAGACACATATTTGTACGAGCGCGGTCTCGCCGATTACGTTGAGTACCTTAACTCAACCAAGAAGACCGAAGTGGTTAACCCAGAGATCATCGGTTTCGAATCGGAAACCAAAGAGAAAAACCTAAGCGTTGAGATCGCAATGCAGTGGACCAACGGTTACAACGAGTCTGTGCACACCTACGCAAACACCATCAACACTCACGAAGGTGGAACTCACGAAGAAGGTTTCCGCGCAGCGTTAACTTCATTGTTGAACAAGTACGCACGTCAAACAAACTTGCTTAAAGAAAAAGACGAAAACTTAACCGGTGATGACTGCCGCGAAGGTTTGACTGCGGTAATTTCTGTAAAGATTTCTGAACCGCAATTCGAAGGTCAGACCAAAACCAAACTTGGTAACACCGAAGTAAAAGCTTTCGTACAAAAAGTTGTTAACGAACAACTCGGCGACTGGCTCGAGCGCAACCCGAGCATCGCTAAAGACATCGTGCGCAAGGCAATCCAGGCGGCTTCTGCTCGCCAGGCGGCACGTAAGGCCCGCGAGGCCACACGCCGCAAGGGATTGCTGGAGTCTGGCGGTATGCCGGGCAAGCTTCGCGACTGCTCATCACGCGATCCGCAGAAGTCAGAAATCTACATCGTTGAGGGTGACTCAGCGGGTGGTTCTGCAATGCGCGGACGCGATCCAGAGACTCAAGCAATTCTTCCGCTGCGTGGAAAAATTCTTAACGTCGAACGCGCGCGTCTCGATCGCATGTTGGCAAACACCGAAGTGCAGGCACTCATCACGGCATTCGGCACCGGCATCGGCGAAGAATTTGATATTGCCAAAGCGAGATATCACAAGTGCGTACTTATGGCAGATGCCGATGTCGACGGACAACACATTCGCACACTGCTACTAACTTTCTTGTACCGTCACATGCGCCCACTAATCGATCACGGTTTTGTTTATCTTGCGCAACCTCCGTTGTTCCGAATCAAGTGGTCGAACGCTCCGCACCAATATGTTTTCAGCGATGAAGAACGCGACAGCGAATTGGCAAAGGGTCAGGCAGCTGGCAAAAAGATCCCAAAGGAAAACGCAATTCAGCGTTACAAGGGTCTTGGTGAAATGGACTACGACGAACTTTGGGACACCACCATGGATCCGGCAAAGCGCACTTTGCTCCAGGTGACCCTCGATGATGCAGCGCGTGCTGACGCAATTTTCAGCACACTGATGGGAGACGACGTAGAAGCACGTCGAACCTTCATTCAGCAAAACGCAAAAGACGTTCGCTTCCTAGACATTTAAGAAGAACAAAATGGCAGACGAAGAAGTAACCACCACACACGACAACATCGAGCAGGTCGACCTCCAGGTCGAAATGCAGCGAAGCTACCTCGATTACGCAATGAGCGTTATCGTCGGTCGAGCTCTTCCAGACGTACGCGATGGGCTAAAGCCAGTACACCGCCGCGTGATTTACGCGATGTATGACGGCGGCTACCGCCCAGACAAACAGTTCAGCAAGTGTTCTCGCGTCGTCGGCGACGTCATGGGTCAATTCCACCCGCACGGTGACACCGCGATCTACGACACCCTGGTTCGCCTGGTGCAGGACTGGAACCTCCGCTACCCACTAGTCAGCGGTCAGGGAAACTTCGGCTCACCGGGTAACGATCCGGCCGCTGCCCCGCGTTACACCGAGTGCCGCATGGCCAACCTCGCTATGGAGATGGTCCGCGACATCGACGAGGAAACCGTCGACTTCCAAGACAACTACGACGGCCGCACCCAGGAACCAACTATCCTGCCGAGCCGCATCCCGAACCTTCTTATCAACGGATCGATCGGTATCGCCGTTGGTATGGCCACCAACATCCCACCGCACAACCTCAAAGAGGTAGCCGCCGGTGCCCAGTGGTACCTCAAGAACCCTGACGCCAACAACGAACAGCTCCTAGAAGAACTGCTCAAGCACATCAAGGGCCCAGACTTCCCAACCGGCGCCGAAATCCTCGGACGCTCAGGAATCGAAGCGGCATACCGCACCGGTCGCGGCAGCATCATCATGCGCGCGATCGTCAACGTTGAAGAAATTCACAACCGCACTTGCTTGGTAGTTACCGAACTTCCATATCAGGTGAACCCAGATAACCTCGCCGAGAAAATTGCCGAATTAGTTAAGCTCGGCAAGCTCACCGGCATCGCCGACATCCGCGACGAAACTTCAGGCCGTACCGGTCAGCGTCTCGTCATCGTTCTCAAGAAGGATGCAATCGCAAAGGTTGTATTGAACAACCTCTTTAAGCTCACACCGCTTCAAGAGAACTTCTCGGCAAACATGCTTGCGCTCGTCGATGGCGTGCCACGCACATTGAGCCTCGACGGTTTTATTCGCGAATGGGTTAACCACCAGGTTGAAGTAATCGTTCGACGCACTCAATACCGTTTGAAGAAAGCCGAAGAGCGCGCTCACATTTTGCGCGGTTACCTAAAGGCCCTCGACGCACTCGACGAAGTAATCGCATTGATTCGCAAATCGGCAACAGTCGACGACGCACGCGATGGTTTGATGAAGCTGCTAAAGATCGACGAACTACAAGCTCGCGCAATCTTGAACATGCAGTTGCGTCAGCTTGCAGCACTCGAGCGCCAGAAGATTATTGATGAAGCAGCCGAACTCGAAAAACTAATTCTCGAGTACCAGGCCATCCTCGCCGACCCACAGAAACAAAGAAACATCGTCAGCGAAGAATTACAAGAAATCACCGACAAGCACGGCGACGACCGACGCACTCAAATCGTTGCCGGTCTCGACGGCGACGTAACCAAGGAAGACCTCATCCCTGAAGAAGAGATGGTGATCTCGCTCACTCGCGGCGGTTACATCAAGCGCACCAAGAGCGACAACTATCGCTCACAGCACCGCGGTGGCAAGGGTGTTAAGGGTGCGAGCCTGCGCGCAGACGACGTAGTGGAACACTTCTTTGTAACCACCACTCACCACTGGTTGTTGTTCTTCACCAACAAGGGACGCGTCTATCGCGCTAAAGCACACGAAGTGCTCGAAGCCGGACGCGACACCAAGGGCCAGCACGTTGCAAACTTGCTAGCCATGCAACCGGATGAAAAAGTCGCGTCAGTGCTCGACATCAAGGACTACAACCAGGCACCTTATCTGTTGCTCGCAACTAAGAAGGGCTTGGTTAAGAAAACCGAACTCACTCAATACGACACTCCTCGCAGCGGCGGTATCATCGCCATCAAGTTGAAGGAAGATGACGAAGTAGTTGCAGCAATGCTCACCAAGGAATCTGACGATCTACTTCTCGTGAGCCACAAGGGAATGTCAATTCGTTTCAGCGCAAGCAACGAATCACTTCGTGCAATGGGACGAGACACTTCCGGAAACATGGGCATGAGCTTCCGCAAGGGTGACGAACTACTTAGCGCAAGCGTGATCAACGATGTTGACGACGCATTCGTATTTGTAGTCACCGAAGGCGGATACGCAAAGCGCACAGATGTCAGCCAGTACCGAGCACAAAACCGTGGCGGTCTCGGCATCAAGGTTGCCAAGCTCGAAGAGAAGCGTGGCGACCTAGTAGGCGCACTAATCGTGGCTGAGGATGACGAAGTTCTTGTAGTTCTCGAGAGCGGTAGAGTTGTGCGCAGTGCAGTTAAAGAAGTGCCAGCCAAGGGCCGCGACACAATGGGAGTTGTCTTCGCACGATTCGAAGAAAACGACAGCGTAATCGGACTAGCCAGAAACACGGAAAGAGAAACCAATGAGTAATTTGATCTCTAAAGTAACCAAGCGAAACTTGACGCCGCTGAAGCAGGTCAAGCTCAAGCTGGTTCACATCGACTTCTGGTCTGCAACCAAAGCCGGCTTCCTCGTGAGCCTGGCCCTCGGGATTGCAACCATTGTTGGCTTCGCTTTCGTTTGGCTAGTCATGTCGACCACTGGTCTTTTCAGCCAGTTGAACTCTCTGATTAACTCAGCCGGCACCACCGGAGCCGACATCGGATCAGCTCTCTCACTGCCTCGCATGCTTTCATTTGCCGGAACCCTAGCCATCGTGGACGTAGTCCTCGGCACAGTACTAGCCGGCATCAGCTCGTTGATCTTCAACGTAATCGCCCGCATCACCGGCGGCGTGCGCGTTGGTTTCACCAACGAGTAAGACAGTTTGACCTACAACCCTCAAGCGACTAAAGTTAACAAGGCTCTTGGGCCTATAGCTCAGGTGGTTAGAGCGCTTCACTGATAATGAAGAGGTCGGAGGTTCAAGTCCTCCTAGGCCCACCAAGCAGCCTCTTCAGAAATGAAGTAAAAAATTTAAAACCCGCAAGGGGACTTAGCTCAGTTGGTAGAGCACCTGCTTTGCAAGCAGGGGGTCAGGGGTTCGACCCCCCTAGTCTCCACAAACAATAAAAAATCCCTCCAGGAAACTGGAGGGATTTTTTGTTTAAGCCTTTTGCGGAGATGTTGCTCTCGCGAAGAAGAACGACATCGCGAGACATCCAACTAGAACAAGGAACATGTTCAGGATTCCAATGTTCTGCGCGAGCAAGCCAAGGAACGGCGGGCCAACTAGGAACGCTGTGTAACCGAAGGTTGCCACTGCTCCAACGTTCTTAGCTGCATGCTCGCCTTCTCCAGCAGCTCCGAGGAATAGTGGAAACGCCATACTTACGCCGGCACCCCACATCGCTGCTCCGAGCCAAGCTAAGTAGATGTTGTGTGGGAAGACCACGAGGAGTAGTCCAACGATTCCGATGACAGCGAGAAGTTCTAGTGTGCGTCGACGGCCAATCTTGTCGACGATGGCGCCACCGAAGAAACGTGAGCCAACCATACCGATTTGAAGAATTACAAAAGCGATTCCAGCGTTGGTTGCAGTCTGATTTAGACCTTCAACGAAGCCAAGAGTTAGCCAGTCGTTGGTTGCACCTTCTGCGATAGTCATGCCGAGGATGCCAAGACCGAGCAGTGGAATGAGCTTGTTTTTCCAAGGGTTGTAGCTGTCCTTTGGTTTTTCGGTTTTGTCTTTGTGGTGAAGTTCTTGGCCAGTGTGATGCGGGATGAACTTCCATAGCACAAACGGCATGGCAAGCGAGATGATCATGATGACCACGGTTTGGGCGATGAGGTCGATGTTTAGAGCCATGCAAGCAGTGGCAAGCCCGGCACCGGCAAATGCGCCTAGCGAGAAGAACGCGTGCAGACGTGGCATCACGCTCTTCTTTAGAAGCTGTTCAACTTGGCTGCCATCGACGTTCATCGAGACATCGGTGAGCGCTGCGCCGGCGAAAGTTGTGAACAAGAAGATTCCAAAAAGCAGAACCGAATTGTTCATTGCAGCGATTGAAAGAGCAATGATCGAAATCGATGCCACTGAAAATGCGATTGAAATAAGCGGCTTGGTGCCATATCGAGCAATTAGTTTTCCTGAAATAGGAAGAGTCGACATCGAACCAGCTGCTCCGGCGAGAAGAAGAATTCCAAGTTGCGCTGAGTTAATACTCAGGAACTCTTTGATTTCTGGCATGCGGGTGTAAAGGGCTGTGAGGCCAACACTCATGAAGAAGAAAATGGTAGAAACGGCAAAGTGCCAGCGTTTTATGTTTTTCAGTTCCATGATCTAGACCAGGTCTGCCACTGAATTGAGGATTTCGGTTGGGCGGAACGGGTAACGTTCGATTTCTTTTTGATCTGCGATTCCGGTGAGCACAAGCACTGTGTGGAGTCCGGCTTCAATGCCTGCGACAACATCGGTGTCCATGCGGTCGCCAATCATTCCGGTTGATTCGGAGTGTGCTCCGATTTTGCGCATCGCCGAGCGGAACATCATTGGGTTTGGTTTGCCAACGATGTAAGGGTGCTTGCCGGTTGCCTTAGTAATAAGTGCAGCAACGGAACCGGTGGCTGGAAGCACACCTTCGGTGGATGGACCGGTTGGGTCTGGGTTGGTGGCGATGAATCGTGCGCCGCCGTTGATCAAGCGAATTGCTTTGGTCAAATTTTCGAAGTTGAAGTTTCGAGTTTCGCCGAGCACAACGTAGTCGGGGTTGGTGTCGGTCTGGATGTAACCAACATCGTGAAGAGCTTGGGTTAATCCGGTTTCACCGATTACGTAGGCGCTGCCCTTTGGGTTTTGTGAGTGCAAGAAAGATGCGGTAGCAAGTGCTGAGGTCCAGATGCGATCTTCCGGAACATCTAGACCACCGGCGCGGAGTCTTGCCGAGAGGTCTCGTGGTGTGTAGATCGAGTTATTGGTGAGCACCAAGAACGGTGTCTTGTCGTTCTGCCACTTGGTGATTAGTGCTTCAGCACCAGGGAGCACGTGGCCCTCGTGGACTAAAACACCGTCCATGTCGGTGAGCCATGCGGTGATTTTTGAACGGTCAGCCATTGTTACAGCCTACCTAGGGGCTGGTTAGGCTGGTTCTATGAACACCGCCAGAAGACAGCTAATCGGGGGCATTTTGCTCTTTGTTAGTGCGGGGTTGGCCATGATTTTGGCGAATACCTCGGTAGCTCAAGGCTATTTTGCATTCGCCTCCCTAGAGACTGTGCGTGCACTAGCCATCTTCCTGTTTTTCCTGTCGGTGGGGGTTGAGTTACGTTCCGAAATTGTCGGCGGATCCCTCAGTAAACCGCGACAAGCGGTAGTGCCGATATTCGCAGCAATGGGCGGACTTGCAATGCCGGTCATCGTATTTTCTTTAATAAATTTTGGGCTGCCTTCGGCAGCGGGGTGGGGCGTGCCGATGTCCTCAGACATGGCCTTTGCTCTTGGGGTTTTGGCGATTGCTGGCCGTTGGTTG
>Ga0228703_1000164_pt1 | contig 54721 bp, 48 predicted proteins | sample McNCre217_Aug_MG_3_FD_178020 | JGI IMG/M metagenome (GOLD analysis project Ga0228703, IMG submission 178020) | Freshwater microbial communities from McNutts Creek, Athens, Georgia, United States - 29-17_Aug_MG | ecosystem: Environmental > Aquatic > Freshwater > Creek | place: USA: Georgia...
GCAGCCGGTCAGTTTGTGATCAGTGATCGCTACTTCGATTCCTCGGTGGCATATCAGGGCGCCGGCCGTGCCCTGAGCATGAAAGAGGTGCGCGACATCAGCCTCTGGGCAGTGGATGGTCTGCTGCCAAACCTCACGGTTCTGCTGGACCTTGATGCAGCAAGCGCGCGTGCCCGCCGCGACACTACTGGCCAGGAGCCAGATCGCCTAGAGCGCGAAAAGATCGAATTCTTCGAAGCAACCCGAAATGCATTTTTGCAACTGGCCGAAGCCGAGCCGGATCGTTTCTTTGTGGTTGATGCCAACCAGACCGTTGATTCGATGCAGGTCCAGATTCGTGCCCGCGTAAACCACCTGCTGGGCTGAACTTGAGCGCACCAATTTGGCATGAGCTGGCCGGGCAACCGGAGGCTGTGGGGCAACTAGAGACAGCGGTCAAGAATCGTGATCGCGGTGTTCATCACGCCTGGTTGTTCACCGGCCCTCCGGGCAGCGGTCGCAGCAACCTTGCTGTGGCGTTTGCCGGCGCACTCCTCTGCTCCGATGGCGGCTGCGGCACCTGCAAGAACTGCCGCATGGTGACCACCGGAACCCATCCAGACGTCACCGTTTTATCTACCGAACGTGTGCAGATCAGCATCGATGAAGTACGCGAACTGGTCACGAATTCGTATCTGGGTTCCTCGGTAGGGAAGTACCGCATCCTCATTATCGAGGACGCCGACCGCATGACCGATCGCACCTCCAACGTGCTGTTGAAGGCTCTCGAAGAGCCACCAATAAACACCATCTGGATGCTCTGCGCCCCATCCGAAGCGGACCTGTTGCCAACCATTAGGTCCCGCGTTCGCCGCGTGGCGCTAAAGGTGCCGAGTGTCGAGGCTGTGGCTCAGTTGTTGGTTGAGCGCAACGGAATCGAACCCAAGCTGGCTGCCCAGGTAGCGGCAGAGGCGCAGAGTCACATCGGCATGGCGCTTCGCCTGGCCACCAGCACCGAGGCCCGCAGCCGACGCCGAGAGACTCTGCTAAGCGCCCTCAATCTGCGCGGAGTTTCCAGTGCCATGTTCGCCGCGGACCAGTGGTTGAGTATCGCCAAAAAAGATGCCGATGCCCTAACCGTGCTGCGTGACTCCGAGGAACGAACCCAGTTACTGGCCACCATGGGCTTAAAAGAAGGCGAAACCATCCCGCCCGCGCTGCGTTCCAGTTTCAAGCAACTGGAAGAGGCGCAAAAGCGACGAGCAACCCGCAGCCTGCGAGACGGCTTGGACCGTATCCTGGTAGACCTGCTTTCGCTTTACCGCGATGTGCTAACCATTCAGCTATCGGCTGGGGTTCCACTTGTGAATGATGATTTGCGGTCGGGAATCCAAGATGTAGCGGATGGCAGCACCCAGGCCCAAACCTTGGAAAAGCTTGAAAGAATCGCGCTGGCTCGCAAACGCATCGACTCCAATGTGCAAAACTTACTCACGCTTGAGGCGTTGGCAGTTTCGCTCAGAGCCAGCGAATAATCTCGCACTCAACAACAGCAGCAAAGGATTCACCTTGAAGTTTCGCGCACTGGCCATTGGGTCGCTAACCGCTGCACTCTTGGCGGCCACGGTTTCGGTGGCAATGGTCACACCGAGCGACGCCTTCGCCGGCGACTCTGGACAGGTTCACGCCGACTCGGCTCTGGCGGCTCCTTCAACCAGCTTCAAAACCGTTGCGGACTACGACAACCAGACCGTGAACTGGAATTCTTGCGGAACCGATCTCTTCTGTGGCCAGGTAGTGGTTCCGATGGACTGGAACCAGCCGGCTGGAGCCACCATCAAGTTGGCGGTTGTAAACCACCGAGCCAGCGTTGCCAGCCCACTGGGAACCGTGATTTTCAACCCGGGTGGCCCAGGAGCCAGCGGTTACGACTTCGTGCGTAACAGCCTCTCGGCAATCGGAACCAAGACACTTCGCGCCAACTACAACGTGCTGGGTTTCGATCCGCGCGGTGTGCAAAACTCGGTGCCAGCGGTTAGCTGCTACGTCAAAAACCACACCACCGCGTCTCCAAAAATGGACCAGTTCCTCTACGGCGATACCGGCTATCCGCTGGGAAGCGCCAAGGACCTGGCGGCTACCAAGAAGTCGCTAAAGGCATTTGCGCTTGCCTGCAAGCAAAACACCGGCAACCTGCTGGCGCACCTCGACACCGTCAGCACCGCCAAGGACCTTGACGTCCTTCGTGCCATTTCCGGAGATGCCAAACTCAACTATCTGGGCTACTCCTACGGCACCTTCATCGGTGTCAACTATGCCGCGCTGTTCCCAACCAAGGTTGGCCGTATGGTTCTGGATGGTGCGGTTGATCCAACCGTCTCCGACGAAAACCAGAGCCTGAACCAGCTCAAGGGTTTTGATCTGGCGCTCAGCGACTACCTGGCCGACTGCCTGGCGGGCAGCAATTGCCCGTTCTCCGGTTCGGTAGCAACTGCCCGTGACCGCATTTCTCGGTTCTTGAAAGTTCTTGAGACCAACCCGCTGCCAACTACCGACCACGGCCGCAAATTGACTGTGGCCATGGCAACCGCCGGAATCGACATGGCCCTGTATTCCAAGAACTATTGGCAATACCTGACCCAGGGGTTCGTGGCTGCGTTCAAGGGCGATGGCACCACACTCCAGCGTTTGGCTGACTACTACAACGACCGCAACTCGGACGGCACGTACAACTCCAACGAGATGGAAGCCTTCATAGCGACCAGTTGCATGGATAGCCGCCAATCTTCCGACCAAAAGGCCATGGCCGCAGCCAACAAGCGCGTGCTGGCTGCGAGCTCGGTGATGGGACGCTACTGGCAGTATGGCGGGTTGGCCTGCGCCTACTGGCCTTACCCGGTTGCCAAGGCGTTACCAAGTTACGCGGCAAAGGGATCGCCAACCATCCTGGTTGTCGGAACCACCGGAGACCCTGCCACGCCATACGGACAGGCCGTCAGCCTGGCCCACAAGGTGCTGGCCAACGGGTTCCTGATCACCTACAAGGGTGAGGGTCACACGGCTTACGGCCAGGGTCACAGCTGCGTTGATGATTCCGTGGATAACTTCTTCACTGCCGGGAACCTGCCAGCCACCGAGCCAATCTGTCAGTAAACGCTTACAGTTTGCCCCTGGTTTTTACAGTCGCTTACAAAACAGATACCGTTTTGTTAGCCAGTTTCGGGCAAAGCTGCTCTTGGAAGCGTTTACAATAAATCAGTCATTTATTGACGGCACTAAACGTTTCACCCCAAAGGAGTCACCATGGCCGGCGCAAGTATTCTCGTTTACTCGGAGCGAGTTGGCGGCAACCTCGGTGAAATTGAGAAGCTGTTGCAGGGTCCACTCAAGGACTTCAGCGGCATTCACGTACTGCCGTTCTTCCACCCGTACGATGGCGATGACGCGGGCTTCGACCCAATCGACCACTCCATTGTTGACCCACGCCTGGGAGACTGGACCGACTTCAAGCGCATCAGCGAAACCCACGAGCTGACCGCCGACCTCATCGTCAACCACGCCAGCTACCTTTCGCCAGAATTCAAGGACTGGCAGGAAAAGGGTGACGCCAGCGAGTACGCCGGCATGTTCCTGACCTTCGACGTCGTTTTCCCAAACGGCGGCACCGAGGAGGGAATCACAAGTTTCTACCGCCCACGTCCGGGCCTGCCTTTTACCGCCTACGAGGTTGATGGCAAGCGTCGACTGGTATGGACCACCTTCATGCCTTCGCAGGTGGACATCGACATCAACCACGCAAACGGCCAGGCTTACCTGCGTCGCGTGCTGGAGGCCCTGAAGTCGGGTGGCGTCAAGGTTGTCCGCTTGGATGCGGTTGGTTACGCAGTGAAGACCCCTGGCACCGACAGCTTCATGACCGACGAGACCCTTGAGTTCGTCAAGGAAATCACCGACCTAATCCACAGCTATGGCATGCGCGTTCTGGTTGAGGTGCACGCCCACTACACCCAGCAGCAGGCCATTGCTCCGCTGGTTGACCTGATCTACGACTTCCAGACCGCACCGCTACTGCTGCACTCGTTCTTCAAGGGCACCGTGGACAAGCTGGGTCTGTGGTTCCAGCAGCGCCCAACCAACTGTCTCAACGTTCTGGACACCCACGATGGTTACGGCGTAATCGATGGTGGCCCAATCAACGGCAAGCCGGGTCTAATCAGCCAGCAGGACATGGCGGACATTTTCGATGTTGCCGAAAAGAACACCAATGGTCACAGTGCCATCGCCTCGGTGGTGCCACAGTGGTTCACTCTGCCGCACCAGATCAATGCGACCCTGCCAAACATCGTTGCCGATGACACCGCGTACACCATCATGCGTGCCGTGCAGTTCTTCCTGCCGGGTGAGCCACAGGTTTACTACGTTGGTCTGTTCAACGGCATGGACGACCGCGAGCTGTTTGCCGCCACCGACAACGGCCGCGACACCAACCGCCACAACTACACCCCGGCCGAGATTGACGCCGCGCTGGCTACCGATGTGCCAAAGGCCATCATCGGTCTGGCGCGTATCCGCCGCCACGAGCTTTTCGAAAACGGCGAGTTCAGCTGGGCGATCACCGGCGATGACAGCATGAACCTGACCTGGGTAAACGCTGATGCCAAGCTCACCCTGGACTTCAAGACCACCGTTGGTGCACCTTCGTTTGTGATCGAACTCACCGAGGGCGGCAGCGTCAAGCGCGCAGCGTCGGTAGCCGAACTGGGCAACTGGTAACGAATCACAAAAATGGCCGACCCTTCCCGGGGCGGCCATTTTGCTTTATCGGAGTTTTGGTGTTGGCTAGTGTGCCAGCTCTAGCGCAGTGCTGACGACCAAATAGATGGCCAGGCCGGTGATTAGCACTCCACCGGTACCGATGATTGTGGCCAGCCGGCCGCTGCGGGAAAATATCCAGTCACGAGCCACCGAGGCCACCATTACGTAGCTGCCATCACCCATATAGGCGAGCACCTGGAACAGCAGACCTAACGAAATGAACTGGGCGATGAAGTTTCCATCGGGGCTGATGAACTGGGGCAGTACCGCCGAGAAAAAGATTGCGACCTTTGGGTTGCTTGCGCCAACCAGGAAGGCGTCGCGGGCAATGCGTCGGCCGCTCAGGCGCTTTTGATCGGCCCCGGCCGCCTGCTCTTTGGCTAGAAGGGCAGCCTCATCGCCTTTTCGGTGCCGAATTGACTGAACCCCTAGGTATCCAAGGTAGAGGGCTCCGGCTATGCGGATTGCCGCCAGTGCTGCAGGGTTCGATTCCAGGAACGCACCCAGGCCGAGGACTACCGCGACCAGCCAAACTGTGGTTCCAAGCACGTTGAACACAACAGTGAGCAGGCCAGCCTTGCGTCCGTGGCTAAGGGTTCGACCAATTTCAAACATGATGGATGGTCCCGGAATGGCAATCAGTGTGATTGAGGCCAGTACAAAACCAATCAACAGCGGCCAGCCCGGCAATAGTCCGTTAAGCATATTTATGCCCAACCTAGAAAGTGGCGCAGCAGCGCAGCGGTGGCAGCAGCAAGCGCAACCGCGACGACGAACGGAGCCTTGCGCCAGAACAAAACTGCGGCAACCAGGATGGCGGGGATTCGCGAGTCTAGAACGACTCCGTGCCCGCTCACGAGAGACTCAACTGCGGTTAGTGCCGCCAACAGGGCCACGGTGAGTTTGCCCGCCAGAATTACAACTTCTTTGTGGTTGGCAATGCGGGCCGGAACCAGGTATCCCAAAATCTTCCAGCTGAATACGGCGATCGAACCAACCAAAACGGCAATCCAATAGCTAGGCATGGTCCGCCTCCTTCAGGCGGGCACCGATGCGAGTGCGTTTAAGGATGTAAACCAAACCGACTGCCACCGGGGCGCCAACTATTACCGGGATACCGCTTGGCAGAACCGGAACCAGAAGCAAAGTAAAAACGGCTGCGGTCACCGCGATGAAGTTGGATTGCAAGCCTTTGAGTCGCGGCCAAACCAGACCCAGGAATGCGGCGGCGGCGGCTGCGTCCAATCCCCAGGTGTTGGGGCTTCCAGCCTTCGATCCCAGGTAGGCGCCAACAAAGGTGAAGAGATTCCAGAACACAAACACCGAGATTCCGGTAATCCAGAAACCGCGCTTGGAATCCTCTGTGTTGTCCTGGGCGGCTGAAACCGCATTTGATTCATCGATGGTCAGCTGGCTGGCAACCACCTTCAGCACGCCGGTGACCCCAAGAACTCCGTTGAGACGCAGGGCGTAAAAACCGTTACGGATACCCAGTAGCCAGGCGCTGAGGATGGCTGGGACGATTCCGGCCGGGCCACTTGCCGCGATCACGCCGGCAACCGCAAACTGGCTTCCACCAGAGAACATCAGCAGGCTGAGCACCTGAGTTTGGGCAAGGCTGAGGCCGGCTGCCGCGCTCAGGGCGCCGAATGAAATGCCGTAAAGACCAACCGCTAAGCCAACACCAATACCCGTGGATAGCACGGCTGACTTAGGCGACTTTGGCATTGCTCCAGTCTATTGAAACTGTTCGCGGCTTAAAAATTGCAGCCCGGGTGGAAAGTCCCCGGGCTGCAAGTCTTGATTGCGGTTACTTGACGTACTGGTAATTCACATACACCGAGTAGAAGCCCGTCTTGCTCTTTGGGCTACTGGTGTCGTTGTCCCGGGTGTCCATCACCTTGAGTCCACCTGTGTAAGCAAATCCGAGCGCATCCATGTAAACGTAGACACCATTTGCAACTGTATCGATAGCGTTTGAGTTTGAAGCTAACTTGTCAAACAGCGCATTATTTGCAGCTACCAAGTGAAGGCTTGGAGTAAGAGACAGAACCTTTGACTTGTTTAGGTAAGTGTCAAAAGCCTTTTTCAAAACGGCGGCAACGGCGTCGCGACTTGTTGTGCTGCTGATGTTAACTTGTGCGCGCAAAGTTCCAGTTGTGGGGTTGCCATAGAGATAGCTAACCGTTGAGTTGCTGGTGTTTTGAATGCCGTTATTTGCCAGGATTGTTGTGCTTCCAGCGGTACCAGCCGGAGAAGTGCAGGTCATCACCTCCGAGTTGACCAGTTGTACATTGGCACACTCGTTGCGGCCAACCTTAACTGTGGTTGTTGAGGTGAAATTGGTTCCGTAAATGGTCACCAAGTCTCCTCCGGCAAGTTTGCCGCCTCGAGGGTAAATTTGCCTGATTGTCGACGGCCCGGAAACTACGGTCAGCTTTTTGTCGGCAATGCCCGTGAGAGACGCGTTGGTAACAGAAACCGCAAATGCTCCAGCCGCAGATGGGGTGTACGTACACGTTGCAGTTGTATCCGAGATCACGTTTACTCCGGTGCAATCTGCGCCACCAATAGTTACGGTTGGCTTACCGGTGAAGTTTGTGCCTGTGATTGTTAGGTTTACCGGGGCTGCAGCGCCTGCGATGATGGAGGGTGAGAAGCCAGTGACGGTAGGTGGCTGGTTCAAATACTCAAATTTTCGCTCATTGGAGTACCAACCGCCTTCGCCGTAAAGTCGGAAATCCACTATTCCTGCAGTTGTGACGGCAGGGCTCGTGCAGTAAACCGCTTTATCGTTGTAAACCTTGAAGTCCAAACAAAGTTTGTCACCGATGTAGATGTGGGTACCTCTATCCAAGAAGATTCCATAGACAGTGATTTTGGTGCCACCTTTGATGCCGCCATTGTCAGGCACGATTCTTTCGATGTACGGCTGTGCTGCATAAGTTAACGTTCCGGCATCACTTGCAACACCGCGGTAGGTAACAACTACCTTTGCCGCGCCTTCGGTATGGGGTGGTGCAACACAAGTGAAAACATTTAGGTCGGTGTTTGAGGTAAGTGCTTGCGAGCAACTAACCCCATCAACAGCAATACTTCTAGCGTCTGACCTGCTGGCTCCGTCAATTCCATCTACAGTTACCGTGATTCGAACATTTCCCGTTACAGGGATAGTGGCGGGAACAACCTTGGAGACAGTCATCGCTCCAGCCGGGCGATGTGGCAACAGAACATTTGCTTCAGCAACGGTCGTTCCACCGGCAATTGCACCAATGGAAAGTAGGGCTATGGCTGTAGAAATCAGTGCCTGGGTTCGTTTTATTTTCCTCACGGGTTCCCCTTTATTTGCGGTGTTCAGACTTCACTTTCGCCGAATTGTGCGACTAGTTGGTGGGCAGTCACGCTCTGGACAAAAGTTGTCACACCTGTGACAGTGGGATGGGTGCATTGAACATCGTTTCTTGCGTTCTTGGTGCAAAAATGAAGCGTGCGCACTCTTGGCTTGATCTATGTGGAGAACGATCCCGTTCTGCGCAAGATGCTTAGCGCGGAGTTGGGCAAGGCACCTCAGCTGCAGCTGCTTTATTCGGCAGGCGGTGCAGATGATGCCGTGAATCCCGAGGTAATTCGCAAGGCTGACGCCGCACTAATCGACTTCAACCTCAGTCCGGATGGCATCAACGGCGTCGAGCTGGGGCTGCTAATGCGGCAGTTCAACGAGAACATTGGCATTGTTATTTACTCGCAGTTTCCGGTGACTAATCTCATTCAACGAGTCCCGGAAAAGATTCGCAGCGGGTGGTCATTCTTCGACAAGTCAGCTTCCATGGAAATCGGCGACTACGTACGTGCGATTCAACTCGCCACCTCAGGTAAAGGAAATTGGAGCGAGGTCGCTGCAGAGCATATGCAAGACTCAGGCGACGACATCGGCAAATATTTTGCGCTTTCAGCCCGTCAGCGAAACATTCTGATGCTCACGGCCGAGGGGAGAACCACCAAGGAAATTTCGGCGCAAATGGGCATAACCTATGAGTACGCGCGCAAAGAATTGTCGCGAGCCTACGCAATATTGGTTCCCGAACCAATTCCAGGAGGATCTCTGAAGGCTGCTGCGCTGGCGAAGTATTTGCAAATCATGCGCCTGGGGTGAGTATGCGCGAAAAATGGCATCAACTACTTGACTTATTTCGCCCTGCTCCGCACCGAAGTGGATTCCTCGGTGTGTTCTATTTCCTGTTGATTTTGGTGCTACTCAAGTACCTCACCTATTACTCATCAAGTGCTGCGGATTCTGCCCAGCTGATCACCAAGGGAATACTGGCGGCCGCTGCAATCGGGCTAAGTGTTTATGGACTCGCGGCGCTACTAAACCGTTTTCGCGGCTGGAAGACCAGCAACCGATTAGGCCATCTTTTTGAACTCGCTTTGATTTCGGGTTTAGTAACTGCGGAACGAGCCTGGCTTTCAGTTACTCAGTTTCCGTCAGTGCACCTAATCGAACTCACACAGCCGTATTGGCAAACTTTTGCGCTGAATGTGGGGGTGCTGCTTGTTCTAAATGCCGCCCTAAATGGCGCACAGCTATCGCTCACAATGCGTCTGGCACATGCAGAAGAACTGGCCACAAGTTTGCGTGCTCGTCAACAGGCCCTGGTGTTTTCGGATGAGGAGATTCGCGAACAGGTGGCACAGTTTTTGCACAATCGCATTCAGTCGGACCTCATGGTCAGCAGTCTGCGACTAAAAGAGATTGCCTCCAGCCTTGACTTCAAGAACGGCTCCGGAGTTCTGGAGGTTGTGGCCAGCCTGGAAAAAGTCAGGTCGCTTGATATTCGCGGGTTGAGCCAGTCGCTCGGGCCAAGTTTGGGAAGTCAAAACCTTCTTGGTTCATTGGATGCCCTCGTCGCACAGTATCGCGGGCAAATGGTGGTGAGTGTTGACTCGCCCGATGGCATCTTCGAGTCCGGTTTGTCTTCTCGCGATCAACTACAACTGGGGTTGTATCGCATTGCCGAACAGGCTGTTCTGAATTCTTTGGTGCATGGTCCGGCCGCGGCTGTATTGATCAAAATTACAAAAAGTCAAGGAACAATCACTCTGGAAATCACCGATGACGGTCCAGGAGCTGAACCCAATTCGACCAATGGTTTGGGCACATCAATCATTGATGCTTGGGTCGATATTCTCGGTGGAACCAAAAAGGTGGAAACAGCCCTAGACCAGGGCTACTCTCTGAAGATAGCGGTACCCGTTTAGGTGTTGGTCCTAGCTAAGTTCAGCGATGCGCGCCTTCACAAGCTTGGCAACCAAGAGGGCATCTACCGGTTGGTCAACCGGAAACTGGAACGAAGACTTGGCAACCACGTAGCCTGCTAGCTCTGCGGCATGATTCTCTAGAACAGCAGCGCTTTGTGGAGAAAACGTCAGGTGATTCTTGAATGCACAGAGGCCCGCGACATTCTTGCCGTTGAGTTTGAAAATCGGCGCACCCCAGCCAATGGTCTCCTGCAATGCCGGCTCGGTGGCCAATATGGCCTCGCGCATGGCTTGCAAGGTAGAGCGTTTCGGCTCTTCCAGATCAGCTAGGTACTCGTCGATGTTTGCTGCGGGCATGGAATTATTTTAGGTTGCCTACTTGTTCGCGTGGCTTCCCTGCCTGTTCTTCGGCGAATACGGCAGCCTTATCGAACTCCGTGCGGGAATATCCAAGAATCATCGCGAATGGCCAAAAAACTCGATAGGCCAGATAGGGCTCGGCAAGGCCCGCAAGGTTGTAAGCCAAGACGTTTTGATACGCACCGCTTAGAGCCACGAACAATGCTTCAGGGTCTATCTGCTCGTGCGCCTCGCCGCCAAGGTCTGCTAGCCGCTCAGCAACCAGTGCCTTGAACTTTGACCTAAGTGCACTGTTCGTTTTCGCTAATCCAACCGGTCCCAGAGTCATCTGGATGCGTGTCAGGTGCGGGTCGTATTTGGGTCGATAAGAAGCGTAAATGAGTGACGCTAAGTAGCCCAGGGTGCGATCTTCGAAGTGTTCAGAGATGCTCGCGAGTTTTTCCAACTCGGTAGTTTGCGCCTGTTCGGCAGCCTCGGAAAAGAGGTTCCACTTGTTGTGGAAGTGGTTGTAGAGCGAGCCAGCCGACACTCCAGCCTGAGCTGCGATTTCCTGAACGCCAACTTGGGTATCGCCTTTGCCCAAGAAATGCAAGGCGGCGTCGATGAGGTGCTGTTTGGTCACCTGGCCGCTAGCTGCTGATGGCATATTCACACTCTACAACCAGCATTTTGAAAAAGATTCAGAATGTGCTTGACTTCTTTCTGAACAAATTTCAGTTTGTTCCATTGCTGCATGGGAGATTCAAATGAAGAAACGCGCAAACCGTTGGATGGCAGGCTTGCTTACTGCTGGTCTAGTGATGCAAGTTGCGGCACTAGCGGGCTTTGGGGGTGTCACTGCAAGTGCGACAGCACTACAGTCAATTGCGGTTGCAGGTGATAACGGTCATATTTGGGCAGCCACTGACACGATCGGTGCGACTGCAACTGATTCCGGTGTAGCAATTCAACGTGGTCTAGCTACGGATGGCCAGTACCTGTATTTCACCAGAACATATCTGGGTGGAAATGAAGTAGTCCGCGCCGACTTGGATTTCAATAATCAGGTGACCCTAGTTAGAACCGCAACGGGAATCGACGTCTTTGGTGCTGACTCAATGACGGTTGCTGGCGGACGGGTTTATTGGATTGCTGCTGGATTGCGGTCAGGTGGAACAACTTGGTACACCGGCGGCATTTTCTCGGTCTCGGCCACCCCTCCTTCCTCATTGGCTAGTCAGGTGGCGCCCACTGACGAATATGCGCCTACTTCTCCGGCGTATCTTGGACGCGCAAACGGAATTGTGGTCAGGGGCGGTTTCGCGTACTTCACGCGCCAAGGAACGGCCACTCTAAACCGTGTTGCTCTTTCGACACCGGGTGGGACTATTTCCCAAAGCCTTTCAGCGTCGGCACCAGCTACAGAACTTTCGGGTCTAACTAGTGACGGTACTTACTTGTATGCAGGAGATGACCAAGGGCACATACAAAAAGTCGCTTTGTCTACCTGGGCTTCGCTTAGCTCGGCAACGGTGTTGGATGCCTCATCGACTGTTGGTACAACCTCAGGCTGGAGTAATCAGATCAGTCAATTGACCTACTCTCAAACTGCTCAAAAATTGTACTTCACGACCTTTAGTGAACGAGTGGGGCAAATCGGTATAGACGGATCCAGTTCCCAATTGATTTTCACCGACACGGCTGCAAATCAATACGGTAACTACGGAATTGCCGTTTTTGCACAACCCGCTAAAACCGTGACTTTCGATTCCAACGGTGGAACTGGAAGCCTGGCTAGCCAATCGGATTCGGCATCGATCGCATTGACGTCCAACGCCGGGGCCATTACCCGCACCGGTTACACCTTCATCGGATGGAACACTGCTGCGAATGGCTCGGGAACCGCCTACGCAAATGGTGCAACTTATTCATTTGCGTCTAACGTCACGCTTTATGCACAGTGGACAGCAATTCCGAAGTCGTACCTAATCGACTACGACACCCAGGGTGGTGCAGGAGCCGCGGTCTCTAGTTACATCCAAGGTGACTCAGTGCGCATTGCCTATATTCCAACCCGTGATGGCTATCAGTTTGACGGTTGGTTCCTGGAGTCAACTGGCGGCACCGCTCTCGGTGCGCAGTTCAGCCCAAGCGGAGCCAAAGACTTCACGATCTATGCGCACTGGACGAAACTACCTGCACCACCATCGGTGACCGAAGTTACTGTCAATCTGCAGGGATCAAAGTTGGGACCTTTGGCTGGTGTGGTTGATGCGGCAATTGCTTTGCCAATACCAACCAAAGCTGGCTTCACTTTCGATGGTTGGTTCCGTGAGGTCATTGGTGGTGTACCGGTCTCAAATCCCTTCATCGCTCCGCAGGCCGGTGATTACACCCTGTTCGCACATTGGACTCCAGTAAAGGTAGTCAAAACGACAAAGCCCAAACCTAAGCATAAGTAGCGTGAAAAACACCTTGGAATAAGGTGCCGGTGCTGTTAGTTTCTTGAACTGTGACTGCGCCTAAAAATAATCGACTTCAAGAGGCACTTTCTGTGCGTTTTCGTCGACTGCTATCTGGAGCGCCTGATGGCGTGCCGCCCTGGCTTGAGGTGATTGCTGCCGGTGACGAGCCAGGTCTGTTTACTCCGGACGATGCCCCTTGGTTGGTGCATGCAGACTTCGGCACCCTAGTTGGTGGAATTCGCGCTTTGTTGGTTCAGGCCCTGCATCCTGCAACGTTGGCGGGTGTTGCTGATCACTCGCGGTACCAGGAAGATGCTCTTGGGCGGTTGGCGGGAACAATTCGCTGGCTGACGGTTACAACTTTCGGCTCTCGTGCTGCCGTAGCAAAAGAGGCATCGCGCGTGAACCGTCTACATGAACGCGTGCAAGGAACTTTTGAACACAAGGAAGTTCCGCAGCCTTATCGAGCCGCCGACCCAAAGCTGCTGATGTGGGTGCACGTTGCATTTATGGAGTCGTTCCTCACCAGTCATCAGATGTATTGCGCTGCACCAATTCCGGGCGGCGCCGATGCCTACATATCGCAATGGGCTAAGTCGGTGGAACCGCTTGGGCTTGCAAATGCGCCAAGGTCTCTGGCTGAACTCGAAGCTGTTTTGGCGGGCTTCAATGAATCACAAATACTTCGCGCTGATGCCCGCACCGAGGACGTTGTGCGCTTCATTCGTAAGCCGCCACTACCTTGGTTCTCGGGTGTGGTTTATCGCTTGCTGTTTGCCGCTGCCGTGGTGAGTCTGCGATCGGAACATAGGGAATTGCTGGGTTTGAAGGCCGCACCAAGGTGGGCTGTTGTTGGACCTACGCGATTCATCCTGAAAGCCATTCGTTTGGCGATTGGAACCGAGTCACCGATCGAAGAAGCGGGCCGTCAGCGTCTGGTGCGGATTGGCGTCTGGCAACCAAGGGCCAACGCCTAAGTTCGCCATGCTTTAGGGCTCTAAAAAACCCAGGTACTGCCAAACTCTACTTTCTCTTGCGCACTACTCTGCATTGTGTAATACTGTTTCTGTAAGGGGGAAATCGTGGACTCATCACAACTGCTAAAAGGCGTACTGGACACCGCGGTGCTTGCAGTTCTTGAAAACGAAGACGGCTATGGCTACGACATTGTTCGGCGCCTCCGGGAATCTGGCATCGATGAAATTGGCGACGCGACAGTCTATGGAACATTGCGCAGGCTTTACGCTGGCGGCCTATTGCGAACCTATGTGGTTCCATCTGAGGACGGACCGCACCGCAAGTATTACGCGATTAATGATGAAGGGCTGCGCGTTTTGAACGGTCAGCGCAAGACCTGGGTTACCTTCGCCGAAACCATGTCCCGTCTGCTGGGAGTGGCGGCTACCGATTCGAACAAGGGGAAATCGAAATGACAAAAAATAAAGCGGACAACATTTCCAAATTTGTTTCAGAGGTAATGCGGGCCCTCGAGGGTAGGGATTCGGTCACGATTGCCGAGCTGACCGAGAATCTTGAGGCTGACCTACGCGAACGTCAGGAAGAAGAAGGCGATGCGTTTCAGCTGGGGGACTCCAAAGTGTTTGCAGCGGAACTGCTCCAAGGGGCAGGTCTCAGCGGGGGAATCAATACCGCAAGTAGGTTGCAAAGATTCGTATCCGAGATCTTGTGGAACATCTGGAGCGCGATTTCTGCCATTCGCCCAGCCTGGTGGGTTTTCCGTGGCCTCATGGCCTACTCGGCAATTTGGTTCATTCTTTTGAAGCAAAGCAAATCTGTGCCTGGCAGCCCCGTTGAATGGCTAGCGTTCCTGGGCTTGATGTTCGCTAGTGTGCAAATCGGCCGTGCAAACTTGAAGCAATGGTGGGCGCGCCTACCGCTTGCCGCTTTGAACGTTTTGGCCCTGCTGGTTGGAATGTTCTGGGTCAACGACATTGTGAACGTTCGCAATGACTACTCGCGTCTTAAATCATTCTCAGAATCAAACTTGCTCATTTATCAGGGCCAGCCAGTGACATTTGCATTCGCCTATGACAAAAATGGTGTCCCCCTGCCAATGACTTCGTTGAAAACAGCTGGCGGGAATTTGATGTTTGCGCAACCCACAGAAGATGCTCTGAGTCCTGCACTAGAGGCGCTTAAGGGCAAGAGCCTTACCGAAGCCAATTGGGCGCTTGCCAAAATGAATGTGACTGCTTCAGAAACGCTATATGAGAGTGTCCCTGCCGAGCCTAAGGATCGAGTTCTTAGGGTCCAGAAAGTAAGCGATGGCAACGGTGGATGGGTCGTGGTTCTCATCGTCGCCAACTAAGCCAAATGCCGCCTCTGATAAACCAAGCATCGGGGGCGGCATTTTCTTTGAGACACCTAGGAGAATCGAACTCCGAAATTCGCGACCGAGCGCATTTCCCTGTGCGAGCCACCTGCGGGAATTGAACCCGCGACCTGCTCTTTACGAGGGAGCTGCTCTACCGACTGAGCTAAGGTGGCGAAGCCACGGCAACCGCAGCAACTCGTCAAGTTTAGCGTTTAGGCTAAAACCATGACCGAACGCATTGTGCTGCCAAACACCGACCTCTCCGTCTACCCGCTCTGCCTGGGCGGCAACGTCTTTGGCTGGACCGCCAACCCGTACCAGTCGTTTGAGGTGTTGGATGCGCACCGAGCCCTCGGTGGAAATTTCATTGACACTGCTGATGTCTACAGTGAGTGGGCACCGGGCAACAAGGGTGGCGAGAGCGAGCAGGTCATCGGTAACTGGATGAGCGAGCGCGGAACCCGCGCCGAGACGGTAGTGGCCACAAAGGTTGCCAAACTGAGCACCCGTCTGGGTCTTCGGGCTGCCAACATTGTGGCCGCCTGCGAGGACAGCCTGCACCGCCTTCAGACCGACTACATCGACCTCTACTACGCCCACGAAGACGACCAGAGCGTTCCGCTGGAGGAGACCCTCGGAGCGTTTGACCAGCTGCAGAAGGCTGGCAAGATTCGCTTTGCTGCCGCCAGCAACTACAGCGCTGACCGTTTGAAAGAGGCGCTGGACGTAAGCCACAACCACGCTCTGACCAAGTACGTGGCCTTACAAAACCAGTACAACCTAATGGAGCGCACCGAGTTTGAACACGACTCCCAGCCGATGCTCGAAAAGCTTGGCCTCAGCGCGCTTCCGTATTTCTCGCTGGCCATGGGTTTCCTCAGCGGCAAGTACCAGCCGGGACTAGCCGTGGAATCCAGTCGCGCCGGGGGAGTAGAGCACTACAAGAACGAGCGTGGTTGGGCGGTCGTTGCCGCCCTCGGTGAGATTGCCGGTGAACTAAACACCACCGAATCCGCCGTGGCGCTTGCTTGGTTGCGCGCGAACCCTACGGTTTCTGCTCCGATTGCATCGGCTCGAACTGTAGAGCAACTGCACCAGATCATGCCGGTGGTTCAGTTGACTGCCGCTCAGGTTGCAATGTTGACTTCAGCTAGCGCTTAGCGCTTAGCGTTTGCCCAGCTTCGAGGCTGCCGGAACCAGCGCCCAAAGAATTGCGCTGGCGTCTATCAGCTCCTGCGAAACCGCGGCCCACGTGGCGTTCCAGAAACCTAGCGCGCTGACGACCATGGCAGCGACGGCCAAACTCATGCCGACACCGCTGGCCTGAAGCGCACGGTTACGTGCGCCCTGTGCGATGTCCACCGCGATAGCCAGGTGGCCGATCGAGTCTTCCACGATCACCACATCCGCGGCTTCGCTGGCTGCCGTCGCTCCACGGGCACCCATGGCAACGCCAACGTCGGCTGCTGCAAGCGCCGGGGCATCATTGATTCCGTCACCCACAGCAATCACCGTTCCACCCTTGCGAGCCTTGGTCATCACGCCTTTTTCGGCACGAAGCAAGTTGAGTTTCTGTTCCGGCTTGAACTCGGCATAGAAGGTGTCCACACCCACCTGGTTTGCAACCGCCTCCACCGTGCTTTGGCGGTCGCCGGATACCAAAATGGTCTTCTCGACACCCAGAGTTCGCAGATCCGAGATGGTCTGCTGGGACTCCGAGCGAACCGGGTCATCGAGTCCAATCATCGCCACCAACACGCCATCAACTTCTACGGCAACCAGCAGGGCATCGGTTAGGTCCGCCCAAGCAGGCAGTGCGCCTATCGGCTGGCCAACCTTGACTAGATGCCCCTCCACCATTCCGGAAAGGCCGTGTCCGTGCTCCTCGGTGACATCGGATGCAGTTGAGGGTTCAATTCCAGAGGCAAGCGCGTGACCAACCAGGGCCTTAGCCACCACGTGAGGGCTGTGGAGTTCCAGGGTGGCAACCAGGCGCAGCACCCAGTTCGTGTCCACATTCGGTGCGCAGGTAACTGTAGAAACCTCGGGACCGCCGTGGGTGAGCGTTCCGGTTTTGTCCAGCAGGATTACCTTGGCGCGCGCCAGTTGCTCTAGCGCGGCACCGCCCTTGATGATTGCACCGCGGCTGGCGGCCTTGCTCATACCGGCAATGATGGCCACCGGTACCGCCAGAATCAGCGGGCACGGCGTTGCCGCAACGATTACCGCGACAGCGTTTTGATAGGTGCCGGTAACCAACCAGGTGCCAGCGGCAAGTGCAATCGCAAATGGCACAAACCAAGCAGCCCAGCGGTTGGCAATTCTCACTGCGGCTGAGGAATCTGCCTGAGCCTGCTGTACCAGGCGAACCAGCGCGGCATAGGTGCTGGTCAACGAAGTCTGGGTGGTGATTAGCTCCACGCCGCCATCGGTGTTGACAACACCCGATGCCACTTCTTCGCCTATGGATCGAAGCACGGGAAGCGGTTCGCCAGTGAGCGCGCTTTCATCGAAGGTTCCCGCAGTGGCCAAGGTTCCATCCAGTGGCACTACCTCGCCGCTGCGAACCAGAATGCGGCTGCCCACGGTCACCTGTTCCAGATTCACCGTGCGTTGGGTGCCGTCTTCATCGATGACGTGCGCCTCATGCGGTGCGCGCGCCAAGAGCGCACCGAGTTGGGCATGGGCCCGCCCCTCCGCCCAGGTTTCAAGTGCGCGACCGCTGGCCAGCATCAGCGAGATAACCGCCGCGGCCACCCATTCGCCAGTAATCGCGGTGGCACCGATAGAGATCGCCGCCAGAATGTCCGAACCCAGAGCGCCTTCACGAATGGCGGCAATAAGCCACTGAATCGAAAGCACAAAGCCGATGATTGCACTTATCGCGAAAGCAATTTTGGCTACAAAATCCTGCCCCTGGCCCATTGCAATTAGCCCGACGCCAAGCGCCAATAGGGTGACGGTCACAAACCAGTAGCCGCGCAGGAAGTTAGCCATATTCTGATTCTTGCACCTTCGGGTTACAACTTTGGACAAACGCTGAAGCCTGAGAATTCACCCAGCATCAATGTTGGTAAACCGGAATAGACTGACGCCATGAGTTACGCTGGGGTTTCAGAGCCATACATTCAATTTCTTGGTGCTGCGGGCACGGTCACCGGTAGCCGGTTCCTGCTGGTGAATGGCAACACTCGCGTGTTGATTGACTGCGGAATGTTCCAGGGGCTCAAGGAGCTTCGCGAGAAAAACTGGGATCCGTTCCCGGTCGACCCAGAGCTCATCGATGCCATCGTGGTGACGCATGCCCACCTGGATCACTCTGGCTTCATGCCACGACTGGTCAAGTTGGGTTTTGCTGGCAGCATCAACCTCACCCACTACACAGCGAAATTGGCAGAGGTCATCCTGCGCGACAGCGCGCGCATCCAAACCGAGGATGCTGAATACGCCAAGAAAAAGTCGTTCAGTCGCCACAACCCACCTATGGCTCTCTACGACGAGCAAGATGTAGAAAACACGCTTGTACTGTTCACCGAGCAACCATTCGACGAACGCGTGAAGGTTGCCGATTCCACCTATGTGACCTTCCACCCAAGCGGTCACATTTTGGGTGCCGCTTTCCTTGAGGTTGAGTTCTTTGGCAAGCGCCTGTTGTTCACCGGTGACATGGGTCGTCAGGACCACCCGCTCTTGGTTTCACCGGAGCCAGTACCGCTGGGGCACTTCGACGTCATCCTCACCGAGTCCACCTACGGCGACCGCGAACATGCGCCAGTTACCGGCGACTTCGAGCAGACCATTCGTGAAACTTGCGCACGCGGGGGCTCGGTGCTGATTCCAGCGTTCGCGGTTGACCGCACCGAAGTGATTCTGGTTCGCTTGCGCGAGTCAATGGAAGCCGGACGCATCCCGCGCGTACCTATCTATGCAGACTCCCCGATGGCCCTGAAGGCCTTGGACTTCTACCGCACGGCCATCGATGAGGAGTCGCCGGAAATCCGAGACTCGATTGCCTCAGAATGGGCCGGTAGGGATCCATTCGACCCGGGCACGCTGGTTGAGCTATTTACTCCGGATCAGTCCAAGACCATCAACAACCCGAAGCTACCTTGCATCATTATTAGTGCTTCCGGTATGGGTACGGGTGGTCGAGTGGTTCACCACCTGCACGACATGCTGCCAAACCCCAAGCACTCGGTAATCATGGTGGGTTATCAGGCAATCGGTACTCGAGGACGGGCGCTCGCCGATGGCGCAGAGTTTGTGAAGATGCATGGCGAGGTTGTGCCGGTCAAGGCTCAGATAGTTCAGATCGAGTCGTTCTCGGTGCACGCCGACAGCAACGAGCTGATTGCATGGCTGCAAACCTCTTCGGAGGCACCGGGCCGACTATACGTGGTTCACGGTGAGGCCGGGGCGGCCGAGATTTTCAGTGACCGCATCCACGCCCAGTTGGGTTGGAGCACACACGTGCCACACATCGGCGAGCGCGCCGCACTGTAGTGCGGTGAACCTAGGCAACCGCATAGACTGAAAGCGTTCGGAAGCAAACAATCTGGCCCAAAAGGCCAATAAATCGAGTCAAAACAACAATGGGGTTGAAATGACAAAAACCAGAACCGAGCACGACCTGCTTGGCAATTTCGAAGTACCAGCAGATGCCTACTGGGGTGTCCACACCGCTCGCGCCTGCGAAAATTTCCCGATTTCCGGTGTGCCGATTGGCCACTATCGCAGCCTGATCAAAGCCATTGCATTGGTGAAGACCGCGGCTGCCCGAGCCAATGTCGGCAGCGGGGTGCTCGATGCCGGACTGGCCAAACACATAGCCGATGCGTGCACCGAGGTGGCCCGCGGCGACTGGGATTCCCAGTTTGTGGTGGATGCCATTCAGGGCGGTGCCGGAACCAGCACCAATATGAACGCTAATGAGGTCATTGCCAATCGCGCGTTGGAATTCATGGGGCACAAGCTGGGGGAGTACCAGTACCTGCACCCGCTAAATCACGTAAACATGTCGCAGAGTACAAACGATGTGTACCCAACTGCCGTGAAGCTTGCCACGGTGATGGAAATACAAAATCTCATCGTTGCCCTGCGTCACCTGGCTGCGGCTTTCAGCCGAAAGGCTGACGAGTTCAGCCACGTCATCAAGATGGGCCGAACCCAGCTTCAAGAAGCGGTTCCTATGACCCTTGGTCAGGAATTCGCCACCTTTGCCCGCATGATCGGCGAGGATGTGCAGCGCTTGGAGGAGACCATCCCGCTGCTTTGTGAAATCAACCTCGGTGGCACCGCCATTGGCACCCAGCTGAATGCACCGGCGGGTTACGCGGAGCAAGCGTGTCTGGAGCTGCGTGCACTTACCGGCGGAATGCCGCTGACCGTAGCCACGGACATGGTCGAAGCCACCCAGGACACTGGTGTGTTTGTAATGGTGAGCGGTGTAATCAAGCGCACCGCCGTAAAGCTGAGCAAAATCAGCAACGACCTGAGGTTACTCTCCAGCGGTCCACGTGCCGGTCTGAATGAGATTAACTTGCCGGCACGTCAAGCGGGTTCGTCCATCATGCCGGGCAAGGTCAACCCCGTGATTCCAGAGGTTGTGAACCAGATTGCCTTTGCGGTAATCGGCAACGACACCACAATCACAATGGCTGCCGAAGCTGGTCAGTTACAGCTCAACGCGTTTGAGCCAATCATTTGCCGTGCCATGATGATGAGCCTCACCCAGTTGGCGGCAGGCTGTTACACGCTGGCGGATTTCTGCGTGGATGGCATTACGGCCAACATCGAGCGTCTACGCGAATCGGTGGCCAACAGCATTGGTTTAGTTACCGCACTGGCACCGATGTTGGGCTACGAGACATCCACCGAGGTTGCCCAGAAGGCGGCCGCCGAGGACAAGACCGTACGCGAAGTTGTCTTGGAGCTAGGTCTCATGACGCCTGCAGAGTTCGAGGCCATCCTAGGTGACACCGAGAGGCTTACCCGGCCAGCTCGCTAACCTAAGCGTCTGGCTAGGGCAGGTTGGTTTGGGCTACTACAACCTCAGGGATACGGCTGCGTAGCAATTCGATGGCGTCGTATTCCAGACCATCGTCTGTAACGACGGAATCGGTTTCATTGAACTGGGCAAAGGTTGCAAAACCAACCGAGCCCCACTTGGTGTGGTCAGCGAGCAGCACAACTTTCTTTGCACGTTCGCGGACTGCACGGTTCGTTTCCGCTTCAAGAATGTTTGGACTTGAGAATCCTCCGCGTGGATCCATTCCGTGCGTGCCAATAAAAGCAATGTCTACGTTGAGTCGGTCGAACACCGAAACGGTGATTTCACCCACGAATGAGTCGGTCGGTGTCCTTATTCCACCGGCCAAAATGACAGTTTGATCGCTGCGACCTTCTCTTTGAAAGAAGTCTGAAACCGGCAGAGAGTTAGTGACAATCGTCAACCAGGGGATTTCGGTAAGCAGCGGGCACATTGCGAAAACGGTGCTGCCACCCATGAGTGCGATTGAAGCTCCTGGGTGAACTAGTTTTACGGCAGCGGTGGCGATGGCGGTCTTGGCAACTTGCTCACGCAGAGACTTCGCCTTGAAAGGCGGTTCGATCACCGAGGATTGATCCATTACCGCGGTCGCGCCGCCGTGAACCTTGTCTACCTGTCCCTGATCGGCTAGAAGATCCAGATCTCGACGGACAGTCATCTCGGAAACGCCAAGTTCCGAGGCAAGTTCAGAAATACGGACAGCTCCCCTTGCTGACACCTCTTGCAAGATCAGTGCATGCCTTTGTGCGGCGAGCATTGGGGCTCCTCTCCAATTTTCTTCCTTAAGTCTAAAGACTCGATTTATAACGAAAATGTGCAGATTCGTAACAAAATGGTATCTCTTGTTAGATTTTGGGAAATGATGTTAGAAGATGAACTTGTTACACCCCATTGAAAGTGAAGAAATGTCCGACCTGGCTGTTCCAAAGCGCAAAAAGCGCAAAGGCGATTTCTGGATTGCCGTGCCATTTATGCTCCCTGCCCTGCTGGGGCTCGGCGTGTTCGTGCTTGCTCCTGGTATTCGCGGAATCATACTTAGCTTCGCTAACTACAACGTTTTTACCGGACAGGCCGATTTCACCGGCTTTGCGAACTACATCCGAATGTTCCAGGATGTTCGTTTCCTGAACTCGTTCCTGGTCACCATGGAATACGTGCTGATCAACATCGGCATCCAGACCATTGCCTCACTCTTTATTGCGGTACTGCTTCACCGATTCACCAAGTCGCACGTGATCAAGGGCGTCGTACTACTCCCCTACCTGATTTCTAACGTCATCGTGGCAATGGTCTGGTACTGGTTGATGGACTACAACCTCGGCTTCATCAACTCGATTCTTGATGCTCTTAGTTTCCACAAGTTCACGTTTTTCTCTGAGCAGACCGCGATGCCTTCCATCGCACTCATCAACGTCTGGCGTCACATGGGCTACACAGCTCTTTTGATTTTCGCTGGAATGCAGGCCATCCCTAAGGACGTTTACGAAGCAGCTTCCATCGATGGTGCATCCGAATGGCGAATTTTCCGTTCAGTAACCCTGCCATTGCTTCGCCCAGTGCTGGCATTCGTCTTAGTTATCACCGTTACCGGTTCATTCCAAATCTTCGACACCATCGCCGTAACCACCAAGGGTGGACCAGTAATGGCAACCGACACCTTCTCAATCTGGATTGCACGCGAAGCTTGGGGCAACAACGACTTCGGTTATGCCTCGGCAATCTCGGTTTTCCTGATGGTGCTGCTCTCAGTGATTGCTTTCGCTCAGACCAAAATCATGTCCGCAAACCAGTCTGATTTGGACCGATAGTCATGTCATCAAACACCGAGAACCAGCTCGACGACCCACAGTTCCGTATGTCGCTCCGTGCCAGAATCTTTGGCTGGATAGCCCTCGGCATTCTTTGTGTGATCACCCTGTTCCCTATCTACTGGATGCTTCGCACCTCGCTCAGTACCACTCGTCTGCTATTTGAAAACCCAACCAGCATCCTGCCAAGTCACTTCACTTGGGGTGGCTTTGAGCGAGTTCTAGGTCTCGCTAGTGAGCAGCAAGCGATCGCCGAAGGCGGCTCTGGCGCTTCGATTAATTTCGGTCAGGCATTTATTAACTCTGTGCTGGTGTCAACCATCATCACTGTTTGCCAGGTTTCATTCAGTGCGGCCGCCGCTTACGCTTTCTCGGTGCTCAAGTGGAAGGGGCGCGACGTTGTGTTCTTCATATTCGTTATCGCACTTACCGTTCCCGGCATCTTCCTATTGATTCCAAACTTCCTGTTCATCCGTGACCTTGGTCTGCTCAACACCCTTGCCGGTGTGATGCTCCCGCAGTTGTTGATGTCGCCGTTCGCGATTTTCTTCCTGCGTCAGTTCTTCCTCGGAACGAATTTGAGCATCGTCGAAGCAGCTGTCATCGACGGCGCGAATCACTTCAAAATTTTCTGGCGCATCGTTGCTCCTCTTGCGATGCCTCAGATTGTCACCCTGGGAATTCTCCAGTTCATCACCTCTTGGAACGACTACCTATGGCCGTTCTACGTGGGTTCGGGTGACCCTAGCTCCACAGTCCTTACCGTGGCACTAGGCGTATTCAAGGCACAAACTCCACAGGGCAGTCCAGACTGGGCTGGTTTGATGGCTGGTGCCCTGATTGCGGCATTGCCTATGGTTCTGCTGATGATCTTCTTCGGACGCAGAATCGTGGGATCCATACAGGCTTCCGGTGTCAAGTAACGAGAGAACTTGGTCATCGGGGGAGGAGCTGGCAACAGCTTCACCGGAGAAAATACAAAATCCAAACCAACAATCGAAGGAAAAGGCATGAAAACCTTTAAGAAGATTGCTGCGCTAGCTGTTGCTGCCGCTCTGCCACTGTCCGTGGCCGTTGCTGCCCCAGCCGCACACGCTGCAAGCACCACCATCACCTATGGTCTATGGGACTCGAACCAGCTCCCTGGCTACCAGAAGTGTGCAACCGCCTTCACCAAGAAGACCGGTATCAACGTCAAGATCACCCAGGCTGGTTGGGACGACTACTGGAAGTCGGTTAACGCGGGCTTCCTTTCGGGCAAGGGTTACGACGTATTCACCTCGCACCTCGCCTTCTTCCCTGACTTTGTTGCCAACAAGCAGATTCTGCCTCTGGACTCCTTCATCAAGAAGGACAAGGTTGCCGTAAACACCATGTACCAGCCTGGTCTGGCTTCCCTGTGGAAGGCACCAGACAAGCACCAGTACGGTCTGCCAAAGGACTTCGACACCATCGCTCTGTTCGTAAACAAGAAGATGGCTGATGCTGGCGGTTACACCGCAGCAGACCTCGCAAACCTCACCTGGAACCCGACCACTGGTGGCACCTACGAGAAGTTCATCGCTCACATGACTATCGACAAGAACGGTGTTCGCGGAGACGAAAAGGGCTTCGACAAGACCAAGGTTGCAACCTACGGTATCTGGATGGAAGGCTCCGGCGGTGGCGATGGCCAGACCCAGTGGTCGTTCCTCGCAGCTTCGGATGGCTGGAAGGTCAACGATGGTCCATGGAACACCAACTACCACTACGACAGCCCGAAGCTGGCTGAAACCATCAAGTGGTGGCACAGCCTTTCGGACAAGGGCTACATGCCTACCTTCGCACAGCAGAACGGTGTGGGCTGGCCTGACCAGCTTGCCGCTGGCAAGGTTGCTATCGCCTCGAACGGTTCTTGGATGACCGGTTACGTAAACGGCCTTAAGAACGACAAGTTCGAACTGGAGTTGGCTCCAACCCCAGTTGGCCCAACTGGCAAGCGTGCCTCGATGTACAACGGTCTTGCAGACAACATCTCAGCTGCTACCAAGCACCCACAGGAAGCTTGGCAGTGGGTTAAGTACCTCGGCTCGGCTGCTTGCCAAGACGTCATCGCCGGTCAGGCTGTTGTATTCCCAGCCATCCCTGAGGCAACTGCCAAGGCTGTAAAGGCTATGAACGCGAAGGGCATCGACGTTTCGGCGTTCTACACCCACATCCAGAACAAGACCACCTTCCTGTTCCCAATCGCAAACAAGAAGACCCAGATCAACACCATCATTAGCCCAGTAATGGACGGCATCATGTCCGGAACTAAGGATGTTTCTGCTCTGGCTGCTGCGAATGCACAGATCAAGGCACTGTTCAAGTAACAACAAGTAAAACTGACTATTGAGTAGTTAGAGAAAAGGCCCGGTGGCACTTTCCCCACCGGGCCTTTTCGCCACCCAGTCACACTAGAAAGCAGCAACAATGGCAGCGCAGCCTACGAACGCGTCTCTATATTTTGGCGGCGATTACAACCCCGAGCAGTGGGATGAATCGGTATGGACTCAGGACATCGCCCTCATGCAGGAGGCGGGGGTGAACCTAGTCACCCTCGGTGTCTTTGCGTGGGCAAATATCGAGGTCACCGATGGTGTTTACCGCTTCGAATGGCTAGACAAGATCATTGACCTTCTGCACGCGGGTGGGATAGGTGTTGATTTAGCAACGGCAACTGCTTCGCCACCGGCATGGCTACTCAAGGCCCATCCGGAAGTGCGCCCTCTTAATCAAGAAGGAGTACGAGCCGCCCACGGTGGTCGCCAGGCCTACTGCATCAGTTCGCCCATCTACAAAACCAAAGCCACCGCGCTCGCAGCCAAACTGGCAGAGAGGTACGGCTCACACCCTGCAATCAAACTTTGGCACGCAAACAACGAATACGGCTGCCACAATCCAATGTGCTTCTGCGACATTTCTGCCGCCGCCTGGAGAGTGTGGCTCGAGGAAAAATACGGCACCATCGAGGCCCTAAATAAGGCCTGGGGAACAAATTTCTGGAGCCAGCGTTATAACTCGTTCGATGAAGTCGATACACCAAAACAGACACCGATGGGTACCTCACCCAATCCAACAATGATGCTGGACTTTCATCGATTTGGCGACTGGCAGATTCTCGAACTCTATAAGAGCGAACGTGACGCAATCCGGGCCTCCGGTGCAAAGCAGCCAATCACAACAAACTTCATGTCCATGAAGCACTTCCGATTCTTGAACTATTTTGAGTGGGCCAAGGAAGTCGATCTTGTTTCCACCGACCACTACTTAATTTCAGAAGACCCAGAAAACCAGATCGAGATGGCATTTGAAGCCGACCTCACGCGTGGATTCGCTCGAGGCGAGAATTGGCTTCTGATGGAGCACTCGACCGGAGCGGTCAACTGGCAAGAAGTGAATTTCGCAAAGACTGATGGTCAGATGCGTCGCAATTCCCTCAGCCATGTTGCCCGCGGATCAATTGGTGCGATGTTCTTCCAATGGCGTGCGTCGATAGCTGGTTCTGAAAAATACCATTCGGCACTAGTGCCTCACGCAGGAACTAACACCAAGTTGTGGCGAGACGTGGTTTCCCTGGGCGAAGAGTTGAAAACACTCAGCTCGGTTGCAGACAAGAAAGTAACTCCCGCGCGAGTGGCCATGGTGTTTGACCACGATTCCTGGTGGGCGCTGTCCCAGCGCAACCTACCAAGTACCGAGATTTCCTACCCCGACCTGGTTCACGAATGGTACGCGGCACTGTGGCAAATCGGTGCCCGCGTGGACTTCATTCCGGCCGGGTTAGACCGTTCGGAGTTAGCAAAGTACGATCTCGTCCTGCTGCCAATGGCCTACCTGATGAGCGACGCCGAGGAGGGCGAGTACATTGCCTACGCGACCGAAGGTGGTTCGTTGATCGCGTCCTATTTCAGTGGGATCTCGGACAGAGACGACCACGTCAAATTGGGTGGCTACGGAGGACGTCTGGTCAGGGACACTCTCGGTGTGTTTGTCGAAGAGTTCTTCCCGGTTGCGGCTTCCACCACCGTCGGTTTACAGAATGGCTTGCAGGCACGTCAATGGTGCCAACTTGCCAGTGCTGTTGGCGCAGCGGCGGTAACCGAATTCACCGATGGTCCGACTCCGGGGTCGGTGGCGTTGGCGAAGAGCTGGCCTGGCGAAAAGCCATCCTGGTACCTAGGAACCAGGCTCACCGCAGAGTCAAACCAGGCCTTCTTCAGTGAGGTTTTGCACGAGTTGGGTATTCCACTCAAGGGTGGTGCGGGCGTCGAATGCATCCAGCGCGGTGATGTCACCTTCTGCATAGATCACAACGACAACAAGGTCGAGGTTTCACTCGATGGTTCACGCAAGGAATCTCATGACTAAAAAGGCATACTGGTTTTGGCTGGCGGGGATCCTTGGAGTCGGACTCACGCTTCGTTTGTTGATTGCGTTTGTTCCGCTAACGGTCTTTGGAATCAACAACTTTGGATTTAGCTGGGATTTATCTACTTTTGCAGATTGGATGGGAACAATTCGATCCGCAGGTTTCCACGCCTACCAGGCGGATCCAAGCATTAATTACCCGCCGGTATTTGCCGATATCCTAGGTGCCCTTAATTTCCTGGGTGACGCATTCTCTGGTGGCAACCCAAGCCGAGGAATCCAGAATTCCATCATCTTACTTAAGTTGCCATCCATCATTGCTGATGTCGCGATAGCAGGGACCCTTGCCTATGCCGGGCGTCGATGGTACTCCGAGAAGGCTGCTCTCTGGGCTGCGGGCCTCTATCTGATTGCACCAGTCATTTGGTACGACTCGGCTATCTGGGGTCAGGTGGACTCAATTGCGGCTTTATATATGTTGCTCGCAGTCGTTCTGCTGGTTGATAAACGGCCCGAACTGGCCGCTGTTGCCACCGTTTTTGCAATACTCACCAAGCCTCAGGGCTTGTTGGTTGGTCTGATACTTGCTCCGATTTTGATTGGACAGCTTTGGCGTAAAGAAGTCAGGTGGTGGCGTTTGTTGTCACTGGCCGCCTCCGCCGCCATCTCGTTTATTGTGTTAGCGCTACCTTGGACGCTTCGTTCATACGCCCCTGGAGGCCTCAACCAGGTTCCGGTTATTGGAGATGCGGCAGGGCTCTGGTTCCAGGCGCAGTCCTCTGCCGGTCTATTCCAGGTAATGACGGCAAATGCCTTCAACGTTTGGCAGTTTGCTGGCCCGTCTGCGCTATTTGAGCAGTATCAACTTGGTCAGGCTGCATTCACTCCAGACTATTTTCAGGTGTTTGGAATCCCGGCATACCAACTTGGACTCGGACTATTTTCCATTGTGGCGGCCGCAGTTTTTGTCCTGTTATTGCGAACCGGCTCCGCGAATGGTGCGTTCCTGGGATATGCGGCACTCATGGTTGCCTTCTTCGATCTTCCAACTAGAGTTCACGAGCGATACCTGATTCAGGCATTCGCCATCTTGGCCTTGGTTTGGGCCGGTAGCTGGGTAAATCGTGGCGTGTTCGTAGCCCTCTCGCTGGCTAACCTAATCAATCTCCACGCGATCTTGGCATCGGGTCTCCAGGTCTACTTCCCACCTGTAATTCCTCCGACCGATGGGACCCAGATCTACCAGCATCATGGCATATCGCCGGATGTTTACGGGATCGCAAACGTTCCATTCGATGCTTGGTTCACCCGAGACGCAGGTGTGATTTTGGCAGTTATTACCGTCCATGCCCTGGCCCTTGGCTACCTAATCTTCCAACTGGCAACCGACAAGAGAAAGCAGATGAAGGCATGAAGGCTTTAACCCCACCGATGGGTTTCAACACCTGGAACCGCTACTTGGATGTCCGTCAGTTCCCTGACATAGAGGCCATTACCGAAAAGTCGGTTCTGGATCTTGCGCGGGCGATGGTCGATTCCGGCATGGCAGATGCCGGCTACGAATATTTCGTTATAGACGACGGTTATCAGGGTTACAGTCGAGACTATGCCGGTCGTCTGCAGGGACATGCGCGTCGATTCCGTAACGGCATTCCCCAGCTTGTCGAAGGAATTAAAGACTTAGGCCTGAAGGTGGGCATTTATTCGGTGCCTGGCCGGTATACCTGTCTCGAACAGTATTTTGACTATCACGGAAATGGTACGGGTTCCCATGGGTTCGAGGAAGTTGACGCACAAGCATTTGCCGAGTGGGGTATCGATTACCTGAAATATGACTGGTGTAGAGCCCATATCAACGATGGCCTGAACGCGCCGGAGGCTTTCCAAAAAATGGCTGATGCACTGGAGAAGTACGCCCCGAACATTGTGTACTCGATTTCAGAGTACGGCCTTTTCAAGTCTCACGAGTGGGCTCCGAAATTCGCTAACCTTTGGCGCACCACCGATGACCTTGCGCCAACTTGGTCGTCAATTCTTGGAACCATTGACCAGCAAATCGGACTCGAAAGCTACTCGGGACCAGGCCATTGGAATGACCCGGACATGCTGCAGATCGGTAATCACGGACTCAGCCACTCGGAGAACAAAGCACACATGATCATCTGGGCGGTTCTAAATGCACCTCTGATGGCGGGAAATGATCTGGTCAACATGAGCGATCAGGTACGGGAAGTGCTTTGCCACCGCGGATTGATTGCGGTAAACCAAGATTGGGGTGGACGCCAGGGCAAACTCATTCGCAGCGAGGGCCAACTTCAGGTGTGGCAAAAACCAATGAGTGACGGATCTACTGCCTTGGCTTACCTCAATCGAGGGGAGTCAGTTTTGAAGGTGCGCGCCACCGACGATGCAGTGTCCTGTTCTTCGTTCACGGATGTCTGGTCGGGAGACTCAGCCGATGCTGGCAGTGCGGTGGAAGTGGAACCCCGCGGAGCGGTCCTACTGTTAACGCGCTGAAAGAGCCTGGACCGCTGAGTAACTAGCGGCGGCGACTGCCTCGCACAAGCGCGGCAAAGCCGAGGAGCATTGCGGCGGCTAGGCCGGCGAAACCATAACCGACAGCGAGCGCGTTGTCTTTGTTAGATGTAGTGCGCGGCATGATGACCGGCGCAGAAACCCAAGTGGCTGTATCGGTTTCGGTTGGCTGCGCGCTTGGAAGGTCTGCATGATCAGCAATACCCACAGTGCACGGGCCCGAAATGGCGCTCAGTAAACCACTGCCCTTGTACCCATTGTCATTAGTGACGGTGAATTCAAACTGGCCTTCGCTCGGGTGGCCATCGTTGGAGACCGATCGCCACATCACGGTGTACTTGCCAGCTTGGTCTATGTCTGCCTTGGTGCTGACGGTCGAACCTGAAACGCTCAGGCAGTTGCCTCCCAGCAGGTAGTCGTTTAGGCCATCCGGGCCAATTAACTCGATTGCCTCACCTGAGTTGTCTGGGGTGGCCATGATGTCTTCATTGAAACTGACCGAGAGATCGATTACGCCGGCTGGAACGGTTGCACCCGCGGCCGGTGTGGTGCCAAGCACTTCGTCGTGGGCCTGGGCTGCGATCGGTGACATGGTTGCAAGAGTGGTAGCCAGTAGGCCTGCGACTGCGGTGGAGACTAGTGGGGCAAAACGGCGCTTCATATCTTCAGTTTACGTTCAGGGCCAGGTTTGCAATCAGCTGGAAAGGCACCGAAAGGTAGAATTCTTGGCAGTGCACCAGCCAATCCGCTGGTGAATAGTGGCTTGGAGAATGATGTCTGAGAAGCAGCGCTTTGCCTACCTCAAGGAAGTAGCCATCGGTGGTGGCATCGGCCTCCTGGTGCTGGCACTAGTAATTGTTGGTTTCAGCATCTCCGGCGGTGTGACCATTGCACCTACCGCGCAGCAGACCACTAACAATGCACTGCCTTCCGTGGCGCCTACGGCCTCGGCCCCGACTTGCTCGGTGCAGGACCAGGCCAACGATTCGCGTCTGGGTAATTTGCAGGCGATGGTGGTCAACGCTGCAAACGACCAGGTGCTGCTTAACCTGAACGGTGATCAGAACGGATCAACCGCCAGCACTATGAAGCTGCTGGTGGCTGCCGCCGCACTGCAGACGCTAGGCCCAAACTACCGAATCGCCACCCACGTTTACCAAGACCCAACCGACAAGGGCACCATTTACCTGATCGGTGCTGGCGACGTCACCTTGAGCCGTACCGGTCCAGCCAAGTCCAGTGTTTACGAAGCGGCTCCTAAGTTGAGCGACCTCGCAATTGGTGTGAATAAGGCGCTTGGCTCTACGCCGATCACCAAAATTGTGGTGGACGGCTCGCTATTTGCTGGCCCGCAGTGGCTGCCCTCGGTGGACCCATCGGAGCGCACTAACGGTTTCCAGAGCCTAACCAGCGCGCTGCAGGTGGATGGTGACCGAAATGATCCAACCAAGGAAACCTCGCAGCGTAGCACCACCCCCGAATTGCGTGCAGGCACCTGGCTGAAGAATGCCATCGGAGCAAATGCAACTGGGGCCACCGTTGTGCAGGGGCTTATGCCTTCGAGCACCCTGCAGATTGCTAGCGTTCAAAGTCAGCCAATCAGCAACTGGATCAGCCACATGCTTGCGGTGAGCGACAACACCCAGGCCGAGGCGCTCGCCCGTCTGGTTTCGCTTGACGAGGGCTTCGATGGTTCGTTCGCCTCCCTAGATTCCGCAATCAAGCAGGCACTTCGCACGCTGCCTGGTCTGGACCCGAGCGGCGCCAAGATCATGGATGGTTCGGGGGAGTCGCCTCAGAACACCGTTGCTCCTAGCTTCATGATCAAGTTGATGAAGCAGATTTTCACTCAGGCGGGTTCGCTTGCAGTGGAGAAGCAGTCGCTGCCAGTAAGCGGCGAAAGCGGTTCCCTGCAGTCTCGTTTCAAGGGCAAAAACATCGACGCTGACGGTCACGTCTTTGCCAAGACCGGTTGGATCAACCACGGATACACGCTGGTTGGATACATAACACCAAAGGACGGCAGCACTCTGCTGTTTGCGGTCTACGCGCTTGGGCCAAACGTAAAGGACAACGCTAAAGACGCCATCGACAACCTTGTCACCGGCTTCTATCGCTGTGGATTGTCGCTGGCAAACGTCAGCTCGGTTACGCCTACGCCAGTCCAATAGTCGCGCAATTATTTGGACACAAACGACCCGTTATTTGGGCTAGATTTAACACATCCCCTTTCTGGAAGTGAGCAATGATGCCTACCGAACAAGAAGTACTAGCCAAAGTCCCTACCGGCCTGTTTATCGGTGGTCAGTGGGTAGCGGGACACGGCGATGCGCCGATTTCTGTTGAAGACCCTGCCACTGGCAAGACCCTGCTGCAGATTGCTAACGCCACAGCCGAGGACGGAATGTCCGCCCTCGCTGCAGCCGATGCCGCTCAGGTCAAGTGGGGTAAAACTTCTCCACGTGAACGCGCCGAGATTTTGCGCCGCGCATTCGAACTTGTTCGCGAACGTTCCGAAGAGTTCGCGATGCTCATCAGCCTGGAAATGGGAAAGCCGCTGGCCGAAGCCCGTGGCGAAGTTGCTTACGGCAACGAGTTTGTCCGTTGGTTTAGCGAAGAAGCCGTCCGCATCGCCGGTCGCTTTGGCTCGCTGCCTGAGGGTCACGGTCGCATGCTCATCACAAAGCGTCCTGTTGGCCCAACCTTTGCCATCACGCCTTGGAACTTCCCGCTGGCAATGGCCACTCGCAAGATGGGCCCAGCAATCGCAGCGGGTTGCACCATGGTGGTAAAGCCTGCCGAGCTTACTCCGCTAACCACCCTCATGTTTGTGAAGACCCTCGAAGAAGCGGGCCTACCAGCCGGCGTAATCAACGTGATCACCACCAGCACTTCGTCGGCAACCTCGGCGCCAATCATTGCCGACAACCGTCTGCGCAAGATCACCTTCACCGGCAGCACTCAGGTGGGTCGTATCCTGCTGAAGCAGAGTGCAGACCGAGTCCTCCGCACCTCGATGGAGCTCGGCGGTAACGCCCCGTTCCTGGTGTTTGGTGACGCGAATCTGGACGCAGCAGTTGAAGGCGCAATGCTTGCCAAGCTGCGTAACATCGGCCAGGCCTGCACCGCGGCTAACCGTTTCATCGTTCACGAGTCCGTTGCGGATGAATTTGCCACCAAACTTGCCGCCAAGATGGACGGCTTGAAGCTGGGTCGCGGCATTGCCGAGGGCACCACCATGGGCCCAGTCATCAACGAGAAGGCTCGCGAAAACATGCAGCGTCTGGTTGACGTGACGGTCAAGGAAGGTGGTGACGTAGTCACTGGTGGTGAATCGGGTGCCGGTGACGGTTACTTCTTCAAGCCAACCGTTCTTGCCAACGTTCGCCCGGGAAGCACCATCCTCAACGAAGAAATCTTCGGCCCGATCGCCCCGATCGTTCGATTCAAGACCGAGTCCGAGGCAATTCAGTTGGCCAACGCCACCGAGTACGGTCTGGTTTCTTACGCCTACACCGAGGACTTCAAGCGCGGTATGCGCCTTGTCGAGTCGCTCGATACCGGCATGTCGGGCCTGAACACCGGTCTGGTATCCAATGCTGCTGCACCATTCGGTGGAGTCAAGGAGAGCGGCATGGGTCGCGAAGGTGGCCTCGAGGGTATCGAGGAATACCTGGAGACCCGCTACGTCATGATTCCGGCAACCGAGGCAAACGACTAAGACCTAACGATTTGGGAATAACAAAAAACGGGCCGCGAAATCCATCGCAGCCCGTTTTTTGTTTGGAGTTATTCGCGGTGCGCCCCCGGTGCGGCACTGACCACGAAGATGTCTGGCTTGGAGTAGCCCAAGATCTGGAAATCTGCCTCGACGGCCAGGGTGACCTCAGAAATCTTCTCGACTGGGCAGAGTGCGATGGCAGCTCCACCAAAGCCGCCGCCGGTCATGCGCGCACCGATTGCGCCGTGACGCATCGCGGTCTCAACCGCGGTGTCTAGCTCGTCGATCGAAATCTCGAAGTCATCTCGCATGCTCTGGTGCGACGCGTACAACAAGCCACCGATTGAACGCGGCCCAGCTGCCTTCAAGGCAGCCACAGTCTGAAGCACGCGCTCGTTCTCGGTGATTACGTGACGCACACGGCGGTAAGTCACATCGTCCATCAGCTCGACTGCGCGGGTGAGGTCAGCCTCGGTAGCGTCACGAAGGCTTGCAATTCCTAGAGCGGCGGCACCTGCCTCGCAGGCGGCACGGCGGCTGGCATAACCACCATCGGCGTGACGGTGTTCAACCTTGGTGTCGATGATCAACAGTTCCAAACCTTCGCGCGCAAAACCGAGGTCTATCACCTGGCTGCTCAAGTCTCGGCAGTCCAAGAAAACGCCGTGATCCAGTTCTCCTAGGAGCGAAGCGCTCTGGTCCATGATGCCGGTAGGTGCCCCAACGATTGCGTTTTCGGCTAGCTGGCCAACGCGGGCTAGCTGTCGGCGTTCGAGCCCAACCGACCAGAGGTCGTTTAGAGCCACAGCAACGGCGCACTCGATAGCGGCAGAAGAGGAAAGTCCGGCACCAACCGGAACGTCAGATTCGATGAAGATGTCGAATCCGGTCTGCTTGGCATTGCCGATCTGCTGCAGCGCCCATGCCACGCCAAGCGGGTAGGCGCTCCAACCAGACACAGCTTCACGGGAAATCTGGTCAACCGCGATATCGACCACGGTGGGAGAGAACGAAGAAGCTACCCGCGCGATGCCATCGTTACGAAGCGCAACTGCGGCAAAGGTGCGGCGGTTGATGGCGAATGGAAAGACAAAACCCTCGTTGTAGTCCGTGTGTTCGCCAATCAGGTTTACCCGGCCGGGCGCACTCCAGACGCCGGTTGGCTCGTAGCCGAAAAGCTGGGTGAAACCCTGAGTCACTTTGTTTTTCAGAATGTCGGTCATTACTTCTCCAATGCTTCGCGCAGCATTCCGGCGATGGTCTCCGGGGGCAGGTCTCCGATAAAAGCACCCATGGCAGATTCGGATCCGGCCAAGTACTTGAGTTTGTCGGCTGCGCGGCGCGGGCTGGTGATCTGCAGTTGCAGACGAACGTTTTCGCCACCGGCTACCAGCGGTGCCTGGTGCCAGGCAGAGATGTAAGGAGTCGGGGTTTCGTACAGGTTGTCCCAGGCCTTGAGTAGGCGGTGGTAGACAACAGCGAGTTCGTCTCGCTCGTCATCGGTGAGGTCTGTGAAGTTGTTCACGTGACGATGTGGCAGAAGGTGTGCCTCTAGCGGCCAGCGAGCGGCAAATGGAACGTAGGCGGTGAAGTTGTCGCTCGCAATCAGTACTCGTTCACCGGCCCGTTCGAACGCCAGAGTCTGAGCGTGCAGGTCCGCCCCAAAGCGCGAAATGGAATCGAGTAGGCGAGTGGTTCGAGGGGTCACATAAGGGTAGGCATAGATTTGGCCATGAGGGTGGTGCAGCGTCACACCGATTTCCTGACCGCGATTCTCAAACGGGAAGACCTGACGTACTCCAGGCAGGGTCTGCAGGTGCTCGGTGCGGTTGGTCCAGGCGCCGATGATCGTGCGCACGCGCTCGGTGGTTTGGCTGGCTAAAGATCCGGTGTGCTCTGGGCTGAAAACTACGACTTCGCAGCGACCCACCGAGTCCCGCACCGAGCCCAAGGCCAGGTCAGGCACAACGGAGTAGTTGACATCGTCGACATCCAAGAGGTTTGGTCCGAAGCTTGGGCTCTTGTTTTCGAATACCGCAACGTCGAAGTTGTCTGGAACCTCACTGAGGTTGTCTGGGTTGGTTGGGCAAAGCGGGCACATGTGAGCCGGCGGCAGGAAGGCGCGATTCTGACGGGCGGCTGCAATCGAAACCCACTCACCGGTTAGAGAGTCCAGGCGCATCTGGGCCACCGGCGGGCGTTCTGCAGTAGGGCGGAGATCCGGTTTGCGATCAGCCGGAAGTGCACTGTTTGCATCATCAAAGTAGATGATGTCGCGGCCGTCGCTCAAATTCGAATTGATAATGCGCATGACTGAAATTTCCTGTTTAGTGTTCTAGAACTTTGTCGGTTTGGACAACCCGGACATCATCGATCACGGTCGCTATCGCATCAAGGGTAGTCTCTGGAAGACCAACATCGGTGATAAACACATCGGCGTCGTTGAGTTTTGCAAAGGTACTGAATGCCACCTCCCCATATTTTGTGTGGTCCGCAAGAACAACCAGTTTTTTTGCATGAGCGCGGACCGCGCGGTTGGTTTCGGATTCAAGGATGTTTGGCGATGTGAAGCCACCTTTTAGGTCAAAACCGTGAGCGCCCATAAATGCAAAATCGATGTTCAGGCGGTTGAAAATCGAAACGGTCAGTTCGCCGACGAATGAGTCGGTTGGAGTGCGGAGACCGCCGGCCAGAATGACGGTCTGATCGCTACGTCCTTCTCGATGTAGCAGGTCGGAAACCGGTAGTGAATTGGTGACGATGGTTAAGTTGGGCACGGTCACGAGTCGTTTTGCAAGCGCAAACACCGAGGACCCACCCATGAGCGCGATTGAGGCACCTGGCGTTACCAGACTGGCCGCCATTTTCGCTATGGCGGTTTTGGCCTCGAGTTCGCGCATTGACTTCGTGCGGAACGGGGGTTCTTTCAGCGTCAATGCCTCGGTTTTGGCCGTGGCCCCGCCGTGAACTTTATTTACTAAACCCTGTTCGGCCAGAAGTTCGATATCGCGACGAATTGTCATCACTGAAACGTCTAACGTTTCAGCCATGTTTGCGATTCGCACCACGTTGCGCTGGCTGAGTTCCTCCAGAATGAAGGAGTGCCGTTCGGTTGCAAGCATGTGGGTTCCTGGTACTTAAGCGTGTTGTTTATTGTGAAAAAACTATCACAAATGTTTGAAACTGTAACCTATTGTTGCAAAAAGGTAATAAATCGATTCAACCCCGGCAATCCGATGATGTCATAGTCCTAGGCTTGTTTTGTGACCACCGAAAATGCCCACATTTACCAACTTTCTCTCCAAACCCCGCGAGGAATGTTGACCGCCAGCTTCAATGCACTTGGCGCTCGCCAGGTGGCGCTAGCCCTTGACGGTGAAAATGCGCTGCAGCCCTACGACACCTCGGCACGTCCACCATTCGGCACGGGCATTGTCATGTTCCCCTGGGTAAACCGCTTGCGTGACGGCCACTTCAGTCACCTCGGCAAGACTTATCGCTCAGCCATCACCGAGGCCCGAACCAACAACGCCCTCCATGGCTTGCTCCGTGATCGCGTATACGAGGTCACAAACCAAACCGACAGCAGCATTACTTTCAGTGCTGAACTGGAGGCCTTGGATTCATACCCATCGCCTATGACTTTCTCGGTGACCTACCAGTTGGTTGATGCTGGTTTCACCGCAACATACAGCGCCAAAAACCACGGGCAGGAACCGGCGCCATTTTCAACTGGGGCGCACCCTTATTTTGTGATTGGGCAGACCCCAACTACTGACCTAATGATCCAGATTCCAGCCGCCAGCTATCTACGCCTAGATGCCCGTCAGCTGCCGGTGGCTAAGGAATCGGTTGTCGATTCGCAGTTAGATGCGCGGGAACCGGTTCGCGTCGGCGATTTCATGACCGACACAGACTTCACCGATTTGGAGCGCGATGACCTTGGTATTGCTCGGGTTTGCCTATCGGAACCAGGGTTTGGGCAAGTCTCCGGCAAGCGCACCACCGAAATATGGCTGGATGCCGCCTTCAAACACGTACACGTTTACTCCACTCCGCTGTACCCGATTGCCGAGGGTGAAACCATTCACGCGGTGGCAATCGAGCCGGTTACCGCTGGTCCGGATGCGCTAAACACTCGCGATGATTTGGTGACGTTATCACCAGACCAAACCTGGTCCGCCAGTTGGGGAGTGCGCCTCCTAGACTGGTAGTTGGCTGAAGCAAGCCAAGATTTTAGGAGCGGTTCTGTACGTGCGCACATCTGGCAGTGGTTATTGGCTGAAATTGGTGGGGCCGTTCCTTGCCTGTTTCCTGCTGGCTTTGCCTGGTTTGCTAATCGCGGCTGGATCGCTTCATGCCCCAGCGGAATTTGCCGCCCTGGCCCTCGGCGTATCGATTGTTGCCGCGGCCTTCATGCTCGGCTGGATCGGCGAGGCCGCCGAACTTGACCTTGCCGGTGGGCTCTCTGTGGGTCTATTGGCAGTTGTCACGATCCTGCCGGAATACGTTGTGAGCGTTTATTTCGCATACGCCGCGGGCACCGATCCTTCGATGGTGCAGTACGCGAGTGCCAACGTGACTGGCGCGAATCGACTGTTGCTTGGCTTCGGCTGGCCGGCAATCGCAGTCATCGGCTATCTAGCTTTGAAGGCCAAATCCAAATTCAAGGCCGGCACCGAGGAAAGCAAGAAGTTCGGCATCGAACTAGACGATGAATCACGCACCGACCTCGGATTCTTGCTGCTTGCCAGCACCCTGGCTATTTTTATACCACTCACCGGGTCGCTCCACCTGCTACTGGGTATCGGCTTGGTTCTGTTGTTCTTCTTCTATCTGTGGCGTCAGTCACATGCGGAGCGTGAAGAACCGGAGCTAGAAGGTACCGCCGCCCGAGTTGGCGCGCTACCCAAGTGGGGTCGTCGTGGCTTCATCCTGTTCTTCTTCATTCTGGCTGCAGCCATCATTTTGGCAAGCGCGGAGCCCTTTGCTCACAACCTGATTGAGGCCGGTAGCGACCTCGGAATTAACCAGTACCTGTTGGTTCAATGGTTGGCACCACTGGCCAGTGAGGCCCCGGAATTCACGTTGGCAATCCTGTTTGCCGCTCGCGGCAAGGCGAATCTGGGACTCGCGGTGCTGATTTCCTCCAAGGTGAACCAGTGGACTGCACTGGCTGGTTCGTTGCCAATCGCTTACGTGGTTGGTGGAGGTTCAGCCTGGTTGCCGATGGATGGTCGTCAGTCGGAGGAATTCCTGCTAACCACCGCGCAAACCCTTATGGGCGTTGGTCTGCTTCTTGGCCTTCGATTGGGCATCCGTGCCTCAATCGCGCTGTTCGCGCTTTTCGCAGTCGCATTCGTAATTCCTGATCCAGGAATCCGCATGGACATTGCCTGGGTTTACTTCGCGGTTGCAGCGTTCTTCTTTATTCGCCGCCGTCGCTACATTCGGGAAACCCTGCAGGCGCCTTTCAAACTGCCTAAAAATCCGGTCTAAACACGCGGCCTAAAAAACCGACTCTTAGCCAGGTTAGGGCTCTAGATAATTCCCAGTTTGCCCGCGGCCTCGGTGAGTTCCGCGCGCACCGATGGGTGAGCCGCCTTATTGATTAGGTTGAGTGCCTGATCCTTCAACGAATGGCCAAAGCAGTCGGCAACGCCGTTTTCGGTTACAACGAAACTATGTTGGAAGCTCGTGACGTTCTCGGTAAGACGCGGCACGATCGAAGACTGCTGTGCTTTGGGGTGCCAACTCTGCAGAGCCATAAAACTCGCTCCGCCGCGGGCGTGCAATGAGCCGACGATGAAATCGGTGCTGCCACCAAAGCCGGAGTAAATCTGTCCGCGCACGTGGCTGGCGTTGGCCTGGTCGTAAAGGTCTACCTGCAGCGCGGCATTGATTGAGGTCATCTTGGCCTGGCGTGCAATCTGGCCCGGGTCATTGGTGCGCTCGGTGCGAAGCATGCGAACGCCACGGTTTAGGTTGAGCCATTCGTAAAGTTCGGTTCCACCAAAAACGAAGGATGCCGTTATCGGAATGTCTTCGTCCAGGGCGCCGCGTTTGTGAAGTTCGAGCACACCATCGCTGAACATCTCTGTCCAGACGCGCAGGTTTTTACGGGCAACAAGAGTATTTAGCACCGAGTCGGGGATGGCGCCGATTCCCAGCTGCAGGGTGGATCCGTCGGTGATGCGGGCGGCGATTAAGTCGCCAATCTGCCTGGTTTCATCGGAGAACGTCGTGGCCGGTTTTGTTGCAAGCGGTTCGTCTACCTCAACCAGGTAGTCGATTTCATTTTCATACAGCTGGGCATCAGCGTAGGTGTATGGCATGTTCGGATTTGCCTGGGCAATTACCAGTCCGCCGCGTTCGCGGGTGGCCTCGATGGCGGCTGGCAGAATGTTTACCTCGGTGCCCAAAGAAACTGTGTCATGCCGGCGACTACTGGTGTGCAACAAAACAACATCCGGAACGTAGTGGTCTCGGAACAGGACCGGCACCAAACTTAGGCGGCAGGGGATATAAGTCAATCGCGGATGACGTCGCATTCCGGCACCGATGAACGAACTCTCGTAGCTGATGCCTTCGCGATCCGGAATGCCAGGCTGGGCATTGAGCATGTGCAATTTGAACTCTGGCACAGCGGCATCCATAGCCTTCAACAGCAAATGCGGGGTGGCGAAGTTTCCGCTTGCTACCACCCTTGGATTGTGCGGTAGAGCTGCTAAAACTTTTTGCAACTGCTGCTCGGTAATAACCTTCATGATGCCCCTCTGCTGGCTACAGTGTCAGCCTATTGGCGGCACCGCGTAACTAAAAGCAAGGTTGCCCTTAGCCGGTTTGCTACAGGCGATGGCAAGCAGGAATACTTGGTTCATGTCCGAATTCCTGCGCCCGCTAGAGCAACTACGCCAACGACACTCCTCAAAGTGGCGCCGATACCCAGCCGATGTCTTGCCTATGCACGTCGCCGAGATGGACTATGAGATTGCACCGCAGATCCAGGAGCTCTTAATTGACTTCATTAGGCGAAGTGATTTGGGGTACCTTGGCCCGGTTCCAGAAATTGCCGACGCGTTTGTAGGTTTCGCTCAGCGTCACTGGGGTTGGACTCCGGATTCCAAACAAATTCGCATTGCCACCGATGTCTCGGTGGGTGGTGTTGAAATCATGCGTGCAATCACCAAGCCTGGCGACCGAGTGCTCATCAACTCACCGGTTTACGCTGCGTTTTACGGTTGGCTGCGCGAAGTGGGTGTGGTTGCCTACGACGTTCCGCTGGTGCCAGATCTCGAAACCTGGCGTCTGGACATTGCTGGAATTGAGCGCGCATTTCAGGACGGCGTGAAGTTCTACCTGCTCTGCTCGCCACACAACCCTATGGGCCGGGTTCACGAGCGCCACGAGCTGGAAGCAATTGCCGAGTTGGCACAGCGTTATGGCGCAGTGGTCATTAGCGATGAAATCCATGGCCCGCTAACCTATAGCGATCAGCAGTTTGTACCTTACCTAACGGTGTCCGATGCGGCACGGCAGACCGGCGTTGTGATCACGGCCGCCAGCAAGAGTTTCAATTTGGCCGGCCTCAAAGCCAGCATTTTCATCACCGAGAGCCCAAAGATGGCGGAGCTCATCGGTGCAGTTCCGCCAGACACCCACTGGCGTTCGAGTCTGCTTGGTGGCTTCGCGATGGCGGAGGCATTCGCCAACTGTGACGACTGGCTGGCTCAGGCAAATGCGGCTAACCGCGCTAATCGTGACCTGTTGACCCGCCTAGTTTCGGAGCGTCTGCCAGGCGTTCCATACTGGGTTGCTCAGGGTGGTTATTTGGCCTGGCTTGACCTCGGTGCATTGAATCTTGGTGCCAACCCGGCCGAGCGCATTCTCGCCGAAAAGCGCATCGCTCTGGTACCAGGCGTGGACCTTGGAGCCGACTACCCACAGTACGTTCGAATCAACTTTGCATGTTCTGCCCAGGCAATTGAGCAAACTGTGGATGCGATTGCCGGCTATTTGCCTGCCTAACTTCGAAGAAATCTGCAGTTAAGACTGATGCCGCCGGGACTAAATCCCGGCGGCATCAATTTTGAACTTTTCTTAGATCGCGTCCAGCGCCTTGGTGAGGTCGGTGATTAGGTCCGCGGCCTTTTCCAGACCAATGCTCATGCGCACGGTGTTAGGCGTGACGCCCATCTGGAGGCGAACTTCTTCTGGCAGACGCTTGTGAGTGGTGCTTGCCGGGTGAGTGATCAGCGTCTTGCTGTCACCAAGATTATTGCTGATGTCGATCACGGTCAGCGCGTTCATCACCTTGAAAGTGGCAAACTTGTCGCCCTTCACCTTGAACGAAACCGTGCTTCCGCCGCCGGTCATCTGGCTCTTGGCAAGTTTGTAGTTTTTGTCGGTAGGCAGGAACGGGTAGCTTACGGACTCCACCTTTGGGTGTGCCGCTAGGAACTCGGCAACGGCCAGCGCGTTTTCGTTCATGCGCTCGACGCGCATGGTCATGGTTTCCAGGCTTTTTAAGAGCACCCAGGCGTTGAATGGGCTCAGGCTCTGTCCGGTGTGACGGGTGAACGGCAGCACAGTGTTTTTGATGTAGTCACGGGTACCAAGAATGGCACCACCGAGGACGCGTCCCTGGCCATCTATGTGCTTGGTTGCCGAGTACATGACCACGTCAACACCAAGCTCAAGTGGCTTCTGCATCACTGGGGAAGCCATCACGTTGTCTACTACCACGGTGGCGCCAACCTGGTGTGCGAGGCGGCTGACCATGCGTAGGTCAACGATCTCCATCAGCGGGTTGCTTGGGGTTTCAACGAACACAACCTTGGTCGGCTCGCTAAGGGCGGCAGCCCAGTCGGCCTCCGCGGTTCCCTCAACCAGAACGGTGGTAATTCCCCACGCCGGGAGGATCTCGGTGAGGATTACGTAGCAGGAGGAGAACATGGCTGCGGAGGCAACGATGCGGTCGCCGGCCTTCACCAGCGAAGCCACCGATGCGAACATGGCGCTCATGCCGGTTGGGGTAGCGAAGCAGGCCTCAGCACCTTCCAGCGCGGCCAGGCGGTTTTCGAACATGGCAACAGTTGGGTTGGCGAAACGAGAGTAGAGGAAGTGCTCGGTTTCCTCCATGAACGCGCTCTCGGCCTGCTCAGCGCTGTCGTAGGTGAAGCCGGAGTTTAGGTACAGAGCCTCGCCGGTCTCACCGAAACCGCTGCGGGCCAAGCCAGCGCGAACCGCGATGGTGTCTGGGTGCAGCTGCCAGTCCGGCTGATCGCCCTCGTAAACATCCTGGTAACCCCATGGGCGTGTGCGCTTAGTCATGTAATCAGGATATCAAAGCGCTGCAGGATAAAGAACGTCTAAAGCTTGCGGTTCTTAGTCAGCCCAGCCTCGGCCGGGTTTTCCAATACTGCCTGGAACGTGAGCTCTGCCGCACCGATTAGCACCGCGGATGAACCAAGCTCATTCAGCTTCACCAGCAGGGTTTCGCTGACTGGCTTAATCGAATTTTCGCGAACCACTGCCAAGAGCCTGTCTGGGTTCGACCTAAAAATCGAGCCGAGGAATCCACTAAGGATGATTGTCTCTGGGTTGAAGATGGTTGCCAGTACGCCGATTGCGCGCCCAAGTGCCTCCACCTGAAGATTGATTACCTTGGTGACCCTGGAGGAAGTGTTTTTCTGAACCAGTTCGTCCAGTTCTTCGTCGGTGGCCCTGTCCATGTGGAAGGCGTAAAGCAGTTCGTCGCGGCGAACCATGGCCTCCAGGCTTCCCGGAATGCCGAAGAAGTCTTCGTTGCGGGAAGGCGAAATCTGGATGTGCCCCAACTCGCCCGCGTAGCCTGAAGCGCCACGTAAAAGCTGATCATTGGCAATGACCCCGCCACCGATACCACCCGAACTTGCGTATAGGAACACCGAGTTGCTGATGTCGCGGCTGGCACCGAATAGGCGTTCGGCAACGCAGGCGTTGGTTGCGTTGTTGTCCACCCGCACCGGCAGGCCGGTCTGCTGAATCAGGATTGTTGCGAACGGCACCTCATTCCAGCCGAGGGTGCCGGCGGAGCGAACCACGCCGTCTTGGACTCTGACCTGGCCTGGTACGGCTACGCCGATGCCCGAAATTAGGAAATCGGCGTCAAGTTGAGCCCTGAGCTCGGTGATCATTTCGCCGGTAATTTTTGCAACTGCATGTGGGTCGACCGGGCTTGGGGTTTGTCGACGGATTTTTTGCTGCACCTTGCCGTTGAAACCAACCACTCCAACGGTGATGGCCTCACGTTCCACGTTTACGGCAAACGCGATGACTTTGTCTGACACTTCGACGGTCAGCGAAGGGCGGCCCACGCTACCGGCCGATTGCGCTTCGCTTTCGACGGCCAGTCCCAGGTCCGAAAGTTCACCGATGAGCCCCGAGACCGTGGATCGGCTCAATCCGGTGACGGAGGTCAGGTGGGATCGCTGCACCAGTCCGGAAACATGCAGCAGTCGCAGAATCACCGAGAGGTTGTGCTGCCTCAGGTTTTCACGATTCTGACCAAGTGCCGAGCGCTTGGCGTCGGAGCTTCCGGGGTATTGCATTTGATCCACAACCCAAATTTAGGCCCTAAATCTGCCGAGGTTCCTGAATCTCCGGATTCCTTTGGGGTATTCCGAGGCAGAGAGTTAGGCTAAAGCCATGAGCAAGGTTGCCAGTTTTACCAACGTCTCGGTCAGGCGTGGTAGCGCCCTGGTTCTCAACAATATTGAGCTAACGCTGCCCGCCGGCAAAATCATTGGATTGCTCGGTCCCAGTGGTGCTGGTAAGACCACGATCATGCGTTGCCTGGTGGGTGTGCAGTCCAAGGTAACCGGGGCGGTCTCGGTGCTTGAACAACCAGCCGGTGCGCGTTCGCTGGCCACCCGAGTGGCTTACTCCACCCAGGCTTCCAGTGTCTTCGATGACCTAACCGTGCAACAGAACCTCGGCTACGCCCGTCGAATGCTGGGTGTGGCAAAAGAAAATATCGCGCAGGTACTGAGACAGGTTGGCCTGGAGGCATATGCGTCGGCCAAAGTGGGCAACCTGTCCGGTGGGCAGCGAAATCGCGTTTCGCTGGCCATGGCGATGATTGGTTCACCCGATCTGCTGATTTTGGACGAGCCAACGGTCGGCCTTGACCCGGTCTTGCGAGCAGAAATCTGGGCGATTTTTCGCCAACTCGCAGACTCTGGGAAGACGCTTTTGGTCTCCAGCCACGTGATGGATGAAGCCGAGCGCTGCGACCAACTGATTTTTGTCCGTGACGGCCAGGTAATTGCCAGTGACACCCTGGCAAACATTTTGCTTCAAACGGATTCCACCAGTGCCGAAGAGGCATTCCTGACGCTGGCCAAGCAGGAGGTGGCGGCATGAATCCCGTAACTCGCACTCTGACCGTGGCTCAGCGCGTGCTGCTGACCATTCGGGCCGACCGTCGAACCATCGCGTTGATGTTTTTTGTGCCCGCGCTGCTAGTTGGGCTTTTCAGTTGGATGTTCAATTCGCAGATGCTGTTCGACAAAGTTGGCGGACGTCTCGTGGGCCTATTTCCTTTCGTGGTCATGTTCTTGGCCGCCAGCATCACCACGCTGAAAGAGCGTCGCTCCGGCACACTAGAGCGCTTCCTGACCACACCGATGCGCCGTGGCGAATTCATCACCGGCTACGCACTGGCATTCGCCTTGATGGCCCTGGTTCAGTCGGCCATAACTCTGACTTTTGCAATCTATGTGTGTGGCTTTGACACCAAGGACAACGCCTGGTACCTGTACCTCGCCGCGGTGGTTAACGCGCTCTGCGGAATGTCGCTGGGGCTTCTGGCTAGCGCCTTCGCGCAGTCGGAGTTTCAGGTGATTCAGTTCATGCCGGCGTTCATCTTCCCTCAGATCATTCTGGGCGGTCTCTTCGTGCCGGTGGAACAGATGCCGGATGCTCTGCATACCATCAGCGATTGGCTGCCGCTGACGCACTCGCTGCGGGCAATTGTCTACATCACCGATGGCAACCCCACCGGGGATGTGGTTCAGCAGATTCTGATTGTTGCTGGTGTCTGCCTGGCCTGCCTACTCTTGGGCAGCCTCACGTTGCGCAAGCGCACGGCGTAGCCGGGGTAGCGAAGGAAAGCAGCGCACGGCTTAAACGTTCTTTTTGATTAGGTCGGACATATATTTCACGCCGGCCGAGGAAGTGAATGCGCCATCCACGGGTAGTTCGGCCCCGCTGATGTAGCCCGAGATGTCGCTGAGCAGGAACGCAACCGCGGCTGCAACGTCCTCCGGTTCGCCTAGGCGTTCCAGCGGTGTTAGTGCCAGTTGGGCTTCGGTCATGATCGCAGGTGCTGCTGCCATCATCGGGGTTTTTACGTAACCCGGGTTCACCAGGTTAACGCGAATGCCGCGCGGTCCAAGTTCGGTAGCAGCAACGTGGGTCAGCCCACGGACGCCCCATTTGCTTGCGGTGTATGCGGCGGTGTGGTGCCCGGTTACCGCAGCGGCGGAACCGATATTTACGATGCTGCCGCCCTCAGTCATGAACTCCAAGACCATCTGCATGCCCAGCATGGTGCCGGTCAGGTTGATGCCGATTACGCGGTTCCAGTCTTCAAGTTGGACCGCACCGATTCGCGCGCGCCACGGAATTCCGGCGTTGTTCACCAAACCGTGAACTTTCAGGCCGAGCCCGCGAATGAAGTCGGCCACCGAGTTCCACCCGTCCAGGGAAGACACGTCTAGCTGGCGATAGTGAAGTCTGCCCGGGTGCAGCTTGGAAGCATCAGCCAAGGCCCCCGATGGGTCGGCCTGGACATCGGTAGCAATAACTGTTGCCCCGGAGTAGAGCAGCAGCAGCGTCTCCGCGGTGCCCTGTCCGCCATTGGCGCCAGTGATTACCACTACTCGGTCGGTCAGGCCTGGAAGTTGAATTTGGTTTGCGGTTGAAGTCATGCGCCTACCGGACCTTTCCTAGTCAAAAGTTCAACGAGGTTGCCCTCCGGGTCGGCAACGTATGCCATGCGGCTATCTGCCACCGGGGCTGGGCGAGGGCTCATAATGCTGGTGGCCCCGAGGCTCACCAGATGGTCGTGCAGGGCATCCACGTCTTCGACTCGCAGGGCAATGTGGCCGTAACCCTGATTCGCTGCCATCTCCGGCACCGAGTCAAATTTCGCGGTGCGAAACGAGCCTTCGCGCTGCAGCAGCTCGATAGCAACGCCGTCGTCGCAAACCACAAACATTCCGCGCAGCTGAATTGGTGGTACTTCGAAAGGCTGGGCAATTTTCCAGCCGAAAGCCTTGGCGTACCAGTTGGCCATACCGTTTAGGTCGGCAACGCTCAGTCCTACGTGATCGAAATGCATTAGCGGTCCCCGTTGTCGTCCGGACCCTTGCGGGTCACGTGCATGTCTTGCGGCAGGGTTGCCCGCAGGCCGTCGGTGAACTGGCCGTCCACGAGGATGAAGGCCATTCGGGCAATCTTGTCGCTGCGGTTAGCCCAGGCGTGGTCGGTTCCGCGTTGGACAACCACATCTCCGGCTTTCAGAGTTACTTCGCTGTCGTCCAAAACCAAAACCACTTCGCCCTCCAAGACGATTCCGTAGTCGATGCTCTCGGTGCGGTGAATTGGACTTTGCAGGTTCCGGTGGTCCAGGTGGCCGGGGAAGAACTCGTTGATGCGAATCTTGGTTCCGTTTGCGCTAGGCGGCACGGTCAGGTCTAGTTGAGTTGGCTCGACGGCCTCGGTGGCGCTGACCGGTGCTGGCATCGCTGCGGTATTCCAGATCTCGTAAAAACCCACGCCCTCTCCGGGAAGGTGGCGAACCACCGGCACTAGGCCATCCGAGAGAAATACCGACTTACCGTTGGCGTCATGGCCGGTAACTACGCGGCGCGGCACGTTCAGCTGAGGATCCTGGTTGCTCATGTTGCCACGCTACTTTGCGAACACCACTTTCAAACATGATTCGGATTGATAACAACTATTGGTTCTACACCGATGATTGACCCACCGCCCTTCCCATAGTGTTTTGGTAGCAAAGGGATGTTTTGATAACAAAGGAGCGCGCCTTGGGTCGTTTAGACAACAAGATTGTGTTGATCACCGGTATCGGCGGTGGAATGGGCCGTCAGGCCGCCCTGACCTTTGCTGCCGAAGGCGCCAAGGTGGTTGGTTGCGATCTTTTCGCCGAAGGTGCCGAAGAAACAGTCCGATTGGTCCGTGAGGCTGGCGGCGAAATCACAAATTTCTCACCCGTAGACCTTGGTGACGCCGAGGCGTCGCGCAAGTGGGTTGAGGCAGCCATCGAGGTTTACGGCGGAGCCGACATCCTCTACAACAACGCCTCGATTCCTAAGTTCGGCGAAATCCAAGACCTCTCGGTGGCGGATTGGCAGTTCGTCATGAACAACGAGCTAAACATCGTATTTTACGCAGTTAAAGCAATCTGGCCGCACTTCATGAAACACGGTGGTGTTGTCGTAAACATCGGTTCAATTGCGGGTACCCGCGGTGTGGAGTTCATGGCACAGAATGCGCACGGTACGGCCAAGGCCGGCGTTATCAATCTGACTCAGCAGCTTGCTGCCGAGGGTGGAAAGTATGGCATCCGTGCGGTGTGCGTGAGCCCAGGCTTTACCGTCACCCCATCCACCGCCTGGCTGGTGGATAGCGGGCCTGAGGAGTTTAAGAAGAACATTGCCCGAATTCCGCTAGGCAGAGTTGGTCAACCGAGCGACATCGTAAACGCGGCACTTTTCCTGGCTTCAGACGAAGCCAGTTGGATCACTGGAGTCAACCTCGTGGTTGACGGAGGAGGAACGGTTCTAGGATGACAACCTTTACCGGAAAGTTCTTTACACCTAACGATGCTGGCTTCGACGAAGCAGCCGTAGGCCGAGTCTTCAATCACCGACGTCCAACCCGTAGGCCAAACGCAGTGCTCCTGGCCGAAACCCGTGACGACATCATCGCAGGCGTGAAATTCGCCAAGGAGCAGGGTTGGGGAGTAGCGGTTCGCGCCGGAGGTCACTCCTGGGCTGCCTGGAGTGTCCGCGAAGACACGCTACTCATCGACCTGGGCCTCTACCAGGAGATGGATTACGACCCTGCCACCGGGATTGCTTCGGCTACGCCGGCCACCAAGGGTGGCGAAGTTCTTGACCCGTACCTTCAGTCGGTTGGTCGCTTTTTCAACGGCGGCCATTGCCCGACCGTTGGCATCGGTGGCTTCCTGCTTCAGGGTGGTCAAGGCTGGGTTGCCCGCGGTTGGGGTTGGGCTGCCGAAAGCGTAGTTGCTGTTGACGTTGTAACTGCCGACGGTGAGCTGGTGCGCGCCGATGCCACTCAAAACCAGGACCTCTACTGGGCTGCGCGAGGAGCCGGACCATCGTTCCCGGGTGTGGTCACTCGTTTTTACCTTCAGACCCGTCCGCGCTACAAGCACGCAGTCGAAAGCGTGCAGTTATACAAGCCGGAACAGTTCCAGGACATCCTCAAGTGGATGTACTCGATTCACGACTCGGTGTCGCCAGATGTTGAGATTGTGATTGTCAGCCAGTGTGGACCAACCGGTCCAGACGGAGCGATCGAGCGCACCATCGTGGTGGACGCGCTTACCCTGGTTGATGACGTTGACCAGGGCAAGAAGAACCTCGAACCGTTCCTCACTTATCCGAGCATAGATTCCGCAATCGTCAACATCTGGGGTGAAGAGACCCAGCTTTCGGTGCGCCGAGAGCAGCAGTTGCTTGCCAACCCGGAGGGTCACCGCTACTTCGTAGACAACATTTGGGTAGAGGGCGAGCCGGCTGACATCGCAGCCAAACTTGACCCGCTGTTCACTGAGATTCCAGAGGAAAAAGGCTTCACAATCTGGTACAGCATGGGCCCGGTGCGTGAGCTGCCAGACATGGCATTCTCTATGCAGAGCCCCGGCTACGTGGCGACCTACTTAGTTTCTGAAACCGAGGCCAACGATGGCGCCAACCGAGCTTGGCTCGATTCCGCGATGGCACATGCGCAACCGGTGACCAAGGGAACTTACTTGGGTGACAGTGACTTTGGAAATCGCCAGCTCAAGTTCATGTCGCAGCAGAACTACGAGCGCCTGCAGCAGGTGATCGCAGAGCGCGACCCAAACGGTTTGTTCGTGCGCTATCTGACCAAGGATGCTAGCAGGCTGAACACCAACGACTGGGAGTAACTAGAACCACAAGAGATGCCACCGGCAGCCCAGCGATGAATTGGGCTGCTGGTGGCATTTTCTCATTGAGCGGGAACGCCTTTTTGGGCTAGTCTTCTTCCAACAATGGCTTGGAGGAATGATCATGGCTAAGGAAGCCGAAGTCTCGGTGACGGGCCGTTTGCTGAGCATTCTGGGATCATTCGAGGCCAGTGCTCGACCACTCACAATTGCTCAGATTGCCGAAAAGACTGGTCTACCAACCTCAACCACCTACCGAATGGTGGGTGACTTGGAGCAGTGGGGCGCTCTGGCGCGGAACGCCGATGGTAGCTTCCAGGTTGGGCTTCGCATCTGGGAATTGGCCCAGCATGCCAGCCTGAGTCAACGCGAGCACGTGGTTAGGCCATTCCTTCAGGATCTGTTTGACCTGGTTCACGAAAACGTGCACATGGCGGTGCGGCAGGGGGCAACCGCGCTATACGTTGACAAAATCTACGGCTCCCGAAAGCTGCCAATCATTTCCCGGATCGGTTCCCGTCTGCCGCTGCACGCCACCGCGGTTGGTCGCGTTCTACTCGCAGCTGAACCGGCATGGTTTCAGCGTGCGTATCTGGATAAAAAACTAATCGCGCCGACCGCCAAGACCATGCTCTCTCGTGAGGCACTCGAGGCCGAACTTCGAACCGTTACCAAGCTTGGATATGCGGTCACCGTGGAGCAGATGCGGCTGGGAGCTTCATCGATTGCGCTGCCGATTGTGGTGAATGGCGAGACCATTGCCGCGGTGGGTATCGTGCTGGAATCGGCCCGCGCAGATGAACTACAAAAACTGCTGCCATTTCTCAAAGGCACTGTTGACCGAATCCAGCAGGCCCTCACTCCGAGCGGCAAGCGCCGGCCACAGGTGAACGTGCGCTAAGCGCCAATTTCAGATAGCCGATTTCGGATTATTTAGATTTGATAACGGCGGCTCGGATTCCTCTCACTGAGTGAGAATGAGGTTTCAGGTAGACACCTTGGTTCGGAAGTATTCGATTAGAACCATTCCGAAAGGACAAAGATGTCTGAAGCAGTCTGCCCAGCCGGTTACCACGGCTTTGAGCCGTTCGACATGAACAACCCGTTTCCTGCCTACCAGGAACTGCGCGAGGAGCAGCCGGTCATGTTCGATGACCGCATCGGTTACTACGTTGTGACTCGCTACGAGGACGTCAAGTCCACTTTCGAAAACTGGGAGACTTTCTCTTCGGAGAACGCCCAGGCTCCGGTCCGCCCACTCGGTGAGCCAGCCAAGAAGATCATGGCCGAAGGTGGATTCACCGCCTATTCGGGCCTAAGTGCCCGTATCCCGCCTGAACACACCCGCATCCGTGCTGTTGCATCCAAGGCCTTCACTCCTCGTCGCTACAAGGTGATGGAGCCAATGATCCGTGACAACGTGAACACCCTGATCGAGCAGATGCTGGCTAAGGGTTCCGCCGGAGGCGACATCCTGGCCGACATCGCATACGAACTTCCAACCATCACCATCCTCACCCTCCTAGGTGTTCCAGTCACCAAGATCCCAGAGGTCAAGGAGTGGGCAACAAGTCGTGCAGTTATCACCTGGGCCGACCTCACCGACGAAGAGCAGATTCCACACGCTCACAACATGGTTCAGTACTGGAACTACTGCCAGTACCTGGTGGCAAATGCCAAGGTGAACCCTGGCGACAACCTGGTAGCCGACATGGTGGCCTTCCAGGCAGCCGGCGACGAAATCAGCGACCACGAGATCGCTTCGGTGCTCTACAGCATGCTGTTTGCGGGTCACGAGACCACCACCACCTTGATCTCGAACGCGGTTCGCGTGCTCTTGCAGCACCGAGTTGCCTACGAGGCGATCACCGCCGACCCAGAGAAGATCCCGGGTGCCATAGACGAGGTGCTGCGCTACAGCCCGAGCATCGTTGCCTGGCGTCGCAAGGCAGTGAAGGATGGCGAAATCGGTGGAGTGCAGATTCCAGCCGGCTCCAACGTCCTGCTGGTAATGGGTTCGGCCAACCGAGACGACCAGGTGTTCGACCAGCCTGATGCCTTCGACATCGGACGTGAAAACTCCCGCAGCCACCTAGCCTTCGGCTACGGAATCCACTACTGCCTTGGCAACATGCTTGCCAAACTTCAGGCCCGAGTTGCCCTAGAGGAGATCAGCAAGAATGTGCCTTCACTGCGGCTCAAGTCTGGATCCGAAATTACTTTCGGCAGCAACCTTTCCTTCCGCGTCCCAACCGCCGTCCCAGTGGAATGGGACATCGCAGCGGCCTAAAACCGCAGCCACCTCACCTCAACGGAAAGCTACAACGATGTACACCTTCCCATTTGACAGCGCAGAAACCCCGGAGCACGACCGCCTCGGCGGCAAATGCACCAGCCTGGCAATCATGACCAAGGCCGGGGCGCCGGTTCCTCCAGGCTTTGCGGTAACCACCGACGCCTTCGATGCCGTGATGAACCAAACCGACCTGTTGCAGCAAATCAAGGCACTGCAGGCTGGGCTGGATTTCGAGGACGTCAAAGCGGTAGATGCTGTTTCGGCTCAGATCCGCGAACTGATCTTCAATCAGCCGGTGCCGCAAGCAGTCCACGAGGAAACCCACCAGGCCTACGAGGCTCTGATGGCCCTGTGTGGTGGCGAAGTTCCGGTGGCGGTTCGTTCCAGTGCTACCGCCGAAGACCTGCCGGATGCATCGTTCGCGGGCCAGCAGGACACCTACCTGTGGATCATCGGACGCAGCAACGTAATGCACAAGATTCGCGAGTGCTGGGCAAGCCTGTACACCTCGCGAGCAATGACGTACCGCCAGGCCAACAACATTCCTGAAGAAGGTTTGTCGATGGCTGTAGCGATTCAGAAGATGGTCAACTCCCGCACCTCTGGTGTGGCAATGACCATCGACCCTAGCAATGGCGACCGCTCCAAGATTGTGGTCGACGCCAGCTGGGGCTTGGGGGAGATGGTGGTCTCCGGTGAGGTCACCCCAGACAACTTCGTGATTGACAAGGTCATGCTTCACCCGGTGAAGCGAATGATCAGCGACAAGCACGAAGAGCTCATCCCCGATGGCAGGGGCGGAATTACCCGCCACGAGGTTGAGGCCGAGCGCCGCAACTCGCCCTGCCTAAACGACGAGGAGCTCATTGCAGTGGCCCGCCTGGCAAAGTCGGCTGAAAAGCACTACGGCAGCGTTCAGGACATCGAGTGGGCCATCGATGCAGATCTTCCAGCCGGAAAGAACGTGCTGCTGCTGCAGTCACGTCCAGAAACCGTCTGGTCGCAGAAGCCAGCCGAGGTAAAAATCACCTCGACGGGTTCTGGAATCGAGGCAATCACCAACTCGCTGATGGCGCAGATGGCGGACCGTTTCGGGGCCAAATAAACGCAAGACCAAGCAGTACCAGCAACACAATCAGTAGTACCTCAAAGTAGAGCAACCTAGAAAGTGAGCACCTGTGAAGCGTAAGAGTTTCGACTCTCCATATGACTTGAAGGCTCCGGCAGGCGCCGAGGGCTGGCAAGAGCTGTACCCATACAACCTGGTTTTCCGCGACAACTTGCGTGAAAAAGAGGACAACAAGTTCTGGTTCTGCGACAGCCAGCACTGGCCAAACGTTTTCAAGCCGTTCGAGACCGTCGGTGTGGAGTTTGCAGTGCGCTGCCTGGGTGCCTACAACACCCGCCACTACATTATCCCGCCAGCCAACGGCATCGAGTTCCGCATTCACAACGGTTACTGCTACATGAGCCCGGTCGGCGTTGCCCCTGAGCTGATTCCTGACCGTGTGCCTCACTTCCTGCAGCGTGCCGGTCACTACTTCCAGAACTGGGACAGCCTCCTAGAGAACTGGAAGAAGAAGGTACACGCCACCATCGAAGAGATGGACGCCATCGAGTTCACCGCTCTGCCAGAGATGGTCGACTGGTCGATCATTGAGTCCGGCGCTGGCATCGACCCAACCGCCAAGATGATGGCCGACTACGACCGCCTGATTCAGCTGGCTTACCAGAACTGGGAGTACCACTTCGAGTTCCTCAACCTTGGCTACGTTGCCTACCTTGACTTCTTCATGTTCTGCAAGGAGTCATTCCCAGGTATTCCTGACCTCGCCATCGCAAAGATGGTTATGGGCGTTGACTCGGTGCTGTTCCGCCCGGACGACGAGCTGAAGACTCTAGCCATGCTGGCAGCAAACCTTGGTCTGGCCGATGTCTTCGCCAACAACGATGGCGCCGCCGCAATCACCGCCGCACTCGGCACCACCGAGAAGGGCCGCGAGTGGGTAACTGCTTGGACTAACGCTCAGAACCCTTGGTTCAACTACACTTCCGGCAATGGTTTCTACGGCTCGGATGTCTACTGGCGCGACCACCTGGACCTGCCAATGGGCTACGTTCAGGACTACGTTCGCCGCGCTGCCGCAGGCGAGCAGCTGCACCGCCCGAAGGACGCACTCATTGTTGAGCGCGACCGCATCGTTGGTGAGTACTCGGAGATTCTGGCTGGCGATGCACTCGCTACGTTCCAGGGCAAGCTGGGTCTGGCCCGCACCGTTTACCCATATGTAGAAGACCACAACTTCTACATCGAGCACTGGACCATGGGTGTGTTCTGGCGCAAGGTTCGTCAACTATCGCGCGTTCTGCACGGCTACGGCTTCTGGAACGAGCCAGACGACATGCTGTACCTAACCCGCGACGAGGTTCGTCCGGTTCTGTTCGACCTCGCTACCGGTTGGGGTGTTGGTGCGGACTGCATCGCACCTAGCTACTGGCCAGA
>Ga0228703_1000165_pt1 | contig 54642 bp, 53 predicted proteins | sample McNCre217_Aug_MG_3_FD_178020 | JGI IMG/M metagenome (GOLD analysis project Ga0228703, IMG submission 178020) | Freshwater microbial communities from McNutts Creek, Athens, Georgia, United States - 29-17_Aug_MG | ecosystem: Environmental > Aquatic > Freshwater > Creek | place: USA: Georgia...
CCACTGGCGGAAACTTGCCCCCCTATCCACAACATGGTGGTAGTCACATCCCCAATAGGGGACCAGGCCCCTCCTGCATTTGCTGCAATGACTACGATTCCAACAAAATACTTTCGGGTTTCCTGATTTGAAATCAATTTCCGTAACAAAGTAACCATGACAATCGCCGTGGTCAAATTGTCTAAAACGGCAGACATAAAAAAGGTGATCAAACCCACTATCCAAAGCAGTTTAATCACCTTTTCCGTTTTAATCAATCGAGAGACGAAGTAGAAACCCTGGTGCGCATCGACTAATTCCACTAGAGTCATCGCACCTAGCAAGAAGAATAATATCTCCGAAGTAGATGCTAAGTGATGCCCTAATTCGGAGGCTTCCCCTGTTGAAATCGCATAAATTGTCCAAACTAGCACACCTGTAACTAAGGCTGTAGCCGTTTTATTAATCTTTAAGGGATGTTCTAATGTAATAGCTAAATACCCTAAAATAAAGACAACAATAGACGCGATTCCCATTTTATTTTAATTTCGCTACGGCCGCCTTAATACGATCGCAAGCTTCCACTAATTGCTCGTCTGCAGCTGCGGTAGAAATACGCATACAATCAGGAGCACCGAATCCTGAACCTGCTACTGTCGCAACAAAAGCATCTGCTAATAACCAAGAACAGAAATCATCTGAATCTTTGATTACCGTTTTGCCATCTGTTTTACCAAAATAGTAAGAAATATCAGGGAATGCATAAAATGCCCCATCTGGCATATTCACTTTGAAACCTGGGATCTCACGCAATTTCTCTACCACTAATTTACGACGGCGATCGTAAGCCGCTTTCATTTCGTAGGCATGATCTAGGCTTCCGTTAAAGGCTGCCACTGCTGCTTTTTGTGCAATGGAGTTCGTACCTGAAGTCACTTGACCTTGTAATTTTTCAATTCCGTCTGCGATCCATTTCGCCGCAGCAATGAATCCAATTCTCCAGCCTGTCATCGCGTGACCTTTTGCCACACCATTGACTGTAATAACACGGTCCTTGATTTCAGGAATAGAACCGATCGAGAAATGCCCCCCTTGCGTGAAGTTGATGTATTCATAGATTTCATCTGCAAGGACGAAGATATTTTCATGACGAGCTACCACGTTTGCGATATCACGTAATTCTGATTCTGTGTAAACCGATCCTGTCGGATTGTTAGGTGAAGCAAACATCACCATTTTAGTCTTTGGTGTGATAGCTGCTTCAAATTGCTCTGGTGTCACTTTGAAATTATTATCAAATGCACCTTGAACAATCACTGAAGTTCCCTCTGCTAATTTTACCATCTCTGAGTAGGAAACCCAGTAAGGAGAGAAGATGATTACTTCATCCCCTGGATTAATTAGGGCAGCAATGGCGTTCGCTAACGAGTGCTTCGCGCCTGTGCTCACTACAATATTTTCAGAACCCCATTCTAAATTATTATCACGCTTTAATTTGTTCGCAATGGCCATGCGCAAATCTGGATAACCCGCAACCGGTGAATATCCATGAAAGCCATCATCAATTGCCTTTTTTGCTGCCTCACAAATGTGTGCAGGTGTTTTAAAATCAGGCTCTCCTACGGAAAGACTAATTACTTTGTGACCTTGAGCTGCTAATTCGCGCGCTTTTTTCGTCATCCCTAAAGTAGAGGATTCTTCTAATGCTTGAATTCTTTGGGCTAATTGTGCTTGTGACATGGTATTTAGAAACAATTTTTTGTATATAAAATCGGATGCAAAATTACTTTTTTGCAGACGGATATACTAATTAAATGTAGAATAATTAGGCAGAAATTCCTTGTGCCAAAACCGCGTAGGCTCCATTCTGGATCCTCATCAATTCTTCGTGTGTGCCGCGTTCGACGATTTCTCCTTTTTGGACCACTAAAATCTGGTCAGCATGCTGAATCGTAGACAAGCGGTGAGCAATCACCAGAACCGTTCGATTTTCCATCAAATGGCTTAATGCTTCTTGTACCAGCTTCTCTGATTCGTTATCAAGTGCACTAGTCGCTTCGTCAAGAATTAGAATAGGTGGATTCTTCAAAACAGCACGAGCGATGGAGATGCGTTGTCTTTGGCCCCCAGACAGCTTAGAGCCACGATCACCGATAAGGGTCTCGTAACCTTCTGGACTAGCCACAATGAAATCATGTGCATTCGCAATTTTCGCAGCGGCCTGCACCTCTGCTAGCGAAGCTTCTGTCCCAAAGGCAATGTTATTCAAAATCGTATCATTAAATAAGACCGATTCCTGTGTCACAATCCCCATTAAACCTCTGAGATCATCCAGTGGGATATTTTTCAAATTCACTCCATCCAAGGTGATTTGTCCTTGAGCTGGATCATAAAAACGAGGCAATAAATCAGCCAAAGTAGATTTTCCTCCTCCAGAAGCCCCTACCAGGGCGATTGTTTTGCCTTTCGGGATATCAAAACTCACTTCCTTCAAGACTGAGCGTCCTTTTACATATTCAAAACCAACCGAGTCAAAGCTGATTTTATCACAAAAGTCCTTCACCGAAGTGACTGGCTCTTCCGCTTTAATCTCTGATTCTGTATCCAAAATTTCAATAATGCGATCTGCCGAAGCCACCCCCCGCTGAATCCCACTAAAAGCATCGGCAATGGCTTTTGCTGGACGCATAACCTGAGAAAAAGTGGCAATAAAGGCAATAAATGTAGATGCTGTTAACTCCCCTTCTCCATTAATCACTAAACTACCGCCGTAAAGTAAGATCCCAGTCACCACTAACACGCCCAAACTTTCTGAAGTAGGCGAAGTCAATTCTTGGCGAAAAACCATTCTCAACAAGGCATTCCGATAACGATCATTTCCTGCTTGAAAACGCTCATCCATCATTTTCTCCGCCCGAAATGCTTTCACAACACGCATTGCACCAAAAGTCTCGTCCAGCAAACTGATAATTCCACTCAAATGCTGTTGCACTTCCCCTGCCGCTCGCCTTAACCTGCGCGTTATGGTCGCTATGACCGAACCAGAAAGAGGTAGTATAATTAACGAAAATAATGTCAATTTAACGGACATGCTCGCTAAGAACACAAAGAATAAAATCAAGGTAAATATCTCTTTAAAGGTGGCCGTAAAGGCACGACCGATACTATTTTCTACCTCTTGCACATCCGTTGTTAAACGAGACATCAAGTTTCCTTTTTTCTGCTCGGTAAAATAACTAAGATCTAGGCGAATCGCTCGCTCAAAAACGGCTTGACGCAAGGAAGCTATCATATCGGCTTCGACTGTTTTCAACACTCTTTGTGAAAAATACCGGAAAAAATTCGATAAAATCACCGATACCATAATGGCCCCGCAGGCATATTTCAAGGCACCAATACGACCAAAATCCTCCAAGGCACCATAGAAATAGTGATTAAACAAAAAGGAGAAATACGATGGCGAAAGGGAAAATACCGGTAAAACGCGGTAAATCTGGATATTTTCGGGTGCAGACTGATTGAACAAGACGTTCAACAAGGGAATCAGCAAAGTAAAATTGAGAATACCGAACAAACTCGCAAGCAAGGAAAAACCGAAGTATGGAAAAACATACTTACGGATCGAAACGGCATAGCTTAATAAGCGAAAATATGTTTTCAATGCGGCTTTTTATCAAAATTTTGGTCAAATTACGACAATTTTCAGAAACTAATCCGAATGTCGCCCTTAATTTCCATTGTGATGGCCACCTATAACGGGGAAAAATACCTCCGTGAACAAGTGGAAAGTTTGCTGACTCAAAGCTATCCATCTTTGGAATTCATCTTCGTAGACGACGCTTCGACGGATTCTTCCCTCGCGATTTTACAGGAATATGCTAGGCAAGACGAGCGCATTCACTTGATCGCTAACCCTGTTAATCAAGGCTTACTTGCTACATTCGAAACGGGAATTAGGGCCGCAAAAGGCGAAATGATTGCTTTATCGGATCAGGACGATGTGTGGATGCCTGAGAAAATCAGCTTGTTGGCAGGCGCTATTGGAGCACATTCACTGATTTATGCGGATTCTGCCTTAACAGATGCTGCCGGATCAGTCACAGGGAAATTCTCTGACCGAAATTACCTGTGCGACTACCCGAGTGCGCTACATTATACATTTGGGACCAAAGCCATGGGCCACGCGATGCTTTTTAAACGCGAAATCATCGCTATCGCCTTGCCATTTCCAGATTACGTGGGCCATGATTATATCTTGGGTTTTGCGGCAGCCGCACTAAACGGGGTTGTCTATTTCTCGCAAACCTTAGTGAATTACCGCCAACATAGTACGAACACGATGGGGGCAGATTTGAGCAAAGGCAAAAAGAATTACAACACACGAACAGAGCGAAATGTGCGCATTGTCAAGCGACTAGAACTCATTGCAAATCGTTGTCCGGAAGGATCGGAAAAGCAGATTTTACGTGGATTAGCCCAAGATTTTGCCTTAAATAGCGTGGTGGCCCGTGTACGTCGATTCCTATGCATTGCTCAACACCACCGAGCCATGCTCGCCTACAAAGGAAAATCAGCCTTAGGCAGTTTCCTTTACAGTTTCAAGCTATTAATTTCTATTTTCTAAACGGGAGACTTAAGCGGTAGTACAGATTTTTTAGGCGTACTGTTAGCGGAATAGGGCGTTGAACCAAAGGTCCATCAAATGTATCCCCACGCCGAAGATAGTATTTCGACAAAGTAGACGAAGTCATTCCCCATTTGCGAATAAACTGGTAATAACCCTTGTTTTGCTTCACGCGTTTCACGGAAATAGACCCAAAATGGTAAACTCTACTCCGTGAAATTCCTTTAAATAATCGGACACCTGCTAGCCAGCATTTCATCGAGAAATCAGGGTCAGAATACATTCCAGGCGTAAATTCATTCGAATACCCTCCTACTTTATCCCAAAGCGAGCGATGCACCACATTAGGTGGCCAAGTGGCTCCTTGCCAGTCTTCAAATGGCAAAGAAGCATAGGTTTCTAACAATCTTGCTTCCTCGAAAGTCGCGATATTGCGACCGAAATCGGCCTGAATCGAACAGGCACTTTGGGCTTTAGGCTCAATGGCCGTGGCTGACAAAAAGAATTCCCTATGCCCTATCTGCTCAATCTCCTCTTTCAGAAAACCATCCCAATGAGGCAATACGTACATATCATCATTCAAATACAAGAAATAATCTGCACGCGCCAGCTTCACCATCGCGTTCATGGCATAACAAACCCCCACGTTAAGGGGACTGTAGGAAAAAGCGATATCCTCTTGTGATTCAACCCATTCTTTCGAACCATCTTTTGCCTCATTTAGGTGCAAAATAATTTCAAAAGGGGTGGTCGAATGTTTTCGGATGGCCGCGATGCATAATTGCAAATAGGCCAAATTATTCCAACTCGGAATGAGGATAGAAAAAAAAGGATTTGCGGGCGCTTTGGAAGCCGGAAAAAATTGAATCGACTCTTCCATTACAACATGATATAGTTTTTGTATTCGCCCACTCGATAACCCGTTAGGTCTTCGATTTTCTGCAAAATCTTACGGCGCAAAGTCATTTTCTTCTCTAATTCAACCGGATCGAAATAGAAAGGCCAATTAGAACGAGCCACTCGATCAGCCATTACTGCGGGATGTATGCCTTCAAAACGAAACAAACGTTCCGCATTACCATAATCAAATTGGTAATCTGCCGGCACATTTTCCGCTAACCAAGCATCATCATGGTAGAATTGCGTAAAGTTACGCACCTTATTATTAAGGCCTTCGGGCGGTTTCACCCAGCCATAATGGTTAATGTAAGCCGGAATTAACTTCACTTTCAGCTTTTTACCGTCTTTTCTAAAACCTTGCGCATCTTTATAAGAATGAACGCCCGGATGCATTTTTACTACCCGAATTTCGCGACGGTACCAACGCCTAGAAACAGCCACATGGCCATAAGACCCATAAAAATGACGGTAATGAAAAAGTAAACCTTCAACGTTTTTATCTGTCAAATTAGCTTCCATCGCTGCTTTTACGATGGGCAAATCTGCTTCATGCACACATTCGTCGCCTTGAATATAAAAAGCCCAATCCACGTCTTTGGAAATTGCCTGAAGCGCTTTATCGGTTTCAAGTGCAAAAGTAGCCCCTCCTTCTCGTTTGGAATCATCCCAAACGGTCTCCACAATTTTGATTTTTTCTGACGGAATCGATTGAATTAAGGCCAAAGTTTCGTCTTCAGACGCTCCAACCGCCACCACAAATTCATCGCAAATAGGCAGAATGGACGTAATGGCTTCCACGATCGCATAATCGTTCTTCACCGCATTCCGAATAAAGGTAAATCCGGCTATTTTCATCGATCGTACTTCACTTTAATACCATGGTATTTCGTTTGCTCCACGTAGTCTTTACGCAATGGATGACCCTCCCAGTCCTCTGGAAGCAATATTCTACGCAAATCAGGATGACCTATAAATTGAATGCCAAAGAAATCGAAGGCCTCACGCTCATGCCAATCTGCCGTTCTCCACACCGAAGAAACAGAAGATACCTGAGGAGCTGACCGGTCCAATTCTACCCGCAAATGCAAGGTCAGGTGATTTGGAATCGAATACAGCGTGTATATCACTTCCATTTTACCTGCTTCTGGCCCCTGATCGATGGCTGTGATGCAAGAAAGTGAATCAAAATAAGTGGCAGGATTTTTCCACAAAAACACACAAACCGGCAAAATATGCGCTGCAGGCAAAGTCAATCGACTCAATTCTTCCTCCCATTGGGATTCAAAACCAAATTCCGATTGCAAAAATGCTTGAATTGCTGCCAGTTCCATCCTATTTGTTTAAGGCTTCTAATATGCGTGTAGGAGCCACTAAAGTCTCCTGACTGATCTTTTGTTGTAATTTAATGATTCCACCTAACAAAGCTTCCGGACGCGGTGGACAACCTGGAACATAGACATCCACTGGAATGATTTTGTCTACCCCTTTCACCACGTGGTAGCCATGCTCCCAATAAGGACCTCCGCAATTCGCACAAGAACCCATGGAAATCACATAGCGAGGCTCTGGCATTTGCTCATAAAGGCGGCGGATGCGATCCGCCATTTTAAAGGTTACCGTTCCGGCCACAATCATCACGTCAGATTGACGAGGGGAAGGCCGTGGAAAAACCCCAAAACGATCTAAATCATAGCCAGATGCAAACGCTTGCATCATTTCGATAGCGCAACAGGCTAAACCGAAGCTCATTGGCCAAAGCGAACTCGCCCGAGCCCAATTAAATAAATCCTCCACATTGCTTAACACAAAGCCGTCGGATTCAAATTCTTGGTCTAAAAAACTCTTCATGTTTGGGGTTATTTTCGCAATCGTTCTGTAAATATACCTAAATTCACAAAATTTTTCGTGCATGTCACCGAACCCTTTTTTCGAAACAGATCTAGCTAAACTTCGTGGGATGACCCCAGCGAAGCTTTCGCTGCTCCAAACCGAACTAGGGATGTTTACCTACGGTGACTTGATTCAGTATTTCCCCTTTCGATACGAAGACCGCACGGTCGTTCATCCGATCGCCTCCATTACAGATGATATGGATCACGCTCAATTCATTGGACGGATCCGTTTCAAAGAGAAAATAGGTACTGGCCATCGCCAGCGCATTGTTGCACAAGTATGTGATGCGACAGGATGTATGGAAGTGGTTTGGTTTCAAGGGGTAAAATGGCTCGAAAAATCCTTGAACATGGGCGTCGACTATTTGTTTTATGGCAAGCCCAGCAGTTTCAATGGCACGATTCAGATGACCCATCCAGAGATGGAGGTCTACAAAGGCGAACAAGCCTCAGGTAAATATTTTCAACCAGTGTATCCTTTGACGGAGAAACTCCGCAAGAAATACATCGATAGCAAGGCCATTGCGACACTTCAGAAAAACCTGTTAGAAATTGCTTTTCCCTACATTCGAGAAACCTTGTCAGCGGAGGTAATAGCGCAATTTAAGTTAATTTCGAAACAGGAAGCCTTGTATCATATTCATTTACCCCAAAGCGAAACTTGGTTACACCAAGCACGTAGAAGGTTAAAATTCGAGGAATTATTCTACAATCAATTACGCTTAATTAAGCAAAATTTGATTCGGAAGGTAGCCTTCCCAGGACAAGTATTTTCATCCGCTGCGCTTTTAACGAAGTTCTACCAGGGACACATGCCCTTTGAATTAACGAATGCGCAGAAACAGGTTATTCGGGAGATATTTGCTGATATGCGGTCTGGAAAGCAAATGAATCGTTTGTTGCAGGGGGATGTGGGATCAGGTAAAACCATTGTGGCCTTTATTTCGATGCTTCTTGCGATTGATAATGGAGCGCAAGCCTGCTTGATGGCGCCAACGGAGATTTTGGCAGACCAGCATTACCAAGGATTAAAGCAATTTGCTGATTTGTTAGGCATCACGATTGCGAAGTTAACGGGCTCCGTCAAGAAGAAAGACCGGGTAGGTTTACATGAAGATTTACAATCTGGAAAATTACAAATTCTAGTCGGAACGCATGCCTTATTTGAAGATGCCGTGCAGTTTAAGAACCTGGGTCTGTGCATCATTGATGAACAACACCGGTTTGGGGTGGCGCAAAGGGCGAAGCTTTGGGACAAAAACAAAGCCTTTCATCCGCATATTTTAGTCATGACGGCGACACCTATTCCTAGGACTTTGGCCATGACGCTCTATGGAGATTTAGATATTTCGATAATTAACGAATTACCAGTGGGACGCAAGCCCATTCAGACCACCCACCGCTACGATACGCATCGCTTACAAGTATTTGCTTTCATTCAAAACGAATTAAGTAAGGGTCGCCAAATCTACATTGTCTATCCACTCATTGAAGAATCAGAGAAAATGGACTTCAAAGACTTGATGGATGGCTACGAAAGTATATCGAGGGCCTTTCCGGAGGTGCCTTTGGGGATCTTACACGGAAAAATGAAGCCGGCGGACAAAGACATCGAAATGGCGCGTTTTGTCAAGAATGAAACCAAAATTATGGTCGCCACCACCGTCATCGAAGTAGGCGTAAACGTGCCCAATGCCTCCATTATGGTGATTGAGAGTGCGGAAAGGTTTGGACTTTCGCAATTGCACCAGCTTAGAGGTCGCGTAGGTCGTGGTGCAGAACAAAGTTATTGCATCCTGATGACTGGCTTCAAAATTAGCGCAGATACGAAGAAACGGATCGAGACCATGGTCAAAACCAATAATGGATTCGAAATCGCAGAAGTCGACTTGCAATTACGCGGCCCGGGAGACATTTCTGGCACCCGCCAAAGCGGCGCTATTGACCTCATGATCGCAGACCTCGCAAAAGATGGCGAAATTCTTAAAGTGGCACGCGAAACAGCTCAAAAAATATTGGAAGAAGATCCCAATCTCGAAAAATCCGAATACGCCATGATCCGAGAACAGGTCAGAACCCAACGGAAAGATACTACAAACTGGGCGCGTATTTCTTAATTTAATGTAGGATCATCTGGATAGGTAGAGAGAATGCGAAAATCCCCGCCTTTGGCATGTAAAATTTTTCTCCACAAACGCTCATGCGGCTCATCAAAAACGAGTTTATCATTCCCCGGATGCAAAATCCAGGCATTGGAGCGCACCTCACGTTCTAACTGACCGGCTCCCCAGCCGGAATACCCGATAAAGAATTTGATCTCATCGAACCCAATCTCTCCTGCTACCACTTTATCAATGGCCACCTCGAAACTCCCAGACCAATAGATACCAGGTCCGATTAACACTCCATCTGGAATTAAATCAGGTCTACGGTGCACAAACTGCATAATAGTGGGATCCACCGGACCACCAGAAAAAAGAGGGACATCTTCTAAGACCTTTTCATCGACAAATGAATCAAAGACAATTTCTTGCTTATTATTCAACACCAAACCAAAAGAATGAGCCGTCGTATGCTCACAAAGTAAAATCACCGAGCGGTGGAAAGAGGGATCTTCTAAAAAAGGCTCCGCCAGTAAAAGCATCCCAGGCTGTAAATCATCTGCGGTATAACTCATTGCGTCGCTCTTTTTTTGTAATTTTAAGGAATGACTCAACATCTCTTCCTCTCTTTAGGCGGCAATCTAGGAAATACCCGGGAAATTTTCGAGGGGACCTACCCGCTAATTGAAAAAAAAATAGGAAAAATTTCGAGCTACTCGTCGATTTACCAAACAGAGGCATGGGGTCCCATCCCACAAGCCGACTTCTTAAACCAAGTATTGCTCGTAAACACGGCACTTCCACCGGAGGCTTGCTTAACGGAATTATTAGCTATCGAAAAGCATTTTGGAAGAGAACGCAAGGAACGCTGGGGACCGCGAACCCTTGACCTTGATATACTTTTTTACGGTGATGTCATCATCGCAGAATCTGATTTGAGCATCCCACATCCTCGCATCGCGGAACGCAAGTTCATCTTGACTCCTTTGGCAGAAATTGCTCCTTTATTTGAAGACCCTGGTACTGGTAAATCGATGATGGCGCTCCTTGAAAACTGCCCAGACAGCAGTCAGGTTAATCGTTTTGTTTAGGAAATTTCCAACTCTTCGATGTAATACGCTCGTAATAGCGTTCATACAAAGGCAGAATTTTTTTGATATCAAAATCCTTGGCTCGCGCTAAGGCATTGGCTTTCATTTGATCATGTAAAATAGGATCTGATAACATTTTAATGGCATTCGCTGCCATATCCTTCACATCGCCTATCTCACTCACATAGCCCGTTTCACCGTGTATATTCACTTCTGGAATTCCTCCAGCATTCGAGGAAATCACGGGAACTTCACACGCCATGGCCTCCAATGCAGCAAGGCCAAAACTCTCTTTCTCGGAAGTAAGTAAAAACAAATCCGCTAATGAAAGAGCCTCCTCTATGCCATCCATCTTCCCTAGGAATCGGACATCGCATTGCACTTCTAGTTCGCGGCATAGAGCTTCGATTCCTGAGCGCTCCGGGCCATCGCCTATTAAAACGAGTTTAGCCGGAATCTTCTTCCGTACTAAGGCAAAAACCTTCACCACATCTTCGATTCGTTTAACGGCACGAAAATTAGAGGTATGCATCAAAAGCTTCTCGCCCTTAGGGCAAAGAGTCTTTTTAAAGTGCTCGTGCGGTCTTTTTTGGAACCGATGTAAATCAATAAAATTCGGAATCACCTCGATGTTGCTTAATATCTCAAACTCATCATAGGTATCGTTTTTCAAACTTTCAGAAACTGCCGTCACACCATCCGATTCATTAATCGAAAAAGTGACCACCGGCTCAAAGGATGGATCACGCCCCACTAAGGTAATATCCGTTCCATGTAAAGTCGTGATGACAGGCACGTGAATGCCTTTGTATTTTAAAATTTGCTTCGCTAAATAAGCTGCAGAAGCATGCGGAATGGCATAATGTACGTGGATTAAATCCAATTTCTCATTCACTGTCACATCCACCATTTTACTGGCTAAGGCAGATTCATAAGGCAAGTATTCAAACAAGGGATAGGACGCCACAGAAACTTCGTGGTAGAAGATATTTTCAGAGAAAATGTCCAAACGCGGAGGTTGTGTATAGGTAATAAAGTGTACCTGATGGCCTGCAAGGGCTAATGCCTTACCTAATTCGGTCGCCACCACACCACTTCCGCCATACGTCGGATAACAAACGATCCCTATTTTCATACGTTAAATTTAGCTGAAAGAATGTAAATTTGTATTAAACAACTGATATCCTTTGAAAAATCTCGTCTTATTTGCTTCTGGTTCGGGTTCTAATGCCGAAAAAATTATCGAACATTTCAAAGGATCCGATCAGGTTCGTATCACCCACATTTACTGTAATAACCCCTCAGCGGGCATAATTCAGCGGGCGGAGCGATTAGGAGTACCTTGCCGCGTTTTTGACAGAGCATCTTATAATAACGGAACAGTGTTAAAAGAAGTTCAATCCTTGCGAACGGATTGGATTATTTTGGCAGGATTTTTATGGTTAATCCCTGCTGACTTCGTGAAAGCTTTTCCACAACGTATCGTCAATATCCATCCAGCCTTATTACCTAAATTCGGTGGAAAGGGCATGTACGGACATTTCGTACACGAAGCTGTAGTTGCTGCTGGCGAAAAAGAATCTGGAATAACGATTCACTATGTGAATGAACATTACGATGAAGGTGCGACAATTTTCCAAAGCTCCTTCCCCGTTTTACCGAGTGATACTCCAGAAGATGTTGCGAAAAAAGGACAAGTGCTAGAACACCGGGATTTCCCTAAGGTGATTGAGTCGCTTGTTTTACCAGCCTCCTCCTAACACACGGTATAGATTAATGGCCCGCATCCATTGATTTCGAGAAATTTCCAAGAGTTCTAACTCAGACCGCAAGGCATTTTGCTGTGCGGTTAACACTTCTAAATAACTTGCATTTGCCGTTAAAAAGAGTGTTCCTACGGTGTTGATGGCTCCTTTCGTTAAGAGCACCTCCCGTTGCTTTAGTTGCTGCTGTTTTTGTAAATAGGCCAAAGACCGAACCTGTGTATCCCATTCCAAATAGCCTTTCACTAGCGCATTTTGATAGGCAATATCTTGCCACTTCCATTGGGATTCAGAACGTAACATCTCTGCCGTTATCGCCGAACGATTTAACCAAGGCGTCGTGATTCCGCCTAACAATTGATAGGCCATAGAGGCAGGTAATTGAAATAAATAAGCCGGCTGAAATCCTTGAACCCCTAAAATACCCGATAATACAATCGAAGGTTTTAAGGCTAAAGAAGCACTTTCCTTCGTCTCAAACGCCGCCATCAAATTTAATTTTGCTTGTTTGATATCTGGTCTGCGCTCTAATTGGTCAATTTTCACATGGGCAAATAGACTGCTATCCAGCACACATTGGAAAGGAAATTTAGAGCGATGAATGGGGACATTCGGTTTATTTAACAGCAAGCGAATGTCATTCTCTAAGCTGGTGATTTGCTGCAATACATCTCCTTCTTGAGCTCGTGAATTTAACCATTGCGCCTCCAGTTGTTGTACCGCGGACTCATTCACGGCACCTGCTTCTTTCTGCACTTGAACTAATTCGAAAGCCTTCCGTTGTATTTCAATATTATTTTTCAGAATGTCGAGCTCCTTATCTAAGGCAATTAACTGACCGTAAGCACCAGCCACCTCTGCGACTAGCGAAGTAATTAACCATTGCTGTCCAGACTCGGTGGCTAAATAACGGAGGGCGCTGGCCTTTTTTCGTTTGGCTAACTTACCCCAAATATCTAATTCCCAAGCCGTTTGCACTCCTATTTGCAGATCTGGCAGATTTTCTGGAATAATCTGATCTTTGGAAATATTGGTAGAAAACTGCGTATCGTAATTTCCCACACCATCCATGGTATATTTTCCAAAACGCCTCAAACTAGGCTGAACCAACCCGCTTACGGTTGGTTTGCGAAGACCTCTTTGATAGCCAAATTCTGACTTGGCCATCGCCACCTGTAAAAAACCCATTTTAATATCATTGCTTCTGACTAAAACGGAATCAATCAACTGAACTAACAGCGTATCTCGCTTCCAACATTCTTGTACATCCGACACAGAGGTTTGCGAATCTGTACTTCGATACGACTCTAATTCGGCATTTATCTTGCGCTGCTCACGCAGGAGCCCATTCGTGCATGAGGCTAAGACAAAGCATAAACCGATGATATAAATCCTATTTTTCATTTTTAGACAGTTTAGCCGAGAGCGATGCGAAGACCACATACAATCCCGGAATGACCAATAACCCTCCTACCGTACCTAAAATCATACCTCCTGCAGATGCCGTACCGATCGTCCGGTTTCCAATAGCTCCTGCGCCTGAGGCGATCATCAACGGAATTAATCCGGCCACAAAGGCAAAAGAGGTCATTAAAATAGGACGCAAGCGAGAGAAGGCCCCCTCTTTAGCAGCCTCTATAATGGAAGCCCCTTCCTTCTGTTTGGCAATTGCAAACTCCACAATCAGAATGGCATTCTTTCCTAGCAAACCAATTAACATAACCAGCGCTACTTGAGCATAGATGTTATTTTGTAGGCCAAATAAATACAAAAACGCATAAGTTCCCATCGCACCCATCGGTAAGAAAAGTAAAACGGGGAACGGCAATAAGAAAGATTCATATTGCGCGGCTAGTAGTAAATAAACGAATAGCAGGCAGATAGCGAAAATGAAAATAGCCTGATTCCCTGCTAAATCCTCTTCCCGCGTCATCCCTGACCACTCCAGCGTATATCCGCGCGGTAAACTTTTCAGGGCCTCCGCCCGAATGATATCTAACACGGCTCCCGAGCTAAATCCTGGTGCCGGTTCGCCGTTCACCATCGCTGAAGTAAACATGTTATAACGAGTAAATTGTTCTGGCCCATACACCCGCTTCATTTTAACAAAAGAAGAATAGGGAACCATTTCACCTGCTTTATTTTTCGCATAAAACTTCAATACATCATTCGGATGTGCCCGGTAACGCGGATCCACTTGGACCATTACTTTGTACATTTGGCCAAAGCGAATGAAGTTCGTTGCATAAAAGCTACCTAGTAGCGTTTGCAAGTTATCCATAGCAGGGAGAACATTCACCCCTTTTTGGGCAGCCGCTTCCTGATCCACTTCTAACATATATTGCGGGAAACTAGGGTCGAAACTGGAGAAGGTGTTTTGAATCTCCGGAGTTTCGTTGAGTTTCTTGGCAAAATCATTCGATACCGCGGCTAGCTTTTGAAGATCCCCCGAGCCACTTCGATCCTGAATTCTAAACTCAAAACCAGAGGCATTACCGAAACCGGGAACGGCAGGCGGTGGAAAAAACTGAATACTGGCATCTTTTATGCCGCTTGTTTTCGAACGAATGATTTCGGTTAATTCTTCAACAGTCTCTTTCCTTTCCTCCCAAGGCTTCAACGTGATAATACCCGTACCATACGAGGCTCCGGATCCATCCGTTAATAGACTAAACCCAGCTAAAGTGGAGAAAGACTCTATCGCATCCACCCCTTTAATGGATTTAAATACCTGATCCATCACGCTCTCCGTCCGCTCTAGCGTAGCTCCGGCAGGAGTTGTTGCGTTTACATATAGCGTTCCTTGATCCTCTGACGGAATAAATCCACTAGGTACAATCCCAGATAGAATGATTGTACCTACTACTGATCCTAACAAAATCAACCACATTACTAATCGCCTACTGATCAAAGCTCCCACCCAAACCAAATATTTTTGGGCAATTTGATCGTAACGCTGATTGAAGGCGTGGAAAAATTTCCCAAGCACGTTGTTTTGATGGTGTTCTGGCTTCTTCAATAACAACACACATAGGGCAGGAGTTAACGTCAAAGCCGTTAAACCTGATAAGGCGATTGATATAGCCATCGTAACCGAGAACTGCCGAAAGAAAACACCTATAGGTCCAGAAAGGAATGCTACTGGCACGAACACTGCACCCATCACGAGGGTAATCGCTAAAATGGCACCTGAAATTTCATGCATTGCCTCCTTCGTCGCAGCGAGAACGGGCATATCTTTTTCCTCCATTTTGGCATGAACCGCCTCCACTACCACAATTGCATTATCGACTACAATACCGATAGCTAAAACCAAGGAGAACAAGGTCAATAGGTTAATGGAGAACCCGAAAGCTAACATGAACGTGAACGTACCTACTAAAGAAACCGGCACCGCAATAATCGGTACTAAAGTCGCACGCCAGTCTTGTAAGAAAATAAATACCACGAGGGCCACTAATAAAAAGGCTTCCAATAAAGTCTTAATCACCTCATGTATCGAAGCATCTAAAAAACGAGATACGTCATATGAAATCGTAAAACCCATCCCCGGAGGAAAAGTGGTTGTCTTTAATTCCGCTAATCGTTTCTTCACATTCTCGATTACCTCTGCGGCGTTCGAGCCAGGACGCTGTTTTAATAAAATCGCAGCGGAAGGTCGGCCATTTTCTTTCGAAAGCACATCGTAATCCAATGACCCAAATTCCACATCTGCTACGTCCTTTAATCGCAATATCTGGCCTGTCTCCGTGGCCTTAATGACTAAGTTTTCATACTCAGCTACCTGGGTAAACTTTCCTGTATAACGCATCACGTACTGCAATGCCTGCGGATGCTTACCTGAACTTTCCCCTATTTTTCCTGGAGCTGCCTCTACGTTTTGATTTCGCAAAGCCTGAATGACATCTTCCGCAGAGAGTTTATAAGCAAATAATCGATCCGGATGCAACCAGATACGCATAGCGTATTCTCTTTGGCCCATAATATCCGCAAATCCTACTCCGTCAATACGCTTTAGTTCTGGAAGCACATTGATGTCAGCAAAATTGTAAATAAACTTCTCGTCTATATCGGAATCCTCACTCAACAGGTTCACGTATAGTAACATACTGTTTACCTCTTTCTCCGTAATTACCCCAGCTTTAATCACTTCTTCCGGTAACTCATCTAGAACCGTCTGCACCCGAGTTTGCACGTTAACTGCGGCTACATCCGGATCCGTTCCTACCTCAAAATACACCTGAATAATACTAGTTCCGTCGTTACCTGAAACAGAAGTCATATAGGTCATTCCGGCTACCCCGTTGATAGCCCGCTCAAGCGGGGTCACCACAGCTTTTGCACAAACCTCTGCATTCGCACCTGTATACTTCGTAGTGACCGTTACTGCGGGTGGAACGATATCAGGGAATTGCGTAATGGGCAATTGCTTCATCGCAATAACCCCTAAAATCACAATAAAAATCGATACAACGATCGACAATACCGGTCGGGTAATGAATTGTTGTACCATATTACAAGGCTTTATAATCCGTTAATAATTGACGCATTGGCTTGAAGGTCGACTTGATTTTTTGGCCTTGTTTCACCAGCTGAATTCCTTCGATCAAGACGGTGTCTTTCGCAGAAAATCCATTTTTAACTAAATAGAAATGAGGAATGCGTAGGTCAGGCTGAATGCTTTTCATTTTGACCGTGCCAGAGGCGTCTTTTACAAACACATAACTTTTCTCTTGAATCTCAAAAACGGATTTTTGGGGAATGGCCCAGTAACCTGTCACTTTTTTAGGCAATTGTACTTTACCAGAGGCCCCGTGACGAAGTAATTTATCTGGATTTGCAAAGCGTGCACGGAACGCAATGTTTCCGGTATTCTTGTCAAATTCTCCTTCTATCGTTTCCACCACACCCTTTTGAGGATAGGTTTCTCCATTAGCTAATACAAGATCTACACTGGCTGATTTATTCACTCCATCTTGCTCACTGAAGGCAAGGTATTCTTGTTCCGACACATTAAAATAGGCGTATACGTTTCTATTATCTGATAACGTTGTTAATAAAGTTCCTTCGTCCACTAAACTACCTCGCTTGAAGGGTAAACGGTCTACCATTCCATCAAAAGGAGCCCGAATATTTGAGTGCTCCACTTTTAATTCAGCCGCCCGAACATGGGCTAAGGCTTCCTCGCGTTTCGCTCTCAAACCATCTACTTTTGCCAGCGAAATCGCTAACTGGTTTTTCGAAATCACATTTTTATCTACCAGCAAACGCGTATTGACAAGGGTTAATTCCTCCGCTTTTAATTCAGCTGACGCTTGACTTAAAATGGCTTTCGCACGGGCTAAATCAGCGATATATTCTTGGCTGTTGATGGTAAACATAACTTGCCCACTCTTTACCTGCTTTCCCTCATCCACTAAAATTCGGTCTAAATACCCCTTCACCCTAGCGCGAATTTCCACATTTTGTACGGCGTGAATATCTGCCACGAATTCTTGATGAATCGTCGTATCTAAAGAAATGGGGGATGAAACTTCAAGCGTTTGAATCTCGACAACGTCCTCTTTTTTAGCCGTGCAGGCCGTTAAAAGCAGTAATCCAACAACGTATTTTCTCATATCTACTTAGTTTGGTCTTCCTCCATGTTGTTTGTAGGAAGACGGTTTCGTTTTAAAAGTATCCACCCAGTCCATGTTGGGTTGATTAATTTGGTATTTAGGGGTTTGAAAAGGCATTGGCTGTTGCTTAACCTCCACTCGCTTTTCAATTTTAACACTCTCTTTCAAAGTCCTGTTTATCTGGTTTTTATAATGCTTCGTTTGGATTACTCCATAAAAAACAAGATAGACAAATATAGACGTATAGACGTATATTTTCATACCGTTTAGTTGTATGCTGTTCATGCATACGTTACAAGAAGATTTTATGATTTTGTTTCAATAATGCAGGCGTATTAGGCCATGCGGGGAGGGGGACTCACCTGCTCTAAGAGCACGTTAAGGGGAAACTCACTGTAATGATCAGAAATCGATCTTTCAGCAAAACCATCATTTGGATTTTGGTTTAATTGTAGACCAAAATCTTCACTAGCGAAAAAATCATCTGATCCATCTTCTTCCAAGGTATCTTGGAAAGACATCTCGGCAGAAATAGAACTCTTTTCACACAACACATCAATAGCTAACGAAAGTCCATCTTTCGTTAACAAACAAAAAAGCAGCAAGAAATAAACCACTATTCCTCTAAGCATCTTACTCTTTAATTTCTTCGTAGGGAACATAATCACCCCCTACATTATCTGTTTTAGCTTTCGCTTTAGGTGGCACATAATCTACATCAATACTGCCCTCTTTTCGCGCTTTCGAAGCAGACTGCCTCGAGCGAATATCATGCTCTGACATTTTCTTGTGCACCTGCGTGATGACGTAACCTTTGAGCAAAAACCGCAACAATGGAAACACCACATAGTATAAAACTAATCCGAGGGCAATAAGTTTTAACATCTTACCTACTTAGATATAAATTGCGTTCACCATACACTTTGCGAAAGAAATCATCTTTCAAATCATCGATGAAATAGATGGCCTCACCTGTTGACTTCATTTCTGGCCCTAATTCCATGTTTACGTTCGGGAATTTACTGAAAGAAAAGACAGGAATCTTGATTGCGTATCCTTTTTTGACCGGTTTAAAATTGAAATCTTTCACCTTCTTATCTCCTAACATTACTTTTGTTGCATAATTCACGTAAGGCTCTTGGTATGCCTTGCAAATGAATGGAACGGTACGAGAAGCACGAGGATTCGCCTCGATGATGTACACCACTTCGTCTTTTACGGCGAACTGGATGTTCAATAAGCCTTTGGTCTTTAACGCCACCGCAATTTTACGCGTGTGATCTTCGATTTGCTTCATCACATTTTCCGATAAATCAAATGGAGGCAAGACCGAGTGAGAGTCTCCAGAGTGGATACCTGCCGGCTCAATGTGCTCCATCATTCCAATGATATACACGTCTTCTCCATCGCAAATCGCATCAGCTTCCGCCTCAATGGCGTTCTCTAAGAAGTGATCTAATAATATTTTATTGCCTGGAATATCGCGTAAAATATCCACGACGTGTTGTTCTAATTCTTGTTCATTGATCACGATTTTCATCGATTGACCTCCCAAAACGTAAGAAGGACGTACTAACAAAGGATAGCCTAATTCACGACCTAAAGCCACTGCGTTATCTGCATCTTCACATACGCCAAACTTCGGATAGGGGATATCCAAGTCCTTCAACAAGCTCGAGAACGCACCGCGATCTTCTGCTAAATCCAATGCTTCAAAAGAAGTACCCAAGATTTTGATGCCGTATTTCGATAACTTCTCTGCTAATTTTAAAGCCGTTTGACCGCCTAATTGAACGATAACGCCTTCTGGTTTTTCATGTTGAATGATATCGTAAACGTGCTCCCAGAATACCGGTTCGAAGTATAATTTATCTGCAATATCAAAATCCGTCGAAACTGTTTCTGGATTTGAATTGATCATAATTGTCTCGTAACCTGCTTCTTTTGCAGCTAAAACGCCGTGAACACAAGAATAATCAAACTCAATTCCTTGACCGATACGGTTAGGTCCTGAGCCCAATACGACTACTTTTTTACGAGAAGAAGAAACGGATTCATTATCTAAAACCGCCGATGCTCCTTCTTGACCAAAAGTCGAGTAGTAATACGGAGTCTTTGCTTCAAATTCCGCCGCGCACGTATCAACGCACTTGTAAATACGCTTAATCCCTAAACTATTACGCTTGTCATATACTTCTGATTCAAGGCAACGTAAGGTGTGGGCGATTTGGCGATCTGCGAAACCTTTGTGCTTCGCCTCTTCTAATAATTCTTTCGGAATGTTGGAAATAGTGAATTTCTCGATTTCCTTTTCTACGCGGACTAAATCTTCAATTTGGTTCAAGAACCATTTGTTGATCTTCGTCAGTTGCTGAATTGTTTTGAACGAAATGCCCATTTTAAAGGCATCGTAAATGTGGAACAAACGATTCCATGTCGGATTCGCTAAGGAGTACATGATGGCATCTTGATCGCGCAATTCTTTTCCATCCGCACCCATACCATTACGCTTGATTTCAAGCGATTGACAGGCTTTTTGTAAGGCTTCTTGGAAATTACGACCAATACCCATGGTCTCACCCACTGATTTCATTTGTAATCCTAAGGTGCGATCTGCTCCTTTGAACTTATCAAAGTTCCAACGTGGCACTTTCACAATCACATAGTCCAAAGCCGGCTCAAAATAAGCAGACGTTGTACCCGTAATCGCGTTAGTTAATTCATCTAGATTATAACCGATCGCCATTTTTGCAGCGATCTTTGCAATCGGATAACCCGTTGCTTTAGAGGCCAAAGCCGATGAACGAGACACCCGAGGGTTAATCTCGATCGCGATAATTTCATCTGTTTCTGGATTCAGAGAGAACTGAACATTACAACCTCCCGCAAACTGACCGATCGCGTTCATCATCTTGATGGCCATGTCACGCATACGTTGGTAGATCGTATCTGGAAGCGTCATCGCTGGCGCTACCGTGATCGAATCACCTGTGTGAATACCCATTGGATCAAAGTTTTCGATCGAACAGATAATAATCACGTTCCCTAAATTATCGCGTAAAAGTTCTAATTCGTATTCTTGCCAGCCCATGATCGATTGCTCTACTAACACTTCGTGCGTAGGAGAGGCATGCAAACCTTTGTTCAAGGCAGCATCGAAATCTTTTGGGTCATGCACAAAACCGCCACCCGTTCCACCTAAGGTAAACGATGGGCGAATCACTAATGGGAAACCGGTTTCTTGTGCAATTTCTTTTCCTTCCAGGAAGGAACGAGCCGTACGACCTTTACAAACACCTACTCCGATTTCTAACATTTTTAAGCGGAATTTCTCGCGATCTTCTGTCGTTTCAATCGCTTTGATATCCACCCCGATAATACGCACACCGTATTTTGCCCAAATTCCCGCGGCATCACAATCAATCGCTAAGTTCAAGGCAGTTTGACCTCCCATCGTAGGTAAAACGGCATCAACCTTGTGATTTTCTAAGATGTGAATGATCGAAGCTTTTTCTAATGGCTTCAAATACACATGATCCGCATTCATCGGATCTGTCATAATCGTCGCAGGATTCGAATTGATCAAGATTACCTCAATGCCTTCTTCTCGAAGGGAACGCGCGGCTTGGGAACCGGAATAATCAAATTCACAAGCTTGACCGATCACAATAGGACCAGAACCAATAATTAGGACGGATTTAATCGAGGAATCTTTAGGCACAGGTGGTATAAATTTAATGCTGAATGGATATGTGTTTTTGGAGGCTTTTGGTTGAGCTCCAAAATTGTGCAAAGTTAGCGTTTTAGGGTCGATTTGCAAAATAAAAAATAGACTTTCGTTCAGGTTCGGCAGAACCCAAAAAATCCCTTATTTTTGACAACAAATTGTAGAAATCGTGATAAAAATACTCGTTGCTTTTGATGAAAACAGAGTCATTGGGAAAAACAATGAACTGATTTGGCATTTGCCTGCCGACCTAAAAAGATTCAAGGCCTTAACTACGGGTCACGTGATCATCATGGGCCGCAAAACCTATGACTCCATCGGAAAGCCCCTACCTAACCGAACAACGATCGTCATTTCACGCACGCCTGGCCTACAAATCGATGGCGTTATCTGCACAAATTCCATCGAAGAAGCCCTCTTGAAGGCAAAATCGTTAAGCCGTGAAGCTATTTTCATCGTAGGTGGCGCTGAAATTTATGCTTTAGCCTTAGCCCTAGCAGATCAAATTTTAGTGACCCAAATACATGATATTTTTGAGGGAGACGCCTTCTTCCCTGAAATTCCAGCAGATCAATGGACCATCACCGAAAAAGAACGAGGCGTCACGGATGAAAAAAATGCGTACCAATACAGCTATTTGACCTACAGCAGAAAATGATTCACAAAATTGATCTAAGCGCTCAGCCGATTTCAATCGACCCCTACTACCAATTCTTGCAAGATCCGGTAGCAGGCGGCATTTGCCTTTTCATCGGTACTATTCGGAATAAAAACCAAGGAAAAGAGGTCAAAGCTTTGACAATGGAGGCTTATCCCCCTATGGCTTTAAAGCAAATCGAATTATTGTGCGAACAAGCGGCGGCGCAATGGCCCATTGAACGAATTGCTTTGGTGCACCGAACCGGACCTTTGGAGATAGGCGATATAGCTGTACTCATCGGCGTCACCTGCGTGCACCGCGCAGAAGCATTCGAGGCTTGTGAATGGCTCATTGATACATTGAAGAAAGAAGTTCCTATTTGGAAAAATGAATTTTATGAAGATGGATCTTCCTGGCTAGTTCCCCATCCCTGAGACCATCAAGCTACAACCCCGCATTTCGGAATTATCAAAACGGCCCAATATTTTAAAACGAATTCCATCTTCTTCCAAGGACCCTAAGTCCCGCGTTTCGATGAAAGAACAGGAATCAATATTTCCTAAATCCGCCACTTTTATCCCTCCCGTTTTATGTGGCTGTGTCACCAAAGCAAAGGGATCCCCCACTTCTCGCAAACAAATTCGCATGGTATAAGCCGGAGTAAAAATACCTTCCGCTTTCGCATAGGCTTGAGAAAATAGTTCTGTCATCCCATATTCAGAGGCAATCGAATCAAGCCCCATTTTTTCTTGCAAATACGCGTGTACTTTATCCCGTATCCATTCCTGTCTGCGGCCTTTCATCCCACCCGTCTCCATCACAATCAATTGATCTTTGTATTGCTTCAAAAAGGACAAATCAATACCAGAATCCACTAAATCCAATAATCCAAAAGTCACCCCCATTAACCAAACCTTCTTGCCTGAGTCCAGCGCCTGACGCAATGCTTGCGCTAAGGCCTCATATTGATTCAAATAAAAGCCGGATAATGCTGAGCCTGATGAACGAATGAAATGATCCATCATAAAGACCAAAGAGGACGTTGAACGCTCTAAATACGATGGTAATAAGGCAAATATATGGTAATCACTCAAGGGCCCATATTCCCGCTCAAACGCAATTTTAGAAATTTGTTGATAAAATCCGGGATCGCAAACAGGGTGTTTGGAAGGAATTTGCCCCGTTGTTCCCGAACTTTCAAATGAAAACAAGACTGGCTGCGTACCGGTTAACACTTGGTGGTTTTTGAATAATTCAATCGGCAAGAATGGAATCTGCGTCCAATGTTTCACCTGATTCGGATCTACACCCGATAAGTTAACATATTGCTGATAAAGGGGATTATGTGCAAATTGAAAACGAAACACGTCTAAAGCAAGCGCCTCAAAATCCAAATCTTGCCCATGCAAGACCCGCTTTTTTAAACCTTCCCTTTCTTCTGCGATCGTTTGACCCATTTGATTTTTAAGATGTAGCGCAAAATTAACGCAAATCATTAACTTTACTGTGGAAAATGTAAATGAATCCATGCGGAAATTAGCCGGATATGTAGCGATTGCCTTACTAAGTCTGGGTGCTTGTGTGCAAGAACCTAGTTTTAGCTCTACGCCTGCGATTCAATTTAAATCGATACAGAAGATCACCAAAACGAGTAATGACGGTTTTGGCGGAACGACTAAAATCGATTCCGTGATCATGAGCATTAACTTTCAAGATGCAGAAGGCGATTTAGGTTTAACGGAAGCGCAGTTAAAATCAGATATCAAATACAAAGATTTTCGCAATTTCGAGGTAGCCGTTCTATTGCAAAAAAATGGCGTATTTATCCCCGTCACGTTTACCCCAGCTTTAGGCGGTTTAATGAATTTTAATTTCAAACCGAATCAAAAATCAGGCCCTATCGAAGGAAGCATCGACTATTCTACCCAATTTGTCTATGCGTTTTACAAGGGATATAGCCCTCAATTTACGGCAAAAAGCGACACATTAAAGTTCAAGATTTTTATCCGCGACAATGCTTTTCACCAAAGCAATACCGTCGAAACCGAGCCCATCATTATCTTCAAGGACTAAAGCGATTTCAGTTTTTGGTAAATTCCGGACTGCAATCGATACGTAAACATCCGTTGATCCCGCTCATCCAGTTGAATATCTAAGATTTCTTGATCCGCGAAAATCAAGCCTAAGGTTTTGGTGAAATTCTCTATCAATTTCGCTCTAAATTGACGCTGAGATTCTGGAGAGCTTTTGTGTTTGCCAAAAAAGGCAATAATCTGATGTCCATTCACAAATCCCTGTTCATAATTCAAAATCAAGAAATCCAAGAACAAGCGCTCATTTGCCCCTAGCATAAAACGAATGGATTTTTTCAGTTTATTATGCTGGTAACGACGATACAATTGACAGAACATAATCACAAAAACTAACACGGCCAAAGAAATCAAAACCATCGAAAACTTCTCATACCAAGGGCTTTCATCAAGGGTTCCAATGTAATTGGACTCTCGTAATACCTGACTAATCAATAAATGAGAAAACGCCAGTTCTCGGTTAATGGTTCTTTCAATTTGACTTGACCAAATCAAGCTATCTCCTTTCACCCTCACATACGTTTCCACTTCCTCTCCGCCATGGGTATTTAAGAAGATTCGGTGCGGATTTGTCCATTGGTATACTTTGAAATCATCTTCTACATCGATAATTAGTAAGGTATCATAAGGGTATTCCGCGTTTGGTTTATCAGGAATGATGAAATATCGACCGGTAAAAAAGTAATGCTTTGAGGATTTAGAATTCAGAAAATCCCGAACTTCTTGCAATTTTATTTCTCCTAAACGTGTGAATTTTTGATCAAAAAAATCAAATTCATACATCCCAAAATCCCGATTAAATGCTGTTTTTTTCTCCGTATCGTTCATTTTCACTGAACTCAACACATAAAAACGATCCTTTTTAGGGGCATAACCAAACAAACCATCAAAAATGGATGAAGGAACGTCTCCATCTGCTGTAATAGACAACCATTCTTTGCCAATAAAATCATATTTGGTTAAAATATTGGAAGAATGCCAAAAACCATAGCCCCCAAACGAGAATAACTCATCTCCTCGCATAAAAACACTACTTTTACAATTGGCACCCCGATAAAACGTTCTATCTAAGCGCTTTAATAACCAGTTGGACTTGTCCAATACATACACTTGACCTGTGCAATGTATCGTCAAATAATAGCTGGACGTTTGATTAATACGGAATTCGTGCACTCCTTCTGAGGTAGGAATCAAATCTCGAAAATCGACGTCCTCAGTCCGTACAGTATCCAACCGCACCCAACCTACTTCTGGATTAAACCGTGAAATTTCATGGGTATTTAAATTCAAACGCAAAAAGCTCGACTCATTATCTTCTTGCCATTTAATGTACTGAGCCGATCCTTGAAAGGCACATAGAAGTAAGAAGAAGATAAACAGACTCGCTTTTTTTAGCATAGAATGGTGTTTGCGTCCCCAAAAATAACTAATTTTGTAAATTAACAAGGTTATTTAGCATTCAACGTATGACATTACATAGAGAAGGACGGACCCTATTACTCACTTCATTACTCATCGTATTAGGTATTAATGGCCTGGTTGCCTATTTCTTCCCTGAAAATGCGCTATTACGTGAATCCATCGTTGTCCTTACTTCGCTATTCTACCTGATTATCTTACAATTTTTCCGTGTGCCTAAGCGGCACACCGTACTAAACCCGAAACATGTCATTGCTCCGGCGGATGGTAAAGTAGTGGTCATCGAAGAAACAGTCGAAACGGAATATTTCAAAGGTCCGCGCCGCCAGGTTTCGATCTTTATGTCCCCCATTAACGTACACGTCAACTTCAATCCCATTTCAGGTATTGTTTCCTATTTCAAATACCACCCAGGCAAATTTTTAGTAGCTTGGCACCCGAAATCCAGTACTGAAAACGAGCGTACAACCTATGTAGTGAAACATGAAAATGGCACAGAGGTATTATTCCGTCAAATTGCTGGCGCTTTAGCCAAACGCATTTGCTGGTATGCTAAAGAAGGTGATGCCGTCGTTCAGGGAACAGAATTTGGTTTCATTAAATTCGGTAGCCGAATCGACATTTACTTACCCTTGGATGCCGAAATTTGTGTCAACATCGATGACAAACCGGTGGGTGGCGAAACCGTGATCGCAAAATTAGCTTAAGACCAATAAGCCCAAGACTCCTCAATCAATCGGATCACTTTTTCCAGACCTCGCTGATCTACCTCAGAAAAGTCTGCTAATAGATCTGAATCCAAATCAAACACGAGCACCACCTCACCATTCACAATGGCAGGTAACACTATCTCTGACTTCGAAGCAGAAGCACAAGCAATGTGCCCTGGGAATTGTTCTACATCCGGCACTAATACCGTTTCCTTCGTCGTATACGCATGACCGCACACTCCCTTATGAAAGGGAATTCGAGTGCAGGCAACCGGACCTTGAAATGGACCCAAAACCAATTGATTCTCTTTCGTGAGATAAAATCCCACCCAGAAAAAGCCAAAAACCTCGTGAACTGCCGCCGCAATATTGGCTAGATTCGCATATTTATCCGTTTCGCCGGCTAAAAGCGCTTGAATTTGGGGGTATAGGGAGTCATATTTCTCTTCCCGCGTCCCTTCAATTTTTACTAAATCCTCTGCCATCTTATGCGAAATAGCGTTTTAACCACGTGTTTTCTGCTCTTTGCAACCAGCCCGCGCGGTAAGCGCCTAATGATTCTGTTTGCAATGGGATTACTTGAGAAGTAGGAACTAATTGCGGATGGTTTTTTAAGGCCGTTAATGGCAAAAGTCTTAACTCATCACCCTCCACCACAGCGGTACTACGGTCAAAGAAGTCGATTCCTAGGGCTGCCCCCATCTCTTTAAACCAGCGCGTAGAGGCGTCGATGGAACAGCCAGAAGCTGCATTCACAGTCTCATCCACAGCGATCACGATCACTTGCTGAAACCGAATCTCGAAAGAGGCATTTAAGCCGGCACCATGCGCTGCCCATTGGGTTAAGGCAGGAACTAAATAGTCCTGAATCGCCGTTGTTTCGGATGTTGAAAAAGGTCGATTCGCCTGGTAGACCCATACGCGGGAATAATCAGGCATTTGTTCAATAGATAAATACATAGTTTACATTGATTGCTGCACTAACTCAGCTAAATCTACTACTTGGATTTGTTTTTCTTTTCCTACCTTGTTCAGGCCATCTTGGACCATCACCATGCAGAAAGGACAGGCCAAAGCCACTTTGCTGACTCCAGACTCGACCATTTCCTTTACACGCTTTACTTGTACGTCTTCGCCACCCGTTTCCGGCTCTTTGAAAACTTGTGCGCCACCTGCTCCACAGCAGAGTCCTTTCGTTCTACAACTTTTTAACTCGATTAGTTCCTTTTTTAATCCCGAAATAATCTCTCGGGGTGCTTCATACACGCCATTTCCTCTTCCTAAATAACAAGAATCATGGTAGGCTACTTGCTCAAGTGATGAGCTATCGGATACTTTTATTTTCCCCGAGCTGATTAATTCTGCCAAAAGCTGGCTGTGATGTATCACCTCATAATTCCCGCCCAATGTGGGATATTCGTTCTTTAGCGTATTAAAACAATGTGGACAAGCCGTTACAATTTTCTTTACTGCATAGAGATTTAATACCTCAATATTGGACATGGCCTGCATTTGGAACAAAAACTCGTTCCCAGCACGTCTAGCAGGATCACCGGTACAGGATTCTTCCGTACCTAAAACAGCAAAACTAATTCCTACCTTTTGCAAAATCTCTGCAAAGGCGCGCGTCACTTTCTTGTGGCGGTCATCAAAAGACCCTGCACATCCCACCCAAAAAAGAAAGGCTGGCTGCTCCCCCGCTGCGGCGAATTCAGCCATCGTTTTAATCGTCTCCATTATTTCTTGTTTTGCTCCCGCATTTGTGATACCGTTAATCGACTTCCATCATCACTCCAGCCCGGAGGCCCAAAAACATAGCCCAAAACGGCTTTCATGCTTTTCGCATGCCACACATCTTTCGCCATCTGAACCCACTCGTAAAAGGCAATTTTGGCTGGATTATAACTCTCAATTTGTTTCGTCAATCCGTAATGTGGACGCTCCTTCTCATTGACAAAAGAACCAAAAAGGCGATCCCAAATAATCAATACTCCTGCATAATTGGTATCCAAATAGGCTAAATCCGTTCCATGATGCACGCGATGATGGGAAGGTGTATTCAATATATATTCGAACCAACGTGGCATTTTATTCACTAATTCGGTATGAATCCAGTATTGGTATAACAAACTCGTTTGTTGAAAAAACATCACGATAAAGGGATGTACCCCTATCAATGGAAGCCAAAGCCAAAAAATGAAACCTCCAGACAAATTCCCAGTCCACGTTTGGCGCAATGCTGCCGCTAAATTATACTTAGGCGATGAATGGTGCACCATGTGCGATGCCCAATAAAAACGAATCTCGTGCGAGATGCGGTGCACCCAGTAATACGTTAAATCCTCCCCGAAGAAGGCTAATACCCAAACGGGCCAGCTTTGACCTAAATCAAACCATCTCCAATTATCGTACACATAAAAAGACGCACCAAAGGTCACCGATTTCGTCAAAAAACCAATACCTAAATTCCCTAAACCCAAACCGATCGAGGTCATCGAATCTTTTGCTTCCACATAATCGCGGTGCATTTTATACACAATATACGATTCCAGTATAACGGTCAATAGAAAAAAGGGTACCGCATATAAAATCAAAGTAGGTCCCATATTAATGTAGTTTAACGACATTGCGCAAGAAAGCCTCAGACGATGCAATCGGTTTATCGGTTAATTTCCCTAAGAGATTCGACGTAATGACATGGTTCCCAGAGTTAGGAAAAGCTTCTGCTCTTTTCAAGGCATTGGGAGTCCCTAATTCGGAATACATCTTTTTCATGGCATCCACGGAAACGACATTATCTTGATGCGCTTCATCTTTATAATAATAGCCCATAAACACCGGTATCTTAACCTTTTCAAATTCTTCTTTCTTCATCGTGTGTGTCAAGAAATTCTGAATGGCCACGACCCCTTCCAGGCGGTAATGCAAACTCCAATTCTCTGCGTGTCCCGGCGCCATCACCGGAATATCGCGGTAATCGCTTCCCGTAATCCAATGCGCCATTTGCAAACCCCAAGGATTGTCTAGCAAAGTGGCATTAGGATCTTTAATGGCAATGCAAGGTCCATAGAGCATCAAAGCCTTTATTTCTGGGTGATTCGCAGCTAAAACCAGCGACATGGCTCCTCCAAAAGACGTTCCCAAAACAACCACCTCATCCCCTAATTTCTTCGCGATAGCATAGTAGTTCTCCACACTTTGGTAAAATTCATCTGCGGTCACCTTCGCAAAGGTAGAATCTGAATCAGGTACCCCATGACCCGCCACACGGGCAAGCAATAAATTCGCCCCAAACTTTTTAGCCAACTCGCGATGCAATGGGTCGCCCTCCATAGGTGAAGCAGAAAATCCATGGACATACATGAAGACGATTTTAGTCTTTTTAGGCTGCGTAGCATCTGCCCATATAATGCGTGCCTCATTCCCTGGCTTCAAGACCGTTTTAGCTTCTTTGGAAGCAATATAGCTATCCATTTGACTGACAGAATCCGGAATGTCCGTCCAGCTAGCCGTGGGCGAAAGCACTGGTGTTTCTGGTTTGGGTCCTACCAAATAAAGGCCGGTTAACACAACTAGTATCGCGAGTATTTTCTTCATGATTTATTCTTTGGCCCAATTCAAACGATCGGCAGGGTTAAATTTCCAGGGACTTTGGTTAGTCTCCACATTCGCAAACATCGAATTCCAAGCCGCCGGCGCATCCGACTGTTCCATAATCAAGTAGCGCCGCATTTCTAAGATGATATTCAAAGGGGATAGCTCCATCGGACAAGCCTCCACGCAGGCTTGACAGGAAGTACAAGCCCGCAATTCCTCCGCAGAAATTCGATCGAATAGGGATTTCCCATCCTCCACCAAATTGCCTTTATTTACCTTCAAAACCCTTCCCACTTCCTCCAATCGATCCCGAGTATCCATCATAATCTTCCGAGGCGAAAGCGCACGACCTGTTTGATTTGCTGGACATTGCTCTGTACAACGCCCACATTCCGTACACGAATAGGCATCTAAAGCATTCTTCCAGGTTAAATCCATTACATCCTTTGCTCCAAACTTCGCATTCGTCTCCGGCTGCTCTTCTACTGCTTGCCCTAACATCAACTTTACCTCGTGTGTTACCGCAGGCATGGCAGACATCTTTGCAGAAGATTCTAAACTGGAAAAATACGCCGCAGGAAAGGCAAAAAAGATATGTAAATGCTTCGAATAGGTCACATACAAAGCAAAAGATAAAATTCCCAAAATGTGGAACCACCAGGCGGCACGCTCAAGCACAAGTAATGCAGAAGTTGAAAGCTGAGCAAAAATGCCGAACAATTCACCCGAAATCACAAACGATCCCACTGGATGATAGTGCTCCAAGCCACGCGTTTGTAACACCGCATCCGCTCCGTTCATCGTCCACAAAGCCAGCATTAAAACAAGCTCGATGAGTAAAATTTGATAGGCATCCTGCACCGGAAAACCACTTAATTCTTTGTGATTTGAAGCCTGAAGTCTAGCGATGCGAAAGACCCCGCGGCGAAGGAAAAAGACGAAACATGCCACGAAAACGCCAGAGGCTAATAGCTCAAAAAAGTTCAACAATAACCTATAAAAGGATCCTAGAAAAGGCGCAAAAAGACGATGAGTCCCTAAAACACCATCTAGAACGATCTCCAGAATCTCGATATTAATTAACACAAATCCGATGTAGATCAGAAAGTGAAAGAACCCGACTATTGGCTTGGAAAACATTTTCTTTTGACCGAAAGCTAGCAAGGCCATTCGCTTAAAACGCTCCGCTGGATGATCCGTCAATGCTACTGGACGAGCTAAGCGAATAGTCTGCAGAATTAGCGAAAAACGCTGAGCAATCAGGTAGGACATCCCCCCTAAAAGAGCGATAAAAACGAGTTGAGGCAAATAGGTCATCATCGATGTAGAAATTACATAAATGTAATAAAAAATCTACGATAATTCTTTTTTCAAAAAGCGTCCTGTGTGACTATTTTTCTCTTTGGCAATCTGCTCTGGAGTACCACTTGCCATCAATTGCCCACCGGCATTTCCGCCTTCAGGACCCATATCAATCAGGTAATCTGCCACCTTAATCACATCCATATTATGTTCGATGATCAAGACCGTATTCCCTTTTTCTACTAATTTCTGCAGTACATCTAATAAAAGACGAACATCCTGGAAGTGCAAGCCTGTCGTCGGTTCATCTAAGACATATAAGGTCTTACCCGTATCTTTCTTAGAAAGTTCTTCTGCAAGTTTTACGCGCTGCGCCTCGCCCCCAGAAAGGGTGGTCGCGTGTTGCCCTAAGGTGATATAACCTAAACCTACCTCAGCCAAGGTTTGTACCCGGCGGAAAATACGCGGTTGGTTTTCGAAGAATTCCAAAGCCTGCTCCACGGTCATATCCAGCACGTCTGAGATCGATTTACCTTTAAAACGAACTTCCAACGTCTCGCGATTGAAGCGTTTTCCCTTGCACGTTTCGCATTCTACTAATACATCCGGCAAGAACTCCATTTCAATCTTTTTGCGACCTGCTCCTTCACAACTTTCACAGCGGCCGCCTTTCACGTTAAAACTAAATCGTCCCGCCTTGTAACCTCGAATCTTCGATTCAGGCAATTCACAATACAACGTACGAATATCGCTGTACATATTCGTATAAGTGGCCGGATTAGAACGAGGTGTGCGACCGATGGGACTTTGGTCCACTTCGATTACTTTATCGATGTTTTCCAAACCAACAATCGATTTATACGGCATCGCATCCCGCTTCGTACGATCGAAATGCTGCTTCAATTTCAACACCAAGGTATCGTGAATCAAGGTCGATTTTCCAGAACCCGAAACCCCAGTCACAACCGTCAAAGTCCCTAACGGAAACTTCACTGATACGTTCTTTAAATTATTCCCTGTCGCGCCTTTCAATTCAATGCTCAGACCATTGCCTTTGCGACGAACGGCTGGCACCGCAATCTCCAGCGCCCCATTCAAATATGCCGCCGTAGGAGTCTTTAATTTCAAAAATTCCGATGGTGTACCCGAACCCACCACATTACCCCCATGGCGCCCAGCACCCGGACCGATGTCCAATATATAATCAGACTCCAGCATCATATCCTTGTCGTGTTCCACAACTAGAACTGAATTACCCAAATCCCTTAAATCTTTTAAGGCTTGAATTAACTTCTCGTTATCGCGCTGGTGCAAACCGATACTAGGTTCATCCATAATGTACAAAACACCCACTAACTGGGTCCCTATTTGGGTAGCTAAACGTATTCGCTGCGCCTCTCCACCCGAAAGACTTTTCATCGGTCGATCAAGTGTCAAATAGGTTAAGCCAATTTGGGTTAAAAAACCTACACGCTTTCTGATCTCCTTCAAGACTTCCACCCCAATCTGCTGCTGGCGATCGCTCATCCGCGTTTCCACGTCAGAGAACCACGCCTCGAGCTCTGTGATGTCCATTTGGGCTAATTGACCTATGTGTTTATCTGCAATGCGGAAGTGCAAGGATTCTTTTTTCAAACGATAGCCATCGCATTCTGGGCATTTTTTGATGATCATAAAATCCTTCAACCAGTCTTGGGTCTTTTCAGAACCCGATTCTTGCTGGCGTTTCAGAAAGTTAATAATCCCATCGTATTTCGTATTCCACTCCGTTCCTTCGTATTTCTTAGACGGAACTGCCACAGGCGCGTCAGAACCATACAACATCAATTCAACGGCCTCCGCTGGGAATTTAGCAATGGGTGTAGAAAGACCCACTTTAAAAGGCTTTAATAAGACCTCTAATTGCTTGAAAATCCATAGCTCGCGGTATTCCCCAATCGGTGCAATCGCCCCACGAATGATGCTCAAAGAACGATCAGGTATCACAGAGTCCTCCGTAATTTCTTCCACCACCCCTAAGCCATTACAGCAGGGGCATGCGCCATAGGGGCTATTAAATGAAAACGTATTAGGTGCCGGTTCATCGTAAGATAAGCCCGTCGCCGGATCCATAAGGGTCTGCGAGAAGTAATGTAATTTATTGGAGGCATCCAGCACATAAACCTGTCCTTTGCCTTGATTCATCGCCGTTTGTAGACTTTGGGATAAACGCAAGCGCTCTTCTTCTGTTACGACTAAACGATCGACTACAATTTCGATATCGTGTACCTTGAAACGATCGACCTGCATCTTTGGCTCAATGTCCAAAATTTCCCCATCAATGCGCACCTTCGTATAGCCCCACTTCGCGATTTGCACGAATAATTCGCGGTAATGTCCTTTGCGGCCTTTGACCACAGGTGCCAGTAATACGACTTTCCCTTTGTTGAACTGGGTGAATAAGGTCTCGATGATTTGATCAACTGACTGCTTCACCATTTTCTCCCCCGAAAGGTAAGAAAAAGCCTCCCCGGCACGCGCGTACAAGAGACGCAAGAAATCATAGATTTCGGTGGTCGTCCCTACCGTAGAACGCGGATTTTTAGAGGTCGTTTTTTGTTCAATGGAGATCACTGGCGATAGACCTTCAATCTTGTCTACGTCAGGTCGCTCCATGTTTCCTAGGAAAGAACGAGCGTAGGCAGAGAAGGATTCCATGTACCGTCTTTGGCCTTCCGCATAAATGGTATCAAAGGCTAAGGAAGATTTTCCTGACCCTGAAATACCCGTTACTACCACCAATTGATTGCGCGGAATAGAAACGTCAATATTCTTTAAATTATGCTCGCGTGCACCCAGCACTTGAATGTGGGAAAATCCAGTAGAATCAGACGCTTTTGAAGCCATAGGTAGGGAATCATTCGATCCACAAAGGTACAAAAAAAGAGGCTGCCCTTTTAGGGGCAGCCTCAACATAATTTCAAAAATCTTATTTGTTCAACAATTCGTCGAAAGTGATACTCACATAATACATACTTCCGATTAATGGGTTGCCCCAACCTGTTGTATAAGCGATTCCGCCTAAGTTCGTACCACCTACTTTGATGATCGACTTAATCTCAGACACTTTCTTGCTTACTTGCATATCCAATGTTGAGAACGCAGGAATCACAGATAATTGTTGTTGATTCACTACTTGGTTCACGAAAGAAGATTGCCAAACAAATTGATCTTGGTATCTCCAAGTCGCATTAAAGCCCCAACCTGAATTTCCGATGTTACGATTTCCTAAAGAAACGTTCGTACGGTAGTTCGGTGTGTTGAAACCTAATTGGTAATCCGCTAATCCACCATTGTCTTTTACCGCATTGTAAGAAACGTTCGTTCCTAATGCCCAACGATTTCCTAAATCATAGTCAATACCTAAGCCCCAACCATTCGTTACTACTTCGTTGTCTACGTTAGATGGGAATGAGAAGTAGTTTAATGATCCTGCCAAAGTCGCGCTAGGCTGTGCTACCACTTGACCCGCTGAGAAATTCGTAAAGTTCGATTGGTAGGCATAGAAATCCACGAACATTTGTGGTGTGATCATACCTTTGTAACCTAATTCAAATGTTTGAACTTGCTCTGGCTTCCAAGCTTTCGACTTGTAAGTAATCCATTTTGTTGGATCTGTTGGGCTAGCTAAGATGGATTGTAAAGTGTAAGAGTTACCTGATAATTTGTAACGATCTTGAACTACGGCTAAACCACCCAATAAACGAGCAGACGGAGTCAACAAGTCAATGTATTGATCTTGTGTTGTAGGGATACGGAAACCCGTTTGTAATGAAGCACGGAAATTTGAAGTACCTTGCGTTAATACCCCAGAAATACGTGGGCTATATACTCCATCAAAATTTTCGTTCTTGTCATAACGAAGAGAACCCGTTACTTTCAAATGATCCGCAAATAACTTCTTAGAAGCTTGTGCATAAGCACCGTATTCGTTGATAGAGAATTCACTTCCATTATCTTGTAATGCGAATAACGTTCCCTCTGAATTCAAGGCATATTGACGGAAGTTAGCACCCACGATCAAATCTAGTTTGTTATTCAATTTCTCTGTCAAATTATACATACCTTCTAAGTGGTACAAAGCTGACTTATCTGTAAACTTTGCTCCTTGAGGTAAAGCTTTTGCTTTAATCGCATCAACTGCAGCGTTAAATCCAGCAGTTCCTGGAATTAAACGGCCTACATCTGCTGTAGCGCGCGCCGTTCCGTGGTAGTAAGGGAATGACGATTGTGTACTAGCAATAGCTAATCCTACGGCTGATGCTGGTGCCACCCCTTTTAATAAGTTTGTTTGTAATACCGTTCCAAAGTTTGTTAATGCCAAACCTGCGAAAGTCGAGAAGTACTGAGGGTACCAAGCTGTAGAAGGCTTAGCTGCTTCGTTTACTAATTGACCTAAAGTACCTGTTGCATAGGCATCTCCAGAATTCTCTTGCGTTGTATACGCACGAACGAAGAAGTTAGATCCTTTTAATTCGGCCTTATATTGTCCCATCGAGAAGTTCTTGATCGAATAACGATCCGCTCCTGTGTACATCGTCGTACCTTGACCATATGATCCTTGTAAAATCAACTCTACTTTATCGTTAAAACGGTAGTGTAAAGCAGCATTGAACTTGATGTTACGGTTAGCATAAGAAGATAAATCACGTTCTGCATATCCTTCACGAGAAATAGCTACGTTAGGAACAATGTATCCTAAGATGGCAGATGGAGTTAAAAGACCACCTGTTGCTGCAGAGATTTGATTGATACCTGCTGTTAATGGGTTCGTAGGAACTCCTAATAATGGCTTCAACGAAGTCAACATATTCACATTCGTCTCATCACCAAACACGTTCACACCATTGTAAGCCAAGTTTGTTCCACGAGAACCAGCTCCTAATATGGTACCATTCAATAAGGATTGATCACGCGTATCTGTTGCTTGCCAGTCATCAGCCGTTAATTGGTTGAAGTTTACTTTGAAAGCCACTTTGTTGTTAAATGCTTTCGCAAAACGAATCGAGATATCTCCATACGGAGTCGTTGTTTCTGTACGGTTGCTTGCATACATCGCTCCTGTTTTCAATTGAGCAGATAATCCTTGGAATAAGAAAGGTGATTTCGAATCCATTAAGATGATACCGTTCATGGCGTTAGGACCATATAATGCTGAAGCTGCACCCGGCAATAAGTCTACTGATTGTAAATCCAATTCAGAAATACCGACGATATTACCTACAGAGAAGTTCAAACCTGGGGCTTGGTTATCCATACCATCGATCATTTGAACGACACGTACGTTACCGTTGCTGTTGAATCCGCGCATACCAATCGAAGAGAAAGATACGGATTGTGAACTCACCTCTACCCCTTTGATATTACGCATAGCGTCATAAAAAGAAGCAGCTGGTGTTTCACGAATCGCGCGAATATCTAAACGCTCCACAGAAACGGGAGATTGCATCACACTTTCCTCCACACGAGAAGCAGATACTACTACGTCTTGTGCTAGAGTAGCTTGCTCTTTTAGGTTAATTTGAAAATCTGTCTTATTTCCTTTTACCGGAATTTCTTGGCGCTCATAACCTACCATGGTTACAACGATCGTTAATGCTCCTGGTTTGTTTGTTGATAAAGCGAAATTCCCTTTTGAATCGGAAATCGTTCCAGTTACAGCTCCTTTAACGCCGATACTAACACCAATTAATGGCTCTTTAGAATCCGCATCGGTAACCCGACCGCCTATTTTAGTCTGAGCAAAAGTGGATGCACTTAAGAACAGAATAAGCGCAAGGCTAGGTAAAATCTGTTGTATAATTTTTTTCATAATGGGTGTTTTTAATGACACAATTTGTTTTTGGTACTCGAATAGAAACAAAAATAAAGAAGATTTCCATATACTCTACTACCTTAGTATTAAAATTTTACTAATTTTTCAGAAAATAATTTAATCTACCATGGTCTGAGATGACCGCTCAATCATTTAATTTTAAAAAGGCTGATTAAACTAGTAGCTTTGTGTGTCTAAATTAGATCTATGAGAGCTCTCGCCTTTTTGTCTCTACTTTTCCTCAGTGCTTGCGCAAGCAATCAGACTCCTTATGTATTGACTACCAGATGGAAAGACGCTCCACAGCCAGCGCCCATGGATTATGCAGATCCAGCTGCATGGTCTGCTCTGCCTTCTCGTTTTGACGCGGCAGATTTAGTCCCTCGGAAATCCAATTTACAAGATGGCCAAGCCAATGCGAAAGCCGATGTCTTTTTCATTCATCCTACTATATTGACCTACAAACCGGAAAACGAATACGTTTGGAATGCTTCGATGGAGGATGCTGCCTTGAACACGCGGGTAGATAGTTTGACGATTTTAAATCAAGCCACTGCGTTTAATGGGGCTGGTAGGATTTTTGCTCCACGTTACCGCCAAGCGCATTACCATGCATTTGTGACGGAATTTAAAGAAGATAAAGACTCCGCCTTGAATGTAGCTTACTCGGATGTTAAAAGAGCCTTCGACTATTATTTAGCCCACGAGAATAAAGGGAGACCTATTATTATAGCCAGCCATAGTCAAGGAACCGTGCATGCCACGCGATTATTGAAAGAATACTTTGATGGCAAAGCCTTAGGAAAACAACTGGTAGCGGCCTACATCATCGGAATTGCTACGCCTAAAAATACATTTACGAACATCCCTGTTTGTACCTCTGCTGCACAAACAGGCTGTTTTGTAGCGTATACAACCTTTTTACAAGGATACTTACCTCCTTGGCATCCAGGAACGGTAACGGAATTAGCCTCTGTAAACCCATTGACCTGGTCTACAGATGAACGTTTTGCCTCTAAAGAGCAGAACATAGGGGGAGTATCCTATGGGTTCAAATATGTAAAAGAGTTTGCAGATGCCCAGAATCATTTAGGCGTTTTGTGGACAAATACCCCTTATGTACCAGGTCGCGCTTTTGTTAAATTGAAAAATTGGCACAAAGCTGACATTAATTTATTTTACCAAAACATTAGAGAAAACGCTGTACTACGTGTCAATACGTTCCTCAGCCAAAAATAAGCTTATGCCAAATTGCCTAGTCATCATGGCGGGTGGAATCGGAACACGGTTTTGGCCCATCTCCAGAAGTAATTATCCCAAACAATTCCACGACGTCTTAGGCGTGGGAAAAACAATGCTGCAACAAACAGCAGAGCGTTTTGAGGGGATTGTCGCTCCGGAAAATATCTACGTAGTCACCAGCGAAGAATTTGCGGGTATTGTTCAAGAGCAATTGCCTTTTTTGAGCCCGGATCAAATTCTAAAAGAGCCTCAACGTAAAAATACGGCTCCTTGCATTGCCTACGCAGCCTACAAAATCAGCAAAAAGCATCCCAAAGCAAAATTAATCGTGGCCCCTGCGGATCACGTGATTTTAAAAGAGGAGGCCTTTAAAGCATGTGTTAATGAAGCATTGGAAGCGGCGAAAGAGCCTGTTTTAGTGACTTTGGGCATCGTTCCTACACGCCCAGATACTGGCTATGGCTACATTCAATACCAAGAATCGGAAGCAACGGCTAAAGTGGTAAAAACCTTCACGGAGAAACCCAACCTAGAATTAGCCGAGGCCTTTTTAGAAAGCGGTGACTATGTGTGGAATGCAGGCTTATTCGTTTTTGCGATTCCTACCTTCAAACAAGAATTAACGAAGCACCTTTCCCGGCTTGCAGAACAATTTGAAGAAGGGCGTGCCTTTTATTATACGGAAAATGAACCCGAATTCATTCGCAAGGTCTATGCCGTTTGCAAAAGCATCTCGATGGACAATGGCATCATGGAGAAAGCCCGCGATGTGAAAGTTATTTTAGCGGATATCGGCTGGTCGGATTTAGGAACGTGGAAGTCTTTACATGAAATCAACGAAAAAGACGCGCAATTAAATGCGGTTGATGCAAATGCCATGCTTTACGAGACGAACGATTGTATCATCAAAGCGCCAAAGGAAAAATTAGTAGTTATTCATGGACTGTCTAATTATATCGTGGCTGAACATGGAAATGTGTTAATGATTTGTCCCAAAGACCAAGAGCAACAAGTGAAACAATTTGTAGAAGATGCGACAAAGTTAGATTCTAACTTCAGCTAAGATTCGATCAATTGAATCAAAGAGTTAAAATCGGGAATTAATGTAATTTTAGCAGGAATTTGTTCAGGCGATTGTAGGACATTATATCCCGTCAAAAGGAAAGAAGCATCAGGTAGCATTTTATCTAAATTGGCTACATAAGCAGGCAATGAATCTTGTGCTGGCTCGGTTGTGAATACACTGAATACGTAATCTGGCTGATGAATCTCATAGGCCAAACACAATTCATCAAAAGGCAGCGATTGCCCCAAATAGACCGCTGAATGCTGACGGGCACGAATTAAATAACTCGCAAAAAGCAATCCGATTTCGTGCAATTCACCTTCGGGAAGATATAATAAGAACTTCTTCGCATTAGCTTTAGGTTTTGCTGACTGTGCATCGATGGCCGCAATGATTTTTTGGCGAATCAAATGAGTAATAAAATGCTCTTGAGCAGGCCCCACAGACCCTGAAAGCCACAAGGTTCCTAAGCGCGTCAAAAACGGATAAATAACCCGCAACATGTAATTCTCAAATCCATAAGCATCCGTAATGGTCTTTGTTAATTCCTGAAAGCGATATTCATCCAGATCCATCATCGCAACCGTTAAAGCCTGGATATGTTCGGGAAAATCTAATTCCCCTCCGGAAAGAGCAAGGATTTTTTCAGCAATTTCAGATTCAGATAATTCAGCAATTTTGGAAATCTTGATACCACCCTTGTTTTGGAGTGCCGCGATATTCAAAATACGTTTTAAATCGATGTCTGTATACGTACGAATTCCCGTTTCCGTCCGGACCGGATGCAACAGACGATAACGCTGCTCCCATATACGAATCGTATGGGCTTTGATACCACTGAAATTCTCTAAATCCTTAATCGAATACACATTCATCTTCATCCTAACACCCGAGCTCAGAAAATGTTTAGAAATTAAACTGCAATAGAAGCCAATGACCTAAAAAGAACAAAAATTGCAAGGCCGCAATTAGTCTAAAAAGGCTTGATTTCGAAGGGAATGGCGTATTTTGATAGGCCAAATGAAACAAGAAAGAGGCCATCCACCAAGCTACAAAATTTTGAGCAGGCACCTGAACTCCCGCCCAAGTCCAAAAATCAAAGTGCACTGCCACCGGCTCTATCAAGAAATCCAAAGCGGTCATCAAACCAGCCCCAATCGCAGCTTTACTTATTTTACCGGCAATATTCCATTCCTCTACTAAGGCATTCGTCGCTAAGAGTAATACCAGCCAATTTAAACCAATCGTCAAGGGAACCTTTTGTAATTGAAATCCTAAGGTTTTCCCATACTGATAAACTCCGAAAATCTGTCCCGTTCTTACTCCTTGCACCTCTAAATACCAGGCAGCAATAGCTAATGCCCCTAAAAAAAGGTAAGCCTGAAAGGAAGGCTTTGGAAAATACACTACACAGATAAAGGCAGTAAACCAGAGTGTCAATGGCACTAAAGTAATAAACAAGGCCGAAACCTCAGGTAAATGCATCCCGATGAGTCCGGCCGCATACAACACAATTAAAAATCGTTTTAGAAATACAGGGTTCATATCTTAATTACCAGCCTTCTGGCTTTTCTAACACATATCCATCCACCTTTACCACTTTAGGTGGGAATTGACTTTCTACTAATTTAGGACGACCTATGATTTGATTGGCGCGCGCCACTTCAGCTACTGAATTATTGTGACGGCCTGGCGGGAAAAACACAACGACTGATTTATCCAAAAAAGTGGTGTTCACAGCCTCAATACAAGGCACAAAATCGCTATCTCCTGACACCACAATGGCAATGTCATAGACATCTAAATGAGCATCCATAATTAAATGGGTCGCCAAATTGACATCCGTCATCTTTTCTGATGGCACCACCCATTGATGACCACATTCTCTACAATCCTCAAATTTTGCATGATAAGAACCATAAATCAGTTCCACTCCCGTAGATTCAAGAGCTTCTAGGTAAGTCGTTTGTCGTTTTTCTTTAGGGGGATTATGGGTAATTCTACTTGTAAAGAATTTCACCCCGATCAGCTCCTGGTTCGAACGCACAAAACCCTTCATTAATTTATATACATCTAACCACTTGCATTTGCGCGCACCGGATTCGATCATTCCAAAATACAAGTTCGACCCATCCACATAGGCCATCACTCGTAATTTTTTCTTTTCATCTGCTTGCATTCGCCTTTGCTTAAATTTATATTTGTGTAGAGCTTCCCCAAAGATAGCATCTTTGGGCCGATGCCCCGCCTCGGTGGGGCATTTACTATTTATAGGGTCTACGAATGTAAGAAAAATCCAACAAAAAATGCCCCAGTATTTCTACTGAGGCATTCTGGGCGGATGATGGGATTCGAACCCACTACCCCTGGTACCACAAACCAGTGCTCTAACCGAGTGAGCTACAACCGCCATTTGGGACTGCAAAAATACGCAAAGCTTCCAATAATGCAAAAGAAAGCAGAAAAAAACGGGAGAATTTTCATCCTCCCGTCCTAATCCATTATTTCTGAGCAGCTTGGTAACGCGCTTCAGCTTTGTTCCAATCAATTACATTCCAGAATGCATCGATGTAATCTGGACGCTTGTTTTGGAATTTCAAATAGTAGGCGTGCTCCCAAACATCTAATCCGATTACAGGGAAACCTTTCACGTCAGCTACATCCATCAAAGGATTGTCTTGATTTGGCGTACTTGATACCGCAACAGAACCATCTTTCTGCGCTACTAACCAAGCCCAGCCTGAACCGAAACGAGTCAAACCCGCTTTCTTGAATTCTTCTTTGAAAGCATCAAAAGAACCGAATTTCGCATCGATTGCTTTCGCAAGAGTTCCTACAGGAGCACCTCCACCATTTGGCGAAAGAATATTCCAAAACAAATCGTGGTTAAAGTGACCACCTCCATTGTTACGAACAGCCGGTGCTAATTTAGAAATCGAAGCGAATAATTCTTCCAAAGACTTTCCTTCTAATTCTGTTCCAGCCACTGCTGCATTCAAGTTCGTCACATAGGCATTGTGGTGACGGTCATGGTGGATTTCCATGGTTAATGCATCAAAATGCGGTTCAAGCGCATTGTTAGCATAAGGTAATGGGGCTAATGTAAAGGCCATGTTATATTATTTAAATGGTGAATGGTAAATGATTACTATCTCCGCATCGAAAAGAACTCCTTCAGCAGTTGTTCTGATTCATTTGCTAATACCCCGCCTACAATTTCTGTTTTCGGGTGTAAAATTCCTGTTCCTAGTTTTTCAAAACCGCGCTTCTCTTCTGAAGCCCCGTAAACTAAGCGACCTAATTGTGACCAATAAATGGCCCCTGCACACATTAAGCAAGGCTCCAAAGTCACGTATAACGTGCAATCTTTCAAGTATTTGGCTCCGATCGTTTGGGCGGCGGAGGTAATGGCAATCATCTCTGCATGTGCCGTTACATCGGTCAAAATTTCCGTCTGGTTAAATGCCTTTGCCACAATTTTACCTTGGCAAACTACAATCGCACCTACCGGAATTTCCTCCTCATCTAATGCTCTTTCAGCCTGCTTTAACGCTAGGCTCATGTAATATTCATCCTCGTTTGGAATCATAAAATGTCTGATAATTTTGTCAAACGATTACGCAAATAGAAATCCAATAAGACAATGGCTGACATGGCCTCTACAATAGGTACAGCACGGGGCACCACACAAGGATCATGACGACCTTTACCGGATACAACAATTTTTTCGCCCGCATTGTTCAGACTAGCTTGATCCTGCATAATGGTTGCCACGGGCTTGAATCCTACACGGAAATAAATGGGCTCTCCATTGGAAATACCTCCTTGAATACCTCCAGAATGATTTGTAAGGGTGCTTACTTTGCCTTCTTCATCTTTAACGATAATATCGTTGTGCTGAGATCCGCGTAATTCCACGCCATCGAAACCAGAACCATATTCAAAACCTTTCACCGCATTGATACTAAGCATCGCTTTGCCTAATTCTGCATGCAATTTATCAAAAACCGGTTCGCCTAAACCCACTGGACAACCAGTGATATAGGCAGAAACGACTCCTCCTACGGAATCCCCTTGTTTGCGGATTTCATCGATGTAGGTGAACATTTCCTCGGCTAATTTTGTATCAGGACAACGGACAGCATTGGTTTCTGCCAGCGCTAAGTTCAATTGCTCCACTGGTGTACTTAATTTCAAGGTCCCTACTTGCGATACATAGGCGGTAATGGTAACGCCTAGATGTTGTAAGACTAATTTTGCCAAAGCACCCGCAGCCACCCGTGCTACCGTTTCTCTCGCTGAGCTACGCCCACCGCCACGGTAATCACGAATACCATACTTTTCTTGGTAAGTAAAATCGGCATGTGAAGGACGGAATTGATCGGCAATATGCGAATAGTCCTTCGAGCGTTGATCGCCATTCCAAACGAACATCGCAATGGGAGTACCGGTTGTTTTACCTTCAAAAACACCCGAAACCACTTCCACCGAATCTGCTTCCTTGCGTTGTGTGGTGATGCGTGATTGACCTGGCTTTCTGCGATCTAATTCGGATTGAATAAAATCCATATCAAAATCAACTCCCGCAGGACAACCCGTAACAACAACACCCACAGCTGCTCCGTGCGACTCACCAAAAGTGCTTACCTGAAATACTTTACCGTATATACTTCCCATACTATTATTTTTTGGCCTTTGTCATTAAAAAGACAAGCCAGAGTAAAATCAGTCCTATCAGGACATTAAAAATCAATCTCCAATCCATCCAGCGATACCCTATCACTTTATCTGCGGCTAATTTCTCCAATCCTCTATATAGTGACATCGTTTCCGATTGCGTGTTTAACAAACGATCAGAGGGCTGACCACTAACCTCCAAAATAGCTTCTGAATGCAATGTATCATACGTAGCTGTCCGCGTATTAAAGAAGATCCAATTAAAATAGGATTTCAATGCAAATTTACCCGGTTGCGATGGAATAATCAGTATTTTCTCTGTTTTATTGCCTAACATTTTCTCCCCATAGGGATAAACGGAACTTTGGGTCCCTAAAGGAAAGAAATTCAAAAAATAATCCGACTCGATTAATTTCGAATCCCACAAGATGCTATTCCCATCACCCACCACACTAGAAACGTAAACCACGGTATCCCCCGTCTGAACTTGATCCCGCGACAGTGACTCTTTTAAATAAAAGTCCCCTACTGGCACTTTCCCTTTCAAGGGGTGATTAGGCAATTCTTGGGGAACAATGACTATCGGTTTCGAACTAAAAACCACCTTCTCCGTGTTTTTCAGCATTTGTAAACTCAATGAAGGCACTACAATCTTCTTCGCATCCAAAGGGAAATAGGTCGATTGAAAAAAGCGGTATTCAGTATATTTTTTGTTCTTGTAAACTACCTTTGAGACCTTTACTTCTTGAAGTCCAAAACTCTCTTCCCAGCAATTTTTAGGCCGTATTTTTTGAATTAAAGCGGGTATTTGTACGTCATTGCGATCAAAACTATACCGCGTTGAGTTATCATCGGGGATAAATAGAGAGAACTTTAATGTAAATCCCTGGCCCACGAAAGGCTTAAATTGAGTGGAGGTGAGGGCTAAAAAGACCGAACTTTGGCCCTTAAATAAATCTTCGATTTGTGCCTTTGATTGCTCCACTTCTTCTTCCTTTTGTTCTGAAGGACTGACTTGCAAGGCAAATCCTTCCATTTTCAAGGATTGTTGATTCACAATGATTTCTGCGGGTGGAATTAACAAGGATCCCGGTGCAGCGGCTTGGTAGTATTGTGAATAGGTAAAAGAATAAACCGGCTGGCCATTTTGTATATCGGTAGCCTTCGAGCGAGAAACGCCTAATTTTCTGAGCCCGGGAAGTTCTGGAAACTTATAGCTAGGCGTCTCCACCGTTGCATTGGCGGATTTTATAACAAAGGACAAGGCGAAATTTTCCTCTAGCGTAATCGCCTTTTCTCCCACGAGTAAAGTCGCTTGCGCATGAAGCTCCAAAACAGCGAAGAAAAAGACCACTAAAAAAATGAATATCCGTCTCATTACCGCAATTTAAGAAATCCTGCCCAAAGACCGCATTATCTGATCATACGAAAGCGAAAAGATAAACCAATCGCTACATAATGATCTTCCGGATGGAGAAAACTTTGGCCAGCAGAAATATCTAATTTTAAATCTTCATTCACATAATACGCAAATCCGGCATCATAGGAATGATCCGCGAATTCCGAAGCCGGAAACCGCCCAAAAACCTCTGCATAAGCATAACCCTTCTTCCCTATCAATACATTAGGTGCGACTCGGTAAATCCCCTCAAATGAGCCATTCGAATGCATTTCTGTTCCTATATTGTAACCTATCCCTGAGCGATTATTAAAATCATTTTGCATCGTAAAAACCACCTCACCAATGGAGTGGCCTCGTAAGTTTTTCTCCGAAAAATCGCGGTTATCATGATCCCAATTATAATGGACAATCACTGATGTCCGCGGCTTCCATCCCATCGGTGAAAACAAGGCCCATTTAAATCCAATCGCTTCTGTTTGAAATCGAATCTCCTGGCCTGGTTCTTGAGCCAAAACAGAAACATAGCGCAATTCGATTCGCTTACTCAGCCCGTATTTCACCAAAGACGTAGGAAAAAGGTATTCTTGACTAGATCGATTAAAACCCAATTCAGCTTGCAAATACCCCATTTTCACGATGAATGGGCATTCTGTTTGGTCTGGACGATCGGTTTCGATTCGCCCTTCACTTTGTGCAAGTGCAACGAAAGACCACAATAAAAGAAATACCATCCGTACAATCATGTACGAATGTAGTATTTTTTAGTCTAGTCTAAAAATTTATTTAGAAGAACCCTTAATTGTAAAGCCTAAAGCCCCATAAAACTCAGCAAAATAAATCGCTTGCTCCGCGTGATCTACCGAACGACCTGTGGTATGAATATCCCATAATTTCGTTGCCCCCGTTTTGAACGTCGTTTCGAAGAACAACAACTTAGACAAATGAAACTTCAAACCTGTCTTCAGTGAAGCTCCACCACCGGCGAGATTCCAGAAATTATTTTGACCTACCCCAAAAACATGTACATCCGAACGGGGTACTAAAGCTCCTACACCCACTCCTTGCATCCAATCAATCGCAAAGCGACTTTTCTTACTGACATAAAGCGGATTGTAGTGCTCAAGTTCAATAGAAGCATAATTATAACCATCCGTATGTTCTAAGTGTACAAATTTATTCGGATCTAATACTAATGGCGTTTGATTAAATGTACCCACATAAGCAGGATCCACTGCGATAGCCGGCGAAGAAGCTTGTGCTTGGATGAAACCATTCACTTTGACCGTTTGGCCATCTGTCACCACATATTTCATGTGATCCCAACCTATGCTGATGGATAAATTATCTTTAATAAAGTAACCTGCGTGAAAATTAAATTGAGGAATAGACAACAAGGCCGGATCTACATAGGTCTTAAACTCACTTAGCGGAGTCGGAAAATCCAAGGCCTCAGCATTGAGTAAGGTAAAATCATAGCCCGGACCCACAAAACGAATATCTGAATTAGCATAAGTTGAACGATTATATCCCCAAGTAATATAATACGAACCCTTTTTATTCGTTTGTTGTGAAAATGCTGAAATGCTTATAAGGCTAAGTAAAGCGATAAATATCTGTTTTTTCATATTGCGGATCGTAATTTCAAGCCTCAAAGTTCGGCATTTTTTGGCTCTTTTATATGCCAAAAACTTGATTTTCATCAGAAATCAAGAACGCAATAACTATAATTCATTCATATTGCCGTAAATTGCATCTCGAATTCATTACCATTACCCTATGAGAAAACCATCTGCGAAATTTGAATACAAAACCTTTACGTTAGGAGAGAAACTAACGGATGAGCAGAAAGAATACTTCAAGAAGTATGGAGTAATTCAATTCAAGAAATTTATTGAGCCTGAAACGGCGGAGCTTTTTATTTCAGAATTAGCTCGAATCGAAAAACAATGGTTAGCAGAAGGCATTGAAAAAGTAAAAGGGATTCCATTGAAGTTTGGTAAAGACCATGAAGGAAACCCGATGATTCAGCGTATGTGCTTTACGAATCAGTTTAGCCCGGTGTTAGCAGAATTAATTAAAGACCCACGTTTGCAACTATTAATCGAACTGTTAGGCCCCTATGAAGGTCGTATCAGTGAAGATGAGAAAGATGGATTAGTATTTAACCATTACATCAATCAACCGAATTCGAAGTTCAGCCAAATGGGCTGGCATACCGATAGCCCTCGTGATTTATTCTTAGGACAAAAAATTCTTCCGATGTTAAACGTGGGAATTCACTTAGACAATTGCCCTTCTTCGAATGGTGGCCTACGTGTTCTTCCAGGTACGCATACACAAGGGGTGTTGAAGTTATTGTTTGGAAAAAAACAATTCATCGACCATAGACCCGATCCTAGAGAAGCAGCATTCGAAATCGAACGGGGTGATTTAACCATTCACGACGGCCGCTTATGGCACCGTGTAGAGGTTTCTCCTAATGTAGGGGAAAAATCCCGTCGCCGAGTAATGTATGTTCCCATCATTACGGGAAAATACAAACCGAAGACCGATCAAAGTAAGACACCCTTCTACCACCGCTTTGCGAAAGTAGTAACAAAATAAAAAAAAGAGGCTCCGTTTAGGAGCCTCTTTTTTTAGGATTTAGATTCGATATATGATTGTAAAATGATCGTAGCAGATACCCGGTCTACGGTCCCTTTTTCCCGCCTATCTTTTTTTGACATCCCTCCTGCAATCATGGCTTGCATGGCGAGTTTCGACGTAAAACGTTCATCGTGTTCTTCCAAGGGCATGAATGGAAACTTCTTGCGAAAGCTTTTAATGAAAATGCGAACCCCGGCGGTGGAATCAGTATCTGTGTTGTCTAGGTTTTTAGGCATTCCAATCACGACTTGATCCACTGTCTCTTTCGCAAAGTAAGCTTGAAGATAGGCTAACAAGGTATGAGTAGGGACGGTATCCAAACCGTTTGCGATGATCTGCAAGGGATCTGTGACTGCTAAACCTGTTCGTTTTAATCCGAAATCAATCGCTAAAATTCTGCCCATTTTAGGATTTTAAATACCCCTTATCACGCAAAATTTTATCCAACAATTTCTTGTCATTATCGTTATTAAATACGCTAAATGGCAAGTGTAAAAATTGGTATTTCCCCATCTCTAAGACATAAGAATCTTTATCCTTGTAAGCTCCCAAAATCATGTCCCATTTGATCATTCCGCCTTCTTTATCAGAAAGCTTCATGAAGATTTGGCGGCTATCTATTTCATAGCGGTATTTATCAAACAATTGCTTGTATTGCGCTAATTGAGTGATTCCTGTAAACTGAATCAACCAAAATAAAATATAGCCAATGACACCAATCGCAATAAAAATATAGATCCAGTAGTTTTTATAAGCCCCCGTAAGGTTCAAAGCCACATTCCCTAAAACGAGTGCTAATGGAATAAAGGCAAATTTCCATTGGTTCGAGAAAAGCTGGCGCATGCACAAACCCACAAACTTGTTTTTTTCTAAAGCGAATTTCTTCGTCTTGATGGCTAGTGGATTAGAAGGTGCTTGCATTTGGCGCTGTTGAGCCCCGTACATTTTAGACATAATTGAATGATTTTAAACGCTAATTAAGGCGTAAAGGTACGAAAATTGGATAATTTTGGTAATTTTAAGTCGTACAATTTACATTAACGCATTAGCTATGTCTGCCAAACAAGTCCTTGATGGTCCTGCATTACTCCAAAAGATTCGTAGAATCGCGTTTCAGATCTACGAAAACAACTTTGAGGAGTCAGAAATCATCATTGCAGGCATCATAGGCGAAGGTTTTGCCTTTGCAGAAACCTTGTGTGAGGAAATCAGACGCATCTCGAAGATCAATGCCATTCCGGTTAAAATTGATTTAAACAAAGAGCAACCGTATGAGCGTCCAGTGAAATTTGAGGGAGGAACAGATGCATTGGAAAACAAAGTGATCATCGTGGTGGACGATGTATTGAACACAGGCCGTACCTTTTCCTATAGTTTAGCACCATTCCTAAGTATGCATGTGAAACGCATTCAGGTTGCCGTCATTGTGGATCGTAACTACAAGCGCTTCCCTATTTCAGCTGACTACAAAGGCTATGAACTTTCCACCACGCTTTCTGAACATGTACAAGTGATCCTGAGTGATCCTGCTAGAAGGGGTGTTTATTTAGCTTAGTTTTTCTGCCAAATTTCCCAAGCCTTGTCTGCTTGGCCTTGCAACATCTCCAAACCGGTATAGATGCCTCCTACGTTTTGCTCTAGCCCTGCTTTCAGAAAAGCCGTCTCTAATGGGTTGTAAACGATATCGTATAAATAATGTTGCTTATTCAATCGTTCATAAGGAATGGGCGGCTTGTCATCCACCTTGGGAAACATCCCCAGAGGTGTCGTATTCACGATTAAGCCGATTTCCTCCATCAACTCAGGCAATTGTTCATAGCTTACTGTTTCCTCTGACGCTTGACGGGAAACCTTAATTACCTCGAATCCCATATCCTCTAAAGCCACAATAATGGCTTTAGCAGCACCACCTTGACCTAAAACACAAGCCTTTAGAGATTCGAAATGTTTGAATTTATCCCAAAATTCCACCGTAGTACGAAAACCCCAATAATCCGTATTATAACCACGAGTATACCCGTCTTCAGCGATTTTGATGGTATTTATGGCGCCTATTTGGGCAGCAGCTAAATCGATCTCATCTAACAAGGGCATGACAACTTGCTTGTAGGGGATGGTCACATTTAAGCCTTTCAGATTCGGGTTAGCCGCGAGAATGGCTTTGAATTCATCCATACTAGGAATAGGAAACTGCTCATAGGCATGGGTTTCCGAAAGACCTAGCTTTTCGAATTTCTCGGTAAAATAGGCTTTGGAAAACGAATGACCTAGTGGATACCCAATCAAGCCATACAAGTGCGAAATGGCCATGTTATTTACGTTTTGAAATCAAACCCCAAAGAATGGGCAAAACAGATACTCCCACGATTCCTAAAACAACTTTTTCAAAGTTTGCTTTCACGAATTCGTTATCGCCTAAGAAATAACCTGCGGCAGATATGCTACTTACCCAAAGCGCCGCTCCTAAAAAGCCATACAATAAATATACCATATATGACATTCGTCCCGCACCTGCTACAAAAGGAGCTACGGTGCGAACAATGGGAATAAATCGAGCCAGGATTACGGTTTTAGGGCCATATTTGGCATAAAAGGCTTCCGTCTCTTCGATATGTTCCCGCTTTAGAAACAAGACCTTTTCTCGTTCTCGGATGATATTACTAAAATACTTGCCTATAAAATAGTTCACTTGATCACCTAATAAAGCTGCTCCGATTAATAGAGGAATCACTGTCCCCAGTGACAATTCGCCACTTGCTGCGGCTAATAAACCCACGGAAAACAACAGGGAATCCCCTGGCAAAAAGGGCATGACCACTAGTCCGGTTTCGACAAAAACAATCAGAAACAAAAGGCCATAGGTCAAAGCACCATGAGCGGCAATGAATTCCGACAAAAAAGTCAAAGGATCCTTTAATAGATCGAATAGAAGCTGTAGCATCTGAACTATTTCGTTAAGAAGTGGTCAAATGTATCTCCACGCAATCCTAAACGAATCGTTTCTAATGAAATAACTTCTTGTGGGGCAATATTTCCCACATTTACATTCGCTCCTACCAGTTTCACAAACCACACTTGCTGCGATTTTTGGGGCGCTTCCCAAATGATACGCTCCTCTGGAATTTCCGTCAAAATCTCTTCCACTAATCCTTGGCGAACTTCTCCTGAAGAACGGAATAGGCCCACATTTCCACCTTCACGTGCCTCACCTATCACTTTCCATGCACCGGCTTCTAATTCCATGCGCATTAATTTTATCCACTTATAAGGGGGAATAATCTTTGCTTCATCCTTTGATCCTACCTCCGAAAGCACCGTCACTTGCGAGGCCAGCGTACGAATTAATTCACATTTAATATCGGATTCCATTTCAATCGAACCATCTGAAACTTCCGCGTATTCCATCCCATATTCATCCAAAACACGACGGTAATCATCAAACTGACCACGAATATAAAATGCTTCAAACAAGGTTCCACCGAAATATACCGGGATGCCCGCTGATTTATATAAAGCTAATTTTTCCTTCAAATTAGGCGTAACAAACGATGTTGCCCATCCTAATTTTACAATATCCGTGTAAGCTGCACCTGTTTCTAAGAAATCTTCTACTTGACGCAGACTTAGTCCTTTATCCATCACCATCGTTAAACCTTTTTGACGAGGCTTAGTGGTACGATCAGGAATTTGATTTAAATGATAATTCATATAGTTTATTAATGGATTGGTACGGTTTTGTGCCAAATATCTACAAAAATAAGCATTCCATTTGATAGCCACAAACCTGATTATGCTAGATTCGTTTGTATATTTACTCTCACAAAGCTTCAACGACATGAAAAAAGGACTTTTCTCATTAATCACATTGATTTCTTTATCTCTTTCTGCACTAGCGAATTCAAATGCAGACGTCATTTTAGGTGAGTGGATTTCTCAAGAAAAAGATGGCAAAATCACCATATATAAACAAGGGGATCAATACCATGGAAGAATTTCATGGGGAAAAAACCCAGGCAGAAAGGATGCTAAAAACCCAGATGAAAAATTACGCAGTCGCGAACTTATAGGAGCTGTCATATTAAAGAATTTTAAATTCACAGGATCTTCTTGGGAACAAGGCACCATCTATGACCCTAACTCTGGAAAAACCTACGATTGCATACTTAAAATCAAAGACGGGAACAAAACCCTAGATATTCGCGGTTTTGTGGGTATCTCGATGTTTGGAAGAACATCTACCTGGACCAGAGCCTAATTAAATCAGCCTAAATAATAGCCATTATGGAGCCAAATGAATTAGTACTAGCATACCTCAATCAAAACCTGAATAAAAAAATTGCGGAAGGCAATCCTGCTCCCATTGGGAAGTGGCTGGATGGCACTTTAGTAAAAGCGGAGGCCGGAAAATTAACGGCAGAATTTATTGTTCGCCCTGATTTTTTAAACCACGCGGGGGTGATTCACGGGGGCGTTATTTCTGCGATGTTAGATGAAATGATGGGTATGACGCTCATTACGGCTAAAATTGATCACTTGTATGTGACCATTAACTTGTACATCGACTTCTTATTTGGGGCAAAGGCGAACGAAAAAATTACCGTAACCACGGAGATTCACCGAGTAGGAAAGAAAATTGCAAACGTAGAGGCAAAATTACACAATGCGGAGGGCAAATTGCTGGCCAAAGGAGTAAGTAACCTGGCGGCTACTTCTATTCCTTTCACTTTCTAAGTTCTAAGATAACAATTGGTAGACGGCGAAGGCTGACAAATAGGCCAAAGCCGTCATATAGCCAAATTGAATTAAAGGGTATTTCCAAGACTTCGTTTCACGGTATGTCGTAGCCAGTGTACTCATACACTGCATCGCAAACGCATAGAATATTAACAGCGAAAATCCTAATGCCGCATCGTACATGGGTTTTCCGGTCGCTGGATTAATTTCAGCGCGCATCCGGTTTTTAATGGTTGCATTTTCATCATCCACCTCGCCTCCCATACTATAGATCGTAGACATTGTTCCTACAAATACTTCGCGAGCCGCAAAGGAGGTGATTAAAGCTATCCCGATCTTCCAATCGTATCCCAAAGGTCGAATAACTGGCTCCACAAAGTGGCCAAAATGTCCAGCATACGAGTTTTCTAACTTCTCTGCAGCAATTTTATTTTCTAAACCCACTCCTTGAAGACTCGGATTCTCTTTCCGAATACGTGCTTCTGCTCGTGCGATGGCATCCCCAGGACCATAACTTGCTAATACCCATAACACAATCGAAATGGCCACAATAATTTTACCCGCTTCGAACACAAAGGCATTCACTGAATTAAAAATGGTCAAGGCCACATGCTTGAATCGAGGGCCTTTATAGGTAGGCAATTCCATGATGAAATAGCTCTTTTCTTTGGCCTTCAAAATCACCTTCATCACCCACGCAGACACGAGGGCCATAAAAAAGCCTAATAAATAAAGCCCAAACAGCGCTACACCTTGTAGGTTAAACAAGCCAAATAAAGTATTTTTCTCTGGCACCACTAAGGCTATCAAAACCGTATAAATAGGCAAACGGGCAGAGCAAGACATCAAAGGCGTCACCAAAATAGTGATCAATCGATCCTTCCAAGAACCAATCGATCGCGTACTCATAATAGCAGGAACCGCACAGGCTACTCCAGAAATCAAGGGCACAACCGACTTCCCATTCAAGCCAAAACGCCTCATTAATTTATCCATAATGAACATCACACGCGACATGTAACCCGTCTCCTCCAAAAGAGAAATGAATAAAAACAAAAAGGCAATCTGTGGAATAAAAATCAATACCCCACCTATTCCGGCAATCAGTCCATCAGTTAATAAAGCCGTCAAAGCCGAATCCGGCAAGACGCCTTTCAGCCAATCATTCAATGAAGCAACTCCTCCATCAATCAAATCCATGGGATAAGTTGCCCAGGTAAATACAGCCTGAAACATCACAAAAAGAATGGCTAAAAAGAATACATAGCCCCCCACCGGATGTAAAAAGAATTTATCCAAACGATCTGTCCACGTGCGAACTGGAACAGCATCCCACTGGCGATTCAAATTAATCACGCAGCGATCTACGACTTCCGTTATTTGTTCGTAACGCTTAACAGTTTCTTCTGATTGGTATTTTTTCGAAGAAAAATGATGCTTGTTCTGAATAACATCGAAGGTTTCCCGTTGTTGTTTCGTGAACATTTTCATGCGATCATGTTCCATCAACCACAAAAGCGAACGGTACATTTCGCCTTCTCCAAATTTCGCTTGTACCTCCTGAATC
>Ga0228703_1000166_pt1 | contig 54043 bp, 46 predicted proteins | sample McNCre217_Aug_MG_3_FD_178020 | JGI IMG/M metagenome (GOLD analysis project Ga0228703, IMG submission 178020) | Freshwater microbial communities from McNutts Creek, Athens, Georgia, United States - 29-17_Aug_MG | ecosystem: Environmental > Aquatic > Freshwater > Creek | place: USA: Georgia...
TTCGGTAAGCTAGCGCGTAAATACGAATTAATTGGCCATTATCGTATAACATTTTTTCAAAATGTGGGCAAAACCACTCTGAATCGACAGAATAACGGGAAAATCCTCCACCCACTTGATCGAAAATCCCGCCACAAGCCATTTTGGTTAATTGTAAATCGGCTAATGAATCAAGTTCAATATCCATTAATAATTTCTCAGGGACTTGTTCCAACAATAACATTAAAGAGGGTATGGGAAATTTAGGTGCCTTATGCGTCCCACCAAAAACAGGATCTAAACCCTTTTTAATTTTGGCGAGTATTGACGGTATTAGTGGGCCTATATTCGTTAATTCTAACGGATATAATCCAACATCAGTACCTTGTAAATTAGCGGCAAAGCCGTCGGCCGATTGCTGCAACTCTGATTGATGCTCGGAAAATGCGCGTTGTATCGAATTCAACAATTGGATCCAATTGGCTTTTGGAAAATAAGTCCCCCCATAAAAAGGTTTTTGATCTGGCATCAAAAATACATTGAGCGGCCAGCCACCTTGTAAACCCATGGCATGTAAGGCGTCCATGTAGATATAATCGATGTCGGGTCTTTCTTCCCGATCAACTTTGATACATACATAATGAGAATTCATTAGCTCAGCTACCTCTAGATTCTCAAAGGATTCATGCTCCATCACATGACACCAATGACAAGCAGCATAACCAATGCTTAAAATGATAGGCTTATTTTCGGTTTTGGCTTTTGATAAGGCATCTTCGCACCAAGGAAACCAATCCACAGGATTGTTTCGATGTTGTAATAAATAGGGACTTACTTGGTTTTGAAGCTGATTCATTCAATTGTTAGAAATAGATTAGTAAATTTGTACAAATTAATCCAATGCCTGAATATAAATCCTTTGTACTTGATCCTGCAGTAGCCAATTCACCTGAATTGTTACATGAATTTTTAATGGCTGAATTAGGTGCAAAGCTATTAAATTCGAGTCAGTATCGCATCGAAAAAAAATCGATTGATGCTAGAAGTAGACAAATTAAGGCCAATATCAAAATTGGTTTTTATCCCAAAGACCATAACTTTCAATTAGATCTTTCTGATCGTTTACGCTTACTTAAACTAGCGTCAAATGCTAAACATGCGATCATCATTGGAAGTGGTCCAGCGGGACTTTTTGCTGCAATTAAGTTGATAAGAGCAGGTGTTAAGCCCATTGTTTTTGAACGTGGGCCTAATGTTCGAGATAGAAGGAGAGATTTAGCGGCAATTAACCGACATAACATCGTTAATCCAGATAGCAATTATTGTTTTGGTGAAGGTGGAGCAGGTACCTACTCGGATGGCAAGTTATATACTCGCAGTACGAAAAGGGGAGACATTGATTCTGTATTGGAAACTTTTGTAGCTTTTGGGGCACATGCTAATATCCTATATGAAGCACATCCGCATATTGGTACCAATAAACTTCCGGGAATTATCGAAGGAATGCGAAATGCGATTATTGATGCTGGTGGAGAAGTTCACTTCAATGCCCGTGTAACTGATTTTCTCATAGAAAACAATCAGCTTGAAGGAATCGTATTGGCGGATGGAACAAGCCATGTGGCAAAACATATATTGTTAGCGACTGGCCATTCTGCACGTGATATTTTCGAATTACTTCAGTCAAAAAATATAGCTATTGAGGCTAAGCCATTCGCTATTGGCGTTCGAATCGAGCATACCCAAAAAATGATTGATTCTAGTCAATATAAATTACCTGTTAGACCCGATTATTTACCTCCAGCATCCTTTAGTTTAGTAACCCAAACTAAATACAAAGGAATTCAGCGAGGAGTTTTCTCTTTTTGTATGTGCCCTGGAGGGTTTATTGTTCCATCTGCAACGGAACAAAATCAAGTTGTCGTAAATGGAATGTCACCATCTCGACGTGATTCTAAGTATGCTAACTCAGGTATTGTTGTAAGTATTTTACCAGAAGATTTAGCGCAGTATAAAGAATTTGGTCCTTTGGCAGGCATGCATCTTCAAGAACAGTTGGAGCAAAAAGCACACCATTTGGTAGGAGGGACCCAACAAGCCATTTCGCAATTAACAGGGGATTTTATCAAGCGGAAAGCCAGCCATACGCATCATGACACTTCCTATGTTCCAGGATTACAACCAGGTGAAATGCGTGATTTCTTACCTGGTTTCATTTCTGAACCCTTATCCATGGGTTTACAAGATTTTGACCGTAAGATTCGAAATTTCAGTAGCAATATGGGACAATTAATCGGCCTAGAAAGTAGAACATCATCACCAGTTAAGATTCCAAGAGACCGCGATACGTTAGAACACCCAGTTTTAAAAGGCTTGTATCCATGTGGGGAAGGTGCTGGCTATGCCGGGGGAATCATGTCGGCAGCTTTAGATGGCATTCGCTGTGCCGAGGCAATTGTTTCAGCTATGTAATATGAAGAATCCATTTGACCGTTTGAAAGAAATTCAAGCTCATATTCGAAAAAATGAGCAAATACAACAAACGGCCAAGCATGCAGCTGTTGTTGCAATAATCATTCAAGAGCCAAATCAAGAAACTAAAATCGTTTTAATTAAGCGTAATGCTTATGATGGCCATCATAGTGCACAAATGGCATTTCCGGGTGGCAAACGAGATGAAACGGACTTAAGCCTAAGACATACAGCTATCCGAGAAGTAGCAGAGGAAATTGGAATACAATTAGCTGAAGAAGATTTAACGGAGCTAGAACCACATTGGGTAGAGGTATCCAATTTCTGGATTCAGCCCTATTACATCATTCTAAATAAAAACCTCAGCTACCAAGTAAATAAAAGAGAAATTAGTCGTATTTTTGAAATACCTGTAGCTTTTTTAAAACATCCCGAAACAATGGACTTTCATGAACTGCAGTACATGAATGAAGCCGTAATCGCTCCTCGATTTTATTATGAATCGGAGGAAATTTGGGGAGCTACGGCGATTATGTTGTACCAATTAATTCAACTATTAGATTAACAAATACCAATGAGTGAAACGACAGAAGGGGCATTACAGAATCAAATCGCCGTTGCCGGCATGTATGAAAATTGGTTCCTTGAATATGCCTCATACGTTATTTTAGAGCGTGCCGTTCCAGCTGTAGAAGATGGACTTAAGCCCGTTCAACGACGTATTCTTCATGCATTAAAAGAAATGGATGATGGCCGTTTTAATAAAGTTGCAAATGTTATCGGTCAAACGATGCAGTATCACCCACATGGGGATGCTTCCATCAATGATGCATTGGTTAATCTAGGACAGAAAGATTTATTATTTGATTGCCAAGGAAACTGGGGAGATAATCGTACAGGAGACAGTGCAGCAGCAGCTCGTTACATCGAAGTTCGTTTATCCAAATTTGCGAATGATGTCGTATTCAACAACCAGACGACTCGTTGGCAATTATCTTACGATGGCCGTAAAAAGGAACCGATCACATTACCCATTAAATTTCCGTTGCTTTTAGCACAAGGAGTAGAAGGTATTGCCGTAGGTTTAGCTACGAAAATCATGCCTCACAATTTCTGTGAGATCATTCAGGCATCCATTGATTTATTAAATAACAAGAAAATTATTTTATATCCTGATTTCCAATTAGGTGGAATGATTGATGTATCAAACTATAATGATGGATTACGTGGTGGAAGAATTCGCGTTCGAGCAAAGATTGAAGAATTTGACAAGAAAACCCTGCTAATCAAGGAGATACCTTTCGGAACAACAACAACTTCTTTGATTGATTCAATCATCAAAGCGAATGATACAGGTAAAATCAAGATCAAAAAAGTTATTGATAACACGGCTAAGGATGTTGAAATTCAGATTCAACTAGCACCAGGAATTTCACCTGACGTGACGATTGATGCACTTTACGCATTTACCGATTGTGAGGTATCCATTTCTCCTAATGCCTGTGTCATCGTGGATGAAAAGCCACAATTCATTGGTATTGCAGAGATATTACGTGTCAGCACGGATCAGACGGTTGAATTGCTCAAACAAGAATTAGAAATTCGACGCAATGAATTAATGGAGCGCCTATTATTTAGCTCGCTTGAAAAAATATTCATTGAAAATCGGATTTATCGTGATATTGAGGAGTGTGAGACCTTTGAATCTGTGATCGCGATGGTCGACAAAGGTTTAGAACCCTACAAGAAGGATTTTTATCGCGAAATCGTAGAAGAAGACATCTTACGTTTATTAGAAATTCGAATTAAGCGTATCTCTAAGTTTGATAGCTTTAAGGCTGATGAAGCAATGAAGCGTTTACAAGATGAATTAGCTGAGGTTGAAGATAATTTAGCTAACCTCATTCGCTATTCGATTGATTACTTCAAGCATTTGTTACAGAAATATGGCAAAGGCAGAGAGCGTAAGACAGAAATACAAAGTTTCAATACCATTACAGCAACGGTTGTGGCTCAAGCAAACCAGAAGCTATATGTGAATCGCGAAGATGGTTTCATCGGTTATGGCTTGAAGAAGGATGAATTTGTGATGGATTGTTCCGACATCGATGATATTATCGTGTTCCGTCAAAATGGAACTTGCGTCGTGACAAAAGTGCAGGAAAAAGTATTCGTAGGGAAAGACATTTTATACGTTAGCGTATTCAAAAAGAATGATGACCGTAAAGTATATAACGTTGTTTACTTTGATGGAAAGACCGGAGTTTCCTATGTGAAACGATTTAAAGTAACATCTGTAACACGTGATCGTGAATACAGAATTGTTAGCCAAGATAATAAATCTAAAATTTCTTACTTCTCTGCCAATGAAAACGGGGAAGCTGAGGTAATTAGCATCAATTTAACAGCCAATTGTACGGCTAAGAACAAGCAGTTTGATTATGATTTTGCGAAATTAGCTATCAAGGGACGTGAATCCCTTGGAAATGTTTTAACTAAATATCCAGTTCGAAAGATTGTTCAAAAAAGTGCTGGTGTTTCAACTTTAGGTGGTGTCGATATTTGGTATGACCCTACCATCGGACGACTGAATAGAGACCAACATGGTGACCATGTAGGTAATTTTGAGCCAAATGATAATATTTTGGCTATCTATAATTCAGGTAATTATGAGTTGACAAATTTTGAATTAACCAATCGCTACCCAGCTGAAGAAATAGCTTTATTGGCTAAATTCAATCCAAATGGCATTATTTCAGCTATCTATTTTGACGGCTCAAATAAAACCCACTTCATTAAGCGTTTTAAAATTGAGACTTCAACTGTTGATAAAAAGTTCTTATTTATTTCAGACCATAAAGCCTCCAAATTGGTTGCATCTAGTATAAATTATGCGCCTAACGTTCAGATAAAGCATAAGCCTGACGGCAAAACTTCTGAAATTGAATTAATCCCAATTGATGAATTAGTTGATGTAAGAGGTTGGAAGGCAATAGGTAGTAAACTAAACTATCCCAAATTGACTGATGCGCAGTTTATTGATACGGAAGTAGTTATGCCAGAGTCAGAAGAACGGACTCAATCAACAATTAACGAAGTGGAGGAAGATGAGTCTATTAATAAAGAAACTTTGCCAGTGGTAGAAGTTGAATCTATTCCAGTTGTAGAAGTTCAGCAAGAAGAAGTGCCAGAGGAAACGGAAACTATTGTAGCAGGACAAACAATTACCTTAGAAGAGAAACCTACTGAATCTACAAGTGAAGATATTCCTTTAGAAATCAAGAATTACCCAACAGAACAAATTCCCAAGGATTCTACTAAAGGTGAACAACTTGGATTATTTTAAAGATGAAAAACGAACTAAATAATCCCAAGGTTTTAAATGCGTGGGCATTTTATGATTGGGCGAATTCGGTTCATTCATTAACCATTACGAGTGCGATTTTCCCGATTTATTATCCTTTCGCTGCTGTCAGTGCATCAGGCAATAAAGAGATCGATTTTCTTGGAATGCATTTAAGTAATACGGTTATATTTTCATACACTGTTTCATGTGCATTTTTACTGTTAGCTATACTAATGCCATTACTTTCAGGTATAGCTGATTACAAAGGAAACAAGAAATCGTTTATGCGATTTTTTTGTTATTTAGGTTCATTTAGTTGTATTAGCCTTTACTTTTTCGAAAAAGGAAATTACTACGTTGGAACATTTGGTTTTCTATTTTCCATTATCGGATGGGGAGGAAGTATGGTGTTCTATAATTCCTTTTTACCTGAAATTGCAAGCCCTGACCGTTTTGACCAATTGAGTGCCAAAGGATTTACGATGGGTTACATTGGTAGCGTTCTCCTTTTAATACAAAATTTAACGATGGTGATGATGCCGCAATGGTACGGCAATCTTTCTGGAGATTTAGCTTCTAGAATATCATTTCTAAGTGTGGGAATTTGGTGGTTAGTATTTGCGCAAATACCTTTTCATTACCTACCAGACGGAAAACAAAGAAGCCATCGAGGTGAAAACATTTGGTTAGGCGGTTGGAAGGAACTTAAGAAGGTATATGAAGAAGTGAAAAATATTGGAGCACTAAAGCGCTTCTTGGCTAGTTTTTTTCTCTTCAACATGGGAGCGCAAACCGTTATGTATTTGGGAGCATTATTTGGTAGTGAAGAATTGCATTTGCCAACTGACGCACTGATCATAACCATTCTATTGATTCAACTAGTCGCGATACCTGGAGCTTATTTTTGTGCAAAACTTTCTCTAAGGTTTGGAAATATCCAAGCATTGCTTGCTATTGTAATTGTATGGGTTGCTATTTGTGGTTTTGCTTATACAGTAAACGATCAATTTAATTTTTACTTATTAGCAACAGGTATTGGATTTGTCATGGGAGGTATCCAATCGAATAGTCGGGCGACATTTGCTAAAATGTGCCCTCCCAATGAACAAGACACGAGTTCCTATTTTAGTTTTTATGATGCCTGTGATCGTTTATCAACGGTATTAGGGACATTCATTTTTGGTTTAATCATCCAATTGACTGGCAACATGCGCTTAGGTATTTTGATATTAGGACTTGTATTTATTGCTAGTATCTATTTCCTTTTAAAAATAAGAAGAACCGAACAACTTCAAGCTATATTGGTATAATCGTTCGATCAGCAATAGACTGCCATTGCATCGGAATATGTGCTAATATCTCTAGTTTCAGTGCATTAATAATAGCTTTACGTGAATAGGACTTCGCATGAACAAGTGAAACTTCACGAATTGGTGTAGGCTTTGGAAGAGGATGTACCTTCTCTTTTGATTTATTATCTAAATAATCGACAAACATTTGCGGAATAATTGTTTGACCAAATCCCAAATCAGCCATGCGGACAATAGTTTCTAAACTTCCCGTTTGATAGGTCAATGAATTAGATATTCGGGCACCTGCATTCAGGTTACAGATAGAATTAATTTGATTACTTAAGCAGTGCCCTTCCTCTAAAAGCCACAATTTAGTGGGATCAAGCGTGGCACTTAATTTAGATCCATCATCTTCCCAGACATTAGAATACAGGAATAATTCCTCGTAATAAAGTGGAATCTCAACCAAATTCGAATTTAAAGGGGTAACAAGTATACCTATATCAATCCTACCTTCAGCAATTTCATGTTTAATGTTATCCGTGGTAGTTTCCGAAACACTAATTGTCAAGTTGGGATATTTCAATTGGAAATCAGCCAAAAAGCGGGGCATTAAATAGGGGGCAATCGTTGGGATAACTCCAATTGCAAGGTTTCCCGTTACCTGAGTAGACCAACCTTTTGTAAGAGAAAGTATGGATTTACTTTCCGAAAGAATGATTCGAGCTTTTGCTAAAATTTCTCTTGCTTCAAGTGTTGGTTCTAATGGCTTAGCCTTTCGATTAAACAAGGTCATGTTCAATTCATCTTCCAATTTTTGCACTTGCATGCTCAAACTGGGTTGAGATACACAGCAATAATCAGCTGCTTTGGAAAAACTTTGCAGGTCGGCAAGTGCGACGATGTACTCTAGTTGCGTTATTGTCATTGTATAATTAAAATCTATACAAATATAAAAAATATAGATTTGATTGATACAACTTATCTGGCGATATTTGTAACATCATTTTAAACGAACAAACAAAACACTTATACAAATGGCAAATTACATGTTAGGTTTAGGAAGCCAATTTCCTACATTTTCAAAAACAGCAGTTGTTTCTTTAGAGCAAGGAAAAGAATTCGCAACGATTACTTCAGAAGATCACAAGAAAGATGGAAAGTGGTTGGTTATGTTCTGGTGGCCAAAAGATTTTACATTCGTTTGCCCTACGGAAATTGCAGAATTCAACCGTCGTGCTGGTGATTTCGCTGACCGTGATGCAACATTGATCGGAGCATCTACAGATTCAGAATTCGTACACGCAGCATGGAGAAGAGATCACGATGATTTACGTGGATTAAAATTCCCTATGTTGGCAGACACTTCTAAGAGCCTAGCTGAAGAATTGGGAATTTTGACAGAAGGAGAGAAGGTAGCATACCGTGTTACTTACATCGCTGACCAAAATGGTATCATCCGTTGGGCTTCAGCAAATGATCTTTCAGTAGGTCGTAACGTAGACGAAGTATTGCGTGTATTAGATGCTTTGCAAACAGATGAGCTTTGCCCTTGCAACTGGAAAGCAGGAGAAGCAACATTATAATTTTCTTTTAGCCCCAGGAATCCCTGGGGCTTTTAAAATCAACGACCATGAGTGAAACTAAAGATAATTTATTAGCAGAGATCAATATCCCTGCTACAGAATCCTTTGCCCTTTTAGATACATTGGATGCTGCAGATCACCGTTACATCAAAGATTTAAAAATTAATGTTTCGAATGCGCTACGCGCTCAAACATTGAACGAAAAAGAAGCTATTTTATTAGCATTGGCAGTATCAGTCAACCAGAAACACGAAAGAACAATTGCTTCTTTAACGGAATTAGCGTTAACAAAAGGAGCGACTGAAGCTGAAATCAACGAAATTCATGCATTGGTTTCGTTGTTAAATGCCAATAATATTTTTTACCGATTTAAACACTTTGTTGATAAGGAATATTACAACACAGCACCGGCTGGAATTCGCATGTCTATCATGATGAATCCTGTTTTAGGAAAGGAATTTTTCGAACTTGCTAGTTTAACTGTATCAGCAATAAATGGTTGTGAAATGTGTGTCACATCGCATGAGCAATCGGTTAAGAACCATGGGGCTACAGAAGCTCGCATTTTAGATGCCATTCGATTAACAGCCATTATCAAAAGCTTAATCGTATTACTTTAATAAAAAAGGCTAATTCGATTTGAATTAGCCTTTTTTATTATTTTTTAATCTCCTTCACCATTCGATTCAATGCGAATCGAAATGTGCTTAGTTCTTTAAAACTTTGCCAACAAACCTTCAGAAGTTTCATGTGTCGAATGGACACTTCTCCTGTTTCTCGTTCCTTGTGTAATACAGGAATATCAAATAGGGTTTGACCAGATTTTTTTGCTAATACAGCCAAGAAGATGTTAGGAGCAAATGGAACTTGTTTTGGTAAAGCCGAGACTAGTTTCTTTAAAAAGCTTGTGCGAATCAATCGGAATGGAATATTCGCGTCATGAATATAAGTTCCGTAAATGAATAATAAAGAGAATTTTAAAATACGCGTAATTAATAAGCGAAATGGATCGTCATGACGAACTTCGCGAAATCCTAGAACAAAATCAGATTCATTCCGTTTTTCCCAAAATTTATGAAAGTCGCGAGGATCAAACTGATCATCTGAATCCGTTTGAAATACAAATGCAGGATTCATATCAATTGCCATTTGATAGCCATTGTAAATCGCATTTCCATGTCCACCATTCAACTGATGCTTGGCAATTAAATTGGGATAAATACCCGTTAATTCATCTAAAATAGTACCCGTATTATCACGTGAACCATCATTTATAATCAATAACTTAAATTTATCTTGAGGTATGATTTGACTAATCCCCTCAATCCAATTAGGCACCACTTCTCGTATACATGCTTCTTCATTGTAAGCAGGAATAACAACGACTAATTCTAACTCCTTTTGCATTAAATACGATTTTTATATTTGTTGATCGGCTGTTCTATTACAAACCAAGATAAACTTGATAAACATACAAGAATTAAAAAGCTTATTAAAAACTTATAGATTGTAAAATTAACCAATTCTAAATGAAAATTTGGAAGATACTTATTTAAATAAAACCAAATAGTATTTCCTTCATCGTGGTAATAATTCATCACAACATTGTGATACAAATAAATCCCATAAGAAATTGAACCTAAATAAGACACTGGTTTTGACTTCAAAAAAGCACTTAATTGCCAGGTATCTTTACGAATAGATAAGGCTATTAAGAAAAAAGAAAACAATGCTCCGGAAATTCGTTCAAAAACAATAGACCAAATATTCGCATGATGAAAATTGGCTAGATCTGCAAAATTTAAAATTGCAATAAATGCAGTTAAGCTAGCCAACAAACATATTTTAAGATACTTGACTGATTGAAAGTAATTTTGTTTGTAATGAAATAAATAAGCCAAAATTCCACCCAAACCAAAGCAATCCAAAGCTGCAAATGGATTAACATACCACCACATCCAATTTTGCTCTTGAATCTCAGTACTGGCTAATACATAAAATCCAAATCGTGTTCCCAAGCCAACCAAGAGCATCAAAATAAACAATAGTGGATACCTGCGGGGAGCAAGTAACAAAATAAAATAAGGAAAAACGAGGTAGTACTGCTCTTCTACTGCCAATGACCAAAGATGATCCCAAATTCCTAACCAAGTTCCCATTTTCATGATGTAAAAATTAGGCAAATAAAACACAAGGTAAGGCCACACATTTTTAAAATTTGACAAAGAAAACAGTAAACCAATTAATAATAACAAGAAGTAGATAGGGAAAATCCGCAAGGATCTACGGTACATAAATCGAATAATTTTCACAAAAAAAGATGATTGGTTTTGCCTACAATCATCCGCATTTTGAAATAAAATTCGTGTTATTAAGAAGCCACTCAATACAAAGAAAATCACAACACCTAAATGCCCTAAAAAGGAGAAAGGATTTATAGGGTTAAGCCAATGATCCAATAACACCAACAACACCGCGATAAAGCGGATACCGTTTAATTGCTCAAAATAGACTGCTTTATTTTCGGTCATTGCACTACAAAAAAACTAAATTCAACCCGACGATTTAAACGCCTTTTTTCTTCCAATGTACTTGTATTCAATGGTTTGGTACCTCCCCAACCTTTTGTATCAATTCGATTAGCAGAGATTCCATGCGAAGTTAAATAGCTCTTAACTTGATTCGCGCGCTCCAAAGAAAGTTTCAAATTCTCATCCCAGTCTCCTTGATTGTCGGTATGTCCTTCTACCAACAAATGTAATCCTTCATTTTCCTGCATAATCAAAACAATTTCATCTAAAGCAGGGTAGGACTCCTTCGAGATTTCGGATTTACTTTGAATAAAAGAAAGATTAGGAACCTTATATTGCTTATTCATTTCAATAGGCACTAAACCCAATAATTGAACCGATTCGAAGTACTTGGCTTGATCCCGAAAATCAAAATTCTCACGACGAGGCACAAATCCTTTGGCCTTTATTTCCATGTAGAACGGTTTTTTCGTAGGCCACATGAAACTAAAATCTCCTAAATAGGGATCATAATCAATTTGCATCGTATCTGCTGAAACCCTTGATTTCACTAGTATTTTCGCTGGAATAGCTAATTTACTTAGTTGGTTTATCACTTGTCCCGAAACCTGAACCAATGTCTGTGGTTTTACTTTTTCCGGAATTTTGATGCGGTAAATATCTTCTGCACCCATGGAGTTTTCTACTGAACTAAAATAGGCATAATCTCCTTGTGCAGACACGGTAAAATAGCCATCCCATTGATTTGTGTTGACTACCGGACCAACATTTTCCGGAATGGACCAATTTAGCCAACTATCATCTAATCTACGAGTTAGAAAAATATCGTTATTACCATAGCCCACATGCCCACTTGAAGAAAAATACATTGTTTGACCATCAGGAGCAATAAATGGAGTACTTTCAGACTCTCCTGTATTAACTGTAGCTCCTATGTTTTTAGGTTCTGTCCAAGTATCGTCTGATTTCAAAAAAGAAACATAAATATCTTTACCTCCATAAGAATCTTTCATTTCAGTGGTCATCAAAAGGACTTTACCATTCGGAGCCAACGTATATTCTGAATATTCTGATTTGTTTTTAAAGTTTTGAATCCGAATAGGTTTCGGAAAACTCCATTCACCAGTGCGCAACAAAAATGATAACGAAACACCTTTTTCCATTTGGCCATCTTTGCCATACACATTATTTAACAACATGGTTTTACCATTAGGCGAAATACCACAAACGGCATTATTTTCCTCATTATTGATAGGAGCGGGAAATAAAGTCGCCTTATCCCATTGTTTCTTATCATTCAAATTAGACACCCAAATGTCTTGATTTTTATTAGACCCTAAATTATCAGGATGTTTCCACCGAGTAAAATAGAGCTTTTTGCCATCAGGACTAACCACCGGACAAATCTCATTAAACTTTGAATTAATAGCCGTTCCTAGATTTTCTTTGACCAAATAGGCATTCGGGTCTACTTCCAATTTAATGCGGTCTTCAATAGGAGAGTCGCCATCAGATATAGCAACAGCATCCAATTGTGAAAAACCAACTACACGCATGGAATTCATCGTTATTTTGATAGATTTGACCTTAAATGACGTAGGGTTAGCCAAACGTATCCGTGTCAATTGACCATTCGCTTGGGCATAACCTGCATTAAATTCTTTCAACAAATACAATTTATTGTTTTCATCCAATGCATCCACCCGGGTAATAGAACCCGCACCAAAATTTTCAAAAATCGCAACTTGCTTTACGACTTTGGCTGTATCAAACGAGACAATGATAAATTCGCCACCTGGATTATCAGGTGTCAAAGATTGCCAAGCACTAGGTGTGGCTGAAAATTTTGGGTATTTACTCGGTCGGCCTAAAATATGAATCGCCCGATATTCTTTTCCCAACAAGGGATCTGAATATTCGCTAGAAAAAGACATCACCTTACTTGCCCATTGAACCGATTGAGCCTTTGAGGTCAAAAGCGTCAAACAAATTAATGAAAAGAGGAGAATACTTTTTAGCATAAACTTAAGCCAAAGTCATTAAATCTTGGATAGTAGCCTTCGGATCCGCTGAGGCAAAAACAAAACTTCCTGCTACAAGCACATTTGCACCTGCATGAATTAATGCCCCTGCATTTATCTGATTGACACCTCCATCAATTTCTAAATAAATATCTTTACCTGTAGAATCAATCAATGCTTTTAATTGAGCTGTTTTTCGAACAGCATTTGGGATAAATTTCTGTCCACCAAATCCGGGATTAACCGACATAATTAATGCTAAATCTAAATCCCCGATAACATCTTCTAAAACGGAAACGGGAGTACCTGGATTAAGAGCAACACCTGCAAGGCAACCTTCAGCCTTAATTTGTTGGATAGTACGATGTAAATGCGGACAAGCTTCAGCATGTACGGTTATCATATTGGCACCACTTGCAGCAAATTGACTGATATAACGTTCGGGTTTTTCGATCATCAAATGACAATCCAAAAATTTCGTAGTATGCTTGGCAATAGCCTCTAAAACAGGAAAACCAAAAGAAATGTTCGGAACAAAGACTCCATCCATTACATCGATATGAATCCAAGCTGCAGCAGATTCATTTAACATTTGAGTTTCTTGAGCGAGGTTGGCAAAATCAGCGGCCAACACAGAAGGTGCAATGATTAATTTTTCCATTTCACAAAGGTATGAAAAATATTGGCTAAGGCTTATTTCTGATAAGATTCGGATTAACTTTGTATGTCAATTTATCGCGTATGGATATTCAAAAAAAGATGCAGGAATTGGTGGATCAAATTAACCACTACAATCATGCATATTATCAATTAAATGAAAGCTTAATTACAGATGAGGCATTTGATAAACTCATCGCTGAATTGCAAAAATTAGAATTCGAAAATCCATTATTTGCCGTTCCTAATAGTCCTACACAATTCGTAGGTGGTACCATCACTAAAAATTTCAAATCAGTTACCCATCAATTTCCCATGCTATCATTGGGAAATACCTATAATGAATCAGATTTACGCGATTTCGACGAGCGCATTCAAAAAGCATTAGGCGAAGAAAAATACGAATACATCTGCGAATTAAAATTTGATGGTGTAGCGCTTTCCTTTTGGTATGAAAATGGCAAATTAATCAAAGGTGTTACGCGTGGGGATGGAACACGTGGGGATGATATAACCAATAATATTAAAACGATTAAATCCATTCCGCATACGATACAATCGCAGGATTTTCCAACATCTTTTGAAGTAAGGGGAGAAGGTTATATGCCCATCAGTTCTTTTGAAAAAATCAATGCAGACAAAATTTCCCAAGGTGAGGCTCCTTTAGCAAATCCACGTAATGCGGCTTCAGGAACATTTAAATTGCAAGATTCGAGTATTGTGGCCCAAAGAAACATGGCGTGTTTTGTCTATGCCTACCTCGGAAATGAGATCCCTTTTCAGACCCATGAAGAAGGATTGATGTTAATGGAAAAGAACGGATTCCCCGTATCAAATACTTTTCGCAAATGTGCAAACTTGGATGAAGTCATTCAATACATTCAAGATTGGGAAGAAAAACGCCACGATTTACCCTTGAATACGGATGGAATTGTTATAAAAATTAATGATTTAGGCCAACAAGAGCGATTGGGTTTTACTGCTAAATCACCACGATGGGCAATCGCATATAAATATCCTTCCGAAATTGCACATACCAAAATAGAAAGCGTATCCTACCAAGTGGGCAGAACAGGGAATGTAACTCCTGTGGCCAATTTACACCCTGTGTACTTGGCTGGCACTGTTATCAAGCGCGCATCCATTCACAATGCGAATGAAATGGAACGCTTGGATTTACATGAATACGATACAGTATTCATAGAAAAAGGAGGGGAGATTATCCCAAAAATCACTGGGGTAGATGCAAGCAAACGTTTACCCAATGCGGCTAAATTCGTATTCCCTACACATTGCCCAGCTTGTAATCAAGCATTAATCCGTGAAGAAGGTGAAGCGAATCATTATTGTGTCAATGATTCACAGTGTCCGCCTCAAATCAAAGGAAGAATAGAACATTTTATTCAAAGAAAAGCCTTAAACATTGAAAACATAGGGACGGAAACCATCGATTTATTGGTTGAAAAAGGAATAATTCACAATGCAGCTGATTTATATAATTTAACCGAAGCAAGTTTCTTTGGATTGGAAGGTTTTCAACAAAAATCCATTTCCAATATCCTTACCTCGATAGAAAAATCGAAGCAAATACCTTTCCGACAAGTATTATTCGGAATAGGAATTAGACATGTGGGTGCAACAATAGCAGAAAAATTAGTTTCAGCTTTTCATCGGATTGAGGATTTGCAAAATGCGACTTATGAGGAACTAATTGCCGTACCTGAAATAGGGGATCGCATTGCCTTGAGTATTCGAGCGTTCTTTGAAGATGAGGAGAATTTACAGTTCATCGAGAAATTACGAACCTCAAACGTTCAATTATCCGAGGAAATCCAAGAAATAGTCTTGGAAGGGCAGGCTTTAGTCGGAAAAAGTTTCGTAATTTCGGGAGTCTTTGAAAACTTCGAACGGGATGACCTTAAGGCTAAAATTGTAGCCAATGGTGGAAAAGTAGTTTCCAGTATTTCATCCAAACTCGATTACCTAGTAGCTGGCAACAACATGGGGCCTGCTAAATTGGAGAAGGCTACTCAATTAAATATCAAAATTCTAAGCGAAGAAGACTTTTTAGCGCTTCTTTCATAATGTATGCAATCACAACCATTACCTAAATTTCATGGCGTTGCTCCAGCATTAGTAACTCCGATGTTGGCAGATCGTTCCATCGATTGGAAAGGATTAGAAAAACTTATTGCTCATGTCAGCCAAGGTGGCGTTGATTATCTTGTTGTCCAAGGAACCACAGGAGAATCGGCAACGACTACAGCAGATGAGAAGAAACAAATTGTTTCAACAATTCAAACGAGCAATTCTCGTAATCTGCCTATCGTTTATGGATTGGGAGGAAACAACACCGAAAATCTTTTAAAGCAAATTAAAGAGACTGATTTTTCAGGTATCGATGCGATCTTGTCTGTTTGTCCCTATTACAATAAACCAAGTGCACGTGGCGTTATTGCCCATTATCAAGCCATTGCTGATGCTTGCCCAGTACCCGTTATCATGTACAATATTCCCGGAAGAACGGGAATTAATATGTCGGCTGAGACAGTGTTAACTTTAGCGGAGCACAATAATATCATAGGCGTTAAAGAAGCATCTTGTATTATTGAACAATGTATGGAAATTGCGTTTCACAAACCGGAAGACTTCTTATTGATTTCGGGTGATGACGTACAAGCTGTGCCTATTATTTCGATTGGTGGAGTAGGTGTTATGTCAGTCATTGCGAATGCATTTCCTCGTCAATTTACCGATATGATTCATGCAGCATTGGCAGGTGATTACAAAACAGCACAAAAAGCATTGGCTGCATTCTTAACCATTGATCCTTATTTATATGAAGAAGGTAATCCGGTAGGAGTTAAGAAAATTCTTGCATTGCAAGGAATGATTCAAGGACAGGTTCGTATGCCTTTAGCAGAAGGATCTGATGCACTTGGCAACAAGTTAAAAGAAATTATTACTCAAGTTAAATTATCCAAATAATGTTCGTACACGTAGTAAACTTTTGGTTAAAGAAGGGATTATCGCAAGAAGAAATCCAAAAATTTGAAGCAGGTGTTAGTTCACTTGCCGACGTAGATACAGTAGATGTATTCAGTGTAGGAAAACCTGCTAAAACAGATCGTCCAGTCATTGATCGTTCATACGATTATTGTTTATTAACCACTTTCGAAGAGGAAGCAGGGCACGATGTATACCAAACACATCCTATTCACCTAAAATTCATTGACGATTGTAAAGAACTTTGGGATAAAGTATTGATTTATGATTCAGAAAGCATCTAAATACGCAGTAGGAATCCTACTGATGAGTACTGCACTTAGTTGCTCAAAACATGTGCAACCAAGTACGTACTATAGCCCCAACTACAAAGATGGAGGAACGGAGCGTCATGATGGTTTGGGATTTGAAATTCCTGTTAAGTATGCGATTGATATCTTTTATTTCAATGAGCAGCCTAAACAAAGTTATGCCGTGATAGAACCTATTTCTTTTTCAGATGAAGTTCCATTGACATTAGATCAGACTGAAAATGGCAAAATGCTTAATCGTGGCATTCACCAAAATAAGAAAAAGGAAATTCTTGATAAAATGGTAGCCAAAGCTGAAGAGTTAGGTGCCTCAGCTTTAATGGATATCAAATATCAAGTTTACACAACAAAAGACGCGAATGGCTATACATTTAGTGGTACAGCGATTCGTTATGTGTTGAAGTAAGATATAGCAAATCAAAATTCGACAAGAGCACTTGTCCTCGAGCATCCAAGAAATCCACTTGGATGCTTTTTAGTTTACGCGCTTTAAATGTCACGATGCGCTTGTTTCCAATCGTATGCCCCTGTAAAACCTCAGTTTTCCCATCTTGATCGACCAATTTTACTTCAAAACGCTTGACGCGCTGACCTAAAGCAATGGGTTCCTGCATTTGAATAGCATTAACTAATCGAGAATCAGCTAAAGACCACGTAAGGCGAGGGGACGTATCCGAAACATTAGCCGCCCAAAAAGTACGGGGACTTACATCGCATAATTTGTCAGCTCCAAAACCCTTCAAAGAACTAGAAACTTGAATACCGTCCGTCTTTTTACGAAGACTTTTCAAGCCGGTATTCATTAGCGATTTCAAACCCATCAATGCGGCTGAATCATTGGGATGAATTAATCCACGGGTATCAACGGGAATATTGATTAATAAATTGGCATTTCGACCAACCGAGGCCACATATATACGCATCAGTGAATCAGGACTCTTAACAAGTTTATCTTGATCAGGATGATAATACCAACCTGGTCTAAGACTCACATCCACTTCAGGAGCAACCCAATGGCTGCCATTTTCTTGTCCTTGTCGGTAGTCGTCAAACTTAGGATAACCCGGATAAATCTCATCCTTATTAATAGGGGACCACATGGTTTCGTAAGAATAACCGCGTTCATTCCCAACCCAACGAATGTCGGGACCATTATCTGAAAACTGGACAGCATTTGGTTGGTATTTATTGACCATCGAATGAAACAATTTCCAATCATATACCTGCTTTTTCCCATTAGGGCCCTCACCATTCGCACCATCATACCAAAATTCAAAAATGGGACCATATTGAGTCAAGAGCTCTTTTTGCATATTGGTATATACCTGATTATAATCATCCGTTCCATAGGCTGGATGAAAACGATCCCAAGGAGACAAATAAATTCCCAGTTTTAAGCCATAGCGTTTACATGCATTAGATAATTCGCGAACCACATCACCTTTCCCTTTTTTCCAAGGGGACTTCACGACGGAGTGGTCTGTATAATTTGACGGATAAAGTGCAAAACCATCATGATGCTTAGCGGTCAATATCAAACCTTTCATGCCTGCAGACTTTGCAATGCGAACCCATTGATTACAATCCAATGCAGTTGGGTTGAATAATTTAGGATCTTCTTTTCCTTCACCCCATTCTACATTCGTAAACGTGTTCATGTTAAAATGAACAAATCCATAATAGGACAATTCTTGCCAAGCCAATTGCTTTGCATTCGGGATAGGGTAGACGGGCTTAATTGTTTGACTAAATGAATATTGAAATCCACAAGCCAAAAAAATCAAGATAAGTTTAATTCGCATGGTATAGGAGTGCATTTTCAAAAAGTTTAATGGATTGCGTTGGAATCGCACGGAATAATGGATTAAATCCAAACCAAATATAATTACCAGCACCTAAACCGTAATTAGCCATCCAAAGACTATTATTCACTTGTTTCTTCACCTGATTACCTACAAATCCGTAAATCTGAGTGGAATTATTGGTTTTGACAATCGATTTCCATTGAGTATGTGGCTTTATCAATCGTTCAGCTTGATTCAAAATAATTATTTGGTCCTGATTGATACCAAAGGCCAAAGGATGTGATTTTTCAACTTGGCCTACCAATAAATTACCCGTCAATGTTTTAGAGATTTCATGTCTCTCTGAATCTTCATAAGGTGTTTGATTCACTAAACTATCCTTCAGATCTTTCTCTACAAGCGTAATTTCCTTATCAGAAATGAAACTAGCAGCCTTTTCAAAAAGGATAACTTGTCCACCTTTCTTTACATAATCATCCAATAAAGTTTGTTGGTTTTTTGCAAGTTCTGCCGACTTCCCATTAGGGAATATGATATGGCTATAATCATTTAAATTCGCACGCAATAGCTGTGCTAACGGAACAAAGCTAGGATTCAACAACATATTCTTCGTCAAATGATAAGCCAATTCTCCTTGTTGGTTTACGTCAAAACTAGGATCGACCACAACGGCAACGCGTACAGATTTAATTTGAATAAAATGCGTAGATCCTAAATCAGCACCTGATTCTGAACGGTACGAGCGTATACCCTTCAACGAAATATGCGCCAAATTTGCTGCTTCAGCTAGAGATTCCCAAGTACCTTTTTTCTTTATAACCCAAAGGTTTCCAGGTGCATAATCCAAACCATCAAAGCGTACTTGTTTATCATTAAACACAACTAAATATCCCTTGGAAATCAAGGTATTAGCAAATTGAACTGACTTCGAATCTGATTTAAATACATAGGCTACATGCACTTCATCAACCGTTTGATTCGACACTTTGCTTTCCTGATAATCAACTCCAGTCAGTCGCTCCTTGATCCCATAAGCACGGATTCCGTGCAGTTGGAATAAATTCCACGCAGTAATATCATACGTCAAAGAATCTTCTAAAACAGGAGTAGGGTCCAATAAAGCCTGAACCATTGGTGCCGCAGATTGATATGCTGAAATGAGCAAATCACCTGATGCGGCTTTATAAATTTGATTTTTTTGCTCTTGATAAGAAAAGGCATTAAATGTACCTACCTTATCTAATTGGCTTAATTGAATGCGGTTGGACTTTAATAAACATATCAGTTCCGTTGATTTTTCAATTTCCGATTGAGGAATCAAATAGGATTTGTAGACATTGGTAGGAGTATTTCTTGCATTTGTATGATTTTGATAAAAACTAGCTTTTACCTGTTCGTTATTCGCAAGAGACCACTCAACCAAATTAACCGCTAAAGCGCGATGATGCTTAACACGATCCACGAAGCGAATCGTATCCCCATTCAATTTTTGAGCCTGCAAGCCCCCGCGAATACCACCTTGTTCCAAAGTCATTCCTAAAGCTCCATTTAATACGGGATAAGTATCGCCATAACCTGGATAAAACAAATCATAAATTTCAGATGTAAAATAAGGCCATTTATTTTGATCAAACAATTTAGCAAATGACTGACCTACAGATGATTGCAATGCCAAAGTTGAATTAGAAATAAACTTCAAATAAGGTTTGGCTGCTGGTGGGAAATAGTACGAATGCTGAAAGCTTTGTTCATGAAAATCGGCATGTAACATAGGTAACCAAGACTGAAAAAAGGCTAAACGTTGTTTCGTCTCTACTTGCGTCTGCCAAACCCAATCCCGGTTCAAATCAAATGAAAAGTGATTATATCGACCCGAAGTTGCACCTTCAAAATGCTCTTGGTCATTTGGATCTGCATTTCCGCCCGCTGTAAAATTTCTACGATTGTATTGAGTTACATAAGCATCCCGACCATCCGGATTAATGCATGGATCCATAAGGACAACAAAATCCTTTGGTGAATTCATTAAAAGTCCACCTTCTTTCACCAAATCATATATCGCACCTAAAGCTGCTTCTGATCCGGCTGCTTCATTTCCATGGACATTAAAAGATAAATTGATAATAACAGGTAATTCATTGCTCGGTTGCATTTTTCCCTCAATTACTTCTTGATGAACCCGCTGAACCTCATACAATTTGCCTAATAAATTCGGTTTTGTTAATGTCAAAATCCCCAATTCTCTTCCTTCGTTCGTTTTTCCATACGATTGCCAGCGTGCCATAGAAGGACGCTGCGAAGCAACATATTTGCAATAATCTACTAATTGATAATGGTAGGTAAATCGTGTTCCCAACGGATATCCTAAGAATTCGTCCGGACTTTTTAGTTGGGCCATACCCACAAAAGAAAAAAGACAAGCGAATAGGGTAAGAAGAAATTTCATGAATTAGATTTAGTTTGTTAAGTGATTTAAAATTAAGGAAAAAAGAAGGTAAATTGAAAGGACTTTTGACTTTACCAATAAACTTACTCCTATGGCATTACCTTCATCAGAACAGGACTCCGTTCGTGTTCATGCTGACAGCAAAACCAATTACACCATACCATTAATTCTTGTCACGAGCTTATTTTTCCTTTGGGGATTAGCAAATAGTTTAAATGGAACCTTAGTCAAGCAATTCCAAACAGCCTTGGATTTACAGCGTTGGCAAGCCAATATCGTTGAGACAGCATTTTATTTAGGCTATTTTGTCATGGCATTACCTGCTGGAATTGTCATGCGAAAATATGGTTATAAAATGGGAATACTGCTCGGCTTAGTCTTGTATGCTGCAGGTGCCTTCTTATTTTATCCTGCTGCTGATGTACGTTCCTATTCTTTTTTCTTGATTGCCTTATTTATGATTGCGAGTGGCATAGCCTTTTTGGAAACAGCTGCCAATTTATATGTAACCGTATTGGGTGATCCTACAAAAGGAGATTTTCGCCTAAATTTTGCCCAATCTTTTAATGGAATGAGCATTATATTAGGTCCCGTGATTGGAGGTTTTTTTATATTTTCAGACAAAGAATACACAAGAGATGCATTAGCGGCTATGCCCCTTGCTGAATCTGAAGCAATTAGAACAGCCCATGCTGCATCCGTTCAAAGTCCTTATTTGATCATTGGTTGCGTCGTAACTTTTGTAGCTATTTTGTTTGCACTAACAAAAATGCCTGAGTTAAAATCCGCCAAAGAACAGACCTCCAGTATTCGTATAAAAGACCTACTCAAGCATAAGCATTTGGTATTGGGAATCATTGCGCAATTTTTAAACATTGGAGCTCAAGTTACTTTATGGGGGAACTTTGTCGACTTGAAATTAGATTATGCCCCAGACACCAACCTATGGATAGTCGAGAAAATTTATCAAATCTCATCGGGGATGTCAGCCACGCAAATGGCTAGTTTCCATGCCTCATTCGCTTTTATTCTGTTTTTATTAGGTCGGTTTTTAGGTACCTTTTTAATGGGACGCTATAAATCCAATCTAATATTAGGTTTGTATGCAATTGGAGCCGTTGTTTCCTTAATAATTGCCATGTGCGGTGGTGGAATTACCGCTGTTGTAGCCTTAATGGTTGTCTATTTTTGCCAATCGATTATGTTCCCAACCATCTTTGCTTTATCCTGCAAAAACTTAGGTGAAGGATCAAAATTAGCCTCATCCTTGATTATTATGTCGATCGTAGGAGGAGCTATTATTCCTCCATTCACAGCATCATTATTCAAAATCAATACCAATGTTGCTTTGACAGTACCCTTGCTTTGCTTTTTGTACATTGTTTTTTACGCATTCAAAGGTTCAAATCTAGTTTCAGATGCAGAATAAATATATCTTGATTTTAGATTTGATTGATGAACAAACATCCATACAACAATATGAAGCTTACCATGAGCAAATACCAATCGAGATAGCTAAAAGCATCACAGATTCAGGTATTGAATCCATGGAAATTTATCGCTTTGGTAATCGTTTGGTCATGGAAATTATAGCAGATGAAACATTTTCATTTGAAGCCAAATCGAAAGCAGATCAAAATAATGAAGCAGTGCAAGCTTGGGAAAATTTAATGAATAATTACCAACAACGCATACCAGGATCCCAACCTCATGAGAAATGGGTTTTAACAAAACGAATATTTAGCTTAAAAAATTAACATGTCAAGTACATTTTTACAAATCAACCCTACTGATAATTTACTCGTAGCCCTACAGGACCTCAAAAAAGGAACCGTTATTCAGCACGCTGGTGATGAAATCATCTTACAAGATGACATTGCTGCCAAACATAAATTCACAACGGAAGCCATTCCCAAAGATGGTAATGCGTATATGTATGGCGTTTTAGTGGGACACGCAAGTCAAGATATTCCTAAAGGTGGTTTAATACATACCTTTAATTTACACCATGCTTCGCAAGATTTTGTAGGTAAACAAAAGGAATATACGTGGTCAAGTCCCGATGTCAGTAAATTCCAAAATAGAACATTTAACGGCTATCACCGTGCAGACGGCCAAGTGGGCACTCAAAACTATTGGTTAGTAATTCCGCTCGTTTTTTGTGAAAATAGAAACATTGAATTATTAAAGAATGCTTTTATCCAAGGCCTTGGCTTTCAAAAAAACGATTCGGTGACCAATCAGGTTATTACCTTGCGCAAACAGTTTGAAGCTGGAGAGAAGCTACAATTAGGGGATAGCTCATCAGACGCTATTATTTCCAAAAGCCCTTTGTTCCCAAATGTAGATGGCATCAAATTCTTGACACACGAAAGTGGATGTGGTGAGAATAAGGATGATTCCATGAATCTTTGTGCATTATTAGCAGGATATTGTGTTAATCCGAACGTAGGTGGAATCACGATATTAAGTTTAGGCTGCCAACATTCTCAAATCGAGGTTTTCAAACAGAAATTATCCGAGAAAGATCCAAATTTCAGTAAACCAATCCATTTCTTTGAGCAACAACAAGACGAAGGAAGTGGCGTAGAAAAAATCTTAAATGAGGTTGTCTTAAAAACCTTTGAAGGTTTGATTGAAATCAACAAATTAACTAGAAAACCGGCACCTTTATCTGCTTTGCGTTTAGGTGTTAAATGTGGAGGATCGGATGGTTTTTCAGGCATTTCCGCCAATCCAGCCATCGGTCATACCGCTGATTTATTAGTGGGTTTAGGTGGAACGGTCATGATCGCTGAATTCCCAGAACTTTGTGGCGTTGAGCAAGAATTACAGAATCGTTCTGTGAATGCAGAAGTTGCCAATAATTTCGGACTCATGATGCGCGAATATGCCAAACGTGCCGCTGCAGTTGGCGCCGGTTTTGATATGAACCCATCTCCTGGAAATATCAAAGATGGTTTAATCACTGATGCGATTAAATCGGCAGGTGCAGCGAAGAAAGCTGGATCTTCCCCCATTGTTGATGCATTAGGTTATAGTCAATATGCGACAAAAACAGGCTTAAATTTAGTTTGTACGCCTGGAAATGATGTTTTGGCGACAACCGGAATGGCCGGGGCAGGAGCAACAATCCAATTGTTTACGACGGGATTAGGAACTCCAACAGGTAATTCCATTAGTCCGATGGTAAAATTATCAACCAATACTCGCCTAGCTGAAAAACTTCCCGAAATCATTGACATTGATTGCGGACCAATCATTCGCGGCGAAAAGTCTGTAGAAGAAATGGGAGAGGAAGTTTTGGAATACATAATCCAATTAGCTTCTGGGGAAATTACAACCAAGGCAATGGATTTAGGGCAAGATGATTTTATGTTCTGGAGGAGAGGGGTATCACTTTAGACGTTAGACTTTAGACGTTAGACTTTAGTCATTAGACGTTGGATTTAATAAAATGTAGAGACGCGATACTTCGCGTCTATTAATTGAACAAACAATGATATTCTCATTAAAAGGAAAAAAAGTAGTAGTAACGGGAGGCTGCTCCGGAATAGGAGAGTCTATAGCTACCTTGTTCCAACAACAAGGCGCTGAGGTACATGTCATAGACTTATCTTTACCAAAGGACGCAAAGCCTAAGATCAATTATCACCAAGCAGATATCACTGATTTCGAAGTGGTAGAACAAATTGCTACACGCATTTCACCGATCGATATTTTGGTCAATAATGCAGGAATTCCCCAAATTGGAAATCTAGAAAAAACCAGTCCTGCCGATTTTCAAAAGATTTTTGACGTGAACGTAAAAGGGGCCTATCATTGTATGTTGGCCTTCATCCCCTTCATGGTCACCAAGCAATCCGGTGTCATTCTAAACATGGCTTCCGTAGCTGCATCCGTTGGTATTCCGGATCGCTTTGGTTATTCGATGACTAAAGGTGCCATCAAATCCATGACGCAATCGGTTGCAAAAGATTACATTGACAAAGGAATAAGGTGTAATTGTATCTCACCTGGTCGGGTACATACACCTTTTGTAGATGGGTTTATCGCCAAAAACTATCCTGACAATCAAGCAGAAATGTTTGAAAAGTTATCCAAAACGCAACCCTTAGGCCGTATGGCACAGCCTTCTGAAATTGCTAATTTAGCCTTATATTTATGTTCGGATGAAGCTTCCTTTATTTCAGGTTGCGATTATCCTATTGACGGTGGATTCATTTACTTAAACAACTAAACCTATGAAATCGAAAATTTTAAGCATTATCCTATTGCTTAGCTTGAGCCTAAGTGCGTTCAAAACAGCAGAAAACCCAACACGTATCGTATTTTTTGGCGATTCCATCACACAAGCGGGTGTAAGTAAAACCGGTTACATCACCAAGATGGCTGAAATGTTAGGCACATTAGGATTAGCAAGTAAATATGAATTAATCGGTGCCGGAATTGGAGGAAATAAAATCTATGATTTATACCTGCGCCATGAAGATGATGTGATTGCTAAGAAACCCAATATCGTGATTATTTATGTGGGAATTAACGATGTTTGGCATAAAACGACTTCGAGAACGGGAACAGATGCCGACAAGTTTGAACGCTTCTACAACGCTTTAATTAAACGCCTACAAAAAGCTAATATTCAAGTAGTTATATGCACACCTACTGTCATAGGAGAGAAGTATGATGCAACCAATGAAAACGATGGAGACTTAAATGCTTACTCAAATATCATCCGCAAAATTGCTACAGATAATCAATGTAAATTGATTGATTTACGCAAAGCGTTTTTGACTTACGAAGAAAAAAACAACATCGAAAACAAAGCCTCAGGCATTTTAACAACGGATCGTGTTCACTTAACAGAGGCTGGAAATCAATTCTTAGCTGAAACGATGTGGGAAACCATTAAATCTTTATAATCCATGCAATTAGTTAGAATAGGTGCTTTTGAACAAGAAAAACCAGCTGTATTAATCAATGGCCGCTATTTGGATGTTTCGGAACACATCAATGATTATAATGAATCGTTTTTTGCTGCAGATGGTTTGGAAAAATTGGCACATATCCTTGCAACCAAGGATTTACCCGAAATTAAAAACCCTTCACGTCTGGGTTCATGCGTCGCTCGTCCTTCCAAAATCATTTGCGTAGGACTTAATTACGCTGACCATGCCCGTGAAACAGGGGCTGAGATCCCTCAAGAACCCATCCTTTTCTTCAAAAGTACAACGGCACTATGTGGACCAAATGATAACGTAATCATACCCAAAGGTTCCGAAAAGACGGATTGGGAAGTGGAATTAGCCATAGTTATTGGAAAAAAGGCGCAATATGTTTCGGAGACAGACGCATATGATTATGTCGCAGGATATTGCTTACACAATGATTATTCAGAACGCGAATACCAATTAGAACGTGGGGGTAACTGGTCAAAAGGTAAAGGATGCGATACTTTTGCCCCTTTAGGGCCTGTATTGGTCACAAAAGATGAAATTGCCGATGTCCATAATCTTTCTATGTGGTTGGATGTCAATGGAAAACGCTTTCAAACATCGAATACCGACCAATTGATTTTCAATGTCCCACAAGTCGTATCTTATATTTCTCAGTTCATGACTTTATTACCTGGCGATGTTATATCAACGGGTACGCCTCATGGCGTGGGATTAGGCTTTAAACCTCCTATTTATTTGAAAGCTGGGGATGTCGTAACACTAGGAATGGATGGTTTAGGTGAACAAAAACAAACAGCAGTTGCCTATTCATAATGATTGATTCTCACCAACACTTTTGGAATTTTGATGCGGAACGCGATACTTGGATAACTGCCGAGATGGCAGTGATTCAAAACGATTTCTATCCCGATGAAACGCTATTTAAATCCAAAGAAATTGAAAGTTGCATAGCGGTTCAAGCATCATCCTCCGAAGAAGAAACCTTGTTTTTGTTGGCATTAGCCGAACAATCCGATTTCATTCAAGGCGTGGTAGGTTGGGTGGATCTCCAACAAGCGAACATAGAAGATCGTTTGAGTTATTTCTCGCAATTCGAAACAATAAAGGGCTTTAGGCATATTGTTCAGGGGGAAAAAGACCCAGAATTTCTACAAGGTGCGGCATTTAAGCGTGGAGTACGTGCATTAGATGCCTTTGATTATACCTATGACTTACTGATTTTACCGCATCAATTAGCTGCTGGGATAACTTTTTGCCAAGCATTAGAACAAAAAATCGTCTTGGACCATTTAGCAAAACCACCGATTAAATCGGGAAGCATTCAACAATGGAAAAAAGATATTCTGGCTTTTAAAGAGTTGGAACATGTTTCAGCGAAAATATCGGGCTTAATCACGGAGGCCGACTGGAATTCATGGAAACCCGCACAAATCAAAGAAGTGATTGATGTGGCTTTAGAGGTATTTGGAACAGACCGACTGCTATTTGGAACTGATTACCCTGTGGTAAATGTAGCGGGGGAATTAGACGATTGGATTGCTGTTTATCAATCAAGCATCGCTGCATTAAGCGAAAATGAACGAGCAAAAATCAACGAAAGTAATTGTAAAAACTTCTACGCATTAGACTAATATGAATTTAGGACTCAAAGAAAAGGTCATTATTGTAACAGGAGGTGCCAAAGGCATCGGTGCTGGAATTAGTCAAGCACTTGGTTTAGAATCAGCCATGGTGGCGATTGTAGGTCGGAACAAGGCAGATAATCAAGCATGCATCGATATCATTCAAGCCACGGGTGGACAAGCTTTTTCATTTGTTGCTGAACTGACCCAACCAGAAGAGTGTACACGTGTCGTTGCTGAAATCGTGAATATGTTTGGTAGAATCGATGGATTAGTCAATAATGCAGGGGTAAATGATGGGGTAGGTCTTGCCAACGGAAGCTATGAAAAGTTTATGCAGTCTTTGCATGCCAACTTGATTCACTATTATTTATTGGCCCAAGCTTGTTTGCCATATTTGATTAAATCTAAAGGAGCAATTGTTAACATCGGTTCCAAAACAGCTGAAACGGGACAAGGCGGAACTTCTGCTTATGCGGCGGCTAACGGTGGTCGGAATGCGCTTACACGTGAATGGGCCGTGGAATTATTGCCCCACAACATTCGAGTTAATGCTGTTATTGTAGCAGAGTGCTACACGCCACTTTATGAAAAATGGATTCAAACACTTGAAAATCCAGCATCAAAACTAAAAGAAATTGAGGCAAAAATTCCTTTGGGAAATCGCATGACTACGGCTGATGAAATAGGAGCGATGGTTGCCTTTTTATTATCACCCAAATCAAGTCATACCACTGGCCAACTCATCCACGTAGATGGCGGATATGTTCATTTAGACCGAGCATTATGATCAACTTCATCAACATCGAAAGTCCTGGATTACTCGTGAATCCTGAGATTGTCAAGAAAAACATTCAATGGGTTCTTAATCAAGTAGACAATGATCCAGCTAGATTAAGACCACATATTAAAACGCATAAAACGCGCGAGGTTAATCAATTACTTTTGGCAGCTGGAATCACCAAATTTAAAGCTGCAACCATTGCGGAATGTGAATTGCTAGCCTTAGATGAAGCACCTGATGTGCTGTTATCAATGCAACCCACGGGTACTACATTGCTTCGTTTTCTTGAATTACAGAAAAAATATTCTAAAACATCCTTTGCTTGTTTACTTGATGATGCCCAAGCGGCAAATTCATTGAATGCAGTTTCAAACAATCAGCGTGTATTTGTAGATCTAAACATGGGTATGAATCGGACGGGAATTAAATCGGAAGATTCTTTACCATTGATAGAACTCATCGAGGAATTACCAAATTTGATTTTGTCAGGATTACATGCCTATGATGGCCATATTCGTGATGTGCAAATCGAAGAACGTCAGAAACATGTCGAGCAGGATTTTCAATCATTTTATGCGCTATTGCCTCAAGTCCGGAAAGATTTAGAACTTGTGGTAGGAGGAACGCCAAGTTTCTTAGTGCATCATTCTAATCCTAATTATGTCTGCAGTCCTGGAACTTTTGTGTTTTTTGATACGGGATATGCCAAATTGTTCCCTTCGGGAAGTCTTGAATTAGCCGTTCAGGTGATTGGGCGTGTAATTTCAATCCCAACAGACCATACAATCTCAATAGATGTTGGCCATAAATCCGTAGCCCCCGAAAACGGCATCGATAATCGATTACAATTTATCGATCATCCGGAATGGAAACTGTTAAGCCAAAGCGAAGAACATGGGATTGTGGAAGTAGGCGATAGTTCAACAATAAGCATAGGCGACGTCGTTCGAATGTATCCCTACCATATTTGTCCTACAGTTGCATTACATCAGTATTTACAAGTGGGAGATGGAAGCGTTTGGAAAGTAATGGCACGTGACCGAAAAATAACAATATAAGATGTTTATTGTAGACGCCCATTTAGATTTAAGCATGAATGCGCTCGAGTGGAATCGTGATTTACGCGCCTCTATTCAAGAAATAAATGCGCGAGAACAAAATTTAACTGATAAGCCCGACCGAGGCCTCGCGACTGTTTCATTAGACGAACTAAGAAAAGGAAACATCGGATTAGTTGTGGCGACCCAGATAGCTCGGTATGTCGCCAAAGGAAATTCACTTCCTGGTTGGCATTCTCCAGAACAAGCCTGGGCACAAACCCAAGGCCAATTAGCATATTACAAAGCATTGGAAAAGAGTGGTGATCTACGTCCCATTCGGAATCTTCCAGAATTATATGACCATTTAGCCATTTGGCCTGCAGACCAACAAACCATCGGTTATATCCTAAGTCTAGAAGGGGCAGATTCCATTGTATCCATCGAATATTTAGAAATTGCGCATGAATCAGGTCTACGCGCTTTGGGACCCGCTCACTATGGACCGGGACGATATGCACAAGGAACGAATGCAACGGGTGGATTGGGACCTATGGGACGCAATTTATTGCGTAAAATGGAGGAATTGAATATTATTTTAGATACTACGCATCTCTGCGATGAAAGCTTTGAAGAAGCCATGGAACATTTCAATGGACATGTCTGGGCGAGTCATCATAACTGCAGAGCCCTCGTAGATCACAATCGGCAATTCACCGACGAGCAATTTAAATTACTCATTGCACGTGGCGCGGTAATCGGTATGCCAATGGATGCTTGGATGATGGTTCCGAATTGGGAGCGCGGAAAATCAACTCCGAAATCTATGGGAGTGACCTTGAATACTATGATCGATCATTTGACACATATTTGTGAATTGGCGGGAAATACAGATCATGTCGGATTAGGAACCGATTTAGATGGAGGATTTGGAAAGGAACAATGTCCGTCGGATATTGAGACCATTGCCGACTTACAAAATATCCCAGATTTATTGCTTAAACGCGGATTTAGCTCAGATGATATCAAAAAAATCTGCCACCAAAACTGGTTGAATTTCTTAGAAAAAGCTTGGTCCTAGTGCCTAGGAGCAGGACTAACGGAAGTCCATCCACCATCCACAACAAGTGTTTGGCCAGTAATGTGTTTGGCTTGATCGGATAAAAAGAATAGGGTAGAAGCAGCAATATCAGAAACATCAGCCGCCTTACCTAAAGGCGTAATTTCAGCCCAATCGGATTGATATTCTTCGTTTTGCAAGGTTCGTTCCGTAATCGTGGCGCCCGGTGAAATAGCATTAATCCGAATCTGAAAAGGTGACAAATCAATCACTAAATTCTGAACCAATTGATTTAGTGCGGCTTTTGTCATGCCATATGCCGCTAAATCGGGATGAGCTTGATGGCCCGTAACCGACGACATTACAACAATCGATCCGGGCAATTGATGTCCTTTTAAATAACGAGCTACTAATTGAATCAAAAAGAAAGTACCTGTAATATTCACATGTAAAATCTGGTCCATCGATTCCTTGGAATAGCTCCAAAAATCGCCAAAGGTCGTAATTCCCGCATTACAAACGACACCCGCTAATTCACCCGGGCTAGAATCCAAAACCTTCAATAATTCAGCTCTGAATTGCTCAGAAGCAGCATCCGCATGGATTCCGATAAACTGACGCAAACCATGTTTATTTAATTCTTGAGAAGCTTGTTCAAAAACGACTGAATCAATCTCATTCCATATCACAAAATGCCCTTGGCCCAACAATTGTTTGACCAATTCAAAACCAATTCCTTGGCCAGCACCTGTGACAATATACTTTTTCATTAGTGAGAATCTCGAGTTACAACAGAACCAGAACCACCTTTTAAGAAATCAAAATCAGCACCCTGATCCGCTTGTTCCACATGATCAATAAATAAACCTACATAACCGCGCGGCATAGAAGGGGGAACAAACGGATGCGCTAATTTACGAGCAGCTAATTCAGCATCACTAACTTCCCAATTGATCGAACGATTTTCAACATCCAAGGCAATGTAATCACCATTCTGAACCCAATTCAAGGGGCCTCCTGCGGCTGATTCTGGTGAAATATGCAATATCACCGTACCAAAACCTGTTCCACTCATCCGTCCATCCGAAATACGAACCATGTCTTTTACTCCCTTTTCCAATAGTTTCTTAGGTATTCCCATATTGCCTACTTCCGCCATACCCGGGTATCCTTTAGGACCAACATTTTTCAAAACCATCACAGAAGTTTCATCGATATCCAATTCTGGCGAATCAATGCGTGCATGATAATCTTCAATATTTTCGAACACGACAGCTTTACCTCGATGTTTAAATAACTCCGGAGAAGCAGCAGAAGGCTTTAACACGGCACCTTGAGGTGCTAAATTTCCACGAACAACAGCAATTCCCGAATCCGGTTTGAACGGTTCATCGAAACTCGAAATAATGCTCGGATCATAAATAGGTGTATCTGCAATATTTTCTCCCACCGTTTTACCATTGACGGTAATACTCGATGTATGCAAATGCGCTTTCATTTGATTCATCAATGCCGGCAAACCTCCGGCATAATATAAATCCTCCATGAAATGAGCCCCAGAAGGCTGAATATTCGCTAACAAAGGAATATTCAAAGAGAACTTATCAAAATCATCTAAATGCAAATCAACACCAATCCGACCCGCAATCGCTAATAAGTGTATAACAAAATTGGTCGAACCTCCAGTTGCCGCATTCACACGAATCGCATTTTCAAAGGCTTGTCGGGTCAATACTTTAGACATTTTCAAATCCTCATTGACCATCTCGACAATACGTCGACCGGAATGTTGAGCTAACACCTTTCTTCGAACATCGGCAGCAGGAATGGCTGCATTTTGAGGTAAACTTAAACCCAAAGCTTCAACCATGGTAGCCATCGTGGAAGCAGTACCCATCACGGCACAATGTCCTGGCGTACGCGCCATACAAGCTTCCGCTTCTATAAATTCCTTTTGAGATAGTTCCCCTAATTTATATGCCTCAGCGAAACGCCAAACATCCGAAGTCCCAATTTCTTTTCCTTTGAATTTACCCTTCATCATGGGCCCTCCCGATATAACCAATGTCGGTAAATCCACGCTGCAGGCACCCATCACAAGAGAAGGTGTCGTTTTATCACAACCACACATTAATACCACACCATCAATCGGATTGGCACGAATGGATTCTTCAACATCCATACTTGCCAAATTTCGATATAACATCGCCGTGGGCTTAATCAAAGTTTCACCCAGGGACATCACAGGAAACTCAACCGGAAAACCTCCAGCCTCAATAATTCCCTTTTTAACAAATTCAGCTAATTCACGAAAATGCGCATTACAAGGCGTTAATTCTGACCATGTATTACAGATCCCAATGACAGGTTTCCCTTGAAAATAATCATCAGGAATACCTTGATTTTTCATCCAAGCACGGTAAATAAAGCCATCCTTTCCAGTTTTTCCAAACCATTGTTGGGAGCGTAAATTCGGTTTCATCGTTATTCTAGGTCTATTGTTTTCTTTAATACAAAACTTTGGTCTTTACCGTATTGATAAAAACACACGCGCTTTCCACTTTCCACATCGGCATAGGGATCATGCGCAAAATTAAATTGACGGGCAATCGTCGTTTTCTCCAAATACAAAGAATCTCCACCCACATATCCGAAGGCCTGACTTCCTTTCAAGGTAGGAAAATTTATTCGTTTGCTATGTCCCGACTTGAATTCTAAAGCAAAAATTTCTACTTGTTTACTTGGCTTATGGCCTAATATCCAACATTCTGGCAAGTCATCTCCATTCATATCAGCAAGCAATAATTGATCTACTTCAATTTTATTCAACTGATACTGATTTACTAATCGATTACTTTTCGAAAACAAAAGCACGTGATTTTCAACATGTGCCTCATAATCTTCCAACAATGCAAATATGGCTGTTGCTTGTTGAATTTGCAGGGTATCAACTGCCGCATCCGAAGCTAATGAGTCGGCAGAAGAAGAAAAATGTAATTGATCTTCCAAGCTAACCTGCATAGGTTCATCCTCCCATTGTTGAACAAAATAGAAGAGTCCAACCATTGAAGTCACTAAAACGATAAAAAGAATGAACTTAAGAAGTCGCATGAACAACGCTTTCAATAATTTCAATGGCTTTAAGCAATTGTGATTTTGGACAAGCAAAATTCAAACGAACAAAATCACCGCCCATAAATTGATCACCGCGCAAAACATGTAATCCCGCTTCAAACAAGCGTTTCTGTAAATCACCATGCAGATTGGAATCAAATCCAATCCATGCTAAATAAGTAGCTTCTAAGGGAAGCATTTTGATTCCTGGCAATTGATTCATCCGAGACAATAATAAGTCATGATTTGACCGTAAATAGGGTAGAAGCGTATCAATCCAATCCGAAGGCATGGCATAGGTTGCAAGCATTACTTCAATGCTATGTCTTGAAAGCATCGGAAAAAAGCCAAAAGTCTTCTTTTGAAATGCCAACCGAATGGCAGGATCCGGAATAATAGCTACAGCTCCACCCAAACCCGCTGTATTATATGCTTTCGAAGTAGCAAAAAATGAAATTTCGCTTTGTAAACAGGTATGTTGTACTGACGGAACTATTTTCAAGTCGGCATGAATTTCATCCGATATGATCTTACAGTCATATTGTTGGCATAAATCTTTAATTCGCTTTATTTCCGCTTTTGTAAAAACTGTCCCACCCGGATTATGCGGATTGCAAAACAAAAAAACTTTGGGTCCTTTCTTCAAGGCCTCTTCAAAAGCGATGAAATCATACGTCCACCGACCGGCTTCCTCAATCATCGGAAAAGTAAATAGAGGATGATCTAACCAGCCCGCAACCAAATGAAAGGGATGATAAACGGGAACAGCTGTTAAAATACCATCTTGTTGAGAGGAGAAGGCAGCGCAGGCCGCAGTAATCCCAGGAACGATTCCCGGAATCCAAACTTGCCATTCCAACTTTGTTTCCCAAGCATAATCTCTGGCAATCTTCTTTTGAGCGGCAATTTGAAGTGATTCAGGCACGATGGAATAACCTAAAATCTTGTGTTCGGTGATTTTATCAATCGCAGCTAGAATTTCATCTGCAACAGGAAACTCCATATCAGCTACCGGCATAGGCAAGATATCCCGATCTCCGTAGCTTACATTGTCCCACTTAAAACTGAAGGTATTTTTTCGGTCAATGACCTGATCAAAGTCGTATTTTTTCATTCATTAAAAATAGGCCTAAAAACACAAATTCCAATGAATTTCGGATGTGATTTCAAGTATTCTCCTAAATTTTCTGAACTTAACACGACTTGCTTCTTGTCTTGCGAAGCATGTAATAAATGAATGGAATTTCCTTCCCGAACCAGCATGCCCGTATGCAAGAAGTCTAAATGTGGATTTTTCGTAACAAATGCGACCAAATCGCCTGATTGAATGCGAGGTAATAAAAAGGCAATATTGTCAATAGCGGTATATTGAAAAGGATGTTTCGCTAATGATTTTTCACGATCTTCAAGAAGTCCTAAATTTATAGAAGAGAGCTTTTTCGAACGTAAATATGACGAAAGAAATGAAAAGTCCTTAGAAACAATACTTACATGGGCTTCGTCGAGAATTTGAGGATACCCCATTGCATTCATGGCATCCGAAAAATAATGAAAGCGATTTTCATATTGGACAGAATCTCCGGCGTAACGAACATGTTTTAGCGCCTTCAAATAAAGGGAATCCACACCTTTTGAATTTCGAATGGCTAAACAATTTTCCAAAAAAGTGACACAATCAAAAGCTTCTTTCGAAGTGATGAATTGCTCCGGATTACCTACGGAAAGCATATTCGCTCGATACGGCTTTCCTAAAAAATTCTTACCTATATCGACTAATGAAGAGGATGTTTTTTGGCCAAATGCTGCCGAAAAACTAAACAGCAATCCAATCAAAACTACTTTTCTTTGATCCATAATACGCTGACAGCACCCATCAAGAAAAACACCCCAGCCATGACAATGGCGTAAATAGCCTCACCACCGTATAAATACTTCACAATCGAACCACCAATGATCCCATTAACAATTTGAGGAATCGTAATGAAAAAATTGAAAATACCCATATATACCCCCATTTTAGCCAAAGGAATTGAACCTGCTAAAATAGCATAAGGCATCGCTAGAATACTAGCCCAAGCCATTCCTACACCCACCATGCTAAAAATCAGCATCGTTGGATCTGAGATAAAATATATTGAAATCAATCCTAAACCACCAGCCACAAGGGAAACTGCGTGGGTCGCTTTATTCCCAATTCTGCGTGCTATCTGCGGTAAAAAAGCAGCATAAATTGCCGAAACTCCACTATAAACTCCGAATATAATCCCAACCCAATTGGCCGCATCTTGAAAAGCTGATGAACTGTGATCATCCGAAGCTACTCCATACACATGATGTGCAATTGCAGGTGTTGAAAAAACCCACATGGAAAATAAACCAAACCAAGAGAAAAATTGCACCAATCCTAATTGGCGCATCGTATTCGGCATTTCTTTGATATAACGGAAAACCGAAAACAAGGTATCTTCCTGACCTTCCTCTTGAAATCCCATAGATTCGCGCTCAGAAGGTGAATATTCCTTGGTCGTAAAAATAGTCCACAAAATTGCCATAATAAATACGGTACCACCTACATAAAAAGAATACACAACATTATCAGGGATTTGGCCAGGAGCTGCATCTTTGGCTATACCAACCCATTCACCAAAAATATAGGGCAACCAAGATCCAACAACGGCACCAATTCCAATTAAAAAAGTTTGAACCGAGAATCCCAAGGTACTCTGTTCATCCGGCAAATTATCCGCTACTAACGCCCGGAAGGGTTCCATGGAAACATTAAATGAGGCATCCATCATCATCAAAATACCTGCACCAACAATCATAGGAGGTAAAAAACCAGCTAAAGCCCCCGCATGCGGAAAAAAGAAAAGGGCAGAGGCTGCCAAAATAGCACCCGTTAAAAAGAAAGGCTTCCGCCGACCTAAGAAATTCCAAGTGCGGTCAGAATAAAAGCCAATGATGGGCTGAATGATCATACCAGTTAATGGGGCGGCCAACCAGAACCATGACAATTGTTCAACATCCGCACCAAAGCTTTGTAAGATTCGAGAGGCATTTCCATTTTGCAAGGCAAAACCAAATTGAATTCCTAAGAATCCAACACTCATGTTGATGATTTGGGTAATGGATAATTTAGGTTTTGTAAAGCTTTTCATGGTTTAGAGTTTAATGAATAATGCACTATTGGCTGGAATATAAATAGCATTTGATGAAACCTTAGCGGTTTCAGTAGCATGCGGAGGTATATAGGCGTGTTCCAATTTAAAATTCACTTGCTTGACAGCCATCATTTCTTTTGCCAAGTCTGGAATTACAATATTTATGGAATGTCCTTGCTTTGCATCGAAATTACAAACAATTAAAAGGCGTTCTTTTGATGTATAACGAAGGAACGAATATACCTTTTTGTTTGGATAAGCTTCATTTTGAGCATATTGCAAATCAAAAAATGATCCTTTAGCAATGGCATCCGATTTTGCAGCACGCTTGAACAAATCTTGATAAAAAGCATCGATTTCCTTTTCTTCAGCCGACAAAGCCCCTCCATCAAATTTACCCCCATTCATCCAGCGCTGATGTGTTTCCACTCGCCAAAAATCAAACATGGAACTACGATCGTCGGCCTCATTGTAACCTTCAATTTCATTCGCCTTTTCCCCAAATTCCTGCCCCATATACAACATCGTAGGACCATCATGTAAACAGGTTGTAATGACCATACCCGGAATTGTCGACCAAAAATTATTAGCCGCAAACGCTGGCGTATTCAAGCGATGTTCATCATGATTTTCCAAGAAGCGTAACATATGATTTGCAAAGTCGCCAGATTCATGCTGCCAAACTCGAGTAATATCACCGACATTTGCTTCAGGTTTTTGTTCCATCAGTCGGCGAACCGCATCATACAAACCTACTTTATCATATAAGTAATCAAAACCACCCTTAAATATATAGTCTCGGTAACGATCCGGTTGGTATATTTCCGCAATAAAAATAATCTTCGGATTTTGCTGTTTAATCTTTCCAATGGCATAGGTCCAGAATTCGACAGGAACCATTTCGGCCATATCACAACGAAAACCATCGACCCCTAATTCTGTCCAATAGGCGAGTACTTCATGCATTTTCACCCAAGTATTTGGTATAGGATCGAAATGCGTTTGATTGCCATGCTGGTAATCAATTCCATAATTCAATTTCACTGTTTCAAACCAATCATGGATAGAAGGTTGAGGCGAAAACACATTATTACCACTAACTTTCGCAGGAATTTCAATATATGGAATATTAACAGGTACCGGCGGATGAACACCCTCTGGAACAGTAAATTGAGTACCTGGTAAATAATAAAAATTATTATTGACGTCAAATGCGACATGTTTATTATCGTCAAAGCCAAAATCAATGACTCCCTTGGGCTTTTGATCAGAATAATATTGCCTAGCTAAGTGATTGGGCACAAAATCGATAATTAGTTTCAACCCATTAGCATGAAATCTTTTTAACATTGATTTAAACTCATCCATCCGTTTAGCTGGATCATCAGCTAAAAAGGGATTCACGTCATAATAATCCTTGATTGCAAATGGAGAACCTGCTCTACCTTTAACAACCGATGGATGGTCAATAGGCGAACCATATGCCCCAAAGTTCTCCATCGTTGCATGTTCAATCAAACCCGTAGCATATACATGGGTAATTCCTTTATTTTTAAGCGCTTTCAACGCAATATTTGACACATCTTTAAACTTGGTTACGCCATTTTGTGTATAGGACCCATTACGCACTAATTCGGTCTGTTTGTTTCCCCATAAGTGAAACATCATTTGGTATACGACAAATTTTTCTGAAACTGTTTTAGACGACATAGGTAATTGGGAATATATAGGAGCCGAAACACCGAACAGTGTAAGGACACAAAATACAAAAGAGGATAAAATGCGCATATATTAAAATAAACACCCTAGCACAGCAAAAAAGGCTTTCTTGGCATCTGTAAATGTAATAATTTTGATACTTCAATTTATACAGAAAAGTTAAAATTTAAAACAAATGATGTACAAGGCATGCCTTTTTGATCTCGATGGAGTTCTCGTTGATACGGCTATTTACCATTTTCAAGCTTGGAAAAATCTAGGTAAGCAATTCGGATATGAGTTGACAGAAGAACAAAACGAACAATTAAAAGGCGTATCACGCGTAGAATCATTAAATAAAATTTTGGATTGGGCGAACTATTCAGCTTCTCAAGAGCAAAAATCAGCCTGGTTGATTGAGAAAAATGAGGATTATTTGCGCTTGATCTCCAACATGAATCCGAGTGAAATTCTACCTGGTGTATTGGATTTTTTACAACAAATTAAAGATTTAGGATATAAAATAGCTTTAGGGTCTGCAAGTAAAAATGCAGAAATCATCTTAGAAAAAACAGGTCTAATGCCTTGGTTTGATTTAATTATCGACGGAAATAAAGTTTCCATAAGCAAACCGGATCCAGAAGTATTCTTAAAAGGAGCGGAGGGTTTAGGCTTAGCACCAGAAACCTGTATCGTATTTGAAGATGCGCAAGCAGGCGTGGAAGCTGCAAAAGCGGGCAACATGAAAGCAATTGGAATAGGAGAGGCTGAAACCTTATCATTAGCGGATAAAATCATACCCAATTTCGTAGGAGTAAAAGCAGCTGAATTATTACAATTTTAAGAAACAGCGTAGCACAGAAATTACAAAAACCGACAAAATTCTATTTTTGTAATTGATTCAAATTATCACCTAATAGTCCCATGAAACAATACTTAAAATTAGATGAATGGAAAATCATCGAAGATCAATTCCATCCTGAATTCAACGAAATCACCGAATCCATCTTCTCCTTAGGAAATGGCCGTATGGGACAAAGGGGTTCATTTGAAGAAACTTACACGGGTAAAACATTACAAGGAAACTACGTTGCAGGCGTATATTATCCAGATAAAACTCGTGTAGGCTGGTGGAAAAATGGATATCCAGAATATTTCGCTAAAGTATTAAATGCTGCTAACTGGAATGGTTTAGAAATCAAAATTGGCGATGAAATCGTTGATTTAAACCAAAGTACAATAAATGCATTTTACCGTGAATTGAATATGAAAGAGGGGTATATCCTTCGTACATGTTCCATTACGTTAATGTCAGGAAAGTCTATTGAAATAAAATCAATCCGTTTAAATAGCATGGCGGATGATGAGTCAGGTGCTATTTCATTTAGCATCAAAGCCTTGAATTTTTCAGACACCGTTCAGGTTAAAGCTTTTGTGGATGGAGATATCAAAAACAAAGATTCCAACTACGATGAAAAATTCTGGGATGAAGTTCAAGTAGGTGCCAAAGAAAACTCCTCGTACGTTTGGTCTAAAACAAAGAAAACAGGATTTGAGGTAGTAACAGGCCAACAAGTTCAATTGCAGTTGAATGGAAATTCAATTCAAGCAAAGGCTCAAACAGGTACACGAGAAAAATACAGTGAACTAAACTACCAAGTGCCTGTCAATGAAGGTGATACACTCACAATCTTCAAGTATGCAGTGAACTTAAGTTCAGAAAATCACCCTAGAAAAGAATTGTTAACAAGAGCACAAAACTATTTGAACAAAATAAGCCAAAAGGGATTTGATCAGATGTTAGCTGAGCAAGCTGCTGCCTGGGCTGCCAAATGGGCAATTAATGACATTATTATCAAGGGGGATGTTTCGGCCCAACAAGGTATCCGGTTTAATATATTCCAATTGAATCAAACCTATACAGGAGCAGATGATCGCTTGAACATTGGTCCAAAAGGATTCACAGGCGAAAAATATGGCGGATCTACCTATTGGGATACGGAGGCATATTGTATTCCTTTCTATCTGTCAACTGCACCACAGGAGGTTTCTAAAAATCTATTGATTTACCGTTGGAAGCAACTAGATCGTGCCATTGAAAATGCAGGTAAACTTGGTTTCAACCAAGGAGCGGCCCTATATCCGATGGTTACGATGAACGGGGAAGAATGTCACAATGAGTGGGAAATCACGTTTGAAGAGATTCACCGGAATGGTGCCATCGCTTATGCCATTAAGGATTATGTAGATTATACAAATGACCGTAAACATTTAGTGGAATACGGTTGGGAAGTTTTAATCGGCATTTCTCGTTTCTGGGCCCAGCGCGTCAACTGGTCGGAGAACCTACAAAAATACGTCATGCTAGGCGTAACAGGGCCAAACGAATACGAGAACAACGTCAATAACAATTTCTACACGAATTACTTTGCCGTTTGGTGTTTGAAATATACGCTTGAAGTATTAGCAGAAATTCAAGCTAATTATCCAGCAGAAGCCAAAGAAAAATTGGCGAAGACCAATTTTGTAACGACTGAAATTGAACAATTCAATCACATCATTCAAAACATGTATTTCCCTCGCGATGAAAAACGTGGGATCTACTTACAGCAGGATGGATTTTTAGATAAAGTTATTGCCCCGGTGGATTCAATACCTGCAGGTCAAAGACCGATCAATCAAAATTGGTCTTGGGATCGCATTTTACGTTCTTGCTACATCAAGCAAGCCGATGTATTGCAGGGCATGTATTTCTTTGAAAATGATTTTACGAAAGAAGAAATTGAGCGCAACTATGATTTCTACGAGCCATTGACGGTTCACGAATCATCGTTGAGCCCATGTGTTCACAACATCTTAGCTGCCAAATTAGGTAAAGAAGATAAATCTTATGAGTTCTATACCCGTGCTGCTCGTTTAGATCTAGATGATTACAATAACGATACAGAAGATGGATGCCACATTACGAGTATGGCTGGAACGTGGATGTCGATTGTTAAAGGATTTGGCGGAATGACAATTCAAGATCACCAATTAAACTTTGAGCCATTCTTGCCGAAGCAATGGGATGAATATGCGTTCAAGATTAATTTCCGTGCTAATCAATTAGCCATCAAGATTCATAAGCAAGGCATCGAAATTGATAATTTATCAAATACGCCGATTACCCTGAAAGTAAAGGGAAATCCTTACACGATAGCAGCGAATAGTAAACAAGCCATCTAATAAAAAAGGTCAGCCTCACAGCTGACCTTTTCTTTTATACCATATCTATGTCGGGCGTAGACCGATCAGTTAACGGTACACCGGCTCTTTCTTTCCGAGCAATTCGGGAGTACAATCCAATTTCTTGCGAGAAGATAAATGTGAACAATAGCTTCACAAAAGAAGTATGGTATTTTAAGTTCTCGTAAAACTCAGGCGCTGCCGATTTCAATTTGGGTAAATTATTCCAAGGAATAGATGGCATATCATGGTGCTCATTGTGAAAACCTACATTCATATTAATCCCGTTCAAGGGGCCATAATAACTATAGGTCTCTTGATTTTTATCCAACACTAAATAATGTTCTTGAATCCAACGCGCTCCTAAAGGATGTAAACCTACCGAAAACAAGAAACTTAGGCCTAAATAGGCGAGGGCAGGCCATCCCCAGAAATAAACAATGGCAAAATCAAATGCCAACTGCGCAATAATATTGATAATAACCCCGCGATCGAAAACAGCTAATTCAATACAGCGAATGGTCCGAAAACCTTGAAAGAAGGGATAAAGCATCAACCAAAGTACTTTTCCAATGAAATAATTATTAATCAATTTAGCTTCCCAGTAATCAGGCAAATCCGCATCCAATTCATGAACACCTTGAAAAGCATGATGCTTTAAGTGATAATTTTTAAATGATATGGCTGTAGGTGCCAAAGAAGGAAAATTCGCAATAATGCCCGCTGCGACGTTCATCCAATTCTTTTTGAAGATTAAATTATGGGCAGATTCATGAATGCAAACAAATAAAGTATGCGTAGGAAAAGCACCTACCAACCAAGCAATACCAATGATCCAAGCCCAAGATGCATCTTTTAAATAATAGGCGATTGCTATTTGCATACCTACACAAACTAGAATCCATAGAAAAGTCATCGGATTCTTTCCGATCAATTTTTTAACCTCGGGATGCTTTTTGATAATTTCGCGCGTTCGTTGGCGATGTGGCTCTGAACCTTCTACCCAAGTAAAATCTTTTGCTGTTGACATTTTGTTCGCTTTTAGATTCGCAAAGATACATCAAAGCCGTATTTACTGACGAAATTAATCGAATTATATTTAAAAGTGACAATATGTCATAAACTGTCAGTTGGCCATCCCATGGCATTATCCTTGTATAAAAGGGAGAAAAATTAATTAAAAATATCATGGGAAAAATTATTGGAATTGACTTAGGTACCACCAACTCATGTGTGGCGGTAATGGAAGGAAATGAGGCAGTGGTTATCGCTAACTCAGAAGGAAGAAGAACGACTCCATCCATTGTAGCATTTTTGGAAAATGGCGAGCGTAAAGTGGGGGATCCTGCCAAAAGACAAGCCATTACAAATCCTCAAAATACGATTTCGTCTGTAAAGCGTTTTATGGGGAAAAAGTTTTCTGAAGTAAGTTCAGAATTAAAGACCATTTCATATCAAGTAGAACAAGGGAATAACGATACACCACGTGTACGCATCGGTGATCGTTTATATACACCTCAAGAAATCTCTGCGCAGATTTTAACAAAAATGAAGCAGACGGCTGAAGATTATATCGGCCAAACAGTTACTGAAGCCGTTATTACAGTACCTGCTTACTTCAATGATGCAGAACGTCAAGCAACCAAAGAAGCGGGACAAATCGCAGGTTTGGAAGTTAAGCGTATCATCAACGAACCTACCGCTGCTGCATTAGCCTATGGCGTAGACAAAGGTGGTAAGGACATGAAAATCGCTGTATTCGACTTAGGTGGTGGTACGTTTGACGTATCGATCCTTGAATTAGGCGATGGCGTATTTGAAGTTAAATCAACGGATGGAGATACGCACTTAGGAGGTGATGACTTTGACCAAGTAATCATCAACTGGTTGGCAGAAGAATTCATCGCTGATGAAAACATCGATTTGCGTAAAGACCCAATGGCTTTACAACGTTTGAAGGAAGCTGCTGAGAAAGCGAAAATCGAATTGAGTTCGGGAGCATCTACTGAAATCAACTTGCCATACATCATGCCTGTTGACGGTATTCCAAAACACTTAGTTCGTTCATTAACACGTGCTAAATTCGAGCAATTAGCAGACAGCTTGATCCAACGTACATTGGAACCTTGTAAGCGTGCGATGAAGAATGCAGGTTATACGAATTCAGATATCGATGAAGTAATCTTGGTAGGTGGATCAACTCGTATTCCTCGTATTCAAGAAGAAGTAGAGAAATTCTTTGGCAAAAAGCCTTCAAAAGGAGTTAATCCAGATGAGGTAGTTGCGATTGGTGCTGCGATTCAAGGTGGAGTATTGACAGGTGAGGTGAAAGACGTTCTTTTATTAGACGTAACACCATTATCTCTTGGTATCGAAACAATGGGTGGCGTATTTACCAAATTGATTGAAGCAAATACAACAATTCCTACCAAAAAGTCTGAGACATTCTCAACAGCGGCGGATAACCAACCATCCGTAGAACTTAACGTTTTACAAGGTGAGCGCCCAATGGCGAAGGATAACCGTTCATTAGGACGTTTCCACTTAGATGGTTTACCACCAGCACAGCGCGGTGTACCTCAAATCGAAGTTACATTTGACATTGATGCAAATGGTATCTTGAACGTTTCTGCGAAAGATAAAGGAACAGGAAAAGAACAAAAAATTCGTATCGAAGCTTCAAGTGGCTTAACGGATGAGGATATCGAAAAAATGCGTAATGAAGCGAAAGCAAATGAAGCATCTGATAAATTAGAAAAAGAGCGCGTAGAGAAAATCAACCAAGCAGATGCGTTGATTTTCCAATCTGACAAGCAATTGAAAGAATATGGCGAGAAATTATCAGAAGGCAACAAAACAGCAATCGAGTCTGCATTAACAGAATTGAAAGCTGCACATGCTTCACAAGATGTAGCTGCGATCGATGCAGGACTAGAGAAATTGAACGCTGCATGGACAGCTGCTTCTCAAGAAATGTACGCGGCAGGAGCTACGGAAGGTGGCGAAGGAGCTCAACCAACAGATGCTGCGGCAGATGGTGGAGCTGAAGATGTATCTTTCGAAGAAGTAAAATAAACTGATTAACAAATCAAAAGCCCGATCCTCACAGATCGGGCTTTTTTATGCTAAAACTAAAATTGAATATCAGAAACTATCATAGATTGTAAAGTATGAGGCTTCATAATCAATTAATATATCGTAAGCCAAATAACTCTTAACTCTTAGTTCCTCACTCTTAATTCCCCCCAACAATCCCATCCCACAAAACCTTACGAACCTTCAAGGATTCAATCGCCGCTTGGGTCGCCCTTTGCCATTTATCCGTATCATTTCCACATAACTCCTCCATCATGCGGTAAGCCAATTGGCTATGATGATCACCATCCACTTCGATGTGGCGCTCTAAATAATAGACAAGTGTTCCAACTTGCTCAGGTGCATCTTGTTTTAACTGATCAACGATCAACTGAAACATACCTGGTATTAAGTCTTCCCGACCAAACGTAAAAATAGCCGCTATCTCCTCAATAGGTCGATTGGCAATGGATTCAAACGTGAAACGCAAAAATTGCTTAACCGATGGAGCTAAATTTGCATTGGCCACTTTTTGAAGAATCTCAACCAACGATTGAGCCTGCAATAAATGATTTAGAATAGGAGAGGGCTCGATCGAAAGTTCTTGCATCGCACGCAAATACAATTCAAAATGACTAATGACCACGCCATGTTGATCCACATCCGATTCTTCTCCTAATACAATCTCATTAATCAAAAAACGGGTCTCCGCAGAACCTTTGGGTACCCAAGGCTGAGAAACGCAAGTCAATTCAGCTTGAAGCTTTTTGACAAGTGACATAAAATCCCAAACCGCAAATACATGATGCTGCATAAATACAGCTAATTCTGCAGGAGATTGAATAAACGAATTAATGGGGTGATCGTAAAGTGCTTGTTGGTAGGGTTTTATTTGTTCTCTTAGGCTGTTTATTTGACTCATGTTAATGTATTGTTGTTGATCTAAATTTTAACCGTTGGCCATCCCGCTTGTTTTGATGGGCCAAAATTTCAGCTACGACAGCAATGGCTATTTCGTCTGGACCTTCAGCACCAATATCTAAACCAACCGGCGTGGATATATCCGAAACCAAATTATGTTGCAATTGTTTTTTCAAACGATCAAAGCGTTTGCTGGGACCAAGAATTCCGATGTACTGAAAAGATTGATCAGCGATATATTGATTCATGAAGGCCACATCACGATCAAAATCATGTGTCATCAAAACCAGGCAATCACTAGGCTGTATTCCTTGAACTTGATTCCATTCATAACATGCACGAACTCGTTGCTGTACATCCTTGCGCATTTTGTTCGTATTACCCACCCAATGAACTTCCCAAGCCAAGGTCAAACATAGTTCAATCAAGCTACAGGCATCAAATTGATTACCCACAACCCAAATACGCGTTCGAGCAGGTAAATATTCTGTAAAGGTAAGTGAAGCTTCGTCCCAACCAGCAATAGCATCATTCAAAGCTTGAATCGAGAATTCCGTATCGTTCCAGACAGTTTGAATAAATTGAGGTTTCCCAGATTCAACAATGGACTTAAACAAAGTAAACGTTCGTTCTATATTAGCTCGAATAGGATCAATAACAATTTCAATCAATCCTTGGCAACCTAAGCCAATTCCTAATTGAAATGGATCATCTTCGCGTGTATCGTATGTAATTCGTTTGATGGCTTGTTGGTGCATTGCCAATTGCGCCTTTTTTAGCAAATCACCTTCCAAACAACCGCCACTAATGCCACCCCACCAATTCCCGTTGGAATCAATCAACATGCGCGCACCCGGTCTTCGGTAGGCTGAACCATCCACATAAACGACCGTTGCCATGGCAATTGCCTCACCAGATGCCCAAAGAGATTCTAATTGCGCTAAAATGACTAATAATTCCTTCATCGATCAAACAATTGTTTGTTTAAATAATCAATTAAAAAATCCACATCAGATTCTTGCGTTAAATAACTCAACGAAATCCGAAGCGTTGACAAAGCCAATGCATCTGAATGACCTACGGCCTTCATGACGTGGGAAGGTAATTGCGATTTAGCATTGCAAGCTGATCCATTCGAAACCGCTATCGCAGGGATTCTGCGGTATAATTCTTCCCAATCCATGTTAGGAATAGAAATATTCAAAATATGAGGTACAGATTCATTCTCAGCGGAATTAAGTACAAATTCACCGTGCAATCCTTTTACAATCCTTGATTTATACGCCGAAACCTGCTCTAAACTTTCGATTAATAAAGGCATTAAATCAAAACAGGCAGCCAAAGCAACGATTTGTTGGACAGGTAAAGTCCCGGGCCTTAAACCACGTTCTTGTCCACCTCCAAACGTTAAGGGTTTTAGCTCAACCTTTGAATTAAATATAATTCCACCAATTCCTTTAGGTCCATAAATCTTATGTCCTGAAAAACTAAGTAAATCTGGTAAATGCTCATATTGCATTAAATCCAGTTTCCCTATTGCTTGTGTCGCATCTGAATGGAAAATAATGTTGGCTGGCTTACAAAGTAGAGATATTCCCTGAAAATCCGTCATATTCCCCGTTTCATTATTGACCATCATCAAAGAAACCAAGGTTGTATCTGAACGAATAGCCTGTTCTAAATCTGAAACCTCTATACAACCCAATGCATTCGGTTGGAGATAAGTAACAGACCAACCCTGATGCGCTAATTCCTGAAATACCTGTAGAACTGCTTTGTGTTCAATCGACGAAGTAATCAGATGACCTTTAGGCCGATCCTTTAGATAGCCAAGTATACATAGATTATTGGACTCCGTCGCACCCGAAGTAAAAACAACTTGTCGAGCTTGAACACCAAAATAGGAACTGATTTTCTTTCTTGCCAATTCGATGGCTTCTTCAGCAGCCCAACCATAATAATGTTGGCTAGAGCCTGCATTACCAAATTCCTCCGAAAAATAGGGCAACATCGCCTTTAACACATCCGCATGAACGGGTGTGGTGGCAGCGTAATCGAAATAAATTGGTTTTTTCAATGTTATACAAATTGATAACAAAGATAGGGGATAAAAAAAAAGTCCCGAATAAATCGGGACTTTCATTTGCTAACTAAGCAAGTTTTTTGATAACTGCTTTAAAAGCCTCTGGGTGATTCATTGCTAAATCAGCTAAAACCTTACGGTTTAAAGCCATACCAGACTTGTTATATTTACCCATGAAAGCTGAATAAGACATACCTTCTTGGCGAGCTGCAGCATTGATACGTTGAATCCAAAGTCCGCGAAAATCTCTTTTCTTAACCTTACGATCGCGGTATGCATATTGCAAACCTTTCTCTACTTTGTTTTTTGCTACAGTCCAAACGTTTTTTCCGCGACCGTAAAATCCTTTCGCTAACTTAAGGATTTTCTTTCTTCTAGCTCTTGAGGCTACGTGATTGACACTTCTTGGCATAATTTTTTGTTTTTTGAAATGAGGCGAATCTTACGATTACTTTTTTGCCTTCTTTCTGGTTTAACAATAACTAAACTGATAATTAAAGACCTAACATTAAGTTAACGCGATCCATATCAGCTGGTGAAACTAAAGTAGCGTGAACTAAATTACGCTTTTGTTTCGTTGTTTTTTTAGTAAGGATATGGCTGTGAAAAGCATGTTTACGCTTAATCTTACCAGTTCCCGTTACTTTGAAGCGTTTCTTAGCTCCAGAGTTGGTTTTAATTTTTGGCATTCTTAAAATTATTAAATGTAAAAATTGGAACGCAAAAGTAACAATATTACCTCAAAATTCCACTTAAAATGTAAAATTATTTCTTAGCCACTTTAGGGGAGAAGATAATGCTCATACGCTTGCCTTCTAATTTTGGCATATCGTCTGGCTTACCTACGTCTTCTAATCCCTTGGCAAAGTTAAGCAATAGCATTTCGCCACGCTCTTTAAATACAATAGTTCGACCTACAAAGTGTACATAAGCTTTCACTTTTGCACCTTCTTTCAGGAAGTTGACAGCATGTTTTAATTTAAAGTTGAAATCGTGCTCATCCGTATTAGGACCGAAACGGATTTCCTTGATGACTGTCTTGGTAGCATTGGCTTTGATTTCCTTTTGCTTTTTCTTTTGATCATACTTAAACTTCGCATAATCAATTACCTTACAAACAGGAGGGACAGCTTTGGGGGAAATTTCCACCAAATCCAAGTTTTGAGACTCCGCAATTGCCAATGCCTTCGCGAAAGGATATACACCAATTTCAATGTTTTCTCCTACTAATCGAACTTCTTCGACACCACGAATCAACTGATTAATTCGATACGGTTCTTCTTCGCGCTTATTTCCTCGGTAATTGTTGTTGGGGCGTAAAGCCATAAATTATAATTTGGTTTAAATAAAAATCAATCGAAGCTAATTTAAAATGCGCGTATTTGCAAACAAATAATGCCTAAGCGCTTAAATTATCAATATTTTCTAATTTGAATACGAATGTTGGTTAATTTCCTCACCAGCCAATGCCATAAAGGCATCCAAGCTCATCATCCCTAAGTCTCCTTCACCTTTCTTACGTATACTCACCATGCCTTCTGCTTGCTCTTTTTCACCTACAATGATCATAAAAGGCACTTTACCCACTTCCGCATCCCGAATCTTACGTCCCATTTTCTCATTCCGATGATCCACATATCCACGTAAATCACGCTCCTGCAAGCGCAAATAAACTTCGTTTGCGTAATCTTCAAATTTCTCTGAAATAGGTAAAACAGCTAATTGATCTGGCGAAAGCCACAAAGGGAAATTCCCAGCCGTGTTCTCAATCAAAATAGCCACAAAACGCTCCAGTGAACCAAATGGCGCACGGTGAATCATCACCGGACGGTGTTTTTGGTTATCAGAACCCGTATATTCCAACTCAAAACGTTGAGGTAATTGATAATCCACCTGAATCGTACCTAATTGCCATTTACGACCCAGTGCATCGCGCACCATGAAGTCTAATTTAGGACCATAAAATGCTGCCTCTCCATATTCAACTACTGTGGGCAAACCCTTCAATTCAGCGGTTTTAATAATGGCTTGCTCTGCACGATCCCAATCTTCATCGTTACCGATGTATTTTTCATGGTTCTCACGATCACGCAAAGAAACTTGAGCTGAATATTCATTGAATCCCAATGCCTTAAAGACATAAAGAACCAAATCAATTACTTTCATGAATTCTTCTTCTACTTGATCCGGCCGACAGAATATATGGGCATCATCTTGTGTAAATCCACGAACACGTGTTAGCCCATGTAATTCACCAGATTGCTCATAACGATATACCGTACCAAACTCTGCCAAACGTAATGGCAAATCCTTGTAAGAACGTGGTTTTGTCTTATAAATCTCGCAGTGATGCGGGCAGTTCATTGGTTTCAATAAATACTCTTCACCTTCATCCGGCGTATGAATCGGCTGAAATGAATCCTTACCATATTTCGCATAGTGACCTGAAGTCACATATAATTCTTTACTGGCAATATGTGGTGTCACAACAGGGGAGTAGCCTGCACGAACTTGCGCACGCTTTAAGAAATTCTCCAATCGCTCACGTAAAATTGTACCTTTCGGCAACCACAAAGGAAGTCCCATGCCCACTTTTTCAGAGAATGCAAAAAGCTCTAATTCCTTACCTAATTTTCGGTGATCACGACGTTTCGCTTCCTCTAATAAGAATAAATATTCTTCCAATTCCTTCGCTTTCGGGAAGGTAATGGCATAAATACGCGTCATTTGCTTGCGCTTCTCATCTCCACGCCAATACGCTCCTGCCACGCTTAATAATTTAACCGACTTAATAAATCCAGTGGATGGAATATGAGGTCCCCGACATAAATCTGTAAAGTTTCCTTGTGTATAAAAGGTAATCGAGCCATCAGATAATCCTTCTAACAACTCTAATTTATACTCGTCGTTTTTTTCCTGAAAGTAAGCGATTGCATCTGCTTTGGAAACAGATTTACGTAGATATTCGCTCTTTTGACGAGCCAATTCCACCATTTTATCTTCGATTTCTTTGAATTGATCCGAACCAAATTCCTTTCCTCCTAGATCAATATCATAATAAAATCCATGCTCAATCGCTGGTCCAATACCAAATTTAGTTCCTGGATATAAAGCCTCAATCGCTTCAGCCATTAAGTGAGCAGATGAATGCCAAAATGTCTTTTTCCCTTCCTCGTCATTCCAAGTCAACAATTGCAAACTCGCATCTGAATCAATAGGTGTAGAAGCATCAACTACCGCATCGTTCAATTTAGCAGCCAACACATTACGCGCCAAACCCTCTGAAATTGACAATGCAACATCCATCGGTGTTACACCTTTTTCAAACTCACGAACCTGACCGTCAGGAAAAGATATCTTAATCATATAAAAAATTTTTGCAAAGGTACGAATTTACCCGCATTTTAAACTTGATAAAACAGGAAATTTACGGAACAATTTGTTGGGTAGAATCTTGTGTATTATTGACCGAATCAATCTTTTTACCAACCAATCGATCGTACATAAGAGAAAAACGACCATCGCCTACATATACCTTCCTGGCCGAATCCAACAAGGCAACACTTTTAGATTTCTCACCCCGGTTTAACGCCACCAATACTTTTAAATAAAGTACGTCCCTGATTACACGTGGATTCGAAGCTAACGGAGCTAGAGTCAATTCAACTTGATCAAATTGCTTACGATTCAAATAAAAATGAGCCAAAGCCATTCGCATCGCAGGATGTTGTGGCAACCAAGCTACACTTTGTTTGAACACTTTTTCCGCTTGCGAAAATTGACCCACATGAACTAAAAACTGCCCCCAACTAAACATCAAATAAGGATCAAGGGGGTATTTTTTAATCTCGGCTAAGATTTGTTTTTGATAAGTAATGTTGGGTATATGACCAATCTGATAAGAAAAATAGGCGTGGGCCAAATCAGGATGATTAATATCGGTCAATCGAACTGATTGCAAAGCACCTAAACTGTCCAATCTAAATTGGCGCTTTAGAAAATCGAAATGAATTCGCTCGGAAGAAGGAATTCCTACTTGTTCTAGTTTGCGTAAGTAAAAGTAACCCAGTTTCTTTTCGTTATTTTCAAGATATAGATTTGATAAAATTTCATATAGTTTGGCGGATGCCAATCCACTTGACTCAACCAATTTCGCATCTTCGATAGCCTCTGAAATTAATCCTATATGACTTTTAATTTGCGCCGACAATAATAAATAGTCCAAATCTCCAGGAACCTGATTTAAGGCTTGTTCGATATCCAATTGCGCTTTTTGATAAGCACGCAAGTCAAAATAAGCCTCAGCTCTTAAATAATATAAGTTTGCTCCATCTTGATTTTCCAACAAATTGGTCAAATATGCTACAACCAATTCAGGCATTTGTGATTTCTGAAAAATAGCAATAGGGGGTATGGTTTCTCCTTTTGTATCCTGTGCTTTCTCGCAAGCAACAAATACAAATGAAACAATAACAAGAATCGCAAGCCTATTAATCAAAATCCTATATCAATAACCAATGGAACAATAGCCCAAGATTTACTTTCTGAAACATACATGGCTCGAACTCCTAATTCAAAAGACTGAGAGAACCGAAATGCATGAAATTGAGCCGACAAATCTACACCGAATGAATGAAACGATTGTGTTGTTTTTGACAAAATATCTTCCCCAATCCCCAAATCACCGAATAGATTCCCCTTCAAACGCGTAACGTAAAGAATACGCCCCAAGTTAAAATCTGTATTCTTAATCGGGAAACGATAATCAATACCCATTGTCGACAGGCGATTAAATGATGTATATAAATAACCTCTAGGAAAATTTACTGAGCTAGAAAATCGATAATTCCCTACGGATTCTTGTTGGTAAGCATACCGCAACAAAACTCCATCATGCTTAAACACACCTGGTAAATATACTTGAGCCTGTATATTCCACAATTCATCCTGAAGCGATTGCTTAAACGGTATCCCTTGCCAGTTGGCTTGTAAAACAATTCCCTTTCTAGCTTGAACATCCCACAAACTCCGACTCAATAATTTACTATAATAAACTTGATGTTTAACAAAGCTATAGTTCCCATTAAAGGGCTCCGTGTAATATCGCTTACTTAAATCATATCCACTAACTTGTAAGAAACCAAGATTCGAACTGAATTGCAACAACTCTTGATAGGCACTATGCGTCAAATTGAGTGGAATTCGCAAACCTACATCCCAGGTTTGTTGTTTCCACTGATCCGTCCGTAAACTATCCAAAGGCTTTTTATTGTCGATATATAATTGCGTTTGGCGGTCGCCTGATTGATAATTAACATCAATGATTGGGTACCAAGCTTGATAGGACAGTCGAGCAAATTGATTCAACGATTTTTCATTAGTCGAATAACGAATTCCGGCGGCAGCTTGCAAGGAATTGAAAACATCACGCGAGATAATACTGTATTCCAATTGAGTTCCAGTAGAGCTAATAACAGGACCCCATGTAAAGGGATTCAACAAATTCCATTTAGAAAAATACTTCGTTGCATACTGAGTTTTAATAGCGTCCTTTTCAGAAGGATTATATTTTAATTCCCAATTAATTGCCTTAGCATGTAAAGGCATTTTGACTATTTCGTTTCCGCTTGCTCTATAGGCTGAATAAACCAATGAATCTGCCTGCGGAGCAGCTTGATAAGCTCCCCAACGCTCATCAGTCAACAATTCAAAGCGATTATCCTTTATATGAATACGCGCAATTTGATCCACATCTCCTTCAGGATAATTTAAATAAATCCAATCTCCCGCAACACTAGGATGTGCAATATTATGTTGGCCAAAATCTTTGCGATAAATCACTTGCTGATTTAA